>Ga0326728_10018358_pt1 | contig 13800 bp, 9 predicted proteins | sample MB3enrmetagenome_FD_207602 | JGI IMG/M metagenome (GOLD analysis project Ga0326728, IMG submission 207602) | Lab enriched peat soil microbial communities from McLean, Ithaca, NY, United States - MB31MN | ecosystem: Environmental > Terrestrial > Soil > Wetlands > Peat | place: USA: New York... | reverse complement strand
ACCGTCGTGAAGCTCTGGGCGGAAATAGTGATCGTGTAGCTGCCGGGATCCATATTCACGAAGAGGTAGTCGCCTTGACTGTCAGTATGAGTTGTTTGCGACACGTCTGTGGCTTGGTTGCGCGCCTGGACTTCTGCGTTGGGGACCACAGAACCCGACGCGTCGGTTACCGTTCCCTGGATTACTCCGTACGTGGACTGCCCTGTTGCTCGAGTGCTTAGGCTGACGACAATAATAAGCGCCGCCAAGACTTGGAGACGCAACACCCTTGGATGAAAAAACTTCATCGCTACCCCTCCTCTTGGAGATTTAAGACCACTTTTCAGTTACGCGGAGATGAGTTTGATCCGACTCTGTGAAGCCAACGTTACATCACGAACATTTCGGAGTTAAATCTTCGACACCAAATTGAGCCGCAGCCACGGCTTAAACGTGTTTATGAGATAATCATCACGGATGTTGACCATAAGAGGCGTCCGCGGGAAACAGGAGTTCCCTCGGGGTAGCCACTCGCTGCTTACATGCACCAGAGGCCGCGGGGGCGCGTTAGCCGCGCCTCCGCTGTGCGTTGCACCGTTTCTGAGCGTATAGTCGCCCCACCGAAAATTCACTCTGTAGCTCGTAGGTGGTAAAGTCGGATAAAGCCCGTTCTTGTCGAGGTTTTCCCGAAGGTCGCATTCCCCATACATGGGTAGACTCTCTCCACGTCACACCCGGCAGATCAGGTGGAGAGCGCCTTGCTCGCTGCGCGCTGGACGAACTATGCGATATGTTTCAGAGTAATAGGCTGATCAACTGCGTCAGACACCCACTGAACCACGCGAATGTGAAATGCAGGTTACGAACGAGTGAGTTAAGGCGGCGGGCAGATCCAAGAGCGAAACCCTCGGGAAGGACGGCCCTCATCACCTTTTGCTCTCGTTGTGTGCTAGAATTTCACATTCATTACAACTCAACTCTTGCGAGTAGCTGCAATGCCGCAGATCCGTGTTGTTTCGTTTGACCTTTGGGATACCGTCTTCGTCGATGACTCCGACGAACCCAAGCGCCTCCGGCAGGGTCTGCCCCCAAAGCCCGTCGAACGCCGGGAGTTGGTTCATTGCTTTCTGTCGCGGCATGCCCCTGTTGATCGGGCGCTTGTCGATTGCGCCTACGACACCACGGATTCGGCGTTCCGGCACGTTTGGCGCCACCAACACGTGACTTGGCCGGTCGAGGTTCGCCTGCGGGTTCTGCTTGCGGGCCTGAAGCGGGAACTGCCGCCGGACGAACTCAAAGAGCTTGTGCGTCTCCACGAAGAGATGGAGTTGCTCGTCCGCCCCGACCTTGTGCCGGGAGTCGCCGGGGCACTCGAAACGCTTCGGCGGCGATTTACGCTGGCGGTAGTTTCCGACGCGATCTTCACCCCAGGCCGCGCGTTGCGAGCCTTGCTGGCGGGCTACGGAATTGGGGATTCTTTCTCGGCCTTTGCGTTCTCCGACGAGGTCGGTTGCTCGAAGCCTGCGCCGGGAATGTTTCGCCGCGCTGCGGAACTTACAGGCTGCCGTCTCGAGGAAATCGTCCATGTCGGCGATCGCGAGCATAATGATATTGCGGGCGCGAAAGACGCTGGCTGCCGCGCCGTCCTTTTCACCGGCGTGGTGGACCGCGACAGCGCTAACACCCGCGCCGACGCCGTCTGCCGGGAGTTCAGGCAACTCCCCGAAATCATTGGAACCCTGGCGGGAGGCGGGGAGGAGGTCGAGAGTCGAAAGGCAGAAGTTAAGAGTTGACAGTCGACAGCCAACAGTTCAGAAATCGAAGAATCGAAAAGTTGGGGAATCACGGCAGCGGCCTGTCTGCGGCCTCGGCGTTGCTAGTCGTACCCGACGTTGCCGCGACTCCTCAACTTCTCGACTCCTTGACTGTCGACTGTCAACTGTTAACTTGCCACAAACCTATGCCATCAAATCTTCACTTTCTCATCATCGACGGTTATCCGAAACCCAGCCGCGACGAATTCGACGTGGTCGGAATGAAGCATGCCTCGCGGCTCTATGTCGAAATGCTGAAGAAGCATCTGCCCGAGGCGCAGCACCACATCTGGCTGGCCAGCGACGATCCTGCTCCCCCTGAAGGGCTGGGACCGGAGCACTACGCCGGCATACTCTGGCCCGGCTGCAACCTCACGATCTATCACGACGACGATCAACGCGTGACCCGCCAGATCGAGTTCGCCCGGAAGAGCTACGAAGTTGGCACGCCGGGTTTCGGCACCTGTTGGGGCATCCAGATGGCAGCCGTGGGGGCGGGCGGAGTGGTCTCGGCGAACCCGCGCGGACGCGAGATGGGCTTCGCGCGCAAGATTCACCTTACCGCCGACGGGCTTGGCCATCCGATGTTCGAAGGGAAGCCGACTGTGTTCAACGGCTTCACCAGCCATCTCGACGAGATCACCCGGCTTCCTGCCGGAGGGGCGCTGCTGGCGTCCAACGACTTCACCCATGTCCAGGCGATGGAAGTGAAACAGGGGAAGGGGATTTTCTGGGGGTTGGCATATCACCCGGAGTACGATCTCCATGAGATGGCGCGCCTGATCACGGCGCGGGCGCCCAAGCTGTTGGCGGAAGGCTTCTTCCATAGTCCGGAAGCGCTCCGAATTTACGTCGACAAGCTCGAAACGCTCCACCAGAATCCGAGCCGGAAAGACCTGCGCTGGGAACTCGACATCGACGACGACGTGCTGTCCGACCAGGTGCGCCAGGTGGAATTCCGCAACTGGATAAACAAGGTGGTGTTGCGGCAAACACGGTAGGAGCGCGCCCTAGCGCTCCTCTGAACGCTCGGAAGATGTGAAGGATTCGAACAACTGTCATCCTGAGCGCAGCGAAGGATCTCGGCAGTTGATTTTAAGGTCGACGGTTCGCGAACAACTACAGAGATCCTTCGCTTCGCTCAGGATGCAATGCGCCCAATTCTCCGCACCTTAGCAGGCAGCGAGGAGGCTGACCCAAAGATGTTCGAAGAGGCCACTACTTTTTCATTTCCCACTCGAATCGTATTCGGATGCGGGGCGATCAAGCAACTTCCGTCCTGTCTTAAAGAAACTGGCGTTAACAAACCGCTTGTCGTCACCGACCCCGGGCTCCGCGCCTCTCCGGTGTTGAAGGCTGTCGTTTCAGTGCTCGAGGACGCCCAAGTCCCTCACGCGGTTTTCTCTGAGGTCCACGGCAATCCGATCGAGGAAGACGTGGTCAAGTCGGCAGAGCTTTACCGGACTACTGGATGCGACGCAGCGATCGGCCTGGGCGGCGGGAGCGCGCTGGATGTTTCCAAGGCGGTCGTGGTCATGGCCCGGTATTCCGGCGCGCTCGCCGAACTCGAATGGCAGGCCGGCGGCATGGAGCGAATGACCGGACCCTACGACCCCATCATCGCCATCCCCACCACGTCGGGAACCGGCAGCGAGGTCGGTCGTTCCTCGGTGATCACGTCTCATGAGTTGGGCAGGAAGATCATCATCTTCAGCCCCTGGCTGATGCCCAAGCGCGCTATTCTCGATCCGGAGCTGACTGTGGGGCTTCCGCCGTTCCTGACCGCGGCCACCGGGATGGACGCCTTCACGCACTGCCTTGAATCCCTCACCTGCCCCGTATTCCACCCGATTTGTGACGGCATCGCGATCCACGGGCTGGAGTTGGTGATCCGATATCTCGAGCGCGCTACGCACAATGGGAAGGATATCGAGGCGCGCGGGAATATGCAGGTGGCGGCCACCATGGGGGCCATCGCCTTCCAAAAAGACCTTGGCGCAACCCACTCGCTGGCGCACCCGCTATCCACCGAGTTTGGGCTGAATCATGGCCTGGCCAACGCCTTGTGCCTGCCTGCCGTGATGCGCTTCAACCTCGACCCGGCGGCAAATCACTACGCGCGCCTGGCAGGTCTTTTTGGCGTGCCGGTGCAACAGATGTCGGAGAAGGAAGCGGCGGCGGGCTCCGTCGAGGAAGTCGAGGCCATGATCGAACGCCTCGGCATAACCCGTGGCCTGCGTAATCACGGAGTCCCCCGAGAGAGCCTCGGCCCTCTGTCGGTGAAAGCCTTCGAGGACTCTTGCCACAAAACCAATATCCGCCCCTGCACGCAAAGCGATTTGCTGAGGTTATACGAGGAGAGTTGGTGATGCTAGTGAAGTAGTGCTGCTGACTGCCAGTGGGGAGCAGGAAAACTCGGGTGATTTTGTGGTAGTATTACTGACGATGGCAGGGTTAGTCCAAGTGGATTGGCAATCGTTGGCGAACGAAGCCCAAGTACGGGCTCTTTTGGAAGACTTCGTGTCTCAATATACCCTGTCTGCCGCAAACCAGTTGGCGTTGGCAGTGTGGTTTGAAAAGTCCCCAACTGCTGGCGAGCACAAGCCTCGTAGCCTGCCACCGATGCCCCGCTACGGCTTGCCTGAGGAGTCTGCCGGCCCGGGCGAGCACAAGCTCCTCATGCTTTTCACGGGACCCGAGACGGATAGAATTGAGCCTCTTCGCCAGCCGTTACTCTGGAAGGCTGGCGTTGAGGGTCCTCCGTTTATCGTAATTAATTGGACCTCAGTGAAGTTCTTCTCTCAACTGCTTCGCTCAGACCCCAACTTCGTTCAGCACTTCTTTCCTGACGCCGAGGTCATTTATTTCCAAAAGCGATGGCTGTCTCAAGAGATCCTCGACGCGTTCCGGATCGTTACGGAGCCGTCGCATCTGATTAAGGTCTGGTGTGTGTACCATGACCAATACGGGAAGGGACAGACCGTTCAAAGTCTGCTGGCCTCGCGTGCCGGGAGAAGACCAGAAGTCGGTATCGTGAAGACCTGGGAGTCGCCGGGCTTTGAGACTTGTAGGGCAATTTTCCACGTTGAGGTTGGCCAGGAATGGCGGCCTGCAAGCCCTGAAGGAATCATGCATTCGTCCGGTTTCTACTCCGACTGGTTGAGCGGGCGGCCATGTTACCTTCTCGCGGAGGGCGGGGCACTTTACTACCTTGAAAAATTCGAAGTGATCTATGCTCCTGATTACGAGCGCCTCGTCTTAGAGAGACGGCCCGATGACAGATACCTTGAGGTCTATCTGCGAGCAGTGCACCCACCTGAACAACCCGCGGGTTGACTTCATTCCTGCCCAATTGGCACGTCACAGAGAAATCATCCTAAGGGACCTGCGCGAACTTGTTGCGGTGGCATCTGACGAGCACGAGAAGGCCTCCGTGATGCTAGCTGGCGCTGTCCTCGAGGCTATCTTTTTTAGCTTCCTTCAGGGCCAAGAGACAAGGATTGGGGAGCGTCGAGGGAAGCGGTTTACGTTTGACCCACTCCAAAGTTTGCAGAATTACCTGGAAATCTTCAACAAGTGGTTTGGAAGAGATTTTCCAAGTCTAGAACTCCCCGATGTGCTCGTCGATTACCGCGATCTTGTCCACTTTAACCGGGAACTTAGTGCGCCGCCCGGTGAGTGCAGGAGAGCAGCCCAGACTCTGTTGAGGACTCTGGATGCCCTTCTAGGTGAACTGGCTGCCTATGGTCGCGGTGCGCCTCTACAAGGAGAGAAACATGAGTGAAGCTACAGGCTGGAAGCTCGTCAACCCCGCCACCGAAGAAGTCTTTCGCACCGTGGCGCCCACTTCCGATGCGGATTTGGACGCGATCCTTTCGCGCATGCGCGCGGCGCAGGCGCTCTGGCGCGACGTCCCGGTCGAGCAGCGGGTAGAAATTTGCCGTCAGTTCATCACGGCTTTTCGGTCCATGAAGGGCGCCGCGGCACTGGACATCACACGGCAGATGGGCAAGCCTCTTGGCCAGGCGCGCCGGGAAGTGGACACGATGCTCGACCGCGCCGAGACCATGCTGCGGCTGGCGCCCGGTTCACTTCAGGACGACATGCTCCCTCCCAAGGAAGGGTTCCGCAGATTCATCCGGCACGAACCGCTCGGCATCGTGCTCGACATTCCAGCCTGGAACTATCCGCTACTGATCGCCGTCAACGTCATCGTCCCCGCACTGTTGGCCGGGAATGCCGTTCTGATCAAGCACGCGCGCCTGACGCCGCTCTGTGGCGACGCTTTCGTCGAGGCCTTCCGCAAGACGGACCTTCCGCAGGACCTCGTGGCCTCGGTCCACGTCAATCACGCCACCATCCGCAAGCTGATTGAGAAGCGCGCCGTTGATTTCATCTCGTTCACCGGCTCGGTCGAGGGCGGGCGCCAGGTTTACCAGGAAGCCTCAAGCCAGTTGCTCGATATGGGTCTCGAGCTGGGCGGCAAGGACCCGGCCTTGGTGCGCGCGGATGCCAACTTCATCTTTGCGGTGGAAAACACGGTGGACGGCGCCTTCTACAACGCCGGGCAGAGCTGCTGCGCCGTGGAGCGAATCTACGTGATGCGCCCGATCTTCTCCAAATTCGTCGACGCTTACGTAGCCGAAGTGGAGAAATATAAGCTAGGTTCGCCGGAAGACGATAACACAACCGTGGGGCCGCTTGCCCAGCGCAAGACGGTTGAGTTCATGGAATTCCAGGTCGGCCAGGCAGTCGCGCGAGGTGCCAAAGTACTAACCGGAGGACGCCGCCTTCCCGGGCCTGGCTACTATTTTCAGCCAACCGTGCTCGTGAACGTCGACCACACGATGAGTGTTATGATGGAAGAAAGCTTCGGGCCGGTAATCGGAATCATGCCTGTGGACAGCGACGAGGAAGGCGTGCGGCTGATGAACGACAGCCCCTACGGCCTCACCGCCTCCATCTGGACCGAGGATTTGAAGCAGGGTGAGAAGTTGGCGCACCGGACGGCGGCGGGCACCGTTTACGTCAATCGTTGCGATTATCTCGACCCTGAGCTTTCCTGGGTGGGCATCAAAGACAGCGGTCACGGTTGCACCTTGTCGCACCTCGGCTTCCTTTATTTGACCCGCCCGAAGAGTTTCCACCTGCGCACGCGGACGTAGCACACCGCAGCTTCTCTGTGCCTCCGTGCCTCAGTGGTGAAGAGGTCTTATGAACCTTCTGCAGATCAAGCGGTCTTTTGCCAAACACAAAATCGCGAAAGTGAAGCTCGGAGGCTTCGACGTTGACGGCGTGCTGAGAGGGAAATACATCTCACTCGAGAAGTTCTTCTCGGCCGCCGAGTCGGGCTTTGGTTTTTGCGACGTCATCTTCGGCTGGGACAGTTCCGACGCGCTCTACGACAACGTCCAAATCACCGGTTGGCACACGGGTTACCCCGACACGCTGGCCCGCATCGACCTCTCCACTTTTTGCCTTCTCCCCTGGGAGCCCAACACGGCATTTTTCCTGCTGGATTTTTGCCGCCAGGACGGCTCGCCCTTGCCCGTCTCTCCGCGCCAGGTTTTGCGCGCCGTCGTGGAAAGCGCAGAGAAAGCGGGTTACGCCGCGAAGGCCTCGATTGAGTATGAGTATTTCTTCTTTCAGGAGGACCCGCTCTCCGCGCGCCAGAAGCGTTTCCGTGACCTGACTCCGCTTTCGCCGGGAATGTTTGGTTACAGCTTCATGCGCGCCTCCGCGCACTCGGACCTCGCCCACGCCATTATCGACACCTCCAGCGCGATGGGCATTGAACTCGAGGGCTTTCACACCGAAACCGGTCCCGGGGTTTACGAAACGGCCATTCGCTATGACGACGCCCTGCGGGCCGGGGACAAAGCGGCGATGTTCAAAACCCTGGTCAAGATCGTGGCGCGCAAGCACGGCCTGCTCGCCACTTTCATGGCCAAGTGGAATGCCAACCTGCCGGGTTGCAGCGGGCATATCCACCAAAGCCTGTCGGACCGCGCGGGAAAGAAGAACCTCTTTTACGACCCCAAATCGGACTCGCACCTTTCCAAGCTGATGCAGCAATACATGGCAGGACAACTCGCCTCAATGCGCGAGTTGGCGGTGATGTTCTGCCCCACCATAAACTCCTACAAACGCACCGTGCCCGGCACCTGGGCGCCCACCAACGTCACCTGGGGAGTGGACAACCGAACCACCGCTCTCCGCGCCATTTCCTCTGGCGTCAAGAGCACACGGGTCGAGCATCGCCTGCCCGCCGCCGACGCCAATCCCTATTTGTCGCTGGCCGCCAGCCTGGCTTCAGGCCTTTACGGGATCGAGAACAGCCTGGAACTCCCCGCGCCTACCGGCAACGCCTACGAGGCGCAGGCGCCGCCGCTGCCCCGGAGTCTCGAGGAAGGTACGGAGCTTTTCCGATCCAGCAAAATCGCGCGGCAGATCTTCGGCGATGAATTCATCGATCACTACGCCGCCACGCGCGATTGGGAGACTCGCCAGTTCCGGCGCGCCGTAACCGATTGGGAATTGGAGCGCTACTTCGAGATAATTTGAAGGTTCTCTACGAAAAGACTCACCACAGAGGCCACGGAGCGCACCGAGCCGTAACCAGATGCAGATTCTCCGCTTCGCTCAGAATGACATGTCATCCTGAGCGAAGCGAAGGATCTGCTTTTCTTCGCGCGTCGCGCCAAGGTTTTTAATCCTTTTCGCTACATGCTCTTGAATTTCAAATCTTGAATTTTGAATTGCGCTCTGCCGCGCTGTGCCCTCCGTGGTGAGTTGTTCTCGGCAGTAACCGACCGCTACTGTATCGCCTCAACCAACGGGTTCCCCTGCGACCCCGAGGGCTGCGTCAACCCCAGCGCTGCCGCCAGGGTGGCTGCAAGGTCGATCGGCTGGCAGTGGTTAAAGTAAACCCCCGGCTTGAAAGTGCTCCCCCACAAAAGCAGCGGCACCTGCGCATCGTAATTCCAGGGGCCGCCATGGGTAGTGCTCGTCGGGCCGGCGACTGGCAAGGTGTAAGGGTCGAGCACGACGAAAACGTCTCCCCCGCGTTGTGGGTTGAAGCTATTTGACACCTTGCGACCCAGGGGCGAGGAGGGCAAGTTTCCTGAAACGATTTGCGCGCGCGTGAAGGCGGCCGCCACTCCGGGCACAGAAGCCGCCGCCGCGGCGGCCACTTCCTCTGCCCGCGCCGCCTGAATGTGTTGTTTGTTCAGAGCCTCGGAATCAAAATAGATATAGGGCCCGTCGATTGCCGCGATCCAGTCCCCCTTTCCAAATTCACCCGTCATCGCTTCTTCGACCACTTTGCGCAGAAGCGCCGTCTGCGCCGTCCCCACGCCCCATTTATGCTCCTGAATGAACGCCGGGTTCGGCGACACGCCGTGGTCTGCCGAGAGGGCGATCCAAACGTTCCTGAGGCCTACAAGTTTGTCCAAATCGGCGAAGAACGACGCCAAAGCGCGGTCCGTTCGCAAGGTGGCGTCGCCAACCTGCGGGCTATAGGGCCCAAACGCGTGGCCGATGTAGTCATTGACGCTCAGCGAGATGCTCAACAAATCGGGGTCGTCGTTCTTGCCTAAATGCTCGCCCCTGATTGCTTGCTCAGCAAACGCCAACTCGATTTCATTCATGTAAGGCGTTTGACCAAGCCAGCCCAGGAACTTCGGGTCAGGACACGGCTCGTTCGGACTCGTTTTGACTTCGCTGAACGTCATGTCGTATCCGCTCTCCGGCAGAGCGGCCCATTTCTGTCCGCAGTAGTTCTTCGCCGGCGAGCTTTGGTTGAACTGCACCACCCAGGAGGGAAGCGCCGGCATGTAGTAGCTGCTGCTGATGAATCGGCCCCCCGGGGAGTCATACCAATACGCAGCCGACGGCGAATGGCCGCCGGGCAGAATGGCCGCGCGGTCCTTCAGCGCGATCGCCACGACTTTCGACCGGAAGTCCGTGGCCGCCCGCAACTCGTCCCCGAGTGTGCTGCCGATAAGATAGTGCGGAGAGAACCCCGGTTTCTCGTCGGCCCCGTCTGGACCACTCACCAGTTTCGTGGCCGGGTCCTCGACGCAATTGACGGTGCGGCGGAGCGAGTGATCGTACCACTCGTTGCCGATGATTCCGTGCAGGTTCGGGTACGCCCCAGTGAAGAGACTGGCATGGCCGGGGCCCGTGGAGGTGGTGGCGTAATCATAGCGGCAATCCGCGAAGCAAGCCCCGCCGGTTAGCAAGAGGTTAAAGCCACCCGCCACGAACTTTTGCCGGAAGCGCACCAGGTAGTCATAACGGAATTGATCAATCACGATGATCAGAAGCAACTTGGGCCGGCGCGGAAAGTCAGCCTTGCTCCAAACGATCGCCCCGCGGAGCAGGAAGAACCCTAACAGAACCGTCGTCCATAGAGTAATCGAAGTCCTCTTAAACAAAACCGTCCTCCTCATCGAGCCTTCTATTGCCGTATCAGAATACCAGAATCATGCGCCGCACTGCTGCTGTGGTGCGGCCAAGCCGTGGTGCGGGCGTTTCGCCCGCAGTCGCGCGGGCATTCCTTCGCTGCGCTCAGGACAGGCCCTGCCCGCGCCACCCCATGCGGGAGCGGGACGCTCCCGCGACAGCGGGCGAGACGCCCGCACCACATCGCCCAGCGCGATAAGCGTCGTGAACCCAGTCCTTCCCATGGTACATTGAAAGGCTCATCAGCAAACGTGCTTGAAGGGACACCGCCTATGCCGCGCCGCGTTCTCATTGCTTTGTTCGCAGTTTACACTCTCCTTACGCCCATTCGAGGGAGCCTTGGAGAAAATGCGCAGACTCCCAAGCCCACGCTGCTCGAAGCTCCGGCAGGCCGCTTGCCTGTGAAGATTGATCCGCGCGGCATGACCGTCTTACCCAACGGGCGACTGATTACTCCTTTTGGCAAGCACGTGAAGGTCGCGCCTCATCCCTACGGCCTGGTTCTCAGCCCGGACGGCAAAACCCTGGTCACCGTCAATGGCGGGACGAATCCCTTTTCGGCAAGCATTATCACGGATATTTTCGGACTTGCTCCCCAGGTGGCGCAGATTCCGCCCGGCTTCAAGTCTTCGGACGCCGATCCGCAGAGCGTCTTTCTGGGCGCCGCGATCGCACGCGACAATCGCACGCTTTACCTCTCCGAAGGCAACAACGGGAATGTTGGAATCTTCGACTTGGTGTCTCACCAACGGCTGGGCTCGCTCAGCCTCGACGGCGAGTTTCAGGGCAAGCAATACGCCAACAGCCTGAGCGGTGAACTCCTGCTCTCACGCGACAGCAAGGCTCTGTATGTTCTGGACTTGGCGCACTTCCGCCTGGTGGTCTTTGACACTCGCAGCAAGCAGATGATCTCAAGCCTCCCCGTCGGCCGCATGCCTTTTGGCTTGGCGCTCTCGCGCGACGGCAAGCGGGCTTATGTCTCCAACGTTGGAACGTTCAGCTACAGCGTTGTTCCGAACTACGACCCAAAGAACCCACGCGACACCGGCCTCACATTCCCGGCCTTTGGATATCCCTCGAAAGAAGCGGCAGTTGGCGCCACCGTCGAGGGCAAGGCCATTGCCGGTCTCGGCGGTCCCAACGTTCCGGAATCCAATTCGCTTTATGTTATCGATGTGAAAAACCCTCACGCACCTCAGGTACTCGACCGGATCCGCACCGGGCTTCCGATTGGCGATCAGGTGGTCGGCGGAAGCAGCCCGGGCGCCGTGGTTGCGGGCAAGGGGAAGATCCTCGTATCCAACGCCACGCAAGATAGCATCACGGTGATCGACGCCCGTAGCGGCAAGCTGGAACAGAATGCGCTGATCTCTCCCGCCAGCGAAGTCAAGGGATTACGCGGCGTTCTGCCTTTCGGCATGGCGCTCAGTTCGAATGAAAAGCGTCTGTACGTCGCCTGCGCTGGCATCAACGCCGTCGCGGTGGTCGAAACCGACCAGATGCAACTCCTGGGTTTCATTCCCACGGGCTGGTTCCCCTCGCGCGTGGCACTGAGTGCCGATAACAAAACGCTTTTTGTTGCCAATGCCAAGGGTTTTGGCGCCGGCCCGAATGGAGGAAAAGGCGTTCAGCTTGGTCCTGAGGGCGCTTACATCGGCGACATCACGAAGGGGACAGTCTCCATTCTGACGGTCCCGAAAGACTACCAATTGCGCCCGTTCACGCTCCAGGTGATGAAGAACAACGGCTTCGTTCCAGGCTTCCTGGCGCAGGGAACAAAGCCCGGGCCGCATCGCCCGCCGGATTTCCCCATTCCGCTCCCAGGCTCGTCCAGTTCAAAGATTCATCATGTGGTCTTCATCACCAAAGAGAACCGCACCTTTGACGAGGTACTTGGCGATCTGGGCGGCGCCGGTGTGGATGGCGATGCCACGCTGGCCCGTTGGGGGATGGACGCCACCGTCAAGGAGGAGAAGGTGCCCCCTCCGATGCTCCAGCACATTCAGGTTACGCCCAACGAACATGCCCTCGCCAAGCGTTTCGCGTTCGGCGATAACTTCTACGTGGATTCGGATGTCTCCGTGGACGGACACCACTGGCTGGTGGGTAATTACCCCAACGAACTCCTCGAATCGGCCTGGCCCGCCGGCTATGGCGGCAAGTTTGACTTCATCCCGGACCAAGACGCCCCCGGGCGGCTCGACATTGGCGCCTCCTCCACGATTCCGGAAATGTACCTGGAGAACGGCTCCTTGTGGGAAAACCTGGCCCGCGCTCGCGTCTCCTTCCGCAATTACGGCGAGGGAATGGAATTGCCCGGCGACGATGAAAGTACAGGAGAATATCCCACCGGCTCGCGCCAAGCCGTGAACGTGCCCATGCCGAAGGTCCTGTTCGATAACACTTCGCGCGACTTCCCCACCTTCAACACCAACATCTCCGACCAGTATCGTTTCGCGCAGTTCAAGAAAGAGTTCGACGAATTCGTAAGCGGCGCCAAGCCGATGCCGCAATTTATCTACATCTGGCTCCCCAACGACCACACCTCCGACCCGCGTCCTGACGACGGGTATGCCTACCACGCGTCCTACGTGGCCGACAACGATCTGGCGCTGGGCAAACTGGTGGAGTTGTTCTCGCACAGCCGCTTCTGGAATGACACGGCGATTTTCGTGACCGAAGACGACGCGCAGGACGGCCAGGACCACGTGGACGCGCATCGCAGCCTGTTGCTCGCCATCAGCCCTTACGCGAAGCCCGGCGTCTCCCACCTCCACACCAGCATGGCGAGCATCATCAAAACCATCAACCTGATCCTGGGCATGCCTTTCGTCAATCAGTACGACGCTGCCGCGACAGACCTCTCCGACATGTTCACCAACACTCCGGACTTCATCCCTTACGACGCGTTGCCTTCTGACACGCGCATCTTCGACCCGGCGAAAGTGAAGGAGCCGGGCCTTGCGGCCAAGCCCGGCGAACCTCTGGACAATCCCGACCTGATCCGCAAGGAGATGAAAAACCGCACCGAACCGAAACCCTAGAGTCCTGGTAGGCTACGTTAGATGGACAGCCCTCTTCCACTCTGAGCGGACAACCCTCTTCCACTCTGAGCGGACAACCCTCTCCCTTGGGGAGAGGGTGTCGCACGACGGCGTTTTCATCAGCCGTCGCGTGACGGGTGAGGGGTCACGTCCCTGCCTGGCAAAAGAACCGCCGCCGTACCTCGTCTGGCCAACCGGCGCTGTTCCCGGCCGGCCTTACCCATCAAGTTTATGCGTGAGCGTTCGCGAGATGGTGAATTCGGCGCACCCGGATTTGCTTTTCGCGCCGGCGAGTTCGAGCAATCTCGTAGGCGGACTGCATCCGCATGAGCGTGTCCATCTTCACTCCGAAGGTCTTTTCGATGCGCAGCACCGCGGGTGGGCCACCCGCGCGGGTCCGGCTACGGTACTGGTACTTTCGTGATCTTGACAAGTTCGACCCATATATATAGCCTATACGCTGGGGATTCGCCCCGGACAACCGCAAGTCCCGGGTA
>Ga0326728_10018357_pt1 | contig 13801 bp, 15 predicted proteins | sample MB3enrmetagenome_FD_207602 | JGI IMG/M metagenome (GOLD analysis project Ga0326728, IMG submission 207602) | Lab enriched peat soil microbial communities from McLean, Ithaca, NY, United States - MB31MN | ecosystem: Environmental > Terrestrial > Soil > Wetlands > Peat | place: USA: New York... | reverse complement strand
AGTATCAATCAGCGAGTAATTTTCGCCGGAAGTGGAGCGGATGTTGATGTCCTGCGCCGGATAAGAAATACTGGCCGAAAGGAACCATTTGCCGCGGCGTTCTTTGAGCACCCCGCGCGCCGTCAGTTCGTCCCTTTCTTTGGCCAGCGGCTTGCCGAAATACCGTTCATCGGTCTCTGTCAGCGGCATTTCCCAGGCGGCGCATAAAAGGTGCGCCCGCAGGATATACGGGTTTTCCGGGTTCACCAGCGCATTTTCGAAATTCTTCTGGAAAAAGAAATCCGGGTGCCGCATGAAATACTGGTCCAGCGGCCCATCCCGTCCGATTAAGAAACTCAACGACTGCTGTTTGCCGCGTCCGCTGCGGCCGGCCTGCTGCCAGGTGCTGGCGATGCTGCCGGGATACCCGGTCAGAATTGTGGCGTCCAAATCCCCGATGTCAATCCCCAGTTCCAGCGCGTTGGTGGCGACCACTCCCAGTAATTTTCCGGAAAAAAGGTCGCGTTCGATTTGCCGCCGGTCTTCCGCCAGGTAGCCTGCACGGTAAGGTTTGATGCGTTTGGCCAGCGCCGGTTTAATCGCGCCCAGTTTATCCCGCGTGTAGGTATAAATAAGTTCCGTCAGGCGGCGGGTGTTGGCAAAAGTCAACGTGCGGATATTCTGTTCCAGCAGTTCCGCGAAAATGTCAGTGGCTTCGGAATTGGCGCTGCGGCGGGCGGTCTTGCCGTCGTCAATCAGTGGCGGGTTCCAGAAAACAAAATCCTTGCCGCCATGGGGCGCACCGTCGTTGTCCACCACCGCAAATGGCAGGCCGGTCAATTCCTCCGCCAGTTCGCGGGGGTTGGCGATTGTTGCCGAGCAGAGAATGAATTGCGGCGCCGCGCCGTACAGTTGACATAATCTGCGCAGCCGTCTCAAAACGCCCGCCAGGTGCGAGCCGAAAACCCCGCGGTAGGTATGCGCTTCGTCAATCACCACGTATTTCAGCGAGCGCAGGAACCGCGACCACTGCTCGTGGTTGGGCAAAATCCCGATGTGCAGCATGTCCGGGTTGCTCAGGATAATCCGGGCATTTTTGCGGATGTCTCCCCTTTCTGAAGGCGGAGTATCGCCGTCGAAGGTGGCGAAGTCGTCATTCTTAAACAAATCGGGACAGAAATTTTCGCGCAGCGCGCGCAGCTGGTCCTGTGCCAGGGCTTTGGTCGGGAAGAGATATAAAGCCCGGCCTTCCGGCGCAGTCAGCAGCGTCTGCAGCACGGGGATGTTGTAGCACAGCGATTTGCCGCTGGCACTGGGGGTGACGACAATCACGTTTTTACCGGCCAAAGCATGATTGACGGCTTCCGCCTGGTGGGTGTACAGGGGTAAAAAGTTGCGGTTTTTCAGGCATTCTGCGAGTTCCGGTTCCAGCGGCTTTGCCAGTTCCGCATAACGGGCCTCATGCGGGCGGATATGCTCGATGTGGGCAATCTGCTCGTAGTAGGTCGGCTGCGAGACTAAATAGCTGAGGAAAGCCGCGGTATCCATACTGCTCCTCTAATGGTTATACGGTGATGTAGAAACCGGGTGCAAAAAACTCTCAGGAAATAATTGTTTTTACGGCGTTTATCATCCGGCGCCGCCTCGCTGTTTTTTCAGGCGGCTTTACTGAACATGTAGCCGACATTGGAAACGGTAATGATGTACCTGGGGTTTGCCGGGTCCGGTTCCAGCTTGCGCCGCAGACGGTTGATAAAGACTCGCAGATACTCTTTTTCTGCTGAATATTCCGAGCCCCATACCGTTTTCAGCAGAGAGCTGTGGTCCAGTACTTTCCCGGCGTTGAGCGCCAATTCTCTCAAGATGCCGAATTCCGTCGGCGTCAATTTTATTTCGCCGCCGGCCGCGGTTACTTTTTTCGAGTTGAAATCAATTGCGATATCATCGAATTTCAATACGCTCGGAACCGAATTAATTGTGCCACCGGACCGCCGCAGAACCGATTCAACCCGGGCGATCAACTCCGCGGCGGCAAAAGGTTTGCAAACATAATCATCAGCCCCGGCTTCCAGACATTTTACTTTGTCTTCTACACTTTGCGCCGTGCTGACGATAATGATTGGCGTCTGTGTCCACTCCCGTAGCAGAATGCAAACCTGCAGTCCGTCGAATTTCGGCATTAACAGGTCCAGAAGGATAATATCGGGCATCTCTTTTTGCACAGCCTCAATCGCGGCTAACCCGTCGGCGGCAGTTTCAGTCTTATAGCCGGCTTCTTTAAATACGGCTTGCAGATAGCGCACCACAATCGGGTCATCGTCAACAATAAGTACCTGATATTGATGCACTGCGCCCTACCCTCTGAAATAGTTAATGCCCGGTACCCTTTTTAGGCCGGCCGGTAACGATTTTTTACCCGTGGCTGCCCTGACTTATTTATTAACATGAAGCTTATCGCATGCATCCGGTTTTGTCAATTCAAAACATTGTTTTTTAGTTTTCCCGACGCGTCGCCGGCCTTACCATTTGTCCGGTATCCTCCAGGCTATTTTTTATCAAATGTTTATATTTTAGGGCGGATTGTTTATGCCCTGTTTATGCGTTAAATGCAACAATAGGAATAGATTGCTCAATTCGCGTGAATATACTTGAGTAGTATTCAGGAAAAACAGCGATGGGTTTAACCGCAAGCAATAAAAAATGCCCGGGAACGGGTTTCTTCTCCCGTTTAAAAAACAGTTTTTCTGCGGCAGAGAGACCCGGTTGGCTGCATACAAATAAATTACGGATAATCAGCATCTGCCTTGCTTTTGTCATCGTCTTTGCCGGATACGAAGCTGTTTATGAGTATGCCAAGCTGCAGCAGGCTGACAATGCCAAAAGTGAACTCATTAAGTCCTACTCGCAGTCGGTTGTAATCTTGAGCCGGCGGTATACTGATATCAATAAGGCACTAGCCGCAACTAACTCTACCCTGGCAGCCGGCGATTCTGATTCGGCAGCGGCCTTACTGCAGCTGTCGCCCTCAGCTGTAAGCGGGAATGTATCTGAATTTGCGTCCTACGCCGACCTCGTTGCATGGCTGAAACAGGATGATACGCATCAACAGGTATATTCAACGACTTTCCAGTGTGTGGATTTTGCGGAGATGATGAGCGAGCATGCTATTAAAGACGGATATTGGATTTTCCCGGCTGTTGATTTAGCCGACGGCCATATGCAATGTATCGCACCGATAGGCGACAACCTCTATGCAATCGAACCGCAGACTAATGCGGTGTCGTTATGGGCGGCGAAGAGTACCCCTTAACGCCGTCCAATCAATTTTCAAACGGAGGTTTGCAGAATACAGATAATGCAAGACTACTACCAGGTATTGGGAGTTACCCCGGACGCAAGTCTTTGCCAGATAAAGGCCGCCTACCGCAGGTTGGCTTTTCGGTACCATCCCGACCGAAATCACAACAACGCCGAAGCCAACCAAAAAATGATGGAAATAAACGTGGCGAATGATACCCTTTCCAATCCGGTCACAAGAAAGCAGTACGACGTTCCCTTGGGATATCATGTCAATGTTTCAAAATTTAAAGTCGGGAACAAAGTAATAATTAATTCCCATTCTCCTTCGCCGTACCGGGGCAGGACGGGGGTGGTAGATGCAGAACCTTTTAAAGATACTTTTCGGTATTGGTACATGGTGAGATTCGATTCAAACAGTTTTTCTATGGTCAACCGTTTTGCCGAAGAAGAACTTAGCGCGGTAACACCTGAAAACGACAGAGAATATGCATGCCGCGGATAAGATGATGTTTTTGGTTCGAGAGGCTCAGACTCCCGGACGCCGCCCGGTTAAAAGACGGCAATAAACTCCGTCTCGCAGTTCAGCACTTCCACGTCCAGCCGGGTCGTTTCGATAAAATCCACAATGCGGGAAATCATTTCGTTGGTATGGCGGTTATCGTTGCTCACGCAGCAGACCCCGATGGTGGCGATTTGCCACATGTCGCCGTTTTCCACTTCCGCCACCGAGACGTGGAATTTATCGCGGACACGGGCGATGATGGACTGCACCACCATTCTTTTACCTTTCAGGGTTTCATTTTCCGGGATGCGCAGGTCGATTTTACAGACACCGATATTCATGATTTATTGTACCTGTTTTACCGGTTAAAGAAGAAGGCGCAAGTGTTGGAGAAATCGACTTATTTCTGTTCTTTACCGGCCTGGTATTTGAATTTGGCCCGCTCGGCGACGATGGAAAGCAAAGTAACAGACGCCCCCCGCGGGCTGTACATGCCTTTTTCCCATTCGCTGATGGTCTGCTGGCGGGTGCCCAGCTGCTCGGCCATTTCATTCTGCGTCAGTTTCAGGTGGGCCCGCAAAGCGTGGATTTTGGCGCTGTCCCACTGGTCGCGTTTGCTTTTCTTTTCTTCTGCCATACCTGGATTTTACACGCATTAGTGTAAAAAATCAATCAAAATGTTGACAGCCACCCGTGTTTGGCTTATATTTAGCAGGTAATGAAAATAAAACTCGGGGCGTCATTTTTATTCGCGTTTGTCCTCTTATTGACAATGCTGGCCGCCGTCATTCCGGCGCTGCCGGTACTGGCTGCGCCCGCAATTTTTGTCTCGCCTTCGGCTGGCGTCTCAGGCACTAAGGTTACCGTCAGCGGCGCGAATTTCAGTTCCTATTCCGGCGACCAGCTTTCGATTTATTTTGATAACACGAAAGTTGCGCCCAATATCGCAGTGGCCGCCAACGGCACGATTTACCAGGTAGTTTTTTGGGTTCCGGATAAGGTCATTCCGGGTAACCATGTGGTCAATGTCGAAGGCAGCACCGGTACGGTGCTGGCAACCGCACAATTTTATGTGGCCACACCGGACGTCGTATTGAGCCGCTGGAGTGCGACTGTCGGCTCCAATATTACCGCCACCTGCGACGGTTTTCATGCCGGGCAGCTGGTCACTTTTCAGTACTACACGGCCGCGGAACAGGATATCCTTTCCACCGCTACCGCCGGCGATACCGGGGAGTGCAGCGTCCAGTTTAACGTGCCGGCCGGAGCATCCGGCAGCCATGAAATTATTGCCGAAGACGAGTTGGGGGATTACGCATCCGCCAATATCGAGGTCACCCCTTCGCTCAATATCAATCTCCCTGTTGCCACCGTCGGAGACAGGGTGGAAATCACCGGCACCGGCTTTAATAGCAACGATGAGGTTGACGTTATCCTTTACGGGCATACGGTGGCCATCGCTGAGACTTCCTACCGGGGTTCTTTCGACGCGCTTTTTAATGTACCGGTAATCAAAGCCGGGATTTATTCCCTGGAAATCCAGGAAGCGGGACAGGCCGTCCGGTGGCTGGATTTTACCATAACGCCGAAAATCACGGTCAACCTCTCCACCGGTAACGTGGGCTCGACAATTCAACTTACCGGTCAGGGATTTGAAGTTAACTCCCTGGTGCAAATTGATTATGACACTCAGGAAATGACCACTGTCACCACGGATGACACCGGCGCTTTTACCGCCTCTTTTAATGTCCCTATCAGCACTGCCGGACCGCACAATATCATCGTGACCGACGGTTTGAATACCGAACAGACTGTTTTTACGATGGAATCCACCCCGCCGCCGGTGCCGGATACTTATGTGCCCAAGCCCAATTCATCGGTGCAAGCACAGGTGTCTTTCGCCTGGGGCACGGTCTATGACCCCAGCGAGCCGGTTTCCTATTCCTTCCAGATCGCGAAGACCCGGGATTTCCAGCAGCCGCTGCTGGAAGAGGATAATTTATCGGTGACGCAGTTCAACCTGACGAAAGACCAAGAGTTGCTGCCCAACCGGCAATACACCAGTTATTACTGGCGGGTCCGCGCGACGGACAGTGCTTCCAATGTCGGGGCCTGGTCGGCGGCGGTGCCGTTCCGGGTGGAACCCTCCGATACCCTGCCGCAGTGGGCAAATTACCTGCTCCTGGGCATCGGTGTGCTGCTGGCGCTTGTTATGTCGGTCCGCATCCTGATTGGCGTGCTCTCCCTGAAAGCTGTGAAAAAGGGCTAGTTCAGGTATTCGCGCTTAGTATCCGGATCAGCCGGGTGGCCGCTTTCACCATCGGCAGTTTGTCCACTTCCCGCAAGGCTTCCTGCATCTCCCTTTCTTTAGCCGGATAAGTGGTCATCACAATCGGCACAAATTTAGTGGAAACAGGTTCTTTTTGAATCACGCCGGCGATGCTGATGTTGTATTTCCAGAAGATGTTGCAGATTTGCGCCAGCACCCCGGCCTGGTTAGCGACACTGAAGCGCAGATAATAACGGCGTTCGGCGTCGCCCGTGGAACCTAAAACCAGCGGTTTTTTAGAAGTGGGCATCGGCATCTGCCGGTCTTCGACAATATCGGCTAAATCTTTGATTATGGCATCCGTGGTGGGATAAACCCCGGCCCCCGGCGCCACCAGCCCGGATATCACACCGTATTCATCCTCCAGTTCCGTGCCGTTGTAGGCGCCTTCCAGCGAACCCAGCAAAGAATATTCCGGTAATAACGCTGGGTGTACCCCCACGGCAAAAGTATCGTCCATCTGTTCGATGACCCCGACCAGTTTGATGGCATAACCCAGCTCGGCGGCGTATTCGATGTCCTGCGAAGTGATGTCCCGGATGCCTTCGACGGTGAATTCCGGCACTTTTTGATAAGAATTGGTAATCAGATTGACCAGGATGCGGATTTTGTTGGCGGTGTCGTTGCCGTCAATGTCGTCCGAAGGGTCGCGCTCGGCGAAACCCTTTTCCTGGGCTTCCTTCAACGCTTCTTTGAAGCTCTTTTCATCACGGGACATGGTGGATAAAATATAGTTCGAAGTGCCGTTCAGGATGGCGTAAATCCGCTTGAATTTTTTGGTCGCGGCACCGGCCTGCTGGAATTCGTGGATTAAGGAATGGCAGCCGACAAAACTGGCACGGAAGCCGACTTTACGGTTCAGTTTGGCCGCCAGCGAGAAGATATCTTTACCTTCGGAGGCCAGCATTTTTTTATTGGCGGTGACCACGTCCTTGCCGTTCTTTAAGGCGGCAGTCTGGATGGACTTGGCCGGTTCGATGCCGCCGATAGTTTCCACGATGATGTCGATGTCCGGGTCGTTAACCACCGATTTCCAGTCGTCGCTGAGCATGGTTTTAGGGACTTTCACCGGGCGGCGGGTTTTCAGGTCGATGTCCACCACTTTGACCAGTTCTAGGCCGTTGACGCCTTTTTCGTAAAGCGCCCGCACCACGCCCACACCGATATTCCCGAAACCGATAACCGCGACTTTTTTTACTGCTGCCATCGTAATCTCTCCTGCCGGATTTTGTGCCGATTAGCCAATATTATCGTGAGATGAGGTGAAGTGTCAAACCCCATAATAAATCCGAAATCCCAAATCTCAAAACCACCGTTATCATTCCTGCGAAGGCAGGAATCCAGTCACCACAACCCCAATAAATTCCAAGCTCCAAATACAAGAATCCAAACAAATCCCAAATACCAATTAAAAAACTTCAGCCCTCTCGCCCCCTTGTGGGAGAGAGCTTGGAGAGAGGGGGTAGTTTGTCATCCTGGGCGAAGCGAATGCTCCAACCTCTATTTGTCATTTCTCTTCTCCTTCCATTGCGGGTCCGCCTCAGGCGGACGTGGCAATCTAAAATCCTGTTAACAGATCAAGGCCATTATTCCAACTTATCCTTATAAAGCAACAATTATTTCATCCGGTGCTGCCAGTGTTCAACCACTTTGGATTACTTCGTATCTATCTTCCCTCGCAAAGGAAGTGGGGGCATTATTATTTATTGTTAAGGTGCTTACGCTTTGCTATGGCCTACAATTGCGGTCTACGGTATTTTGGCTGATGGTCAATAGTATTTCGTCCATCCCAGGCGGACTCAATTATGACAAAAGGAGCTAGAGATATATAAAATTACCATTATTTTGAATTATTTCCCTAATGTCCCCTTCGCTTCTCTGGGGACGTACAGATTGGCGGCTTCGACCAGCAGGGCCGCGCTCATCAGGAAATCGTCGTGGCCTTTGCCCGGGTCGACAAAAAAGTTCAAGGTCTGGCTGGCGCGGTACTGGCTCTGCGCGTTATCTATTTCCCACCAGAATTCCCGGTATTCTTCCGAGTTGTCCCCGGCATAAATTATCAGACGGCCGGAATTGACCGCCGCCTGTAGGCTGAAGCCCAGCATGGTTTTTGAAGGCGGGGTGAAAGTAAACGGTACGACATGGGAACCAACAGCATCTTTTAAAAACGAAGCCACCGGCTGCCCGGCGCCGGTCGCATCCACCACGATTTTCTTGCAGCCCCAGACGCCTTTCACCAGGTCGATGATTTTTGAATACAATTCGGGATGTTTGGTACCGGTCCAGCGGTAATGCTCGACGATTCTGACCCCGGGTTGCTTCTGAATCTTGTTGGTCGCCGCATAATCCAGTTCCCCGATGGTAATCACCGTCGAATCGCGCCGCTTCTGTGCAGCCCAGAGTTTGAAGTCGTTGATTTCCTCGGCTTCACCTGCCAGGTCAATACCGGCGATATAAATTTTCCCGCTTTCCGGCCGGTGCATTCGGGCGTGTCCCCCCTGCAATTGGGCTTTTTGCGCAGACGAGAAAAATCCCCCGCCGCCGTGCAGCGGCAGCAGGCAGTACTGCGTGCGGAACAGCGGATGGTCCTCTCCCAGGCGTTCCCGTTCCCCTTCGACATAAGCCAGATAGTCCGGATTGTATTTCGCCACTTCCTGCCAGTCGTAGCGGAAGTGGCGGCGGATACCGTCTTTTCTTTCCAGTTCCAGGTTTGTCTGCTTGACCTCTTCCAGCAAGGTAGCATCATCCCAGGTTGTGCCGTAAAGTACGGTCGTCACATTGGTCGTGCTGCCCATCGGCTTGAAATCTTTGGTGTATTTTTCTTTCAGCACATCCTGCGCTTCGTCAACTTCCAGCAGCAGGTGCGCGGTATTGCCCACGACGTTGGCCATTTTATCGGCGGAGAGGAAAATGGCGCGGATATTGCCTATACAGATAATATTGCCCATTTTAATATTCCGCTTGAGTCCGAAGCCTGCTTCAGTCAAACGGTCGGACAGTCGCATGATTGAGTTCTCCGTCTGGGGATGAAAAGTCGGCGCGCATTTTATCAGGTTCTTCTTTTCGGTGTGGAAAAGTGATATTAGCGAAAGTTCTATTTGTACAGAGATTTCATTCTTGCCGCCCTGGCGGGCAATCTCCACCGAAAAAGTCAGCCCTTTGTGGTAAACAGCACTATCCATCACGGCCCTCCATATTTCAAATTGGTAGGGACGCAATCGGTATTGAGCCAGTGGGCCGGGTGCATTATTTTTTAAGGAATTGCAGAATGCTGCCTCCGCCGGGGATGATGATATCTTTGAACACATTAAGGACTCCTTCACTTATACCTTGTTTGTCTGTTTTGTCGATGTTGTATTTCGTCATTATCACCTTCGCCAGGGCGGTGACCGTTTGTGTAATTAATTTCACGTTGTCCGGTTCGTGGGTAAGCAGCGATAAAATCTTAACTCGCAGCAGAGCAATCTCACCGTCCAACCCTTTAACTTCTGTCGCTAATTTAAAGTTTTGCCGCTCTTCTTCGTCCATCGCTTTCGTGTAAAAACCGTATTTTCTGGCATTCTTGTTGCCATCTTGTGCTCCGGCTTTTTTCTTCGTTTCTTCACCCATCTTTTTCCCTCCGCCGGATAATAATAGAACATATGTTCTAGTTTTGTAAAGCGGTTTTTGTCACCCCCCTTAAAGGGTCATTGCGAGTCCGCCTCAGGATGCCGAAGCAATCTCGGGGAAGTGGGGTAATACCCCTCTCCGGGATTACCGCGTTCTTACAGTCCTCGCAATCGAAATCCGGCCATGCTTGAAACTTGTCACTCATCTCTTTATACTGAAGACAAAATCCGGCAGAGACAGGAGGACTTATGAGGACACATCCGGCAGCCCCGAAACAAATCAATCCCAAAAGTCTGGCCGACTACCTGGAAGTGATGAGCAAGGCCGCTTTTCAGGCGGGGATATCCTGGCAGGTGATGGAAAGCAAATGGCCGGGCACTAAAGAAGCTTTCAATAATTTCGACCCGGCGGTGATTGCGAAGTACACCGGCACCAAAATGGCCGATTTATTGGAAGACGACCGCGTGATTCGCAACCATCTCAAGCTGGAGGCGGTGGTCTTTAACGCCCGCCGCATGCTCGAACTGGATAAACAATACAAAGGCTTCAAGAAATATTTGAGGTCTTTCGGCAGCTACGAGGAGTTGGTCAAAGATTTGCGCAAGAACTTCAAATTCCTCGGCGAAATGGGCGCTTACTATTTCCTCTATGTCGTCGGGGAAAAAGTCCCCGACTGGGAAGAATGGAGCGCCATCCATATGGCGAAATATAGATAAAAAACAGCGACGCCCTGGCTTGTCATTGTCGGACTTGATCCGACAATCCAGAAGTTTTCGGGTAACCTAATTACGAGCGGCGCGAATGTAACTAGGTTAAGGCCGCAATAGCCCCGCCCTGGGATTGCTTCGGGTACTAACGTAACCTCGCAATGACGGATGTGGATGTGTTTACTTGATTATTGATGTTTGAATCTTGTTTATTTTAAATATTCGTTGCTAAGTTTTGCCGGACAGTATACAATAAGGCTCTGAAATGAGTATCGCCAGAGATTTATACCAGCTCCAGGAAGTCGACACGGCGCTTGAAGCCAACCTTCAAGCGCAGAAAAAGGTGTCCGCCCAAATCGGGGAAAGCCAGATTGTCCTCAAAGCTAAAGCCAAGCTGGACGAGGAAATGAAGAACCTGGAAAGACTGGCCGCGCAGCAGAAATCCACCGAATGGGAAATTGACGACCTGACGGCCAAAATCAAAGACACCGAGAAAAAACTCTACGGCGGCAAAATTTTCAATTCCAAAGAATTGGGCAGTCTGCAGCAGGAAACGGACGAACTCAAAAAACGGCGTTCCGGGTTGGAAGACAAATCGCTTGGGCTGATGGACGAACTGGAAGCGCTCCGTAAAGCGATTGATTTCAGCAAAGAAGAACTGGCCAAACTGCAGGCGCAGTGGCAGGCGCAGCAAAAACAATTCGTCGTGGAACTGATGCAGCTCAAAGCGGCGCAGGCGGTCCACGAGACCAACCGGCAGCAAATCGCGGCGCTGATTGACGCTGAAGCGCTGGCGACATATCAGGAACTCAAAAAAAGGAAGGGAGTAGCGGTCGCGAAAGTGGAGCAGGGCATCTGCCAGGGATGCCGCATTACCCTGCCGAATACCGACCTGCAGCGGGCGAAGGGCGGCGGCGTGGTGCGCTGCAGCAGCTGCGGCCGGATTATCTTTCTCGCCTGAAATCACATGAAATTAATCATCAATACCGACGGCCTGTCTAAAGGCAACCCCGGTACCGCGGCCATCGGCGCCACCATCAAAGACGAACGGGGCAAAACGCTGGCAGCAATCTCCAAACGCATCGGGATTACCACCAACAACGTGGCGGAATACAAGGCTTTGATTGCCGCCCTGCAGCAGGCTAAAAAAATGGGCGGGACGCAGCTGGAAATCCGCGCCGATTCCGAACTGATGATACGGCAGCTCAACGGCCGCTATAATATCAAGTCCGAGGGCCTCAAACCGCTGTACATCGAGGCGACACAATTACTGACGAAGTTCGAAACCGTGTCTTTAAAGCACATCCCCCGCGAGCTCAACGCCGAAGCCGACAAACTCGCCAACGACGCGGTGAGATAACACTCTCTCAATCACGTAATTCCCTCCCGATATTGATGCTAATATATTGATATTTGTTTTATCACCAAATACAATTTATACTGGTTATCACGTTCTCCTTTGGTAGGAATAGAATGAATATATTCACAAAGAAACAAACTTCTTCAGAACAAAAATATCTAATTGACAAAAAGAACGAAGCTTTCCTTATCTATTTTGCGATAGAGCCAAGCTCACATTTTGAACTCACTGAAAAATTAAAAAAGGCATTTCCAGAAATTGAAGCTGCTACTCAATTGACATGGATTAATGAGTTTATGTCTATTGATAAAATAATGTGGGAATTTGCAGAACGATTTAAGCAAACCAAATATACAAGAGAAAGCTTTTATCTTGATTTTAAAAATCTATTTTCGTGGATGAATGAAGAATCAATCGAACAAGCATTTTCCCGAACTGATTACTACATTACCCGCAAAGATATACCTGCCGATATATTAGAATTGATGAATGTATTTGTAACCAATTTAAAATCATATGTTAAAAATATCGAAGAAAATAATCCAGATTTTGAAAAATTATGGCAATCCGCCAAAGACAAATTCACCTCTTGGTCGAATAGACTGCAGGAGAAAAACCATTTAATAAATTTCACCTCTTCTTTAAACGTTAAGCTTTATTTTCTTCAATGTGTAGTTGAGACTTACCACAACGACAATATTCGGACTAATCAAGAAATTAATGATTTAATCATCGGCAGTGAACCAATTGGAAGAAAAGAATTGACATTGGGCAATAAAGTTTATCAGGTTGTTAATAGCACTGTTTCTGAACGATATAGAATATTATTGAACATGAAAGATGATAAAGGAAAAAGTGTTATACACGAATATTTCGATTAACCCGAACGTATTCTTGGAATGGCAAACATCCTGATGAAAGCTTGTCCCATACTTGATACGGGATCGGGATCCAGCCACCAAATCCTACCCCAATCCCATTCCATATGAATCTTGACTATGCAATATTATTTCGGTAAAATGTGCCTTATTCGTTTGATTAAAACCGGAGGTATCCCATGAATAAAGTGCAACTCACTGACGGTAAAATATTGCTGCGTCCTGCCGAAATGAAAGACGCGAAAGAAATGTTCGGCGCGGTGCAGGAATCGATGGTTGAGGTCGGTGCCTGGATGCCGTGGTGCCATGCTAATTATACCCCCGGGGAAAGTAAAAACTGGATAAAGATGTGCCAAAAAGGCCGGAAAGACGGCACGATTTACGATTTTGCGATTACCGATGCCCGGGACGGGACAATTTTAGGCGATTGCGGCCTCAACGACATCAGAAAGTCGGACAAAACCGCCAATCTCGGCTATTGGGTCAGGACCGGCCGCACGAAACAGGGCATTTGCACTGCCGCCGCGTTATTACTGGCCGATTACGGTTTTAAAGAACTTAAGTTGAACCGCATTGAAATCCTGGTGGCCGTTGATAATTTGGCTTCGCAGCGGGTGGCCGCGAAAGCCGGTGCCGTGCGGGAAGGTGTTCTGCGGAACCGTCTGCTGCTGCACGGCAAAATCCACGATGCGGTGATGTTCTCATTGATTCCAAAGTAATATATTGCAATCAATTTACAGGGAATCTTCGTATGATTGTTGTATAATTCTGCTGATTGGAACGATAGGCAGGAATCTGAAAATGGAAAAAATTAAATTTACTTATTATCAGGAAAATGAATTCTGGGTCGGTTGGCTCGAAGAATATCCTGACTACCGTACGCAGGGTGTAACTCTAGATGAACTTAAGGATAACCTCAAAGATATCTATGAAGACCTTAAATTTCTCCCGGTTACTTAAAACTTGTAACACGATTTGATACTTTGATATTATAATTTTGTTTCGGATTTCGGATTTAGAAATTAGAATTTACAGATTGAGCCTTCGGCTTGACACTCTTTACCGTCAACAGATACAATAAAGTTTGTTGCCGAGGTAGCTCAGTCGGTAGAGCAGTAGACTGAAAATCTACGTGTC
>Ga0326728_10018354_pt1 | contig 13802 bp, 21 predicted proteins | sample MB3enrmetagenome_FD_207602 | JGI IMG/M metagenome (GOLD analysis project Ga0326728, IMG submission 207602) | Lab enriched peat soil microbial communities from McLean, Ithaca, NY, United States - MB31MN | ecosystem: Environmental > Terrestrial > Soil > Wetlands > Peat | place: USA: New York... | reverse complement strand
CCGCGTCGGCACGTATGCGCCAGCCGCGTAACCCGACTTTCGGTACGGGTTCCGCGGGGGTGCGAGACGCTCGGCTGACTTCAGGAGGAGTGCGATGGGCCTAGAGCATCCCTGGGGTTGGCACTCCCCCGGGGCGGTGGATCGCCCCGCCCAAGGTGGAAGTCCGACATTCGAAGGTTCTTCACGTAGCAGGCGTAAAACAGCGTTTCGACCTCCTTGATGCGAACAAAGCGAAGGTTCTTGACAATCAGCCACGCGGCGAGCAGGTAAGCGGAACAAGTGACGCCGGCGCCCGTTGCCGCCGTGAACGAGGCCCTCCCGGCGAGTCCGCAAGCCAGATTCAGCGCGGCAATGCTGGCCGACAGGACAGCAGCTACAACCAGAGCGTAGAACATGCAGGCCACATATCGTGTGAGCGCTTCAGCTGTGTATACCTCGGCTGCCAAGCTCCGGTCTTTAGAAATCGCTACCTTGCAGAGGTTTAAGAACTGTTTGTTCTTTTTGCTCTTAGTGAAGGCTTGGCTGTCTCGAAGTCGGCATCCCCACTCTTTCGAGTAGTACTGCTTCGCCTCTGAAGGCAAGTAGATGTCGCACATTTCTCCAATCCAACGGAAGAACGGGACATCGTCTGTGGCCCAGCTCCAGTACACGTCTGGCCCACCTTCAGGGCGCTTGGCGCGCGGATTGAAGCGCCGAATCCACCAGGCTGAAGCGTTGTCGGCGAGGTCCGCGCGCAGGAGACGGAGAACGACGCCACACAAGTAACCAAAACAGACGGTTATGACAATCGCGGCCGCCGTGTTTGCGGCCAAGCGATTCAAACCTCCAATCATCTCCCCACTGATCCATGGGAACAGGTATATTGCGCTGACGATGTTGACGAGTAGGAAAACGCCTGGCACGAAGATCTCAAACACCCCACGGGCTCCCCCGATCGTTGGAACGTCTTTCATTATTCACCTCCTGAGTCGATCTCAGCGAGTGTATATCGGCGCGACTCAACGGACAACATGCACGTCGGGTGGCGCAGACGTGCCGTTTTTGGCATGTCTGCGCCCCTGCCCGTGATTCAGAGCGGCGCATACACGACGACAAAACGCGTCGTGACGCGCCACCCGCGCTACCAGCTCGATCGTTCTGTCAATCCGAAAAGCCACAGGCGACGAGGAATCTCGCACGGCGTGGAAAATACTCAGAGCGAGATTCCTCGCTCCGCTCGGAATGACAGCATTGAAGCGTTTTCACACAGACTCCTCGGGTGGCGCAGACGGCGGGCTGGCGCAAAGATAGTGCGTACGTAGGAAATGTAGTGCCTGTCCCGTTTTGTTCGTCCGTTTTTTTCCGTGCTTGGTTGGCAAGGGGTTGACACACCGCGGGCGCATACGTCGCGACGCGTGTTGTCGCGATGTATGCGCCCATTGTCGGGTCCTCGACGTGCCACAGGGCCACTATAAAGGCCCACGGTATGCAAATCATGGCGTGCATGCTCCGACGACCCCAGACGCCGCATACATGCCGACAACTACCGTCGGCACGTATGCGCCACCCGTACACATTTGGGACACTGCCCAATGCCATTAGTCAAGGACCTCCAGCCGGGAATCGGCTATACATCTCAACATGGCGTATTATCAGGAGGGACCCTTTCTTTCCGCTGCTGTTTTCTGCGAGGAAGCGAAACAAGACGGAGAGGGTTTTCTAAGCCTGTCTCGAATAATTGACCACATCGTTGTCGTGGGTGCCGATCCGAACGTGATGCCCCCGACTCAAATCGTCACGACACTGGTGGTCATTTTCAGGTCTGGGAAATTTCGGGGGAGCAGCCAGATTACGGTGAATCAACTCTCGCCTTCCGGGCTTTCCGTTCCGCTATTTAGTTTCCCAACGTTTTTTCAAGGTGACGACCAGGGAGCAGGTGTGATCGCCAGGGTTGGCTTTGAAGTGTCCGAACCAGGTCTGCACTGGTTTGATGTTTCGCTTGGCGGGCAGCCGAAAACCAGAATTCCACTCAATGTCTCATATGCCGTGAGAGGTTAGCTATATATGCAGGGAACTCCGGGCAGAATAGGCGTCTGGTCGTTGAGGCAGGGGAATAAGTTCAGTCCTGTACATGCTGACTAGCGGTTCAAACTTGCTGCGAAGCTCGGCCTCGATCCAGTCACCGTTCGAGAACTCGGCCAGTCGAAGCTCTACCTCACCAGCGAGTTCAATCGCGTTTGCGTTTTGGGTCTGCTCAATACTCCACGCCACAGGGACGAACCACTCCTCAAACTCGTGGAGCGATATGTCGTCGTTAAGGTAGCGGGCCAGCCGGTCACGAATTTCTAGGTCGATTCCGCCAGTCATGAGTCACCAAAAGGTCAGGAAAGTTACGCCTGAGGAGTTGCGTCGGATGTTCAACGACTCAACAATTCCGAACCAAATCAAGTCCGGCCATCTCCATAAGAAGATAATCCGCGAGGGCCACCCAAGCCCTCTTCGCTCGGGTCAGCCTCATTGCACCTACAGTCAAATTCTCTCATTCTGGGACAGCAAAGGCAAGTTGGTCGCAATCTGCCACCAGTACAAACGACCAGATGGCACAAATGGGGGGTCCGGCAAGCCCGACCCAAAGCGCATTATGCTAGGGGATACAATTTTCTTCGTTTGAACCCGGGAGAAACGGTGTCAGGCAGAGCGCCGGGATCAGCCGGCGTGCAGTTGAGGATGAAAGAACCTTACAGGGAAGGAGTAGCGAACCGCCTGGCCTCGAGTCTTGGGGAGGCAGTCGCGAGGCTGCCGTCGAAGGGTAGGCAGAGGTATCCGTGGGCAGGGCGTGGAGCTGCGAAAACCGTAAATCGGGATGCCGACCCTGTTACCCGAAGGCCACACACGCGCCGACGGGTTGCTTGGCAAGGGGTTGACATACCAGGCGCGGTTGCCATATGCTTAGGCATATGCCAAAGAGAAATGCGCCAGTTGCGGAACGACGCGTCAGGGTCTTTAAGAATGGACGCAATCAGGCGGTGCGGATCCCCCGCGAGTTCGAACTGCCCGGTGAGGATGCCATCATGCGAAAAGAGGGCAGCCGGCTGATTGTTGAGCCTGCTCCCCCGAAGTCGCTACTGGCGCTGCTGGCGACCTTGGCGCCGCTCAGCGAGGATTTTCCACCCATCCGCGACCTGCCTCCCGATCCGGTCGATCTCTGATGCGCTACCTGCTCGACACGAACGTCGTTTCCGATCTCGTCCGCAATCCTCAGGGAAAGGTGGCCCAGCGCATCCGCAAGGTGGGCGAAGCGCGAGTTTGCACCAGCATCATCGTTGCCGCGGAATTGCGTTACGGAGCCGCAAAGAAAGGCTCCGCGCGGCTCTCGGCACAGCTTGAGGCAGTGCTCAGCGTCCTTGACGTTCTGCCCTTTGAGCCCCCGGCGGACGCCATCTATGCATCCTTACGCACGGGTCTTGAGGAGGTGGGCACGCCGATTGGCGCCAATGACATGCTAATCGCGGCTCACGCGCTGGCGCTTGGTTGTACGATCGTGACCGGCAACGAAAAGGAATTCGCCCGAGTTCGCGATCTTTCGAGTGAGAATTGGCTGCGCTAAACGATCATAGGCGGCCTGGTCGTGAAGCAGGGCAGCGCGTATTCTACGCTCCTTTGTGGCCTTTCCTCAATTTCATGCGAGAAGAGCCGCGGAGGAGCGCTGAAGGGCGCGCACTTCCTCGCTACCTGCTACCCGCTATCGAACCAGAAGGGGCTTCCGCTTGCGGAGGTTGCAGGTTACGCTGAACGCGGCTCAAATAGGCGCGAGAGCTGGAGGTGTGTATGAAAAAGCCCGTCCCGGTGGAATCTGCCTCTGCCTTAATCGACGAGAAGATCAAGGAACTTGGGGACTGGCGCGGGAAGACGCTGGCGAAAGTGCGCGAAATCATACACGAGGCGGACCCTGAGATCCCCGAAGAGTGGAAGTGGAGGGGGACTCCCGTCTGGTCCCACGGGGGCATCGTCTGCACGGGAGAGACGCACAAGAACGTCGTCAAGATGACATTTGCCAAGGGATCTGTCCCGTAGCCGGTTTCCCGTGCCCCGTATCCCGTGCACACGCGGTCCGCTCTCGGACAAAATAAACTTGCGTTACGTTCCGTCTGTCCCCGGGTTCCCCCCGAAATCCCAGTGACGTCACATACCTTTTTTGGTATACTTAGATATGGCCTGGACGGTTGAAACTCTGAACGCTGTGGTGGATGCCGAGATCGAGGCGTTGCCCGAGGACATGCGCGCCCGGCTTGTCCGCATCTCGCTGCTCATCGAGCGACAGGGGCTGGAGCGGGTCGGTGCTCCGCACGTCAAGCACCTGGAGGGTCCGCTCTGGGAAATCCGACTGAAGGGCCGAAGCGGCATCGCGCGCGCGCTGTATGTGACGGTAATAGGCCAGCGTGTGGTGATCGTCCGGGTCTTCGTGAAGAAAACCGAGAAGACCCCACGGCACGAGATCGAGCTGGCGCTGAGCCGGGCGCGAGAGGTTCGATGATGGAGGTGGAACATGGCGCGGGTAGCTGACCTGCATAAGAAGTGGATGAAGGAGCCGAAGTACCGCAAGGCGTACGAAGCTCTGGAAGAAGAGTTCGTGCTGGCGTCCGCTGTGATCGACGCGCGGAACCGCGCGGGACTGACGCAGAAGGCGCTGGCGAAGAAGATGGGGACCACTCAGCCCGTCGTCGCCCGGCTGGAAAGCGGGCGCGTACGTCCGTCGCTGCGCACCCTTGAAAGGCTCGCCCGGGCAACCAGGTCACGTCTGCGGATTCGCTTCGAGCCTCAGCGAGAAAGGAAACTTCATGCGCAAGCTGTCAAATGAAGCACGCAAGGAACTGGAGGCGGTGGCGGCCATGCCGGACAGCGAGATCCGGGACTGGCGCGGGAAGACGCTCGCGAAAGTGCGCGAAATCATACGCGCGGCAGACCCTGAGATCGTCGAAGAGTGGAAGTGGATGGGGACTCCCGTCTGGTCCCACGGCGGCATCATCTGCACGGGAGAGACGTACAAGAAGGTCGTCAAGATGACATTTGCCAAGGGAGCTGCGCTCGAGGACCCTTCAGGTCTATTCAACTCCAGCCTCAAGGGGAATGTCCGGCGCGCCATCGACATCCACGAAGGCGACAAGGTCGATGAGGCGGCCTTGAAGGATCTCATCCGCGCTGCCGTGGCGCTCAATCTCCAGGGCAAGAGCAAGCCGAAGCCCCGGCGAGCGAGCAGCAAGCGGGCCTCCCTCAGCCGAGGCGACGGGAGGCGGGCCGGCTAGCTTCATCGCCGGGATCGGCCTGAAACTGTTCGGCTTTATCGCGGAACTGGTGTTCGCCTTCATCCCGGAATCCTGTTCGAGATCATCCCGGAATGCCGTACGGAAACATCCCGGAATCGCGTTCACCTTGCCCCGGATTCCCGAGCTAGAGGTGAGGAGGTTGTATCAGCCGCCAGATTCGTGGGAAAGAGATGGGTTCACCGGACGCTTACACAGGTTCCGGGTTGGGCAGAGGCACTTTCCAGGTTGGCGACCTTCCACTTCGGAGACGCAGGTCCGGCGCTTCCTAACGTTAGGCCGCTCAATTCTGATGCAGCTTTGTCAGGGGTCCTTTCGCAGGAGCCGTCGCATCCACTTTCCGGACACGACGCCCACCGAGGTTTACGTGCCCCACTTTATAAAACCAGCATCGATTAAGTCCTTAAAGTAACCGGCGACTCTCCACTTTGTCGTGTCCCTCAACTCACTTCCGTCATCTTCCAAACAGAGTCGCTTTCTCACCTCGGAAATCACGTCCTGCATCTGAGATGCGATATCTTTTACGGTATTTTCAGCGTTAACCAAATCCCACAAAAACTTGTTGACCGACTCGAGGCGGCAGTACTCGGCTTTGTACGGATTGAAGATGATCGTCACACCATTTTTGTCGAACGAGCGTAGTCCGGCCACTTTTGCCGGAATTAGGCCTTCATATTCAGTATTAAGATTGCAATCTAAGATATTTGGGTTGGGCCTATAGGTGTTGAATCCGCTAAATAAGCTCTTACTTTTGTCGGATTCACCAACATTTGCTGAGGCGCACTGAGCAGCATCAAGGAACTTCTCCGCAATTAGACACGTATCAATGGTCACATCGGAGCGCGTCGAGTATAAAGGGCAGGGGTTGCACTCGCGTGTCTTCAAGTACCTACAAGTGTTGCAAGGCCTGTAATGACTATAGGTATCATCATCCACCACGAGCTCAAACATCTTAACGAAATAGTCGGAATTCCATATCTGGTCGAATGGCTGCGTTAGTAGACTCCTGCGCTGCACTGTCGCACCGCGTAGCGGCCTGCCAACGTAATTATCACTGACAATCCTATCGCAAGGAAATAAGTATCCGTCCGGTGTTACATATCCCAGGCTAATTGCCCCAAAGCAACAAATATTCGAGACATTCGACTTAGGCATATCAAGGCCATGTTCTTGCTTGATGTAGTCGCACACCAGCGGATAGGCAACTTGTTGTGTGATGGTCGGATAGGAGCCCTTGTCAATGGCATTGAATTTGTCGCCGATGGCTATAGCTGCGTCAATCATTTCCGGGGCTGTCAAAACAAGCTCATCCCTGTGATCGGTTGCCCTGCCAATTTCACTCAGAGAGAGGAACGAAAGTTCATCAACGCCCAACTGCCGGCATAGCTCAAACATCTTGTCTATTTCCCGGTGGTTTATTCTGTTCACGACACTGTTGATCTTAACCCGGGTGCCGGATCCGCTGCTTCTTACATGTGACACTAGTTTGCCAACATTTGTAACTGTCTTTTCAAAAGACTTCTTACCCCTAATCTGATCGTGTGTGGTATCAGAAGCTCCGTCTAAGCTGACTGTCACATTCTGGATGCCGGCATCTATTATTTTGCTAATCCGGGTCTCGTCCAACAAGGTGCCGTTAGTTACGAGCGTAACTGCGATACCCTTTGACGCTGCGTATTGCGATACAGGAAATATGTCTTTTTTCACCAACGGCTCGCCACCAAGGAATGTTATTCCACTGACGTCGGCGGTTGCCAGATTGTCGACTATTTGCAATTTCTCGTCGGGAGAAATCTCCCGGACATCGTTTGTAAAATAGTTCTTACCAGCTAGACAATGGATGCAGCGCAGGTTGCATTTACTTGTGAAATCCCACTTTATGTATTTACCCATTGTGTTATACCACCTTCCTCCGTAAAACCCCCACCAGAGCTGAATGTGTAGCTAATTGATTGACTGCATCTGCGACTGGTTGTGAATAGCTTGACAGCCATGAGGCTTTGCAACGGCCAGCCGCCGCACTTCTTCGCCTTGCTGCGGCACTTGACCCCGTCCATGGCAGTCCCCTTCCCCCTCAGAGAGCCGCAAGGTACAAGGCTCCCGTCAGCTCACTCACGGGCCGCACCGCCGCCGCAGCATTGGCAATTCTGATCAGCCAGTAGGCGCCCAGCTTTAGCGAAAACCAGCTCTGAAACTATGTTGTCAACTGCCTTGACAGCGTCGTCTTGCTTCAAGCCGATCTGTTTTACTAATTGGCTAACAAGGTGTTCTTTGGTTAAGGCTGTTTCAGAAGGCATGGTGTTTTCCTCCTTTCTTCTTGGATTCCCGCCGCAGATGCAATCAATTTTCGTGCTTTCCTCCAAACGGGTGGGGTAAGAGCGCTGCTGAAATTGGTGGAGGACAAAAGCATGACCTCTCCCAATCAGCAGCTCAAATACCCAGTGGCCCCTAATTGATCCCACAAGTAATCCCTTCACTAATAGCTCTTGAGGTGCACCTTTGCAGTGATCCAAGTCACACCGCCTGGTGACAGAGGACACCACTCGGCTCATCAGGTCAGCATGCGGCCAACGGCTGCCTCGGGCTTCGATAGATTCGGGAACTGAAGAACAAATACGGTGACACCACGGTCTAAGAACTCCACGTGGACTGAGTAGTGATACTGGTCACGGGCCTTAGTGACCAGCATCACTGACATTTTCTCGTCTCGAGTTAAGAATGCGACAGCGAATTTGCTTACCGGCTTGCTGAGGGCAGGCGGACAGTGGGGCATTGTGTTTTCAGTTTGCGGTGGCATTTTCCGTCTGCTTTCGTAAAGGAAAAGAACCCTGCGGCCTGGAAGGGGGCCGCCGGCGTCAACTGCCCTTTGAGAGAAGGTTGTGCCTGACCGCTTCGGCGGTTCGCCGTCGGCCATTTCGCGTTGGCTAGACAGTTCATAGGGTCTTCAACAGAGAGGAGTGTGCAAGAACATGGCAGGAAAAACTTCCGGCAAAAAGAAGAAACTGAACCGAGACCTTATTTTGCGCGCGCTGACAGATCCCAAGTTCAGGGCGTTGCTCAAGACGAGCCCGAGCAAAGCGATTGGGACGACTGCGACCGGGGTTCATCAGCGGGAGATCGATCTGCTGCTCGCCACTGTCAAAGGCATTGAGACGCACATCCAGCTTGTCGCGGATCAACTCCTCTGCGCGAACGGACCGGCTGAGGAGGTGAGGTGAGGCAGCTCCATGCGTGCGGAGGTTCTGGTCGCGACAACGTGGAACTGTAATCTACGTTGTTCCTACTGTTTTATCGAAAAGCACCTCCGGAACAAAAAAGGCACGCGAATGTCTGCGTCCCTGGCCCGGAGGGTTGTTGACGCCCTGGATGAGGGACTTTCCGACGTGGAATCGATTTGCGTCCACTTCTATGGCGGCGAGCCACTAACCAATCTGCCCGCTGTGGAGGCTATGCTGGATCGGTCCCAAGGGAAGTCGCCGGATCGCTTTACCTGGGCCATCACCACCAACGGTACAATCTGCTCCTCGGCGGCCATCAATCTGCTGGGGCAGGGAGCGTTTCATGTGATTCTCAGCCTGGATGGACCCGCCGAGATTCACGACGAACATCGCCGTACCGCCCGCAGCGCTCCCACGCACGCCCGAGTGCTGGAATTTCTGCACGCACTGCGTTCGCGAACCAAGTGCTGGGTTCGAGGATCGGCCGTGGTGCGTTCCGGCTGGCGCCTTTCCCAAGCTGCGGAGTACCTGCGGAGCCTGCCGGTGGACTCCATCAAGGCCCAGGCAGTTAGAGGACGGGCAGGGGCGTCCTACACACTCTCTCAGCCGGAGAAAGAGACTTACCTTAAAGATCTCGAGGCCATCGGGAATCAGGTTATCGCTGAGTTAGAAGCAGGGACGGCGCCGAAGGACGACCGCTTCTCCGCCCGGGTGCTGCAACTGCTGGCTGGTATCCAGCGCGATAGATTCTGTGCTGCCGGCGAAACCACTTTCGGTATTACTCCGCAAGGCGAAATTCTTCCCTGCGTGCTGATCACCTCGAAAGACGGCCACTTGGGGCGGGTGGGTGACAGGCCTTCCCTGTGGCGGCAAGCGGGCCGGCAATGGAGACGGTCGCGACCTCCGCGCCGGGAGTGCCACACCTGCCCGGCACTGCCTCTTTGCGGAGGTGGTTGCCCCGCCATCCTGCCCGTATGTGGCGCCGATGAATGTGATCTGGTGCGGAAAAACTGTGAGGTGGCGGCTTCCATCTATGAACATTTTCGTTCACGGCCAGAAACCCTTCTCACTTTGGCAGGCATTCCATGACGCGCGCCCCTTCAATTCGAGGCCGGCCTTTACCCAACGCAGAGGAAACGGCTCCGCCTCCCCTGCGGAATGGACCTTGGCGTCTATCCGCAGTAGCACTCGACGTGGCGGGGGCATGTAACTTGTCGTGCCGCTATTGTGCGGAGACCGCGACGCAACCTCGTCGCGAGCGCATGTCCGCGAAAACACTCAACGCAGCCTGGCGCATGCTGTTTCCGGAGGGCACGCCATGGAGGGGCTCATCCATCCGCCTAGGGAGCGGCGAGCCGTTGCTCGCATTTGACCTGCTTAAGAGGCTAGCGGAGCTGATTGCACAAAACGGTGGCTGTGCGGCCGAAGATCGTCCTGCCGTGTTCCTTACGTCCAATGGCACTCTTGCTGGGAAGGAGGTCCGGGATTGGCTGGTGACTTCGGGGTGGCACGTGAAACTGAGCCTGGATGGGCCCAGCTTCATTCATGACCGCTGGAGAGTAACCCGATCAGGAAAGGGTACCTTTTCACAAGTGTCGGCAGCGGTGGAGGAGTTAGCTAGCCGCATGCCGGATCGCTTCAGTGTGACGGCTGTCTTGTGCCGAGGTACCGATCCCAAGGTGGCCTTTCAAGCCATTGCGGATCTGGGCCTGCGCCGAATTGAGTTAGTACCGGCGGCGCACCGTGACGAATCCATTCTTCCGGGGCGGAAGGAATTGAAGCTCTACCAGCGATTTGTCAATGACTATGCGAGGCAATACAGAGACGCCAGGGAAACCAAGTTGCCTACGCTCGTCCGCTTCGAGGCCTGCGTACAGCGGATATTGGGTTACAACCGTTGTCGCGTACCGTGCGGCGCCGGCCGAAATTTTGTGGGTGTCGGACCCGGCGGCGATCTGTATCCATGCTTCCGCTTCGTAGGAATTGACACCTATCGATTAGGCCACCTGCCCGACGGACTGGATAGTCACGCGGTGAGCATTTTCGAGCAGGGCGCCGGCCGCGGCTACGAGCAACGCACACCGTGCAAGCGATGCTGGGCCGCTCCTCTATGCGGCGGGCCCTGCTTTGCGGTGGCTGAGATGTTTGGCAAGAGTCCCGGCGCATCGCTGGAAGTCCACTGCGGATACACCCGAGCTACCATCAAGTCGGCTCAGTGGCTCGTTGACCAGTTGCGACTGCGCGATCCCCAAAGCCTTCTTAAATTCTTGCCCGAGGCCGTAAAAGCCCAATGGGCTGTGGAATGAGGAAGTACGCGCATGTTTCGAAGAATAGCACTGATAAAGCCTCCCGAGCGCTCGATCTTCAACTTCGGGACGTTCAGCCTCGCGACTATAGCTGCGGCGGTTCGCGACACAGCCACGGTGTCGATCGAAGACGCAACTGATCTTCCCATCGACCAGGCGAGCGCACGAATGCTAACCCTTAAGCCCGACCTGGTGGGCGTAACCGTTATGGGGACAGCGTCCCTCAAACCGGCCGTCCATTTCGTTAGGCAATTACGGTTTGATGAATCGAGCGATTCGGGCTCGCCAGCAAAAATCACTGTGGTCTGCGGAGGGCACGGTGCGTCTTGCATGCCTGTCGATCTCCTCGAAGCTGGTGCTGACGCCGTGGTCATCGGTGAGGGCGAAGTGACCTTTCGCGACATTGTAGAAAATGGGATCCGTCCGGGCGCTCACGGCGTCGCATGCCGAGTGAATGGTCGTCTGGTTATCGGCCCCGTGCAGAAACTCGTTTTTCCGCTGGATCGCCTTCCGTTTCCCGCCCGCGACCTCATGCCGGAGCCTCCTGACGGCGTTCATCTCATGGAGACCAGCCGGGGCTGCCCGCACGATTGCGCATTTTGCGAAACCACGCGATTTTACCAAAGGCGCTGGAGGCCTTACTGTCCCGAACGGGTGGCCGAGGAAGTGAGACGATTGGTGGAGAATCACGATGCCTGGATCATCCATTTCGCCGATGATAACTTTGCGGCGAGCCCGACGCGTGTGCTTCGCATATGCCAGATGCTGCGCCAGCGAAACGCCTTGCCAGCCTTTTTTATGGCCTCCGCCCGAGCGGACGACTTACTAGCTGATCCCGATCTGCTGCCGGCAATGGCAGCCGCGCGCATCCTTCGCGTCTCCGTGGGGGTGGAGACCCTGAACGCCTCAACCGCCGCGCGAGTGGGCAAATTCATCTCACCCGATACGTACCAGACCGTGTTCCAGCGAATGCGGGAACTGGGAATTTTCTCGGTGGCTTCTCTTATTGTGGGTTTGCCGGGAGAGTCGCGCATGGAAAAGGATCGGTCAGTGGAACTAACTGTGCGCGTAGGTCCCGACTCAGCTCACTTCGTCCCCTTCCTGCCACTTCCAGGCATTCCCTTGACCCGGCGCCATGATGACCGCGAGGTGAAACCTGAAGACGCGCGGCATGCATGCGCTCTTACCACGGCCTTCTTTCAGCGCCCAGAGGTGCAAGCGCGACTGAAAGCAGCAGTTCGAAGAGGGAGCGTCCTGGGCCTCTTGGCGCGTGGCACGCTGGAAAACCATTGCAGTGCGATTTCGATCTCACCCGGATTGCTGTCTTGACACCCTTTCCCCAGCGGCCATTGCGGGACCCGCACTTCCAGCCATGATGTGTGGTGGCAGGACTAGGCCGAGCCCAACAAGCGAAGCTGGTCGGGTTTCACGACGGTCACGCATCTGCCTTTCATCCGAATTAGCTGCAGGCGCCTAAAGTCCGCCAGCACGCGGCAGATGGTTTCCCTCGTTGCGCCGATGGCTTCACCCATGTCTTCCTCCGTCATATTCAGCAGCACGCGCATGCCTCCTGGGCTGCTCTGGCCATACAAGCGCGCATTGGCCATGAGGAGCTGTGCCAGCTTCGCCCGCGCGCTGGGCGCCAGGGTGAATAAGCGCGTTTGGTCCCATGCCTGGTGGAGTTCGTTGCTGAGGTGCTCGGCGATGCGCACGGTAACGTCAGCGTTGGCACGCAGAATGCGCAGGAATTCCGAGCCCGGGAAGAAACAGACCTGCGACGGCGCCGTCGTTTCCGCGGCGACCTGATAAGGACAGTTCGCAATGACGCTGCTGAGGCCGAGCGCTTCGCCGGGCTGGACCAGGTGAAGCGTAAGCCGTTTTCCTTCTTTGGAGGTGGTGCTCACTTTCGCCTTGCCTGTGCAGAGGACGAACAGGCCGCGCGGGATTTCGCCTTCAACAAACAGAAGCGCTCGCGGAGGATAGAGTGCGGTCTGACGGAAGGCGAGAAGGTCGCGTAGCCTCTCTTTCGGCAGGCCGCAGAACATGCTGGTTTGGCGCGACAGACAATCTGCGCAAGCCTCGACAACCGGCAGGCCGTAAGGCGTAGCTAACCTCGGCACGTCAGCCTCACATTCGGATAGTCCGTCCTGTGTCCCGACCTCTCCCCTCATACGGTCCTCCTGGTAAGGATTTGTTGTCTGTCGGCGCACCAGATATTGATGGCCGCGAAGATCCAAGACAGTCGGCGTTCCATGTCAACGCACACTTGGTCTCAGGCTTGAGGGGAGGTTGGAAAGGAGACCGGGCATGAGCTGAAAAGAGCCGGCACATCGCCATCGACCTCAAAAGTGACTTGCCCCAGGAGACACTTGATAGTGACCACAATAATCTGACGCTTACAGCCTCGATTGTCAAGAGACATTAACTGGACCCCAATTCGCTGATAAGGGACGGGGTCTGGTCGGGAAGGCAGTGTCGGAGGCGCTGAATGCGTTGGCAGAGGCGGACTTAGAAGCTCGGCCAGATCTTGCAGGGAGTAAGAGAATTTCACCTCTCAGGTGCGAAATGCCGTTACACTCGCAAGATGAAGAAACCAAGAAGACGGTCACCCACGGAATTGCAAATGCTTTTCGAGATTGACCCCCAGCCGTTAGCGGAGGAGTTGACGGCGTTGGGCGGAGTGCCGCTGGTGGTGCGGGCCTTTCGGTCGCTGGGCCTGCCGACGGCGATCCAGGAACATGTGCAGATCAAGCAGCGAGAGCGGGGCTATGACGAAGCCACCTATGTGGAAAGTTTGGTGGTGTTGAACGCGGTGGGAGGGGAGTGTGTGGAGGACCTGGAGCGCTTGCGGGAAGACACAGCGCTGAGCCAGTTGCTGGGACACGGTTTTCCCTCGCCGCGGGCGGCGCTAGAGTTTCTCTATCAATTTCACGACGAGCAAAAGATGGAGGAGGCGAAGGGGAGGCGAGGGCCGGAGG
>Ga0326728_10018353_pt1 | contig 13803 bp, 15 predicted proteins | sample MB3enrmetagenome_FD_207602 | JGI IMG/M metagenome (GOLD analysis project Ga0326728, IMG submission 207602) | Lab enriched peat soil microbial communities from McLean, Ithaca, NY, United States - MB31MN | ecosystem: Environmental > Terrestrial > Soil > Wetlands > Peat | place: USA: New York... | reverse complement strand
TAAGGATGAAGACGATGGTCAAAGGAAACCTCCGCCGCCGTGAGGTTACCACGCAACGAACGTGACATCATTGTCCCGCCATCATCTCCACTCCGCGCTCCTCAAAACACATTTCTTCACACGTTCCAGGTACCCTTTCCGAGTCGCACAACCGAGGGAGAAAGGGTACCTGACACCCTTCTCTCCTTGACACCCTTCTCTCGCCTGACACCCTTCTCTCGCCAAGGGGGAAATGCGGTTGCGGTAGGGACGGTCATTGCTGGCCGCCCCCCGCGTGGATCCGTACGGGCGCTACTAACGCATACGGCTCTTACCTTGGATGCATGGCGTCAAAGCGTACGCTGGGATAAGGATGCACCACTTGGGGTTGGAGGAGCCAGCGGTCGTATAACCGAGCCATGCGCCTCCGGGTGATTCGTCCGCGTTGGCTGCGCCGTCGCAGGACGTGCCGCCAGTAGCGTCCGATCTGTAGGGGGAAAGGGGGTCAGGTACCCTTTCCGAGTCGCACAACCGAGGGAGAAAGGGTACCTGACACCCTTCTCTCCCCTCGCTGTCGGAGTGCATGTATTACCGTGGCAACTGCGACCGGCTGCCTTGGCCCCCCCCCGACCCCGTGAGCTGAGCGCGGGGAAGAGGGAGTTCGCATGCTCTGGAAACCTCGAGGCGCAACGGTCGCGAAAGGTCGATCCAGATGTTACCACTCGCTTTGGGTATGCCATGACAGAACCTAAACGCCCGATAGGGCAGTTCCTGTCCCACCTTCCACGGCTCCTTCTATCAGCAGCCGTTTTGTACTTCCTGCTGACTGGGAACGCAGATAAAATCCTGCGGCTAATCCCAGCCCATATGCACATCCTTATATGTCTGTGGGGGTTGTTTTTTTTGAGTGCGGCTGCTTGGAACCTCCTTCAGCCACGCTGGGAACGTAATTTCCTGGGAGGGGCAGCCAAATGTCCATTCACGCTCGAACCTGGGGAGGTTCTTCTGTTCAGCAATTACTGGGCCGCAGGAGTGCTTCACCTGCGAGCGGAGGATTGCAACCCGAAGGTCACAATCCGGCGAGTCGCTAGCAAGGAGAAAGGGCAGTTGGGAAACCGGAACCTGAGGCTGTGGCTCACAGACAGACGGCTGATATTGCAGTCGCGCCAGTGGAGGAATACGTGGAGAATAATTCCTATCCCAAGTATCAAGTGGATACAGGAAGCCCCGCGTCGCTTCTTCTCACCTGAACGGCTCGTCATTGCCTATGAGAATGAAGGCCGCAGTGAGGCCCTGGTCCTTGAGGACAAGTCCCTGACAGGGAGAACTTTGAAGGAAGGCCTCCTCGCCATGAGCGCTTTGAGCAACAAGTGGCGTGGATCTACGCCAGTGGGGCCATAACTCTTGTCATTGGGGAGAAATGGTGTTAGGAGGAAATGCGTGTCAGGAACCATTTTATTTTCGGGGGGAAAATGGTGGGGGAAAATGGTGGGGGGAAAATAGTGAGGGGGAAAATAGTGTCAGGAACCATTTTATTCAGGAAGGATTTTATTTTCGAGGAATAAGCGATAGTATTCGGTTATGGGCAGAGCGAGGCGAGTGGATGTTGGCGGGATGATTTATCCTGCGCTGAACGGCGCGAACTTCCGCTCTCGGCGGTTCCGAGAAACTGCCCATGATGAACATTTTCTCGCATCCGCCAGGCGATAAAGAAAAGCCGACCGTAGGGTTCGGAGCCCTGGCTGAGGAAGGCCGTGGCGCAATTCGCATTGGAAAGCACTCTGCGTAACAGCGACCGCCCGAGAAATGGTTCCTGAAACCATTTCCCGTCATTTCCCCTGACACCATTTCCCCCAAACTGCGCCTGCGGCTGCGCTGCCGCGCTCGCTGTATCCTGATTTTTGCTTACTGCCTACTGCTTACTGCTTTCTGCCCACTACCTCCTGACTTCTGCGTCCTCTTATGGGCGTCATAAATTCAATGGATTTGACCAAACCGGGCCCTTTCCGCTAACGTAGATCTTGCGATGGGACATCCACTAAAAGTTCCGAACCGGCCCCCTCGGTCCGTTTTCCGTTGCCACGGTGTGCTGCGGCAAAGAGTCGCCGCCTCGACTGGCGGCGGGATTATGGCATCGACCAGATAATCGTTCCGCCATCAAATCTTCATCGAATCTGAACATTGGCCGTAGCCAGGAGGCCCCAGACTGTGTAAGGAGGAGGAAATTTATGCAAGCCACTATTCCCTTGGTCAAGCAATACCTGCTGGCAAGTGATTTCGACCAGACTTTGAGCTTCAACGATTCCGGCCTGGTGCTCAGTGAATTGGCGGGAATCCCGGCCAAGACTTTCGAGGCCAAGGTGGCGACCCTGGCCATCCAGAACCTGGTGCAGCAAGGCGGTGAATTGAGCTACCTCCTGCTCCATGACCCCGAGTATCGCGCCCACGTCCGCAAAGAGCACCTGGTACAGGCGGGGAAAGGTGTGCGGCTGAAGAAAAACATCCGGCGGCTCTCGGAGTTGCTCGCCAGCGCCGTCCCGGGTTATCGCTTCGACTTCCACGTCATTTCCGCCGCCCCGCAGGAAGTCATTGAATCGGCGCTGGAGGATATTATTCCCGCCGATCATATCCATGGCACGCAGTTGCAATACGACAGATCCGGGCAGGTGGAATCCATCATCCGGGTTAACGCCGGATACGGCAAAGTGGCGTTGCTGGACGACTTACAGAGGAAGTTCAAGGTCGGTCCGGAACGCATCCTCTACGTCGGCGACGGCGGGTCCGACATTCATGTCATGCTGCACGTGAACCGGCGTGAGGGCTTCACCATTGCCGTCTCACAGGGGCGGCACATCGCTCCCATTGCCAAGCGCACCGTCCTCAGTGACGACGCCCTGAGCATCATCGTCCCCATCCTGGAGGAAATCGCCGGCTGGGACACCGCGCGCATCCGCACCTTTTTTGAGGAACAAGGCCTGCTCATCCAAGAGTGGGACCGCGTGCGCGCCGACTGGCTCACCATCACCCCGCAGCCCTCGCCCGCGAGAATCCGGCCGGAACAGTAGGCAGTGGGCATTGGGCAGTCGGCAGTAGGCAGTAGGCAGTAGGCAGAAATCCTAAAGAGGGTGCACAGCGCGGGAAAACCGCAAAAGCAAGTCAAAAGGCAAAACGCAAAAGTCAAAAGGCAAAACTGGGTAGTGGGTCAGCTTGAACATCGAATCGGCTTCGGCTTCACGCAGATCGTATTTGCGAGCGGCAACTGACCATCGATCTGCACTTTTGACTTTTGACTTTTGCGTTTTGCCTTTTGACTTATCTATCTGCCCACCGCCGACTGCCTACTGCCTTCTGCCCACTGCCTACTTCCCCGTGGGCGGCAGCCGGTCCTTCTCCGTCTTGACTCGGATCAGGCTGTAGGGATGCTGTTTGAGCGTGTCGGTAAATTCCTTGAGGTTTTCACTGGTGGCGCGGATGTTTTCCAAAGTCTCATCCAGGTTGCCGCGATTCTCGCCCAGGGTATCGTCCAGGTTGTTGATCATCTGCTCCGCGTCGGCGAGGGAGGCTTGCAGGCGCAGCAGGGTGTCGTGAATTTCCTTGCGGTTGTCCACCACCACGCCATCCAGGTGGTCGGTCAACTTGTTGGCCTTGCCGATGGTGACATTGAGGTTGTCGATGGAGGGCGCCACCTTGCCGCTCGCCGTCTCCAGATTGGCCAGCGTCTTTTCCATGTGGGGGCGCGATTCCTTCAGCATGCCATCGGTGTTGGCCAGAACCGAACTGAAATGTTCTTTGTTCTCCGGGCTCACCACCTCGTTCACGTTCTTGATCAACAGGTTGGCGTTATCGGACAGCGCCAGGACGCGGTCGTCAAGGTCGTTGACCAGTTTTGTGGCGTTGAGGGTGATGGCATTCACATTATTAAATACGTCCGCCAGTTGGACAATTTCCACGGTGGGGATCTCGCTCTTCTCAGGCAGCAGCGCCGCATCGCGAGTGCCGGAGGAAATTTCCAGGTAATTCTCCCCCAGGAAACCGAGGGACGAAATGCGCGCCTTGGAGTTGGTCCGCACCGGCGTACCCTTATCGACCTCCAGAATAACCCGGATGCGGGTGTTATCCCCCGGGTCGAGGGAGGTGGACTTGATGGTCCCGACTTTGAAGCCGCCGAACCGGACGACGCTGCCCGGTTCGAGGCCGCCAGCGAATTTGAAGTAGGTGGTGTACTCCGGTTTCTTCTCGCGCAGCAGGTTCACCCCTCCCACAAAGACCAGCGCCACCAAAAACAGCAGCGCCGCCACCGTCACCACCACTCCGACTTTGATCTCCTCGTTACGCGCCATAAGTCTTTTACCTCGCTAAGGACTCGGGTTTCCAGGTGTCAGGTACCAGGTGCCAGGTGTCAGATACCAGGTGTCAGCACGAACTCCACCTTTCGCACCTCATGCCTGACCGCTTGTCCCTAACACCTAACACGTGGCACCGGACACCTCCCACCTCATACCGGGGTTCCAGGTTTCACGGAAAAGCATCCAACCGAGATCCCTGACACCTGGCACCTGACACCTGGCACCTCCAACCTAGTTCTGCGTCAACGAACGCAGGTACTCCTGCTGATCCACCTGCTCGCCTTCGGGAATCCGGTTCATGAATTGCAGCACGCGGGGGTGCTGGTTGTTGCGAATTTCTTCCGGCGTTCCCGTCACCAGCACCTCGCCGCGGTCCATCACCGTGATGCGGTCGGCGATCATAAAGGCGCTGGGGAGTTCATGCGTCACCACGATGATGGTCATGCGGAAGGCGAGTTTCAATTTCAGGATCAGCGAATCGATTCCCGCGGCGGTAATGGGGTCGAGTCCGGCCGAGGGTTCATCGAAGAGGAGAATTTCCGGGTCCATCGCCAGGGCTCTCGCCAGGCCGGCGCGTTTCTTCATGCCCCCGCTCAATTGCGCGGGCATGTAGTTTTCGAATCCGCTCAGCCCCACCAGGTCCAGCTTGATGCGCGTCATGATGCGAATCGTGGAATCCTCGAGTTGGGTAAGCTCGCGCAAGGGCAGCGCCACGTTTTCTTCAATGGTCATGGAGTTGAAGAGCGCGGCACTCTGGAACAACATGCCGATCTTGCGGCGGAACTGATTGAAGCGCTCCTCCGACATCGGGCAGATGTCCTGGTTCTTGATGAGGATCCGGCCGGAACTGGGCTGCTCCAGGCGCATGATGTGGCGCAGCAGCGTACTCTTGCCGGTGCCGCTTCCCCCCAGAATCACCATGGTCTCGCCCGTGGGAAAATCCAGATTCACGTGGTTCAGGATCAGCCGCTCACCATAGTGAGTCACCAGGTCCTCCACGCGAATCATCGGGCCTGCAAAATCATTCGCCATGTTTATCCCGTGAAATAAAAGATGGTGGTAAAGATCACGTCCGCAAGGATAATCAGAAAAATCGAAATCACCACGGAAGAAGTGGTCGCCTTGCCCACCCCCTCCGCGCCCCCTTTGACGGAGAAGCCCTCATAGCAACCGATTTTGGTGATGATGAGGCCGAACACCATGCTCTTGATCAGGCCCGTGGTGATGTCCCGCATCACCAGCGCGTCGCGGGTGGCCCAAAGGACCATCGAGAACGTCTTATCAAGTTGCGCCATCTCGAAGGCGGCGCCCCCCAGGATGCCTGAGAGGTCCGAGATCACGGTGAGGCAAGGCATCATGACCAGCATGGCGAGGTCCTTGGGCACCATCAGGTAACGCACGCTGTCGAGTCCCATCGCCTCCAGCGCATCGATTTCCTCCGAAACCCTCATGGTACCCAGCTCGGCGGCAAACGCCGACCCCGAGCGCCCGGCGATGATGATGGCGGTCATGAGCGGCCCCAGTTCCCGCGTCATGGAAACGCCCACCAGGGCGGTGACAAAATATGTTGCCCCGAACTTGGCGAGCTGGTAAGCGCCCTGCAAGCCCAGCACGATGCCGATGAAAAGGGAGATCAGCGCGACAATGGGGATGGAATCGACGCCCGCCACCACCATCTGATGAATGGTATTCCCCCACTTCACGTGGCGGCCCTTGAACGGCGCGACGAAGGTCCAATAGGTGGCCTTGGCGCTCAGGTCGTAGAGTCCGCTCACGTAGCGGAGAAAATCCAGCGTATTGCGTCCAATGAAGGCCAGAACGGCAGTCATAGCTCTACCTTCGTGAAATACTGATGAGCGAATCGTGAATAGTGAATAGTAAATAGTGAATAGTGAATGGTGATTAGTGAAAAAGGGGTGGATGCGATCTCATCCGGTACTTGATACCCGTCACTCATCGCTGATCTCGACCCTCTTAACCACTCACCATTCACTATTCACTATTTACTCTTCACCATTCACTATTCCTTTCACACTCCGCCGAAGGGTTCCACGGAGCCGATGTTTTCCAGGGCTTCGGCTTCGGTGGCGAAGATGGTGAAAACCTTGTGCAGCCGGGCCAGCTCCAGCACCGAGCGGGCATTGGGCCGCAATCCGAACAGGCCAAAGCGCGTCTTGGTCTGCCGGGAAAGCTGCAAGCCCTCCACCAGGGTGGCGATGCCGGAGCTATCGATATACGCCACTGCCGACATATTCACCAGAACGCTGGGCCCGTCCGCCTTGATCGCCGCCAACAATGCCTCACGCAGGCGCGGCGAAGAATACAGATCGACGTCGCCCGAGCAGTCGAGAAGCGAGATATTATCCAGATTTCGTACTTGAACTGTCATTTGAGCAAGCACCCTTTCCTGACAAAAGCTTGACTAACTTCAGGCGATTACCATCCTTAAAATCCGGGTCGTAGGAGCACGAGTCCATAAAACTGTAGATAAAGAATGTGCCCAGGCCGCCCGGCCGCAACTCATCCAGGGGGCGGGGGCGGATCAGGTCCTCGCGGACCTTGGGACCCCAATCCTCCAGAACGAATTCCAGGCGGTCGGGCAGACGCCGGACCTCCAGGGCAAATAGCGCGTCGTGACGGCCGCAGTAAGTATGCCGGATGATATTCGCGGCGGCCTCATCGATGGCCAAAGCCACGTACTCAGAGTCAGATTTGGATAATCCCGCTTCCTGTACGCGAAATTTTACCACAGCGCGCAGGATATTCAGCAGCCGCGGCTCGCTGCCGAGGACAATTCTGATCATTTCCGAACTCCCGAGCACCGAGGAGTGCGGGTAACTGCCAGCACCGTCAAATGATCCTCCGGAAGCGCTGGAGAAATCCGGCTGACTTCCTCAAAAATATCTTCCACATCATGGGTTGCCCCGCTGCGGCGCAGCCTGGGGAGGTGACCACCACTAGCATAGCAGAGTTTCGCCCTCAAGACTCGTCCTGGGTCTTGTAGCCGCATGCCTCCCGGCAATCAGCACAGTAGTACTGGCCGTCATCGGTGAGGCGAACCCGGTAATCCGTCTGGCACAGGGCGCAATACTTTTGGCACGTGCAGCGCTCCTCGGGTTGGTTGCAAACCATACAATGAAATTCTTTGAAGCCCATAGCGAACGCCTCACTTTCCCGATTGAACTCCTGCTTACCTATTCTGCCGCCAAGCGCGGACAAAATCAAACCGTCGCCCGTGCCGCAACCCCGGGGAGATGTACGCGCCGCGGGGAGCCAACCCGCCCTCCCTTCTGTTTTGCAGTAGGAGTTTCCGGCGTCCGAGAATAAAATAGAGGGATGAAGATGGTCCTCAATAAGTTCCGAACTTTCCGCGAGGCGGATGCGGCCACGCGCGACTATTACCGCCGACTATCGCCCGAGGAACGCCTGGAGATTTTGTTTCAGCTCCGGGCTATGGCGCACAAGGAGAGCGATGCCCCTACCGGAAGACTGGCGCGCGTTTATCGAATCGCTCAACTCCAACGAGGTTGAATATCTCGTGGTGGGCGCGGTGGCGCTGGCCCATCACGGATTCCCGCGTTACACGGGCGACCTCGACGTTCTGGTCCGCAGCTCCCCTAATAACGCCCAGCGGCTGGAGTCGGCTTTGGCGGAATTTGGATTCGCCGCTCTCGGTCTAAAAGCAAACGATTTTGTGGATTCCTACCGTGTTATCCAGTTAGGTGTTCCGCCCAACCGGATCGACCTGCTCACTTCGCTCACCGGGGTCACCTTTGATGAGGCGTGGGCCGGCCGAGTGGAGGCCATTGTGGAAGGAACCCGGGTGAACTTTATCGGTCGCGAAGCACTGATTCTCAACAAAAGGATGACCGGGCGGACAAAAGATAAACTTGACCTCGAAGCCTTGAACGCAAGCGAAGAGCAGTAACGACCGGCGTAGGGAACAGTTTCCTCATCTTGGAGAACCAAACCAATGAGAAAAGGCATCGTCATGCTGGCAGCAGCCGGTGCTGTTATCTGTATGGAGGCTGGATGTGCCCGCCGGAACGCTCCTGTCTCCGCTCCATCTGGGATCCCGAGCAACCAACGCGTTACTATCGATTTTGAAAGATTCGATGAACAGAAGGGAACGGTTTGGCTGCGCTTGTGCAATTGGACTGCGTGGGATATTCGCATTCCAGTTGAAATATCGTCACCCGACACGATTCGCTTGGCGAGATTTCATAAGGACGGAGCTGAAGCGATCGTACGTTATTATCTGGAAGAGTTTGACGCCGGACCACGGATGCAGACAACTACTAAGTCCGGGAAGAAGGTCCCCCCAGACGAACCGGAACCCCCACCGGTTCCCCATTTCAATCGCTTTGATTTTCTTGCCGAGTGGTGGGTTCCGAAGAACCAGAGCGTCATCTTTCAAGTTCCAAAGGAACATCTCGCCCGAAACATCGCGCTTTACGTTTACTTAAGATATGAGTGGGAGCGCCTAGGAACCGAAACGCTCGATGGCCCAGTTCATCTCGTATACTTCCGGGGCATTGACTTGCCGTCGGGGGTGCAGGCACATATTCGGTAGTTGTTTGAAGTGCAACGAAGGATGTCGCGCAGTAGAGCACTCCAATACAGTTCGCCGCAGCGGGTAGCCACAGACAGTCGCCTCTAAAGGTCGGCGCTACGAAAAGCTGAGCGGGTACCTTGCCGGTTTGGAAATGAAAAGCGCTGGTACTGAAGTTTGCCGAGCTGTGCCAATGCCCCCTGCCTTGACCGGTTTGCGATGACTGTGTTAGGTTGAATTTCTTGCAGACGAAGTACGTTTAAAGCGGAGGAACCGGCTTGATCGCTCCGGCGGGAGAGGCACTGAAGCGTACAGCCCTGAATGCCACCCATCGGGCGAGTGGCGCCAAGATGGTGGATTATTGCGGCTGGGACATGCCGGTGGAGTATTCCGGCATTACCCGCGAGCACTTGGCAGTGCGCACCGCCGCCGGGCTGTTTGACGTGAGCCACATGGGGGAAATTCAAGTCCGCGGCCCCCAGGCTTTGGCGTTGCTCCAGCATGTGACCTCCAACGACGTTTCCCGTTTGCAGGATTATCAGGCTCAATACAGCGCACTGATGCTGCCCAAGGGCAGTTGCATCGACGATTGCGTAGTGCACCGATTCGCGCCCGATCACTACTTTCTCTGCGTGAATGCCGCGAATACGGATAAGGACTTCGCGTGGATCGTTCAGGGCAATTCGTTTGACGCAGAGGTGCGTAACGTTTCCGCGCAATACTCGCAGATTGCCTTGCAGGGCCCGCGCGCGGTGGAGATTCTGGCAAAAGTAGCGGAAGCTGATCCGGTAAACCTGAAATATTATTGGTTCCGCCCCGCCCGTTGCGCCGGCGTCGACGGCCTCCTGGCGCGCACGGGCTACACGGGCGAGGACGGCTTTGAATTCTATTTCCCTCCCGCCTCCTCGGCGCACGTTTGGAACACTTTGTTGGACGCGGGCCGGGCGGAAGGACTGATTCCAGCGGGGCTCGGGGCACGCAACACGCTGCGCCTCGAAGCCGGTTACGCGCTCTACGGGCACGAACTGGATGAAGAAACCACGCTGCTCGAAGCCAACCTGGGCTGGATCGCGAAACTCGAAAAGGGAGATTTCCTGGGCCGGGACGTCCTGCTGCGGCAGCGTGCACAGGGAACCGCAAAGAGGCTCATCGGATTTGAGATGATCGACCGTGCCCCGGCGCGCGATGGTTATGCGGTTTGGGTTAAGGGAAAGAAAGCGGGCAAAGTCACCAGTGGTTCCCCGGCGCCCTATCTGAAGAAGAATATCGGGATGGCTTACGTGCCCCCGGAGGGCGCGGAAGTGGGCGGTGAAATACAAATTGAAATTCGCGGACGAATGGCGGCCGCGCGAGTCGTCGCTTTACCATTCTATGGACGTCCGAAGTAGGTAGAGGAGATCTTCATATGTACCCTCCAGAATTCCTTTACACCAAAGAGCACGAGTGGATCCAGGTGGACGAGTCCGTGGGAACCATCGGCATCACCGATTACGCGCAAAAGGAATTGGGTGATGTGGTTTTCGTGGAGCTCCCCAAACCGGGCGATCACGTGACGGCATCGGAGTCTTTCGGCACGGTGGAGAGCGTCAAAGCCGTTTCCGAAATTTTCTCGCCGGTCACCGGCGAGGTGACGGCCGTCAACAACAAGCTCCAAAACAACCCGGAGATGGTCAACACCGATCCCCATGGCGAGGCTTGGCTGGTCCGCGTGCAGCTTGCCGATCGCCGCGAGATTGAAAAGCTGATGACGGCGGATGAATACGAGGCCTACATCCAGCAGGAAAAGGCCCATTGATGCGCTATTTGCCGAACTCTCCCGCCGACCGGCAATCCATGCTCGGGGCCACCGGCCACGCTCACATCGATGAACTCTTCGCGCAGATCCAGGCGGATCTAAGATTAAAAGGAAAACTAAACCTTCCCGGGCCGCTCTCCGAAGCCGAGATCCTGGAGTTCTTCCAGCAAGCCGCGGCGGAAAGCAGCCGCGAGTATGTTTCCCTGCTGGGCGCGGGAGCTTATGCGCACTATCGGCCCGTGGTGGTTGACGCCTTGCTCTCCCGCGGCGAGTTCTTTACCGCCTACACCCCCTACCAGGCGGAAATTGCCCAGGGAACGCTGCAAGCCATGTTCGAGTTTCAAACCATGATGACGCAGCTCACCGGGCAGGAGGTCAGCAACGCCTCGCTCTGGGACGGCTCGACGGCCACCACCGAAGCCGCGCTAATGGCCTTGCGCGTTACCCGTCGCCATCGCGTGGCCCTGGCGCGCACGCTGCATCCGGAATATCGCCAGATTCTTCAGACTTACGTCCGCAACCAGGACGTGGAATTAGTGGAAGTCCCCTACGCGGCCTCCGGACGCGTGGACATGGCCAACCTCGAATCCACGGTGGACGCCCAGACTGCCGCCGTGGTGATTCAATCACCGAACTTTTTCGGAACTTTGGAGCAGGTCCCGGAGATTGCCTCCATCGCCCACCGGCAGGGAGCGCTGCTGATCGTCGTGGTGACGGAGCCGCTCTCACTGGCGATCGTCAACCCTCCCGCCGAGGCCGATATTGTGTGTGGGGAGGCGCAGTCGTTCGGAGTGCCGGTGGCATTCGGCGGCCCCTACGTGGGCTTCCTGACCACCCGGGAAAAGTTCCTTCGGCAGATGCCGGGCCGCCTGGTGGGCCAGACCGTTGACACCGAGGGCCGGCGCGGCTTTGTGCTGACCCTTGCCACGCGCGAGCAACACATCCGGCGCGAGAAAGCTACTTCCAATATTTGCACGAACCAGTCGCTGTGTGCGCTTGCCGCCACCATCTACCTCTGCCTGCTCGGTAAAACGGGGCTGCGGCAACTTGCCGAGCAGAATCTGGCCAAGGCTCACTACGCCGCCGGGCGATTGCGGGAAATTCCCGGGGTCACAACCCCCTTCACCAGCCCGTGCTTCAATGAGTTCGTTGTGAAAGTCCCCGGTGATGCTGAGGGCCTGCTGGAAAATTTGCGGCGCGAAAAGATTATCGGCGGCCTGCACTTGGGAGAGTTTTATCCGGAACTGGCGAACCATCTTTTGCTGTGCTTCACGGAATTGGTGAGCCGCGCGGCCATTGACCGTTTGGTGGAAGTGTGCCGGAAAGCAGGAGCTGTCAGTTGTCAGTCGTCAGTTGTCAGTAACGGCCGTTCCTGAGAACTGCGTACTGACGACTGAGGACTGAGAACTCGCAAAACAAATCTGATGATTACAAATGATCGCATTCACGAAGCACGGCCGCACGTCACCCGCAACGAGAGGCTGATCTTCGAGCGGACGTCAACGGGCAAGGTCGGGGCTGAACTCCCGCCCCTGGACGTCCCCGCCGTGTCCCCCGCCGAAGTGTTGGGCGCGGGTTTGGCGCGCGCGGAGGTGGAGGGCTTTCCGGAAGTTTCGGAATTGGAAGTCATCCGCCACTTCACTCGGCTTTCCACCTGGAACTACGGCGTGGACACGGGACTCTATCCGCTGGGTTCCTGCACGATGAAGTATAACGCGCGCATCAATGAAGTGGTGGCGCGCCTGGAGGGCCTGGCCACCGAGCATCCTTACACACCGCAGTCCCTGGCCCAGGGTTGCCTGCGGATTCTGCATGAAACCGCGCGCTGCCTCCAGGAAATCACGGGCATGGATGCCGTTTCACTTCAGCCCGCCGCCGGCGCGCAGGGAGAGTTGACCGGCATCCTGATGATTCGCGCCTTCCTGGCCGAGCAGGGCAATCCGCGTAAATTCATCCTGATTCCTGACTCCGCGCACGGCACGAATCCGGCCAGCGTGGCCATTTCTGGCTACGAGGTGCGTCACCTTAAGTCAAATGAGCAGGGTTGTATCGATATGTTTAATCTGGCGCAGGCCATGGACGCCGATGTGGCAGGATTGATGCTCACCAATCCCAATACGCTGGGAATTTTCGAAACGGAAATTGGCCGGATTGCGCATATTGTCCACGCCCGCGGCGGCCTGGTTTACATGGACGGCGCCAACATGAATGCGCTGGTGGGAGTGGCGCGGCCCGGGGATTTTGGCGTCGACGTAATGCACCTGAACCTGCACAAGACTTTTTCCACTCCCCACGGGGGCGGCGGCCCGGGTTCCGGCCCTGTCGCCGTCAAGAAAATCCTGGAGCCGTACCTGCCCTCCCCCACCGTAGAGAAATCGCCGGAAGGGAGATTCCAGCTTGATTACGACCGCCCCAGGAGCATTGGGCGCGTGCGTGCATATCTGGGAAACTTCGGGATGGCGGTTCGCGCCCTCGCCTATATGCTGGCCAATGGTCCGGAAGGACTGCGCCAGACCACGGAAGACGCGGTGTTGAACGCCAACTACGTGCGCAGCCGGTTGCGCGATTTTTATGACCTCCCCTATGACCGGCCCTGCATGCACGAGTGCGTGTTCTCGGACCGGCGCCAGGCGGCCCAGGGCGTCCATACCATGGACATCGCCAAGCGCCTGATCGATTACGGATTCCACCCTTACACCACCGCCTTTCCGCTGATCGTGTCAGGCGCGATGATGATCGAGCCCACCGAAAGCGCCAGCAAAGAAGAGCTGGACGCCTTCATCGACGCCCTGCAGGCCATCGCCGACGAGGTGGAGCAAGATCCGCAATTCGTTCTGAAAGCGCCATACACCGCGCGCGTCACCCGCCTTGACGAAGTCGCCGCCGCCCGCAAGCCGGTGCTGCGGTGGAAGCCTGCGCCTCCTAAAACGTAGACATTGTTCAAGGAGGTGCTCTTCAAAGCGGCAGCAATGGGCGAGAAGCCACGACGTTGTCCCGGGTGGAATGAGACCTCGCAGCGCTCCTCTCAGTTCTGCCGGAAGGGGTTTACAACCTGAATGCCATCAATGAGTCGAGCCGCTTGCAGATCCTCGGAGAAGAGCACTTTACAGCCAGCCTCTTGGGCCATCCGC
>Ga0326728_10018352_pt1 | contig 13804 bp, 11 predicted proteins | sample MB3enrmetagenome_FD_207602 | JGI IMG/M metagenome (GOLD analysis project Ga0326728, IMG submission 207602) | Lab enriched peat soil microbial communities from McLean, Ithaca, NY, United States - MB31MN | ecosystem: Environmental > Terrestrial > Soil > Wetlands > Peat | place: USA: New York... | reverse complement strand
ATGAAATGCTGCAAACTCAGCAGGACCATAAAAAAGTTGAAGATGCTATCCGATGCATCCTGTGCGCGTGCTGTACGGGCGCCTGCCCCGTAATGAGTGAAAACCCGGACTACGTCGGCCCCGCTGCTCTCGTCTCCGCTTACAGGTACCTCTACGATACGCGCGATGACCAGTTCGCCGGCAGACTCGAAAAGCTTAACGAACCTGACAGCGTGTGGCCTTGCGTCAATCATTACGAATGCACCAGGGTTTGCCCCAAAAATATACCTATTACAAAATCCATCAACTTCATCAAAGGCGAGATCAAGAAGAAGATTCCTGAAAGCGATAAATAACGTAGTTGCGCAAGAGTATATTTTTACTGTAAGTATTTCCTCCGGTCATTTTATAGATTCTAATATCTTGCGGAGGAAGTTCATGAAGCTCAAATCGATCAATCCATTCACTGGCGAAGTGACCGCAGAGTTCGATCCAATGCCGGATGAGGCGTGCCGTGAGGCTGTACTCAGGGCGCAAGAGGCATTCGGCAAATGGCGAAAGATCTATATTTCGGATCGCGTAAAGCCTATCGCGAAACTTGCGTCGATTTTCAGACAGAACAAAGAAGAATACGCCCGGATCATAGCCGTTGAAATGGGCAAACCCATTCAGTCCGGCATATCCGAAATCGAAAAATGCGCATGGCTTTGCGACTATTACGCCCGGAACTCGGAAAGATTTCTCCGGGGTGAAGAGGTGGAAACCGAGGCGGCCAAAAGCTACGTGGTCTTTGACCCGCTCGGCGTCATCCTGGGGATAATGCCGTGGAATTTTCCGTTCTGGCAGGTGGTGCGCTGGGCCGTGCCGACCTTGGCGGCAGGCAATGTGTGCCTGCTCAAGCATGCGTCCAATGTTCCCCTGACCGCTCTCAGGATGGAGAAGATCTTCCGTGAAGCCGGGTTCCCGGACAACGTTTTCCAGACGCTTCTGATTGGATCGCAAAGCGCCGAGCGCATAATTGAACATGACCTGGTCAGGGGGGTCTCCCTGACGGGGAGCGTCGCCGCCGGCCTGAAAGTAGGCGCGATTGCCGGAAAACATCTGAAAAAAGTTGTGCTGGAGCTTGGCGGTTCGGACCCGTTTATTGTTTTCGAGGATGCGGACCTGGAAAAAGCCGCCTGCGCCGCGCTCAGATCGAGAATGGGAAATACCGGCCAAAGCTGCATCGCGGCCAAGCGGTTCATAGTTATGGAATCGGTCGCCGACGCCTTTAGAGACAAATTCGTCGATGCCCTCAACGGCCTGAGAATTGGCGACCCGATGGACAAGTCTACCGATTTGGGTCCGGTAGCCAAACTCGAATTTGTCGAAGAACTTCAAAAACAGCTCGATGACGCTGTGAAAAAAGGCGCCAGGGTTTATCCCGGACCTAAGCCCCCCGATCAGGGCTTTTTCTTTCAACCCGTTGTTTTGACGGATCTCACCAGGGATATGCTGGTTGTAAAAGAGGAGGTCTTTGGGCCGATTGCGCCCGTGATCAAGGCCGGGAGCGAAGAAGAGATGATCCGGATCGCCAACGGGACTGAATTGGGACTTGGCGCCGCTGTGTGGACCGCGGATATTCCGAGGGCCGAGAGACTGGCCAGGGAAATCGATTCAGGGTTCGTCGCGATAAACGGCATGGTGAAGTCCGATACGCGGCTTCCTTTCGGGGGCGTAAAGAAGTCGGGACTCGGAAGGGAGCTTTCGCATTACGGGCTCAAGGAGTTCGTAAATATTAAGACCGTCACGGTAGGCCGGTAGGACTCTTTCGACAGTCCGCCTTCGCTGCGTTGGGGTTCACAATAAGATGAGGCCCAGATGGATTCGAGCAGCTCGACCGTTTCATTTCAGGACCGGATAAAGCTTTTCATGGCGCTGTCCCGAACGCCCCACGGGCTCCTGGATATGGCTACCCCCGCGCTGGCAGCCATTTTCTGGCTCGGCTCCATCCCACCGGTCCACGTGATCGTAATTGGCCTTGTAACGACCTTTGCAGGCTATACGGCCGTCTATGCCCTCAATGACCTGGTTGACTTCAAGACCGATCGGCGCAGGTTCTGCGAGTGCGGGGTCAAATGCTCCGCCGGGGACCTGGATGCGATCTATGCGCGCCAGCCCATGGCCCAGGGATTGCTCGGACTGTGGGATGGGATTGCGTGGACCGTCGCATGGGGCGCGGTTGCCCTGCTCGGGGCCTGGCTTCTGAATCCGGCCTGCGCTGTCATTTTTATCCTGGGGTCCATTGCCGAAGCGGTGTACTGCCTCATGCTGAGGCTTAGCTGGACAAGGGTGCTGGTCAGCGGCGGGGTTAAGACCGCCGGCGGACTGGCCGCTATTTACGCCGTGGCGCCAAACTCTTCACCCTCCTTTATAATAGGATTTTTCATCTGGTTTTTTTTCTGGGAAATCGGGGGACAAAACGTTCCGAACGATTGGAGCGACATGGAAGAAGACAGGCGCATGGGGGCTGAAACCGTTCCGGTCAAGTTCGGAACGCGGGGTTCGGCGCAGATCGTTTTAGGTGCTTTGAGCCTCGCCGTCGTGATGAGCATGGTCCTTTTCTGGCTGACTCCCGCCCGCCTGGGGGCCGTCTATTTCGCCGCCGCCGTTCCGGCCGGGATATTTCTTCTGCTCGTTCCCGCTTGGCGGCTCTATACCGGGAAAAACGCCGCCCTCGCCTCAGACCTGTTCAACAGGGCCAGTTATTATCCTCTGACGATGTTTATCGCCATCCTGGTCAGCGCCGTTGCCTGATGCCTCCGGACTCGAGCAAGAAAATAGATTCGTTTCCCGGAGGCATCGGCGGAATCGCGGCCCGAGAAAAAAAACTTGATAAATTTCCAGAAAAGGGTAAGGGATGGGCTTGAGGTTATCGCCCGGATCGGCCGTGCTGTGCCGCGACTCTTTCGCGGCAAGCCGGAATCCGGGGCAAATGCTTGCGGTTCATATAAAACATGGAATGGATCATATGTCTCAAAATGACCGATATCGCCAGGGAGTATGTATCTGGTTTACCGGCTTGAGCGCCTCCGGAAAGTCCAGCACCGCCGATGTCCTGGCGCGATGGATCGTCGAACAGGGCCGCCGTGTGACCGTATTGGATGGTGACGTGGTTCGCACTCATTTGTGCAAAGGGCTGGGGTTCAGCAAGGAGGACCGTGACGAAAACATTCGGCGCATAGGTTTCGTGGCCTCGGAGATCGTTCGCCATGGCGGTTTGGTCGTGTGCGCGGCGATCAGCCCCTACAGGGCGATCCGCGATGAGGTGCGGGGCCGGATGGATAAAGGCCGCTTCGTCGAAGTATATGTGGCAACTCCCCTGGAAGTTTGCGAGCAGCGGGACCCCAAGGGACTCTACGTTAAGGCGCGGCAGGGAATCCTGAAGGGTTTTACCGGAATTGACGATCCCTATGAGGCCCCGCTTCAAGCGGAGATCACCCTGGATACCGTCGCCAATTCGGAGGAGGAAAACGCGCGGCAGATCATTGACCATTTGATAGAACGGGGTCTGATGGATGGTGAAAGCCTGGCGCCGTCCTTCAAGGTCTCCTGAGGAGCTTGCCCGATATTTCCAGAAGCTTTTCCGCCGCGTTCTGAACGGTATAGGGAGAGGCTGGGAAACTTCGCCATGCCGGCTCCCTTTTGCGCCATAGCTCCAGGATTTGCTTGATGTGGGCGCCGATCTCGGCCGACGAATCGGCTTGTGCGACGAAATGCCCCAGTTCGCGCAGCATTTTGTCCAACTGGGGATTTTTGTAGACGAGCCCCAAAATGGGCCTGTTCATCTGGAGATATTCGTAGACCTTCGACGGGATCGTCTCGTAGGATATATCGTCCAGGTTTTGTATCAGCACCAGGGCATCGCTTTTTCTCATCGCGCCGAGCGCTTCCAGCCTGGGAACTTTTCCGAAATCCGTTACGACTTCGCGGTACTTGAAGCCCGCTATGAGTTTGGCCGATAAATTGTCCATTGTGCCATAGAGGTCGAATCGCACTTTCCCGATCAAATCCGGATTTTGATCCAGAACGATTTCGAGCCCCTGGAGAAAGGACGCCGGGTTGCGCGTGCCCCCGAGTGAACCGAAGTGGGCAAAACGGCACAAATCTCCTTCGCGATACGCCCCATGCGCCGACCCGTCCGGTGAAGCCCCTGGGTAGATCACGTGGGCCTTGGCGGCGTCCGCCCCCGTTCTCGCGATCGCCCTTTGTTTTGCGCCTTCGGTCAAAAATACGACCGCCGAGGCGTTCTCAAGAATGAACCGCTCCAGCCTCGAGTTGATCCTCAGCGCAGCTTTGCTCCTGGCCCAGTCTTTGAACACGATCGGGTCTTGGAGTTCCGCGATCCAGGGCGCCTTCATGCGCCTGGCTGCAAGGCCCGCCGCAATGTGGGCGCTCGCCGGTCCGCCTGTCGAATAGACCAGTTCGGCCTGAAATCTTCTGCCCAGTTGGAGTCCGCGCAAAAAAGCCAGGGGAAACCATGACCACTCGCTCTCCAGGTTTATAACGGCCTTTTCGATGAAATACAGCGGAAGGACCGCCGCCAGCAGGGCAATGAACGCGAATTTAAAGCGCCTGTTCCTTCTCTTCAGATACCTGATCTCGAAGCGCACGCCTGAGGGGGCAACCGAGGGGACCCTGGTGTGGTGAATATCCTTCCTTCGTTGTCCGCAAATGCTCGATAGGACGACCGGCTCTATCCCGAGCGATGCAAGGTGCGGCGCCCGGTCATCGATGTGTTGGGAGCTTGCTTTCCCGTCTATGTTGAAAAAATAGGAAAAGATGATCCAGGCTCGCTCGGAACACTCTTTTGACCTCTTTAGCCTCATCGGCGTTCCTGTTGGTGGAAAGGCAAACGGCTTGGCCGGTTTCTTGAGGAAATCACGGGCGTTGGTCCCTTTGGCCGTTGCGCATGGCGCGGATAAATGAGAAATCTTGTACTCACAGTTCCCGGCGGAGTATAATTGGAGATCATGGCGGTTGGAAGGAAAAAATCCGGAGGAGCCTGGAGGCAACGGGGACGGCCCCATAAGCGCTAACTTAATAGCTCATCGAGGGATGGCCTCCGTAGGGGCGGGGTTTATCCCCGCCCGTACAAATCGTAATGAAATGCACAAGTTAGCGCTTAGGGGACGGCCCCCCGGCGATTAAACAAGTGCCGGTTACGTCATAAGACTTGACTAATATTCATGTTATTTGGTAAGGGTAAACGGTTTGCGTTTCCGTATCGCCCGGATCGATTCGACCGGGACAATTTCGAACCGGATGCTCCGGCCCTGCTCGGCGTATGCCTGGAGGGCGGAGGTCTTTTAATCCTTGAATAGGTTAAGATGCGCATCATCAAGGGTCTTTACGAGATGCAGCAGGCACGGAAATTATTGGAAGCAGGCTTCAAAGGGCGACCCTTCGGGCAAGAGGCCCCCGCGTGCTGGATATCTGGCTCTGCTGCGAATTACACTTCTGAACCTCTACCAGTTCCAGTTGATCTCAAGCGATCTCTGCCGGGAGGAAAGTCATGCAAAGGACGATGCTGAAGTCCAAAATTCATCGTGCCCGAATCACGGACGCCAATCTCAACTACGAAGGAAGCCTTACCATAGACGCCGATCTGATGGCCGCCGCCGATATACTCAACTATGAGCAGATAAAGGTCTATAATATTTACAACGGCGCCAGGTTCGACACCTACGCGATCGCCGGTCCGGCCGGCAGGGGTGATATCTGTCTCAACGGGGCTGCTGCCAGGTTGGGGGCGCCGGGGGACCTCGTAATAATAGCGACCTACGCAAATTATGAAGAAGCTGAAGCTGCCGTGCGCAAACCCAAGGTAGTTCATGTCGATTCGAAAAACAAAAAATGTGCCGAAAGGGTTGCAATCGATATTGCGATTGTTAAATAGGCGGCCTAAAAGTTGCGGCAAACCCAATGGTCCGGCGTGGGCCGCCTTTTGCTGAAAAGGAGATTTTCCAAATGTCGATGAGGAGTTATCTGTTCACATCCGAATCCGTAACGGAAGGACATCCTGACAAGGTAGCCGATCAAATCTCGGACGCGGTTCTGGATTCGATCATAGCGGAAGACAAAACGGCGCGCGTTGCCTGTGAAACCCTTGTCACCACGGGGCTGGCTTTTGTCGCAGGCGAGATCACGACGTCCACTTATGTCGATATTCCGTCCATTGTCAGGGAGACCATAAAAGAGATCGGGTACAATGACTCCTCGATGGGGTTCGACTGGGCAACCTGCGCGGTGATTACCAGCATCGACAAACAGTCTCCTGATATCGCAATCGGCGTCAATGCCGGAGAAGGGCTGTTTGAAGAGCAGGGCGCCGGGGACCAGGGGTTGATGTTCGGCTATGCCTGCAATGAAACGCCTGTATTGATGCCGATGCCGATCTACTATGCCCATCGGATTTCCCGCAAGCTTGCCGAGGTCCGGAAAAACGGAATGGTCGATTTCCTTCGCCCTGACGGAAAAAGCCAGGTGACCGTCGAATATTACGATCACCGGCCCAAAAGGGTGGATACCGTGGTCGTGGCCGCCCAGCACGCTCCGAACGTTACCTACTCATGCCTGCGGGAGGCGATAATAGAAGAGGTCATAAAAAAGGTAATCCCTGAGGAATTTCTCGATTCGAAGACCAAATTCTACATAAATACCACGGGGAGATTCGTGGTGGGTGGGCCGATGGGAGATTGCGGCCTCACGGGAAGAAAAATCATCGCCGATACCTACGGTGGGCAGGGCAGCCACGGTGGAGGGGGCTTCTCGGGCAAAGACCCCTCGAAAGTCGACCGGACGGCCTCGTATATGGCCAGGTATGTGGCAAAAAACATCGTCGCGGCCGATCTTGCGGACCGCGTCGAAGTCCAGGTCGCCTACAGCATCGGAGTTGCCGAGCCTGTCTCGCTGATGATCGACACCTTCGGCACGGGGCGCATTTCCGATGAGCGGATTCAGGCGCTTGTGCGCGAGCTGTTCAGCTTTAAACCTGCAAACATGATAAAGTACCTCAGGCTTACCCGGCCGATATTCAAAAAGACCGCCTGCGGCGGCCATTTCGGTAGAATAGATCCCGATTTTACCTGGGAAAAAACCGATATGGCGGATACCCTGAAAGACAAAGCGGGCTTGAACGGCGTCAGCAAAAAATGCTGAAAGTTTCTAAATGCCGTATGCCGTCCCATTGTGCGTGGCTGCGGCTTTTTTTATGCTCTTTTGCGCCATATCGATCGACTTTTAAATTGCAGCTCCGCTCTTCCGCATCGTCTGGGGCGCTATATTTCCAATGACAGGACACCGGTTCGGAATCCCTTTTTCCAAAAGGGGTTCTATGGATCACGACACATAGGAGAATTGATGAATTTTGATATCAGGGACAAGGGGCTTGCCGATAAAGGGCGTTTGAGGGTGGAATGGGCTGCGCAATCCATGCCCGTGCTGAGGTCGATTCAAAAAAGGTTCGCTTCGGAAAAGCCTTTGGCTGGGCTGCGGATGGCTGCCTGTCTCCACGTTACGACCGAAACCGCCGCTCTGGCGCAGACCCTGAAATCCGGAGGGGCCGATCTGCGCGTTTGTGCATCGAACCCCTTGAGCACCCAGGACGACGTGGCCGCCTTCCTCGCCGTTTGCGAGGGAATCCCTGTTTTTGCCATAAAGGGTGAAGACAAGGAAACATACTACCGGCACATTCACAGTGCGCTTGAACACTCCCCGCAGGTCACGATGGACGATGGGGCCGACCTTGTGAGCGTTCTTCATTCCGAGCGCAGGGAGCTTCTGGGCAACTTGATCGGTGGTACCGAAGAGACCACCACCGGCGTGATTCGGCTCCGCAGCATGGCGGAAAAGGGGGTCCTTCAGTACCCGATTGTGGCGGTCAACGATGCGGACACCAAACACCTCTTCGACAACCGCTACGGGACGGGTCAAAGCACTATCGACGGCATAATCCGGGCCACCAACCGGATACTGGCCGGGTCCAATTTTGTTGTGTGCGGGTTCGGCTGGTGCGGCCGCGGCGTTGCGATGCGGGCATCCGGGATGGGCGCCAAGGTCATCGTGACCGAAATAGACCCGCTGCGGGCACTGGAAGCCGTCATGGAAGGCTACCAGGTGATGTCGATGGAGAAGGCGGCGCCGATCGGCGACTTCTTTTGCACCCTCACCGGCGACATCCACGTGCTTCGCAGGGAACACTTCGAAGTGATGAAAGATGGCGCGATTGTGTGCAACTCGGGTCACTTCAACGTGGAACTCGATCTGGAAGCTCTTCGTGAACTGTCTTCATCGGTCCGCGCAATCCGTGATTTTGTCGAGGAATTCGGCCTGAAAAACGGACGGAAGGTATACCTGCTGGGCGAGGGCCGCCTTATCAACCTGGCCGCCGCCGAAGGCCACCCTTCCAGTGTCATGGACATGAGTTTCGCCAACCAGGCTTTGTCTTCGGAATATATCGCCAAAAATCATGCGTCCCTGAAAAAGCAGGTATATCGGGTGCCTATGGAGATCGACCGGGAAATCGCCCGCCTCAAACTCGAGAGCATGGGAGTTCGGATCGACTCGCTTACCCCGGAGCAGGACGCCTACCTGCATTCGTGGGAGATGGGCACTTAGCGCCTGATGCAGCAAACCGGTCGTCGGCATCCCACCGGAAACCCCGGATTTGACACCGGCGGTTTCCGAAGGTGCATGGGCATCCAGGGAAGATTCCCAGCTCTCTGGCTCCTATGTCTTATTCTGCTCGCCGGTTGTCCCTCGAAACCTTCCCCGACCCCTCGGCAGCCTGCCGAGGGGTCGCTTCTTGAACGAATTTCCCCGGCCCGGCTGCCTGATTTCCAGGATGACGAGTCGGCCGCTTCCCTTCGGTCGGCTATCGACAAAAGCCTTTCATGGTATGCAAAGACCCCGGAAGACAGCCGGCTTTCTCTGGGCCGGATCGGCGCGCCTGCAAAGCTCATGCGGGACTCCATGGAGCTTTTTGTCACTCTCCTCGATTCCGGCCGATTGAACGCGGATTCGATTTCGCGGAATTTCGATGTCTTCAGGGTGGTCCCCCCGGACAACTCCGGCAAGATGCTCGTAACCGGGTATTATGAGCCCGTAGTGCATGCAAGCCTGAAACCGGACGCTAAATTCAGGTGGCCGATTTACCCCGTTCCATCCGATCTCGTAATGATCGAACTGGACTGTTTCGACAGCAATAAATTCCATGGCGAACGCCTCGTGGGCCGTTTGGGAAAAAACCTCCTGGTTCCGTATTATTCACGCTCTGAAATAGACGGCGGCAAGGCCCTCGAAAAACCCGGGGCGCAAACGGCCGCACCCCTTGCGTGGCTGGCCGACCCGGTCGACTGTTTCTTCCTCCACGTTCAGGGCTCGGGCGTCATACGGCTCGACGACGAAGGCCGGCAGGCGCGGGTCGGGTTTGCGGCCGCCAACGGGCGTCCATACCATAGCATCGGAAAAGATCTTATCGAAAGCGGGGCGGTTTCACGCGATGAAATGTCCATGCAGGCGATACGCGGCTACCTTTGCTCGCACCCCGGGAGCCGGGACGAAATTATGTGGAAAAACCCGAGCTATGTCTTTTTTAAATGGGTCTCGCAAGGTCCGGTTGGCAGCCTCGGCACCATTCTCACCCCCGGAAGATCGATGGCCGCCGATCCCGGGTTCCACCCACGCGGCGCGTTGGCGTTCCTGGTGAGTGAGAAGCCCGTCTATGACGATTCGGGGGAAATCCGCAAATGGGAGCCCTTCGGCAGATGGGTGTTGAACCAGGACACCGGTGGAGCAATCAAAGGTCCGGAGCGTATCGATCTTTTCTGCGGCACGGGTGAAGCGGCCGAAAGGATCGCCGGGCCGATGAAGCAGAAGGGCGAACTCTACTATTTGATCAAAAAAGGGCTGGTCGGCGAAGGGCCGCTGTAGACTTTTCCGCCGGCCCGTTGCTGGCCGGCGGATAAAAACCGGCTTCTCCAACGGCACGGGTATGAATCAGGGCTCATCTGCGCCTTTCGAACGGCTTTGGATGAGGAAATGAAAAAGTATCCGCATCTCATCGAAAGTGCGGCACATCGACGTCAGGGCCTGCAGTGCCCTTTCACTCTCTTCTCCCTCGAATAATTCAGGCATCGACATCAGGGCGATCTGGGCTGAGCGAAAATGGTCGGTGGTGCGGTCCGCCAGCGCGCTCAACTGAGGCAGAATACTCTCAGGCGAGATTTCGCCGATCTGTTTTTCCAGTTCTCGATATTTTTCATCGTATTCCTGAGCAAGTTGTCCTATAATCTCTAGAAGCGGGGAATGATTTTTCATAAAGACTCCTTTTGGGGATAAGTGTAATCGGGTATATCACATCCCATTCGGTTGAGATATAGTTAGATTATCTACGCCTTTTTTGGGTCTTAGCAGCTCACAAACATTTGCATTTATGAAGTATAACCGGTTGGCGGCGAGTTGCCGGCCGGTGCGGGAGCTATTGCGCTCTCGGCATCCGGACCGTCGGCCGGGGCGGTCCTCCTGGGCTCAACTGCGGCAAAGGGTTTCAGAATGTTCACCAAAAATGTCAACGTCTTACTCTCAGAGTGGATCAAAATCCCGGTCGACGGGTTGCCGGGTATGCTTGAAAGAAAACTGCTCGAGCGCCTTGTTTTTACGAATCCCGACTACGAGATGCGGCACAACCGCGGCGAATGGATCGGCAACATCCCGGCACAGATAAGCTGTATGAGGCAGAAGGGCCGCAACTATCTCATTCCGAGAGGGTTCCTGGACCAGTTTGTCGAACTGTGCAAAAGATACCAGATCCCCTACCGGATGATCGACCGGAGGCGTCATTTCGAACCGATAGCGATAGAGTTCCACGGCGAGTTGAAGAGCTACCAGCAGGATGCGGCCGAAGCCGTGCTGGAGCACGATTGCGCTACGCTGGTCGGCGGCCATAAGAGCGGTAAAACCGTTATCTCGCTCTATACGATATCTCAAAGACGGCAGCCCACCCTGATCATAATCCCCAAGATAGACCTCCTGGACGGCTGGCTCAGAAAAATCGAAAGTTTTCTCCAGATCCCAAGCTCCGAAGTCGGGATTTTCTCCGGTGGAACCCACGAGGTCGGCAAACAGATCACAATCGGCCACACCGGCGAAATCATGCGTTATTGGAGGAAAATCTACGACAAGGTTGGATACATAATCTTCGATGAATCCCAGAGGTCCCCATCCAAGGTCCTCACGACCCTGATCCCGAACTTCGACTGCCGCTACGTCCTGGGGCTGTCCAACTCCGTTCAGCGAAAGGACCGCCTCTTAAAGCTCATCAATTTTTATCTCGGAGACGTTGCGTATACGATCAACGAAAAAGACGCTCGCGAAGGACGCGGCGTTATCACGGGCACCGTAATCGCGCGCCCGACGGATTTCAGCTTTCCTTACAGCTCGAGGACCGATTACCCGGCGATGCTGAAAGACCTCATGGGGAACCGGGAGAGAAATTCCAAGATCGTCGATGATGTGGAGGCTGAAATCTTGAGAGGCGAGGAGCGGCTTCTCGTGCTTTCAGGAGGCGAGGACCAGGACAATGCGTTGAGCGCGGAGTTGAACCGGCGCGGTATCGAGGCCTTCTCCTGCGCTCAGTATGGTTCCAATGCGAAAGTTGTCAATAACGAAGGCGGGAATAACAATGTTTTGCCGCCTGGAGCTTTTGAGGCCAGGGTCGTGCTCATCTCACCCCGCGCCATGCCCTATATCTCGCACCTCTTGAAAGCCCACGTGGTCTTTCTGGCCGTTCCGGTCTACTTTCAAAAGGGCCTCTCGAATGCCATACGGGATTTGTGCCAGGATGGAGATTTGGGCGGCAATCGACTTACCATCTACGACTACGTCGACTCAAAGGTCGGAATTCTCGAAAATTATTTTCGCATGCGAAGCTACAACTACGGCGTTCATCCGGACTTGCTGCTAAACGGCCAGATCGGCGTGCAGGAAGCTGCGCGGTAGCTGAAACAGCGCCAGGGTGAGGCTTGAGAGATAAAAAGCCGGCCGCCCGTTGCTTTGCGCCCCCGAGCCTCCCGCCCTCCTGCCGGATAAAATCCAATGCTCGATAAGCTTGTTGCTATGGCCCCGCTGCTGCGCACCTGCCCGGGACTCATAACCCTCGGGGTTCGGGCCTCGATGGGGGACTACACCCCGGGGGAGCGCAAAATCCTGCTCGCCGCCAGGCTGATTTTCTTCCCCACCCCCAGGTTTGCCGGCATTTTGGAAGCGGCCGGCAAAAAAACATTCCCCAGCGCTTTTGCCTACCGTGTCCGCAAATCCAGGCTGGCGCAGGAAGTGCTCTTTCAGTTCCTCAAGTGCCCGCATCCGCGCACGCGCATCTATTATGGGCGGCAAAAGAGCGGCATTGCCGATGATTTTCCTCCCCCCTTTCTTGCCATGGGTCCCCGTATATCGACGGGCTCCCGGCTGGTTTCGGGCGCTCACGATCTGCCGGCCCTGTCGGTGCTTCATAACCCTTTGATTATTCAGGAGATCGTTGAATACGAAGAGCGATTTCAGCTCGTTTTCCTCGATTATGAATGCGTGGGAATACTCAAATGGGTCCCGGGCCGTGCTCAGCGCTCGTTCGATGGTTCCGAAATCCCAACCGCCCCGCGAACGGTGAACCGGGAAGCCCCGGAGCATTTCAGCCGGGAGATCGTGTCCCGGCTTGAAAAACTGCTTCGATCCGTGAGGCTGAACGATATTGCGGTGGAAATCGGAATAACACGCCATGGCTGGCAGTTGATCGAATTTGTCCGTCCGCCGCTTTCGTGGCCGTCCCATGAAGGGGTTGCCCACAGGCTTCGCTTCATTTGCCGCCTGATAGAATCCAACAGGTTCCGGTAGAGCGTTCCAGATCCGTGAAAAATTCCAGTGGAATTTCTATGGATGGGTCTATTACAATTGTTGCACGGCTCCTGCTGTTTGAAGGCCAAAAATAGTTTGAAAGGAATATCCGTAAAATGCTGAGAAAAATGCTACTGGCTTGCGTTCTGATTATGGTTTTCTGCGCTCTACCGGTCCTTGCCGCGCCGCCGGATGAAGGCAGGGAATGTCCGCTCATTTCACCGGAGTCGAGGCCGTTTGTGCAACGCACGCTTGCCTCGAAGCCCGGCGATCTTTTCGTTGTGCTCAATAACGGCCTGACGCTGCTGGTTAATCAGCAGCCGAGCGCTGAAGTGGTTTCCGCGCAGGTTTTTGTGCGCGCGGGGTCCGTCCTGGAAGGCAAATACATGCGGGCCGGTCTTTCTCACTATCTGGAGCACGTTCTGGCCGGAGGTACGACGCGTTCGTTTACCGAGGAGCAGGCCAAGGAGCGGATCATGGCAATGGGCGGCGCGACAAACGCTTACACCAGCTTCGACAGGACGGTGTTCTACATAAACACGGGGGCGGGCCACTGGAAGGATGCGCTGGACCTGCTCATTTCCTACGTCTCCGAAAATGTCATTGACCCTAAAGAAGTGGCCAGGGAAAAACAGGTGATCCAGCAGGAGATGAAGCTTGGCGAAAGCAACCCGAATACGGAGCTGTGGAAGCTGTTCGTGCAGACCGCCTACCAAAAAAACCCCGTTCGATACCCGGTGATCGGATACGAGGAAGTTTTCGTTCAGCAGAGCAGGGAAGCGCTCTTGGACTATTATCAGCAGCGCTATCAACCGGAAAATGTGATAGTGGTCCTGTCGGGCAACGTCTCGGCCCCGGATGTCCTCAAGTTCGTGGCGGAAAAAACCAAAGATTTCCT
>Ga0326728_10018350_pt1 | contig 13805 bp, 11 predicted proteins | sample MB3enrmetagenome_FD_207602 | JGI IMG/M metagenome (GOLD analysis project Ga0326728, IMG submission 207602) | Lab enriched peat soil microbial communities from McLean, Ithaca, NY, United States - MB31MN | ecosystem: Environmental > Terrestrial > Soil > Wetlands > Peat | place: USA: New York... | reverse complement strand
TCGTCGAGCCAGGAACAGGTTATGGCAAAGTAGACCTTGTACTTCTCACACACGGTTGCGGCGGCAATATTGTACGGCAGCACGTTGCTCGACATGGCAAGGTCGACCTTGTCCATCTTGATGAGCCTTTCCATTGCTGCCGCCGCCTGATCGGGCGTACTCTTGTCGTCGGCGAAGATCAGCCTGATGGGGAGCTTCTTGCCCGCCTCTTTAACGAAGAGGCCGCCCTTCTTGTTGATATCGGCGACCGACTGCTCGTATGCCCATTTCTGCTCTGCCCCTGTCATGGCATTGCCGCCTGTCATAGAGTTTATCGCGCCCACGAGGATCTCTTTTTTGTCGGACCCATATGCGCCGCCGAGAGGCGCCATCGAGACCGCGATCGCGAGTAGAGCCAACCCTGCCGACCACATCACGCGACGTTTTTCTGCCATCGTGCTTCCCTCCTCTTGCGATAGTCTGATTGCCAACAGCCCTCTCACCTGCGCCGTCCGTCGGCCTTCGAATCCTTGGAGCAGCTTCCCTTCGATCTTAAGGACGGATGCGGCCTCCCATTCCATAAAGCCGACAGTATCGGCGTTGCTCATGCACAAACCCTTCGGAGGCTCGCTTAAGCCGAAAGGAGACCAACGAATCTCCTTACGTCGTCAAGGTGCTCCAGGCCCCGTATCGCAGAGACCAGCTCAAGGACCCTGGCCTCGTCCATCGGTCGCTTCGCGAAGGCGAGGCAGTCCCGAAAACGCTGCTCATGGTCTTCGGCTTTGAGGGGATTACCGGGAAAACCGGGCGCGATATCGATTTGTCGCGTCATCTCGCGGGAATCCTTCGTCCGGACCAGCATGTCCACCGGCGTATGGCCCCGCGCCTCCATCCTCGGGTCAGACCTTACCTCTATCCTTTCCGTGAGTCCCTGCACCTCTTTGGCCCGCACCATGCCTTCCTCGAAGTGCTCCAACCTCGATCCCCCTCTGATGAGGGCATTGGCCACGCAGTACTGAATGCTGAACTGGGAGTCGACCCTGGGATTGTCGCCGATTTTGAACTTGTGACCCACCAGTTTGTGTGCATACGGGGGAACCGTTATCAGGATCTTGTCCACGTTCTCTGCGTTGACCCCTTCTTCGGCGGCCACTCGGAGCGTCATATCCGTCACGCCCTGGGTCATGCCGCAGCTCGGGTACTTCTTGAAGACCATCCTCTCAAGCGCGTACTTCTCGCCTAAGTCCTGCACGAGGTCCTCAGGATGGATGCGGTCCCTTCCATAGAGGTGGAGATAACCGTATATGCCTCCGAGGAAGTTCTTCGGGCCCGTGACCCCGGCATGGGCGAGACGGGCGCACATAAGCCCCCCTTGAGCAACCCAGCCCTGGATAAAGCGAACGCCGAGGCAGCCGTCTATGTTGCTTTGGAAACTTCCGCCGCACCGGTTGAAAGACAAGGCCAAGGCATTCCACGTCTCCTGTTTGCTCAATTGGAGTATCCTCGCTGAGGCCGCAGCCACACCGAAGATCACGCATATGCCGGTGGGATCGAAGCCGTCGTAGGCCTCTTCCGACAGGTTCAACCGGGAAGCCACTTCCGCCCCTATCGCAAGGGCAGTAAGGAATGGGCCACCCTCTACTGTTCCCGCGAGCTCTGCCGCGGCCAGGGAAGCGGTGACAGTGGCCGCCCCTATGTGGGCTCCCGGCGCCATGGCATCGCAAAAATCGAGAGCCCGCGCCATCACGGCGTTTACGAAGGCCGCGTCATGGGCGGGGATTCTATCGCCGTGGACCAGGATGGCAGCCTCTTCCTTACCTCCCAGGTCCCGCGCCATGCGGACTGCCTGCCCGCAGCCTTCTTCGAAAGCCCCGGCGACCGTGGTTCCCGCCACGGCGAGAAGCTGGTTTTTTATGGTATCGACGGCACTCAAGGGCAGGTCTTCGAGCCTCGTGTCGCAGATGAAATCGATGAGTCTCTCTTCAACGCTCATGGCTCACCCCTCAAGGATCAGGTCTTAGCCGCACCGGCCGGGACTTCCCGGGAGCCGCGGCGGGCTGCCGGCGGCGGAAACGATGTCCTCACGCCATTGGTGAAGACCGTATAGATCAACCGCGATATTTCCGCGGGCTTGATCTCCCCTTTCGGGTCGTACCACGAATACATCCAGTTCATCATGCCGAAGAGAGTGAACGTAAGAGCAGTGAGGACGCCTTTGGACGGCCTGTTGCCCGTGAACTCCGCTATGACCGCGGAGGCGATCTCAAAATACCGCCTCTCCCTTGCCCTTACTTCTTTCAGATATCTGGGGGGCAAGTTGTAGGCCTCGTGGAGGAGAGTCTTTGCGGCCGGCGTGTGACGGGCGTAGTGATCGATATGGTGGGAGACGATAAATCTTATCTTCTCCCCGCTTTCCCCCAGTGCGGCGAGAGACTGCTCCAGGTCTTCCAGGTCCAGATCGACATAGGTGGAACAGATGAAGTAGAGGATCTCCGTCTTGCTCGCGAAGTAATGATAGACGCCGCCCTTGGTGACGTTCGCCGCTGCCGCGATATCATCGACGCTCGTCTCGATATAGCCTCTGGAAGCGAACAGTTGGGCGCTCACCTTTGCCAGTGCGTTGATGCGCTTCGTCTGCCTCTCATCGGCCCGCACAAAAGGTATGCCTTTTCGCAGCATTGCAGCACGCTCCTTTGAGGTAGCATTCCTACCGGTTGGTATGTTCTATCCCATGCCAGGTCGACTGTCAAGTAAAAAGGGGGGCAGCCATAGCACGGCTGATTTACCGCAAAACGACCCGGCACGCCATCCCCATGACCCCCACGGCAAACCAACTGGTGGCCCGATATGGCACACACTGTGCCGCTCGTGGAAGACGGTCAGCCGGGCGTGGGTCGGGGGCCAAAAGCGTTTCTCCAGTCTCTCGGCCCGATTCGCAGTATAATAGAAGCGGGTGTATCCGCCCGTTGATCTCCTCTATCAAGGAGCAGTCATGGGAAGAGCGAAATGGATAGTGAAGGCATCTCTCGCCACTTTTGTCGCAAAGGCAGAATAGATGGCAGCACCGGAAGTGAAACGCAAGCTTGTGGCGATTGTCAGCGCGGACGTGAAAGGCTACAGCCGCCTCATGGATGAGGACGAAGAATGGACCGTCCGAACGCTGAAGGTGTATAGGGAGGTCATGGCAAGCCTCATCGAGCAGCACAGGGGCCGGGTGGTCGATGCCACGGGGGATAATCTCATGGCGGAGTTCGCGAGCGCGGTGGATGCGGTGCAATGCACCGTGGAAATCCAGGATGAGCTGGCCGCGAGAAACGCAGAATCAGCCGGCAATCGCACGATGGAGTTTCGCATTGGGGTCAACCTCGGGGACGTGATCACGGAGGGTAACCGGATCTACGGTGGGGGAGTCAATATTGCGGCGAGACTCCAGGAATTGGCCGAAGGCGGCGGCGTATGTGTCTCAGGGACCGTCTACGACCAGGTAGAGGACAAGCTGCATCTGGGATACGAATTCCTGGGCGAAAAGAGGGTCAAGAACATCAAGAAACCGATCAGAGCGTATTGTGTGAGCAAAGATCCCGGCCTTGGCCAAAGGGCAGAGGAGTCCTCTTTGCCCGATAAGCCCTCCATTGCCGTCCTCCCCTTTGTCAACATGAGCGGTGATCCCCAGCAGGACTACCTCAGCGATGGAATAACCGAGCACCTCATCGCAGACCTCTCGAGGATCTCCGGCCTATTCGTCATCGCGAGCAATTCCGTCTTCACTTACAAGGGAAAGGCGATAAAGGTGGAGGAAATACGCCGGGATCTGGGGGTAAGGTACGTGTTGGAAGGGAGTGTCCAGAAAGCCGCCGATCGCCTCCGGATCACGGCGCAGCTCATTGACGCCGTCAGCGGCTATCACATCTGGGCCGGGCGATATGACCGGGAGATGGAAGACATTTTCGTGCTCCAGGACGATGTCACGGAAAACATCATAGCGACCCTGAGGGTAAGGGTGGAGAAGGCGGAGATCGAGCGAGTCCTCCGGAAACCGACGGGGAGTCTCAAAGCCTACGATTACGCGCTGCGCGGGATGGCATACCAGTATGACACGACCAGGGAGAAGAACGCACTGGCGCAAGAAATGTTCAGGGCGGCCATCGAGCTGGATCCCGGCTTCGCGGGGGCCTACGTGGGCCTGGGCTCGGCAACCTTCCACGCCTGGGTCCAGCTTCACAATCCGGACCCACAATCGGTGGATGCAGCTATTGAGCTGGCCCGGAAGGCCATCGCCATCGACCCCTCTCTCGCTTCGGCCTACCGCCTCCTGGGCGAGTGCCGCTCGTGGAAGAGACAATACGGCCAAGCGATTGATGATATAGAAACAGCCATCGCCCTGGACCCCAACGATGCGGAGAATTACGCGCAACTGTCCGAGGCCCTGATCTGGATGGGAAGGCATGAGGAAGCGATAGCACAGATAGAAAAGGCAATGCGCCTCAACCCTTACTATCCGACAATGTATCTTTTCGACCTGGCCATGGCTCAATTCCTCACGCAAAGGCATGAGGAGGCGATCGCCACCTTGAGAAAAGTCCTTACGCGCGCCCCGGATCTCCTGTGGGCCCACGGTCTCCTGGCCGTTATTCTTGCCGGTATGGACCGGATAGAGGAAGCCCGGGCCGAGATCTCGGAGGCCAAGCGGATGGACCCTGATTACTCCTCGAGAGCCTTGAGAGAAATGATTCCCTTCAAAGACCCCACGTTCTCGGAGAAGGTGGCAGAAGCGCTGCGCAAGATGGGCCTGAAAGAGTGAGACGGTCCACCCGAGGAATTCCCTGGCCTCGATGCTCAGGGCCGGTCTCCCCTTTGAAATACCATTTCAGATGTCCGGAGATTTCTCGGTAGAATAGGCATGCCCCTTCCTGTGGCCGGTGAGCTTTCGGATACCCGGACCTTGTGAGGTAAGCTGACTCCTTCGGCCTTCGGCCCGCTCTTAAGCTACCTTCCACACTGTTTTTGTTGACAAGCCGCACGGGTGTGGTATATGTACTTTATTGTAATCAACACAATTGTGGCGAGCTCGTTTTCGCAGGAGAGAGCCGGATCATGCCGCTTTAGAAGGGAATTCCAGCGGTGCCGGTCGGAAAGCGAAAAGTGAGGCAGGCAAACTGGTCCCTGCCGAGGCAGTTGTCCCATATGAAGATCATCTACACGAATCTTCAGGAGAATAACGCGGGCGTACTGAGAAGCCTAAGGCAGCTTCGCGTCGATTTCGATGGGAACGGCAGGAGAGAGGCTCGTCTTGCTGACGGCGGCGAAGGGGGCTGGACAGGCCGTGACAATGGCCTTCTTCTTTCCCATGCCGGCCTATCCGACCGCCGCCACGATCCGGCGAGGCCGGGTCAGGCCCCTTGCGGAGGGAACGAAGAGGATAAGGCATTGGCAGGAAGCCTTCAGGAAGACGCGTCCCCCACTTTCAGAGACGCGAGATCCGTTGCTCACCTCCTCGTCAGAAGGTTCGTCGAGGCCCAGTTGTGCTCTGCCCACAGCTTCGAAATACGGAATAGAATCAACATCACCGTGTGAGGCATCCCGATCAGAAGATGACGTCTTCTGATCACTGTGTGAGACGTCCCGATCAAAAGACGACGTCTTTTGATCACCGTGTGAGGCACCCCGATCAGAAGATAACGTCTTCCTCGGGAAACCGCATTTTCGGCATGGGTGCGTCGGCCGCGTAGCCAACCGGACATATGGCCGTCGGCACGAGGTCCGGCCGGCTCCCCAGGATTTTCTCGCACAGGCGCGGATCGAAACCGGTCATGGGGCACGAGTCGAAACCGAGCGACTTAGCTCCGTTCACCGCGTTTCCGAGGGCGAGGAACACCTGGCATTGGGCCCAGGCAATCTTCGCTTCCGGGGTCATGCCCGATGTCATGTTCCGCGCAATCCCCACTACGGTGTTTCTCATCTCATCGGGCACGCCGGACTTCTTCATGCCCTGGTCGATCTTTCCCACAAGCCCGTCGGTATCGATGTTCGCGTAGAAGACCAGGAGATGGGAGCACGTGCTTACCTGCTCCTGGCCGAAGGCCGCCTGGCGGAACTCGTCCTTGGTCTTCTGGTCGGTGATGATTTTGATCTTCCACGGCTGCAGGTTCAATGCTGAAGGGGCGAACCGGATCAGCTCGATCAGCTCCCTGATCTTGCCGTCGGGAATCTTCCTGCCATCGAATTTCTTCGTGGCATACCGCTGCATGACGATCTCTTTGAATTCCATGCTCTTCCTCCTCTCGGCCACGTTTGCGGCCTTAAAGCGCCTGCAAGAAGCGAGGATTATCCCCCCGCAGCCGATACTACATAATATAAGGCGCCCCGGTCATCAGGTCAGGCAAACCCCTTATCCGGGAGAAGACCTTTTCTTACGGCCGGCTTTACTTCTCCACCATCCCGGCGTCCAGCATGCTGATGCCGCCGTCGATGACGAGGACGGATCCCGTCATGAACCCCGATTCGTCGCTCGCGAGATAGGCGCACAGAGGTGCAATCTCGTCGGGCACGGCAGCTCTTTGTAGGGGCAAGTTCCTCGCTGCGTGGAGATAAGCCCCTTCCACGTCCGTTTTGAGGTCGGAAGCCTTCATGCGCATACCCACGTCGGTCATGTCCGAATGAACCAGGCCGGGACAGACGGCATTACAGCGTATTTTCTGCGGGCCGAAGTCAATGGCGGTCTGCTGGGTGAGCATGATCAGACCGGCCTTGGAAGCACAGTACGCAGTGCCTTCAGGGATGCATCTGATCCCTCCGACCGAGGCGATGTTGATGATTGAGCCCCCGCCCGACTTGATCATCTCCGGAATCGCGTGGTGCATGGTGAGGAAAGGACCGGTAAGATTGACATCGATGAGCTTCCGCCACTCTCCGGGAGGCACGTCGACCACCGAGCCGCGGTAGTTCACGGCCCCGCAATTGACGAGTATGTGAAGGCCGCTGCCCAGCCCCAGGGCTGTCGCGATTATGCGCTCTACATCCGATTCTTTGCTCACGTCGGCGGGGCACGGAATAACCGAGCCCTTGGGAAGGCTGGCGGCAACCTCCTCCAGGGGGCCTTGCCTCCTGCCGACCGCGCAGACCCGCGCGCCCTCCGCTGCGAAACGCCTGACGATTCCCGCTCCGATCCCTGTTCCTCCGCCCGTGACGATCGCTACCTTGTTCTCCAACCGCTTCATGTCGTTTCTCCTTGTCTCTATTGGGGTATCACAGAGTGCTTACGGCTGATCCGTTCTTTTCTCTGCGCCTCTGGTGCATATCGCGCACCCGCTCCCATTTTGCGCGGGAAAGGTCGCGCGTTGGACGTTGAGCCTTACAGCCTCGAATACCTTCCCGACATAGCTATATCGATGAAGAGGACGGGCTTGCCTATGCGGGCGAAATTGAGAGGCCCGTGAAAAAGCCCGGCCGCGATATAGGCAACCGTGGGAGACGTGATCACGTGTTTCTCTTCCTCTTCACCCAGGGATAGTTCCACCTCGGCGTCAAAGTCTCTCGCGTCGTCGGGATTCGAGGAGAAGAAGCAGAGATACTGGGCGAATTCATGGCAATGGCGCTTGTCTATCATGAGCCTTGGGGAGCCTACATAGACGGAGTCGATGGAGAAATGGCCATCCCCGAATCCCTCTATCTGCCTCGTGCTCATCATGGGCCGGCCGGTCAGCTTGCTGGGAATCACGCAATCTTTGGCGAGATATTCACCGTATCTTGAGCTCGTCATCTCTTCTTAGGTTCCTCCTTTTCCGGCAATTCCGCGCCCCGCGGGCGCATTTAGGTACGCATCACTTCGCAGGTTTCGCGAAAAACCGTGGGTTCGAGAGGCGCATTTTTAGGCCTGCCGTCTTCCCTTCCCTTTTCCCGCCTCGCGGTCCGCCCTTTGCCGCACCGTCGAATTCTACCGCCTTTCTTCGCGGCCATCAAGGCCTTACTCGATTGAATTCCCCTTTTCCCGTGTAGTAAACTGTGACCGGAATCATACCCACAGCCTTCGCAGAGGCGAGCCATGGTCAAGGGTCTCTCGTTCTGTCTTCTGTTTCTTTGTCTGGCTGTGTCGACCGGCCTTGCAGCAGAAGGACCGACGCCGGCCGCAACCACGAAATCCGCGCCCCCTAAAGTGGCCGCGTCCGCCGACCCTCTCGGCCGCAGCACGCCCCAAGGGGCGGTCCTTGGCTTCATGAGAGCGACGAGCGATTACGATTACGGGCGTGCCGTGGAATACCTGGACACCAGGCAGCCACTGAAACGGGCCGAGCAACTCGCAATGGAACTGCAGTCCGTCATGGACAGGGCGCTCGCCAGCGATCTCGATGCCTTGAGCCGCAGCCCCGAAGGGAACCCGGCGGACAGGCTGCCCCCGAATCGCGACCGGGTCGGCATCGCCAAGGTTGGAGGCGAGACCCTGGACATACAGCTCGAGAGGGTCGAGCGGGATGGGGTCCTTGTGTGGCTCTTCTCGTCGGATACCCTCCAATCGGTCCCCCGCGTCTACGACCAGCTCGATGCCCCCTTCCTGGACCGGTATATACCCCGCGTGCTGATGCAGACCACGATCCTCCACATCTCCCTATGGCGCTGGCTCTCTATCTTCGGGGTGCTCCCTCTCCTCTTCTTTGCGGCTCGGCTCATCGGCTTCGCCCTGCTTCCGCTGCTCCGCTTTGCCATTCGACGGATATCAAAGAGAGAGGACGAAAAACCCTTGCGGCGGCTGAAAGGCCCCTTGAACCTCCTCATCCTCGCCCTTGCCTTATACGCCTATGCGCCGCTTCTCAATTCCGCCCTCGCGCGGATCTTCTGGATGCGCGCGGCAGTGACCGTCGTCATCGTAAGCCTCACATGGGCCGCAATCCGGATGGTTGACGTGCTCATCGAGCGAACCGTGAGGAGCCGCCGCATGACGGAAGCCTCCGGCATGATAGCCATCACCCGTCTCGGTGGCCAGTTCGGCAAGGGCCTGATGATCGTGGCGGGTGCGGCGCTCATCCTCTACGACGCGGGTGTCAACCTCACCGCGGTGCTTACCGGGCTGGGCGTCGGCGGTATTGCCATCGCCTTTGCCGCCCAGAAAACACTGGAGAATCTTTTTGGGGGGATCATGATCGCCTCGGACCAGCCTGTCCGGGTGGGCGACTATTGCCGTGCCGGGGAATACAGCGGGGTTGTCGAGAGTATAGGCTTGAGGTCGACGAGGCTCAGGACGGCCGACCGGACCCTGGTCTCGGTACCGAACGGTCAGCTCTCCATGATGAGTCTCGAGAATTTCGCCATGCGCGACAAGATTCGCTTCACCCATACCGTGAGTCTCAGGCCGGAGACCTCCTCGCGCCAGCTCCGCTCCGTTCTTCTCGGCGGGGGAAGGATGCTGCGCGACCACCCCACGGTAGAAGCGCCATCGGCGCATGTCCGTTTCGTCGGCCTCAAGAATTCCGCGTTCGAAATAGAGGTGTTCGCATACATAATGGCCCAGTCATGGGACGCCTTCCTGGAGGTCCAGGAGGAACTGCTCCTCGGTCTCGTCGATCTCGTCGAGGCGAGCGGCGCCGCCTTCGCAGACCCTGCTCAACCCGCCCCGAAGAGGAAAGCAGGCAGAGAAGACGGCGGCAGGGACGAATAAGGGGGAGAGTAGGCGAAAGGACGTTCGAAAGGCTTTACTGTGTCTTCTGCGGGGGCTGGGCGGGTGCGCCGGCCTGGCTCGCGCCGGCAGGCTCGGCCGCACCGGGAGGATAGACGTAGCGTATTGTATCTTCCTTCTCCTTATCCGGGGACGCAAAGTCGTCGTTCGGGTAGAGAGGGAGTGCCTTCGACATGAACTCCATCCAGATCGGCAGAGCGGCGGTGGCCCCGGATTCTCTCTTGCCGAGGACGGCGTCCTTATCGTACCCCACCCAGACGAGGCAGAGGAGGTTCGGAGAGAAGCCGACAAACCAGGCGTCCCTGAACTCATTGGTCGTTCCCGTCTTCCCGGCGAGGAAGTAAGGCATTTTCGCTGCTTTGGCGGCGGTTCCGCGCTTTACCACCCCTTTCATCATGTCGATGAGGGTGAAGGCGGTCTCCGGCGTTATTACCCTTTCTTCCACGGCTTCACGGCGGAGTTCCTCTCCCTGATTGGTCAGAACATTCCGTATCGTCGTGGGGGCGACATATGTGCCTCCCCGGGCGATGGTCGCGTAGGCTCCGGCGAGATCAAGGGGTGAGACCTCCGTGGACCCGAGGGCCAGGGAAAGGTTGGGGGCAAAATCACTGTTTATGTGAAGGCTCTTCGCCTGGGAGATCACGTTGGAGACGCCGACCTTCTCGAGGAGCCTCACGGTCGCACTGTTGAGCGAGTGCTCCAGGGCCGTCCTCATGGTCACGTCGCCGAAGTATTCGTTGTTGTAGTTGCTCGGCTGCCAAAGGTTTCCGGCGGCATCGACGAACGACAGGGGAGCATCCCGGAGCATCATGTCGGGCTTGAATCCTTGGCACAGCGCCGTCAGGTAGATTATTGGCTTGAAGGCCGAACCGGGTTGCCTTTTCGCCTGTGTGGCGCGGTTATAGGGTGAATTCGCAAAATCTCTTCCCCCTATGAGCACCTTGATCTCGCCGGTCTTGACCTCAATCGCGATGAGCGCTGCCTCGGGCAGCACTTTCACCTTGGGGTTCCTCTCCTGGTAGAGCTTCAAACCCTTTTCAATGGCCGCATACGCATAGTCAGTCATACTCAGGCTTATGCTGGTCCGCACGGAAAGGCCGTTGGTCAGGACGTCGTCCTGACCGGGCAGGTAGTCTTCGAGGGTCTGTCTGGTTTGCTCGATGAAGAACCCTGTCTTCTTCTCGTGAATCTTGAAGGGTGCAAGAACTAGGGCAGTGGCCCGGGCGAGCGTGTACTGATCTTCCCCGATGAATCCCGCATCGTACATCTTCCTGAGGACCAGGTTCCTCCGTTCCACGGTCCTAGCTAGGTTTTTGAAAGGCGAAGAGCGTGAAGGAGACCTGGTGAGACCCGCGAGGGTGGCTGCCTCCGCGAGGGAGAGGTCTTTTGCCTTCTTGTCGAAATACGTATAGCTCGCAGCCTCGACCCCGTATGAGCCCTCTCCGAGGTATATGAGGTTGAGATACATGTTGAGTATCTCGTCCTTGGAGTAGTTTCTTTCTATGTTTATGGCGAGTATGAGCTCTTCTATCTTCCTTTTCAAGTTCTTCGTCGGCGTAAGAAAGAGGTTTCGCGCGAGCTGCTGGGTTATGGTGGAGGCGCCTTCGGACAAGCCCTGGCGCAACATGTTCCGATAGACAGCCCTGGCGATTCCCCGGAGGTCGTATCCGGAGTGCCGGTAAAACCTCACGTCTTCGATGGCGACGAAGGCGTTTCTCAGATGGAGGGGCATGTCCCTCAAGGGTATGGGGACCCTCTTCTCCACAAACAACTCCCCGAACAAGGACCCGTCGTCGGCGTAGAGCCTGGTGGCCGACCTGGGGCTGTATGTGGAGAGCTGCTTGATGTCCGGTATCTCAAGGTAGTTGAGCAGGCTGTACCCGAGGGCCACGCCGGCCAGCGCGGGAAAGAAGAATATGATGAGGGCGAGTTTGATGATCTTCGACATCCGAATCCTACTTGACAAGCGAATGCTAATTATATACCACTATCCCTCGTGCAAGCAAACAAAGGCAAAGTACTGGCGATCCTCGGCCCAACGTGCACGGGAAAGTCCGACCTTGCCCTCTGGCTCGCCCCTAGAGTCGGCGGGGAGATCGTGAATGGCGATTCCATGCAGGTCTATCGCGGTTTCGACATCGGAAGCGCGAAGCCGGATCGACGGGTCCGGGCAGAGGTGCCTCACCTTCTCATCGACGTGGTCGCACCCGACGAGGAATTCAACGCGGCCATCTTTCAGAAGGCGGCTGACGATGCCATAAGGGAGGTGTGGTCGAGGGGCAGGACACCCATATTGGTAGGCGGCACCGGCCTCTACTTGCGTGTCTTGTTCCACGGCCTCTTCCCCGTGCGGACCGACCCAACCTTAAGAGAGCGTCTCAGAAGGGGTTATGCAGAAAACCCTCTGCAGACGTACGAAGAATTGAAGGCCCTCGATCCGGACTATGCCCTGAGCATCAGCTTCCGGGACGCCGTGAGGGTCGTAAGGGCCCTGGAGGTCTGTCACTCCTCCGGTACGACCATGTCCGGGTGGCTGGCAAGCCACGGATTTCGCGAGCAGAGGTACGAGGTTTACAAGGTCGGCCTTTCCAAAGACCGGCGGGAGTTGTACGAGAGGATCAATAGACGGGTCGAGCGGATGCTCGACGAGGGATGGATCAAAGAAGCGGAGGACCTGATAAGGGCGGGCTGGGACACATCGCTCAAGCCGTTTCACAGCATAGGCTACCGCGAGATCGTGCTCTACCTGAAAGGCGACCTGTCATATGCGGCCATGGTGGAGCGAATCAAGAGAGAGACACGACACTACGGGAAGCGACAAATCACTTGGTTTTCGAAAGAGAAAGATATAAATTGGTACGATTATCCGGGCGACCGGGATAAAATCCTCGAAGGGGTGACAAGATTTCTGGCGTGACAGATCTCGAGCGCATTCTGGAGGCTATTTTTTTTTCCGCCTCAAAGCCGATAATACTAAAGAAGCTGCAGAAGGGTCTTCCGGAATTCACGATCCTGGAGATCGAATCGGCCCTTCGCCGCCTCAGAGAGGCGTACGCCGCTCCTGATCGGGCAGTGGAAATCGTGGAGGTTTCCGCGGGCTATCAGCTGAGGACGAAGCCTGAGCACAAGGAATGGGTAAAACGGTTCGTCAAGGAGAAGGATGTCGGCTTGACAAAGGCGGTACTTGAGACCCTTGCGGTGATCGCGTATCGGCAGCCTCTTGCGAAGAGGGAGATCGACCGCCTCAGGGGTGTCGACTCGATCAGATGCGTGAGGCTCCTTCTCGACCGAAAGCTGATCGAGATAGCCGGCAGGAATCAGGAACCGGGGAAGCCGATGGTCTTCCGAACCACGAAGAGATTCCTGGAAGTGTTCGGACTTCGCGACGTCGGCGATCTTCCTACGATAAAGGAGCTGGAGGCGCTGGAAAAGTAGGAGGCTCCCATGGACATCTCGGAACTGCTGATCTTTGCCGTAAAAAACAAGGCGTCAGACCTGCACGTGAGCGCCGGCGAACCCCCGCTCGTGAGGATACACGGGGAGATGCGCAGGATCGAGGGGCCTCCCCTCGAAAATGAAGCCATTCACCGGATGATCTACGACATCCTGAATGATGACCAGCGGAAAACGTACGAGGAGCACCTGGAGATAGACTTCTCCTTCGCCCTGGGGGAGTACGGAAGGTTCAGGGTCAACGTGTTCAAGCAGAACCGGGGTGATGCGGCCGTATTTCGAACGATCCCCAACACGATCCCTACCTTCGAGGAGCTGGGTCTTCCCAAGATCCTCATGGACCTCTCCAGGCTCGAGAAGGGGCTCGTCCTCGTAACGGGTCCGACGGGCAGCGGAAAATCGACCACCCTCGCCGCCATGCTGGACCTGGTGAACACCGAGCTCAAAGGACATGTCATCACCATAGAAGACCCCATCGAGTTCGTCCACCCCTGCAAGAGCTGCCTCGTGAACCAGAGGGAGCTGGGGCCTCACACCCACAGTTTTGCAAACGCCCTGAGAAGTGCCCTCCGTGAAGACCCTGACGTTATTCTCGTCGGCGAAATGAGGGACCTGGAGACCATATCGCTCGCCCTGACCGCGGCGGAGACCGGCCACCTCGTATTCGGGACACTCCATACGAGCGGCGCTCCCAAGACGATCGACA
>Ga0326728_10018346_pt1 | contig 13805 bp, 9 predicted proteins | sample MB3enrmetagenome_FD_207602 | JGI IMG/M metagenome (GOLD analysis project Ga0326728, IMG submission 207602) | Lab enriched peat soil microbial communities from McLean, Ithaca, NY, United States - MB31MN | ecosystem: Environmental > Terrestrial > Soil > Wetlands > Peat | place: USA: New York... | reverse complement strand
CGGTGAAATCGGTCAGGGCCTCGAGGCTGGTCTGAAAAGCCGTCAAGTCGCTTTGGATGCTTTGCAAGGCGGAAGTCTGGGTGTTGAGGTTGGTCACCTGCTGCTGCAACTGTTCTTCCGGGGCAGCGTCTATTTCCAGTATGGCGTCCACGGTCGATGTCACATTAATGCCACTTCCGGAAGTGTTGGTGGCGGAGTTCAGGATGGCATTCACGGCGTCTTGGATCGCCGAGTTTTCGCTCGAACTCGTAGAACTGGAAGAGGTGGATTCCCCCAGGAGTTGGCTCAGCGACTCGTTGGTGGTGCTTCCCAAGCTTGACAGAAGCGAACTGATTGAACTGGTGCTCATTCCCCTTCTCCTTTGCGCCTCGGCGACGCGGGGCTCTCCGAGCTGGCGACTTGCAGGGTCATTTGGGCTGGGGAGGTGCTCATGGTCGATCCACCTTAGGAAAGCCAACGGAGGAGGCCCATATGGCCCCCTCCGTCAGGAAATCCCCGGCTTCGATTACTGGAGCAGCTTCAGGACAGCTTGCTCTTGCGTGTTGGCCTGTGCCAGGGCGGCAATGCCCGTCTGTTCGAGGACTTGGTACTTGGACATGTTCGCCACCACCTGCCCCACATCCGCGTCCTGGATGCCGCTCAAGGAGGAGGACAGGTTCTGCGAGGTATTGTTCATGACGTTGAGCCCGGCATTCATCTGGTTGATGCCTGCACCGACCGCGCCTCGATCCGCAGCCACGGTGGAAATCGCGCCCTCGATGGCTACGAGCGCCGATTGCGCGTCCTGGGCGGTACTCAAGTCGATGGCGTTCCCCGAGCCGCCGGTCAGGGTTCCGGCTACACCGGTGGGGTTGGTCCAAACGCCGGTGCTGGTGGTGGTGGCGACAATGGAGTTGCCTGTTTCCGGGGGGCCCACTGCTCCCGCGCCCGCGGTGAGAGATTGCACGGTTGCCGAACCGCCCGAAACCGCCGTGACTTGCGCCGAAGCGTTGGCGGTCGTTCCTGTGCCATATACGACACCCGCGCCCGCGCCGCCGTTGACTGCCGCCTCCAAATTCTGGAGAGTATCTGTAATGCCGGTTGACCCAGCCGCGCCGCTGATCAGCACTTCGTCGGGAGCGCCCGTAAGGGCGGCCACAAATTGGTACGTCGTGGCGCCAATGACCACGTTAGTACCGGCCACAGGCTGAGCGGTCAGAGTGAAGGTGCCCGAGGCAAAGTTGCCCAGGCCAATGCTGGTGGCAGATAGGCTGGGCATGTTGACGCTGATGGTGGGGCCGCTCGCGCTGTGCTGGTCGACCGTTGAACCGTCACTCAGGAACACCGACAGGGGGGCTCCCGTGAATACCGCCGAGCTGTTGTAGGTGGTGTTTGTTCCGATTTGGTTGATTTCGTTGGTGATCGAACTGTATTCATTGTTTAGGGCCGTTTGCTGCGCGGCCGTCAGCCCCGAGTTGCCCGCCTCCGTCGCCAGGGCCACAGCGCGATTGAGCAGGGTGGTCACTTGGCTCAGGGCGCCATCGGCGGTCTGTAACATGCCGACACCGTCCGTGACGTTCTGGGCGGATTGCGTGAGCGCCGAGATGTTGGCTTGCAACCCGTTGGCAATCGACAAGCCGGCGGGATCGTCCGCGCCGGAGTTGATCTTCGAACCCGAAGACAATTGGAATAGGGTGCTCTGCAAATTGGCGTTGGTGATCGCCAACTGGTTCTGCGCTTCCAGGGAAGGGATATTGCTTAAAATGCTGAGTGCCATGTGGAGGCTCCTTTTTGTTTAAGTTTCCGTCTTCGGGTTGAGCCTCTACGGCTCACCGCAGGAGCTCTTTTCCGACTCACGGAACCGTTTCCAAATTCACCTACCCTATCGGCAAGAGAGCCCAAATCTTTACGCAACCGATCGCCCAAGTTCAAAATTCGAAACTGGAAAATCAAAAAATGGGAGTCCCTAGAACAACTGCTGGGTCTCACCTGTTATTTAGTCAGGTCCTTGTCCCGGCTTCTTGGTCCCCATGCAAGGCGTACCAAGCTTGTCACGGGGAACACTTTTCACCCGAGAATACTCGCGGGTTGGTTACCTAGTTGCCTCGGACATGGGCGATGGTTGGTCGCAACCCGGAAGGGTGGCCAAAACCCGGCAAGAGTTGCCTATCCCTGGAGGGATTTTGTGATCGCGTTAGGAAAACCTAACCATGGCAGAAGCGCACCAGCGTGGCTCTGTCCCCTACCTTCATTTGAGGCGGATCTATGGCTCCCTCGGTGTCAACAAATAATCAGAACGTTCCGATAGATAGTGGGGTGATGTTCTCTTCATGCTCGTGCCTGGAATCTCAGCGGCTTTTGAGCACCCGTAGATCTGGCCAGGGGTGGTGTGCCCGCTGAGGGATAAAGGCAGCTTCGCAGTCTGCCGATAGATCACTTGAAGGAATGCGAGTCGTGTGATAGGCGTTCGGGAATTTTGGGTTGCAAAAGTAGGAGTCCACTCGTGGCCGCGCGCAGCCGGACCCGAGAGGAGCTGTCCCCGGAGCTGAGAGAATGATCCTACTCACGAGGCTCAACAATCTACCCCTCGTCGTCAACTCGGACATGATCAAGTTCATTGAGAACACGCCGGACACCGTCATTACTCTGGTTTCCGGGGAAAAGATCGTCGTACTCGAGACAGTTGCAGAGGTGATGGAAGAAATCTTGAGTTTTCGCCGCCGAATAGTGGCGGCCGCAGGCGCCATAGTTCGGGGTCCCGACGCAGCGGAGACTAAGGCCGAAGGGCCTGGCAGTTGAAAGGGTGAGGAGATTGGCAGGTGGACAAATCCAGTGTCGGCGGAATTGCTCTTGCCCTATGCGGGATCTTGCTGGGTCTGATTCTGGAAGGCGGGAATCTCGGTCAAGTAATTCAGCCTACGGCCGCAATGATTGTTTTCGGAGGGACCATTGGAGCCGTCATGCTGCAGTTTCCGCTTGCTACCGTCCTGGCTGCTTTTCGAAGTTTGGCGCGGGTCTTCTTCGAGGCAAAAAGAGACGGTCAAGCCCTCATCCGAGAAATTGTTGGCTATGCCCAAGAGGCACGCAAGAAAGGAATTGTCTCGCTCGATAGGGATCTGCAAAAAATCCATGATCCCTTTCTTAAGAAATCACTGATGCTGGCCATAGATGGTACGGAGCCTCAGGATTTGCGAAAAATGATGGAGCTGGAACTCCAAAACCGGGAGGAGCAAGAGGAAAAAATCCCCATGGTGTTTGAGGCGGCGGGAGGCTTTTCACCCACGATTCGAATCCTTGGCGCCGTGCTCGGCCTCATTCAGGTCATGCAGCATTTAGACAAAATGGATGAAGTGGGGCGGGGAATTGCGGTGGCCTTTGTGGCCACAATTTATGGCGTAGGGGCGGCCAATATCTTTTTCCTTCCCTCGGCCGGCAAGCTCAAGATTCGTGTCCGAGAAGAGCAAATGGCACGCGAGATGATGCTGGAAGGGGTGGTCTCCATTCTGGAAGGTCTTAACCCGCGCATGGTCGAAAACAAGCTTCGTGGTTTCTTGGCCGAGGCGGCCAATCAAGAGGGGATGAGACCGTCATGAGCCTGAAGCGGCGTCCCACCTCGAAATCGAGTCACGAGCGTTGGCTTGTTTCCTATGCGGATTTCATCACGCTGCTATTTGCCTTCTTTGTGGTGATGTTTGCCTCTTCGCAGGTGGATAAGGGCAAGATTGGTAGAGTTGCCATGTCGATTCAGTTGGCCTTCGAGGATCTTGGAATATTCCCTGTTCCTTCCTCCAAGATTGCACCGGCCACGGCGGATGCGCCCATGGATAATCTTCCCGCGATTGCCGATCTACTTGACTCCAGTAGCATGACCAGCCTGGCTGAGCTTCAAAAGGAGCTTGCGCAAGCGTTGGCAGGCGAAATCAAGCGGGGCGAAGTAGCCTTGAAGACGGGACGGGATGGGCTGGTGATCAGCCTGCGAGAAGTGGGTTTCTTCGATAGCGGGTCCGCCGAAGTCAAATTGAAGTCTGAGCCCTCCGTTGCTCGCATCGCAAAAGTTCTGGAGGCTAGTTCTTATCAAGTTCGGATAGAAGGGCACACCGATAACGTTCCGATTCACACCGAGCGCTTTGCCTCCAACTGGGAGCTTTCCACGGCCCGCGCGACAGAAATGGCCAAGCTGTTCATTACCAGGTACGAGTTTCCCCCAGAACGCTTGTCGGCGGCGGGATATGCGGAGTTTCATCCTGCGGCGCCGAATCGAACCGCGGAGGGAAGAGCGCTTAACCGCCGGGTGGATATCATCATCGTAGCTCCGCCGATCAAGGCGCCCTCTAAACCGTTAAGCGGCGAGTCAAGCAATCCGTTACGCTCCAAAGTCTTTACGGAGCGAGCTCCAGGACGCCGGAAGTAATGGTTATCGCGCCGTCCCTTTTGGTCGGCTTATAGCCCTTCGACCATTTCGGTCCTCCCATGGCCGATGCGACGCATAGGGAAGCAGGGTACGCGAGATTCTCATGGCCTGCCCATTACTCAACCTCCTGCCCAAGGAACAGAATCTGCTCTCCGCCTCGGCGCTCTGGGAGCACTCCCTCGGGTGCGCACTTTCGAGCCGAGAGCGGGCTCGCCGGATCGATTTCCCTGGTCCCAAACTGCCAGGGCTTCCTCACCATTGAAGGCATTTTTATTTCCGTTTATTTAAGATTGTATTCCTTTCTGCCGAAAAACAGATTGAGGTCTGGAATGTCGGAACAAACCGTCAGAGTGTCGCTTGAAGATTCATGCGTTAACACTACTCCTTCCGCGGTTTCAGCGTGGAATGAGGTTTGCCAAGTCAAAGAATCGGTCGAGGAGTCGAAAGGCTCACCACAACCTCGTCCTCAGTCCGCCTTCGACCTCAGTTTATCGAAGACAGGCCTTCTGGAAAAAGATGATGTGCTCCGTTCCCTTTTTGCATGTGGGACCATTGGCGCGGCGCTGTGTACGGCAGAAGGGGAACTCGTTGCGGTAAGTCCCGCCTTCGCACGGATGCTGGATTACCAGGCAGGCGAGCTTCTGGGCACGGGTTATGCGAACTTGACCCACCCCCAAAATCGTGCCGACATTGGCCAAGTGGTCAGGGAAATTCAGACCGGGGAGTTGCCGGTTCACAGCACGGAGAGGCTCTATGTCCAAAGGTCCGGCACGACGAAGTGGTGTCTGGAGAATCTCACCCTTATCAATGACACTGCGAGGCGACCGCTGCATGTGTTAGCCCTCATTCAGGATATTCAGCAGTGCAAGGACACGGAGGCGGAACGAGGCAGGCTACAACAAAGACTCTTCCAGGCGCAAAAGACGGAAGCTCTTGGGACTTTGGCGGGGGGCATTGCACATGATTTCAATAACCTGGTGGGTGTTATTCTGGGGTTCGCCTCCATCGTGCGGCTGCGCTTAGCCCCTTCCGACCCACTTCTTGAGTTTGTGAAAATGATTGAACAATCAGCCGAGCGCGGCTCTGACCTGACTCGGCAATTACTCGGCCTGGCCCAGCAAGGGAAGTGCGCAACGGTACCCATTCGAGTGGGCGAGGTGCTCGGTCGCGTGGTAAAGATCATTACCAGCACCTTCGACCGGCGTATTCAGGTACAAACTCGCACTGAGTCCGGGCCTTTATGGGTAGACGCGAACCCGGGCCAGCTTGAGCAGGCAATCTTGAACCTGTGCATTAACGCCCGAGATGCCATGCCCGAAGGGGGAATTCTTGCGCTTGAAAGTTCACGCGTCACAGTCGGCGAAGGCGATTCATCCCGGCCCAGCCGTTGCCTCCCCGGTAATTATGCACGCATAACAGTTCGAGATACAGGTGGGGGCATCGCCCCGCAATTGTTAGGACGGATCTTTGATCCCTTCTTCACCACGAAGGAACCCGGGAGAGGCTCGGGGCTTGGGCTCTCCATGGTTTATGGAATGGCAAGCAGCGCGGGCGGGTTCGTGCAGGTGGAAAGTGAAGTCGGCTTCGGGTCTGCCTTTTCCATCCATTTGCCGCTGAAAGCCCCGCCCCTGGAGCAGAGGGTGGCAGCTCGAAGCTCCGCGCTAGAAATGGGAAGTGGGACAGTCCTTGTGGTGGACGATGAGCCCATGGTTCTGGCTTTTGTTAAGGAGGGGTTGAAGAAGCTCGGCTACCAGGTGCTTACCGCCGTGGATGGTGGGCAAGCCTGCGAGGTTTATTTCCTCCACGCACGCGAGATCGACACGGTGTTACTCGATCTAGTGATGCCGGGCATCACCGGTCTGGAGGTTTGCCGCCGGTTGCGGGAGATCAATCCCGAGGTGAAGGTGATTCTTTCCTCCGGCTACAGCTCGAGTGAGGTTGTACGTGAAGCGCGCTTGGCTGGCGCGGCTGGCTTTATCGGCAAGCCCTACTCGCTCGAGGAACTCTCCAGCGCCTTGCGCCGTCCGGAATCGTTGAGCCTGCGAGCAAGCACAGACGAGACAGATCCTTGACTGCCCGGCGCTGAATCCTGGCATTGGGAGGTGGGCGCGGGAGGAACGACATGCGAGTTTTGATTGCCGATGACGAGGCTACGTCGCGACACCTGATCGAGGCGACTCTGGGGGCGTGGGGATTTGAGGTTTTGATGGCGGTGGACGGGGGCGAGGCCCTGCGTATCCTGGGAGGGCCGAGTCCGCCCGAAATTGCCTTGCTGGATTGGATCATGCCGGGGGTCGATGGCTTGGACGTCTGCCGCCGCATGCGTGCCGCGCAGCCCCACGCCACCACGTATATTATCTTGGTCACGGCTCGTGGGGGACTTGAAAACGTCGTTCAGGGGCTCGAAGCCGGGGCAGACGACTACATTACAAAACCGTTCGATCCCCGGGAACTGCGCGCCCGTTTGCATGCGGGCGCACGCATCGTGGAATTGCAGAGAGCTCTCTTGGAACGCTTCCACGAGCTTGAAGACGCTTTGAAGCGAGTGAAGCAACTTCAAGGGCTCCTGCCTATCTGCTCTTACTGCAAGAAGATTCGAAATGACCGGAACTACTGGGAACAGGTCGACGCCTACGTGGCCAGCCACTCAGAAGCCCAATTCAGCCATGGAGTTTGCCCTGACTGCTACGAGGTCCACCTGAAGCCGCAGTTGGAAGGCCTGCCGGATTGCAGGGAAAAGAACTGATGAAGCCCGCGGGGTCACTCATGGCGCTAACAGGGGTACTTCAGGCTGACCGGACTTTCCAGGTACGGGCCCTGATCTTGGATCATCTCAGGGCCTGGCGGGCGCTTGGGGCTTACGACCATTTCCGCCGGGGAGGGGCATGGGTCACCCTCTCCCTCAGCCCAGAGGTCTGGCTGCTGCTCGTCGTGTGCGCCTTGGTGCTGGGGGGAGTCGTCTGGCTGGAGGGTCTCAGGAAGCGCGTGCAACTGCACACCGGTACCATGCGCGAATTCCTGCGCCGCGAGACCGCGCTGAAGAAACAGTTTTTCGATCTCTTCGAGAACTCCATGGACGCTATTTATACGCACGATCTGGACACTAGATTTACCTCCTGTAACCGCGCCGCTGAACTCCTCACTGGCTTCACCCGCGACGAAATGCTGGCCAAAAAGATCTCCGACCTGGTTGCTCCTGGATCATTGGAGCGGGCCACCGAAATGATAAAGCAGAAACTTCAGGGCAACGCGAGCACCGCCTACGAATTGGAATTCGTCGCCAAGGATGGTCGCCGGATTCCTGTCGAAGTCAGCTCCCGCATGATTGAAGAAGAAGGCAAGGTCGTCGGAATACAAGGAGCGGCCCGGGATATAAGCGAGCGGAAGAAAGTACAGGAGGCTCTACGTTCTAGTGAGCAGCGCTACCGCCAGTTGTTCCAGCGCAACATGGCGGGAGTTTTTCGCATCGCGTTGGATGGCCGGGTCATTGACTGCAACGAGTCCTTTGTGCAGATTCTGGGCTACGCTTCCCGGGCGGAAGTGCTTCGGCATTGTGCACAGGACTTCTATGGTGACCCTGGAGACCGCGAGGTTTTTATTTCGCGGCTGAAGGAACAAAAAGCAGTTACTTCCTATGAGCTCTGCCTCCGTCGGCAAGACGGTAGTCAAGCCTGGGTACTCGAAAACGCCAGCTTGGTAGAGAGTGGCAACGGTGCGGCTCCCGAGATCGAAGGCACTCTCATCGACATAACCGAAAGGAAACGCGCGGAAGATGAATGGCGGCAAGCCAAGGAGGCCGCCGAAGAGGCGAACCGCGCCAAAAGCGAGTTCATTGCCAATATGAGCCACGAAATTCGCACCCCCTTGAATGGCGTGATGGGCATGACGGAACTGGCGCTCGAGACCTCTCTAAATCCTGAACAACGTGAATACCTGGAAGCCATCAAGTTGTCTGCGGACGCGCTGCTCAGAGTGATCAACGACATCCTGGACTTCTCCAAGATTGAAGCCCGAAAGCTGGATTTGGATTCGATCGAGTTTCGCTTGCTGGACCCGCTGGGAGCCGCACTTAAATCGCTGGCCTTTCAAGCCCAGCAAAAGGGACTGGAACTCTGCCTGGAGATTTCTCCCACCGTTCCGGACATCCTCCAAGGTGATCCCGGACGTCTGCGGCAGGTTATCCTCAACCTTCTGGTTAATGCCATCAAGTTTACAGACCAGGGGGAGGTGGTATTAAAGGTCGAAAAGGAGAGCGAGGATGTGTCCCATCTTTGTTTGCATTTTTCCATTCGAGATACCGGCATTGGAATTGCCCCGGAAAAGCACCAAGTGGTCTTTGAGCCCTTTGTTCAAGCCGATGGCTCGTCAAAGCGGAAATTCAACGGGACGGGGTTGGGGTTGACCATCTGCTCGAGACTGGTCGAAATGATGGGCGGCAAGATCTGGTTGGAAAGCGAAGTGGGCAAGGGAAGCACGTTTCACTTCATTGCCTGCTTTCATTCTGCCGCGCCGCGCCGGGAAGAAGCTCCGCCGCCCGACCTTCAAGGCCAGCGAGTTCTCGTGGTCGACGATAATCCCACCTGCCTGCGGATTCTGGGAAGTCTGCTCAGGCGATGGAACGCGCAGCCCGTGCTCTGCGGAGGCGGTCGCGAGGCGCTGCTCACACTGTGCCAGGCAAAACAGCAGAAGAGACCGTTCAGCGTCGTCTTGCTGGATGCGCGCCTCCCCGAGGGGGATGGCTTTGCCGTCGCCCAGCGAATCAAGAACGACCCGGGGCTGGCAAAGGGCACGATCATGCTCGTGAGCGGCGCCATTCAAGGCGCCGACCTCGCGCAGTGCCAAGAAGTGGGAGCCGCAGCGTATTTGGCAAAACCGGTGCTTGCCCAGGAACTACTGGAGGCCCTTCTGCACGCTTCCGACACCTTGCAGACGCCTGCAGCTACAGTACCCGACGGAACCCTGCCTCCGAAAGCCGCCCGCAAGTTGCGCATACTTCTCGTAGAGGATAACGAGATAAACCGCACTTTGGTGACCCGGTTACTCACCAAGAAGGGACACAACGTGGTGGTGGTGCGCAACGGCAGGGAAGCGATGGCGGCGGTAGAGCACGGCTCCTGGGGGGCGTTTGATCTCATCCTGATGGATGTGCAGATGCCCGACATGGATGGTTTCGAGACGACGGCCGCCATCCGGGCGCACGAATTGTCTACGCGTGGGCACGTGCCCATCGTTGCGGTCACTGCCCATGCGATGAAGGGCGACCGGGAACGTTGCTTGGCTGCCGGGATGGACCATTACCTCTCAAAACCTATAGTCGTGCAGAAGCTGCTCGACCTCTTGCGTGAATATGAGGCGCTTCCCGCACGGGCCATGGAGGTCTCTTATCCTCAAGAAGAAGAGGGATGCCGGCTTTTGGCCCAGGATGGCGAACCCGTGGATAGGCGCGCCCTTTTGAATCGCCTGGGTGGCGACTCGCAGCTTGTGAATAGACTCATCGAAATTTACTTGCACCAAAGCCCTTCTCTGCTCGCGGCGGCGCAACGAGCCCTGCAAGAAAGGAATGGAGGAGAACTGGCGAAAGCAGCTCACAGCATCGTGGGCTCAGCCGGGAATTTCCTTGCCTGCGCGACCGTCGCGAATGCCCAACGGCTGGAGGCCTTAGCGGAGCAGGGTGACTTCATGCATGCGCAGGAAACGTTAGGCGCGTTGCAGCAGGAGATGGAACGCCTTGACCGCGCGCTCAACTCGTGGCTCGGAGTTGCCGTGACGTGAAAATACTCGCTGCTCAAGATGATCCTGCTTCCCTCCGCTTGGTCCAGGCTTATTCAACGACATCAATTGAAATCAGTAGCTTTGAGTCGGGCGACCGAAAGGGCCGGGTTCAACCAGCCCACCCTGCAATGCGCGCATTCCTGTCGCGCTCGCTGCCAGCGTTCGGGTATAATGCCGGGGAATCTGTGCTGTGAGGCTCGGGTTGATCCAAGCGCTGTGGATACGGTTCGTCTTGAACTGAGTACGACGCTCGGTTCTGCCCAAAGGGGACGATTCCGGTTTACTTGGCCGCGCTGAAGGCTCTTCAGTGCGCAGGCACGCTTGTTGGGAGGTTGGAAATGCGGACCAAGAAATTGCTTCCGGTGTTTCTCGCGGGATGGGTGGTTCTGTCTCTTGTCCCTGCGGCTGTCGCGCAAGATGGTGGCGAAGAACCGGTTTATCTGAATCCTCATGAACCTGTCGAGCGACGCATTGACGACCTGATGAGCCGCATGACGCTGAAGGAGAAGGTGGGCCAGCTCAACTTGCCTTGTGTTTATGTGGAGGAACTGGGGAAGGATATTCCCTCGAAAATGGCGGCCTGCCGGAGATTCGCAGCCGGCACCTACACGCAGGAGATCGGCCCGGGCTGCGGCTTCTTCACGCTTGCGAACGAAATCCTAATCGAGGGCGCCCGCCAACAGGCCGAGTACTTCAACGAGCTACAGAGGATTGCTCGCACCGAGACCCGCCTGAAAATACCTCTCTTGGAAGACGAAGAGGGCACGCACGGCGCCATGTTCCCAGGTGGCACGGTCTTTCCGGAAGGCCTGACCATCGGCAGCACGTTTGACATGAACCTGGTGAAGTCGATTTACGCGGCGGCCGCTGCCGAAGCACGAGCTGTCGGAATCCATATGCTTTCCACGCTGGTGCTCGAGATCGACCGCGATCCGCGTATGGGCCGAAACGAGGAGGCATACGCCGAAGATCCTTACCTGTATATGCGCATCGCGGAAAACATTGTGGAGGGCACGCAAGGCTCGAATATCGCTGCCCCGGACAAGGTGATCGCGGTCATGACGGACTTCCCCACGCAAAGCGAGCCTGCCAGTGGTCTCGAGCGCGGGGCCATCGAATTTTCTGAGCGCTCTCTGCGCGAGAACGACATGTTACCCTGGATCGGGGGGATTACGAAGAAAGGTGGCTTGGGCGTGATGGCCGGCTACCCGGAGGTCGAGGATGTCCCCGCGCACGCCTCCGAAAAATGGATGAACAGAATCCTGCGGCAGGAACTGGGCTTTAAAGGGATAGTCGAGAGTGAAGGGGGCGGCTTCGGAACCTTGATCTATGAGCACATCGTTCCGACCCAAAAGGAAGCGGGCGCGCTGGCCCTAAAAGCCGGCGTGGATCTGAATATTACCTACGAACCTGCCTATATGGGCCCCCTGATCGAGAATGTGGAAGAAGGACGAGTTCCCATCGCCTTGGTTGATCGGGCAGTGCGCCGAGTGCTGGAACAAAAGTTTGCTCTCGGCCTTTTCGAGCATTCGGAAGTCGATCCCGACCAGGCCGTGAAGATCGTGCACTCGAGAGAACATCAGGAACTGGCGCTACGGACAGCGCGTGAGGGAATCGTACTCCTCAAGAATGAGAAGAATCTCTTGCCCCTGAAAAAAGACCTTCGTTCGATCGCGATTATCGGCCCCAACGCCGATAACATGCGCAACCAGACGGGAGATTACTCGCCCTCGAAAATCCTCCAGCACGTGGTGACCATCCGGGAGGGCATCAAAGAAGAGGTCTCGCCCTCGACCCGCGTTGTTTATGCCAAGGGATGCGCAGTCCTGGGCGAGGACAAGAGCGGATTCGCGGAAGCGGTCCAGGCGGCGAAAAATGCGGCTGCGGCCATCGTGGTGGTCGGTGAACAGCAGTGGCAGCGCACGGAGGGAGAGGGGCGTCACACGGATGGGGAGGGCTCGGACGTCGCCAGCCTGGACTTGACCGGAGTCCAAGAGGACCTTGTCAAGGCCGTCTACGCGACGGGAACACCGACGGTCGTGGTGCTCGTGAACGGGCGGCCGCTTTCGACCCGATGGACGGCGGCGAATGTGCCCGCCCTCGTCGAGGCCTGGATACCGGGTGAGTCGGGCGGGACGGCGGTGGCGGATGTGCTTTTCGGCGATACCAATCCCAGCGGGCGGCTGGCTATTACCATTCCTCGGCATTCGGGCCAGTTACCGGCCTACTACAACTACAAAGTCTCGAAGGCAGTGCGCCTGGAAGATAGCTACGCCGACATGCCCGCCACTCCTTTGTATCCATTTGGTCATGGACTGAGCTATACGAGCTATGATTACAGCAACCTGCATATTACTCCCGAACACATTCGTACCGGAGGGAATGCGCAGGTCAGCGTGGATGTGAAGAACACGGGCAGCCGCGCGGGTGAAGAAGTTGTGCAGCTCTACCTTCACGAAAATTATGCCCCGGTTTCCACCCCGGTAAAGCGCCTGCGCGGGTTCGAGCGGGTGGCTCTCGCGCCCGGGGAGTCGAAAACGGTGACCTTTACGCTGACCCCGGAAGATTTGCAATTGCTCGACCAGGATATGCACTGGGTGGTAGTGCCAGGCGACTTCTCGATCATGGTGGGAAGATCGTCGCAAGATATTCCGCTTCATGGAACGCTAAAGGTGACGGAGTAATCCCTCGCGGCGGAATGGCAGTGAAGGACTGGGATTGACACAAGCGAGGAGAGGCTGAATGAAAGGACAGGTGTCAAAATGAAGGACGAAAAGCAGGATCGACAGGGCACACAGGTTAGCAACAATCGGCTGGCCATCGACGCGGGCCCACCCGTGCGCACTGAGCCGCTGCCTTTGGAATTCCCCGGCGTCCACTATATGGATGAGGAGGAGATTGATGCTGTGGTTCGTCTCCTCAAAAGCCGCTCGTTGTTCCGCTACTACGGTGTCGATCTGCAAAAAGAGGTCGAATCGTTCGAAGCGGAGTTCGCGAGCTTTCTGGGTGTTTCTCACGCCGTCGCGGTGAGCAGCGGCACAGGCGCGCTCCATACCGCGGTTTCGGCCCTGGGGCTTGGTCCTGGCCAGGAAGTGATAATCCCAGCTTACATGTGGGTCTCGGTGGTGGCTGCCGTGGTGAATCACGGGGCCATCCCGGTGCTGGCGGATATTGACGAAACCTTTTGCCTGGACCCCGTAGACCTCGAGAAGCGGATCACGCCCAGGACCAAGGGAATCATCATGGTGCACATGAGCGGCGCGCCCGGAGATGTCAAGACGGTTCAGGGGATCGCGCGGCGACGCGGCCTATGGCTGCTGGAAGATTGCGCCCAGTGCAACGGGGGAAGTGTCCATGGCCAGAAGGTTGGGACCTTCGGCGACATGGCCGTGTTTAGCTTCCAAATGAACAAGAACATGACGGCGGGAGAAGGGGGCTGCGTGGTTACCAATAACACGCGCCTGTGGCAACGGGCGTTCGCCTGCCATGACCTAGGCTATGCTCGCGATGAGGAGGGGCGGCTGATTTTCAACAATCCCGACCTCACTCTTTGGGGCAAGGGCTATCGGCTGGACGAAATGCGGGGAGCCGTGCTGAGGGTACAATTAAAGAAGCTGCCCCGCATTGTCTCGGCCATGCACCG
>Ga0326728_10018345_pt1 | contig 13806 bp, 12 predicted proteins | sample MB3enrmetagenome_FD_207602 | JGI IMG/M metagenome (GOLD analysis project Ga0326728, IMG submission 207602) | Lab enriched peat soil microbial communities from McLean, Ithaca, NY, United States - MB31MN | ecosystem: Environmental > Terrestrial > Soil > Wetlands > Peat | place: USA: New York... | reverse complement strand
GGACGGCGCGACGGCACTGCCGGGGCTTTGGGCGGCAGGCGAGGTCGCCTGCAGCGGGGTTCACGGGGCTAACCGGCTCGCCTCGAACTCGCTTTTGGAAGGCATGGTCTTCGGCGCTCGCTGTGTCGACGCCATCTTGTCAGGTCGCGGAGCACCGGAGCCCACTGGCGCGCTCGCCAGCCTCGACACCGGGACCGGAGAGGCGTCGCCGGGCGATGACCGGGCAGATCCCATTCCCGTCCGGTCGGTTGCAGATTGTCGGTGCGGGTCAGATCGCTTGGAAGCTTCGCCCCGGCGGATTGGCGCATTGGCGGGCGCAGGCGCGAACGCCGCGGCTCAGCGCGACACTCTTCAATCAGCGATGACCAATTGGGCCGGCGTTGTTCGCGACGCGTCTTCGCTCGAGCGGGCCCGCGAAGCGGTCGACGACGTCGTCGCAGGGCTTGCTCCGCCGACGGACCGTGCCACTGCCGAAGTGCGAAACCTTACTGACGTCGCCAGGGCATTGCTGGAGGCGGCGACAGAGCGTGACGAGACGCGTGGCTCGCACGCACGTTCGGACTTTCCCAAGACCTCGCCAAGCTTGCGTTGCAGGTTGTCGCACGGGGCGGACCACGGTGTGCAGGCCGGAAGCAGACGTCAGCACGACTCAGGCGTGGTCGAGGCATGACAGGATCGGTCCCGAGGTACCGCGACGACGTCCAGCCTCCGATCGCTGTGGTTCGTGAGGCGGTGGCGCTCGCGCTCGCCGAGGATCTCCTCCCACTCGGTGATTTGTCCGCGGCACTGCTCCCCGGAAGTTCACGAGGCCGGGCCGCGTTCGTGGCGCGGGCATCAGGGGTCGTCGCCGGCACGCGTTGTGCCGAACAGACCTGCATCCAGGTCGACCCTGATCTCGAAGTGACCTGGTTGGTCGGAGACGGAGATGAGATCGACCCGGGTGGGGTGATCGGGCGGGTCGAGGGCCAGTTGCGCTCCCTGCTGAGCGCCGAACGGACAGCGCTCAACTTTCTCTGCCATCTTTCCGGTGTTGCAACCGCCGCGCGGCGCTACGTCGAGACGGCCCGGGAGGCAAACCCGTCGGCCAGGATCTGGGACACGCGCAAGACCACGCCTGGACTGCGATCGCTCGAGAAAGCGGCGGTAAGGGCCGGTGGTGCGGCCAATCATCGGGGCAATCTCTCCGAGGGAGTGTTGATCAAGGACAACCACCTTGGTGGGCTCTCGATCTATGAGGCAGTTCGAAAGGCCCTCGAGCGGTGGCCGGGTCGAATGGTCGAGGTCGAGTGTGACCGCATGGATCAGGTGGCTGAGGCTCTTGATGCCGGGGCGACACTGGTCATGTGCGACAACATGACCCCGGAGGAGGTGCGGGCATGTGTGCAGCTCGTGCGTGCCCATCCGCGCGGAGCCACCGGTTCGGTCCTGGTCGAGGCCTCGGGCGGCGTCAACCTGGAGAATGTCGCCGACTACGCCAGAGCTGGGGCAGACGTGATCTCAGTCGGCGCGCTGACCCACTCGGTCGTGGCGCTGGACATCGGGCTCGACCTCGAGAGGGTGACTTCGGCAGCGAGTGAAGAGCCGTTGTGAGCTCGACGATGGTGAGCACGACGGGGCGAGCCAGGACCGAGTCGGTGGAGAACTAGCGCGAGCGAACACGATCTCGCTCGAGTGGGTTGTCGCGAAGCGACACCAGGGACGCGAATGGCGGAGTGTTCTGGTGTCGCCCTGTTGTCTCTGGCCTGTCGTCGAAGCCACTTGCGGGAGGGCGGTGGCTCCGCTATCGCGGCGGTTCAGCTGACATTCGTGGTCCTGCGTTGGCGTTCTGGCCACGAGGACACTTGGCACCGACCGGGCGAGGTCCGGTGCCCGGTCAGCCGACGTGCCCGGTGACGTAGGCCTTCGTGCGGGCATCGCTGGGAGTGTCGAACACTCCGTCGGTGGGGCCTACCTCAACCAGTTCGCCGATGCGGTCGTCGCCGAGGAGGAAGACGGCGACGGTGTCCGAGACTCGGGCGGCCTGGAACATGTTGTGCGTGACAAGGGCGATCGTCACCTCACTGGACAGGTGTCTGATGAGGTCCTCGATCTTTGCTGTCGCCACCGGATCGAGCGCGGAGCATGGCTCGTCCATCAGGAGTACCTCGGGCTCGATGGCGAGAGCGCGCGCGATGCACAAACGTTGCTGTTGCCCACCCGAAAGGCGCACCGCAGGTTGGTCGAGACGATCCTTGACAATGTCCCACAGGGCGGCATTGTGAAGCGCGGCTACGCCCATCTCGCGGAGAAGGCGCTTCTTTCGGACGCCGTTGAAGCGGAGTCCGGAGATGACGTTGTCGAAGATGCTCATCGTCGGGAAGGGATTCGGTCTTTGGAAGACCATCCCGATCCGACTGCGAAGCACCTCGGGCTGAACATCGGGTCCGTAGACGTCGAGGTTGCCGAGCCGGACAGTGCCTCGAACTGCACCCCCGGTGTGGTCGTGGAGCCGGTTTATGGCACGCAGCACACTCGTCTTGCCGCATCCGGACGGACCGACGAGCGCAGTCACTTGGCGGGCGGGCATCTGGAGGGTGACATTGCGGACGGCGAGATGAGCGCCGAAGGTGATGCTCACGTTGTCGAGTGTCACACCGGTGCCATGTGTTCTGGGATCCAGCCGGTCTGCCGGCAGCTTCGATTCTCTGGCGAGCTGCCCTGACCGGTTTTCGACGCGGGCTCGCGGATCACTCGAGTGGTTTGATGCCGGATTTGTGACCTCGCCGTGACGTTTCATCGTGTCTTCCGGTTGAGTGTCCAGGCGACCGTGCGGGCGGTCACGCTGAGAATCAGCACAAGGGCGAGCAGCACGAGCGCAGTGCCCCAGGCGGTTTGTTGAGCATCCGGGAACGGTTCCGTCGCATCGTTGAAGATGAGCAGGGTCATGGCGAACGCGGGGGAAACCACCGTGAACAAGAGCGGTGCGGTCTCGCCGACAGCGCGGGCCACTGCCAACAAGTTACCGGTGACCACGCCCGGCAGCGCCCCTCGCAGCACAACCGAGCGGGCCACGCGCGATCGGCGCGCCCCGAGGGAGACTCCCGCTTCCCACAGGTCAATCGACACGGTCCGCATCGCCTCCTCGTTGGCCCGGACCATGATGGGCAACATCAAGACTCCGAGAGCGAAGCCGGCAGCCACATTCGAGACATGGTGGAAGCGCTCCACGAAGACCGCATACGCGAAGATGCCGACGATGATCGAGGGAACTCCGGAGAGCACGTCGGCGCTGAAGCGGATGGCCGATGCAACGCCTCCCGGACGCTCGAACAGGAACAGGGCGATGAACAGACCCAGGGGCACGGCCAAGGCGATTGCGTAGGCGACGATCTCTCCAGAACCGACGATCGCGGTGGAAATGCCCCCACCGGGCACTCCTGACGGGGTGGGGGCATGTGTCAGAAAATCGATGCTCACTGCGCCAGCCCCTTTGGCGACGGTGGCAATGAGAAGGGCCACCAGGGGCGCCAGGCCAATGGGCACCGCGATGAGGCAGATCACCTGCATGGCGTGCCCCGTCATCCGTCGTCGCCGGATCGAGCGGCGAGCCGAATCCCGCACCACAGCCCGTCGGCGGGCAACCTCGACGAGTCCCATGTCGGGCATTGGACCGCCGAGTGCTACCTGCACGGACGAAAGCATGCTCATACGACCGCGCCTCGGACACCGAGCAGGCGACGCCCATTCCTCACGCGGATGAGCAGTTGCCCCACGACGTTGACGAGGATTGTTAGCAGTAGGAGAACGGCTGCGAGTGCGATCACCGAGCTCGTGCCGAGTCCCGGGGATGCCTCGGCGAACTCGTTGACGATCGCCGACCCGAGAGTTGCGCCGGGTGCCAGGAGCGAATGGGGGATCGCCGGGCGGTTGCCGATTACCAGTGCCACGGCGATGCTCTCACCGAGCGCTCGGCCGACGGCCAGCGTGACCGCGGCGACGATCCCGGACCGCGCTCCGGGCAAGACGGTGTGCCGGACCACCTGCCAGTGGGTGGCACCGAGCGCCATTGCCGCTTCCCTGTCGGAGAGGGGAACCCCGCCCAGCGCAGTCCGGCTCAGGGCGACGACAGTCGGCAGGATCATGATGGCAAGGACCACCGAGGCCAGCAGGACGCTCGGTCCGTAAGCGGGCCCGTGAAAGACCCAACTGAGGACCGGAAGGCCCTCGAGCACGGGCTCGACATCGGTGGCGAACACCGGGGAGAGAATGAGCAGCGCCCACAGGCCCACCACGACGCTCGGGACCGCGGCGAGGAATTCGATCGAAGTGGAAAGCGGTCCTGCCAGCCACCGCGGAGTCAGCTCGGAGAGGGACACGGAAATGCCCAGGCCGACTGGCACGACAAGGACCATGGCCACCAAGGTGGTGAGCACGGTCCCGACGACAAGCGTCCCGCCCGCATAATCGCCGGCGTCTGGGTTCCAGGTCCCCGACCACAGGAAACTTATCCCCGAGTGGGTGAAAGCCTGGCTTGATTGCGACACGATGCTGACGACCAGGCCGATCATGAGGACGGCGAAGAATCCGGCCGCCCCCCAACGCAGGATCGCGTACAAGGGGCCCGAGGGCAGGCGCCGAGGCTTGCGCCACGGGCGCAAGCCGGCAGGACCGTCGCCGCCCTCACCTGGCTCGGGTGGCCCGGCGACAGGTGAGGGCGGCGAGGAGGCTATCGGGTCGATCACAACCTGAACAGCGCCGCCGCTGACGGCGACCGCAACTTGGCCAGCGCCGTCTTCGCGAGCAGCGCGACGTTCGCCGGAAGCGGCGAGTAGCCAAGCGCTTTCGCCTGCTGTTGGCCGGTCGTCACCACGTAGTAGAAGAGCTCAGCGAGCGCGCTGCCCTTGGCAGTGTCGGTCTGCTTCTTGTACAGCAGCGTCCAGCTGAAGTTGGCTAGCGGGTAGGTCGATTGGCCGGGTTCGTCGATGATCGAGAAGTGGCTGGCACTCAAGTTGGCGGCTCGGGCTCCGGCCTGGCCGATGGTGTAGGACGACGGCACGACAAAGGAGCCGGACGCGTTCTTCAGTGCGGCGTTGGTGAAACCTGCCTGTGAGGCGTAACCGAAGGACACGTAGCCGATCGCACCGGGCGTGTCTTTGATGAACGTGGCGACACCGGTGTTGAGCTGCTCGCCCTCGCCTATGTCCGGCAATGGCCACGATGTGGACGCTTTTGACGTACCGATCTTGGCGACCCAGCCAGGCGAGGTTGAAATGAGGTACTGATCGAGATCCCAGCCGGGCCCTGAGGAATCGGCACGGTGGACGGGCACGATCGGAATGTCCGGGAGGTTCGGGACTCCGGCGACCTTGGCGATCTCCGGGTCGTTCCACTTGGTGATAGCGCCGTCGAAGATCGAGGCGAGCACAGGTCCGTCCAGACGCAGGCCCTTCGGCACGCCTGGCACGTTGTAGCTGAGCGCCACGCCGCCCAGCGCGACGGGGATCTGGAGGACAGCCCCCGCCGTGGCTTCAGCCTGGGCAGATGCGGACATGGGGATTTCGGAGTCGCCGAAATCAACCGTGTTCTCCTGGATGTCCTTGATGCCGACGCTGCTTCCGGCGGGTGAGTAGTTGACCGTGACTTTGGAGTGGAGCTGCTCGTAGTCGTAGAACACCTTCTGGAAGAACGGTGCAATGGAGTTGGCACCGGCACCGTCGAGTGTGATGGCGATCGGCCTCGTGAAACCTGTCAGCCGGACGAACCCGGGCTTCGTCGCTGAGGACGAACCGGGCACTGCGGGACCGGCGGTGTAGCTGGACAAGCTCGACCAGCATGCCGTGACCAGAACAGCGGTGAGTGCAAGTACCGTAGGTGTGATGAAGCGTCGTTTCACTGGGCCCCCCCAAGAGTCGTCCGATTTCGATCTGGATTATTGAACGCTAATTCTACACGTTCACTAGACATACTAGTATATGTTCAGCCAGGGCGCTCCTCACCGAGGTCAGTTTGCTGCTCCAACCGTGGCTGTCTGCCTGGCAGGAAGACGTCTTGTGTCTGGGAGCAAGCTCGTGTTGGCCTGCGGACTGTTGCTCATATCAGGTCAAAGGGCTGTTTCGCAGCCAGGTCCGGGTCAGGGGTGATGCTCCTCGCCTTGCTGCTGGGCGATAGCAGCCCCGTCGGTCGTCGGATAGTTTGTCGGCAGCGCCATCGGTCCCTTGGACGCACGGCGGGAACCTGGCGGCGTTCGCCGGTCGCCCGGGTGCGAGTTTGTCAATCGCGAAGTCGTGGCGAAGCAGGTCTGGACCGCGCAAAGGCTCACCGAGGTGCTCGTCGTACTCGTCGGCATCCGAGGCGGCGGTCGACTGATGTGAGCTAGGACTTGTCGGCGCTAGCCCTCACAGCCTCCCGCTGGGTCGACGTGGGCTCGCTGCAACAGAACCATGGCTCGCTGAGCCTCGGTCTCGGTCCTGCCGGTCCTGCCGACCGGCTTCCCCGGCGCGTTCGGGACAAAGCGCTTCTTCCGCCGCGATTGGGCAGATGGGCGCCGACACATGTTTGCACCTGAACGAAGGTCTCTTCGGCTCCGCCTGCCACAGGCTCGGTGCCGGCCGCTTCGACGAGCTTCGCCAGCTCTTTCTGGAGGGCGTCGAGTCCGGCCTGTTCGGCTGTCCAGACCCAGCTGAGCAAATCGGCGTCGTAGTGGTCGAGTCGCGCCTTCACCTCCGGGACTGAGAGCAACAGGGAGCCGTCGGGGACCAGGAGCCGGATCGTGTACTGGACCGCGTCGACATTTTCCACGAGGTCATGTGCAATGACGAAGTCGAGCATGGAGCCGACCTCGACCGCCTTCGCCCACGGCGTGAAAGGCAGCCACGAGGGCCGTACCTCGATCCCGTGCCGTCGCAGCAAGATCACCGCCGCGCTCTCGTCGGCAGCAGTGTGCCCTTTGTCCAAGATGCGAAGAGTTGTGTCGTCGACTGATTCGAACGCCGACACGACAAACAAGCAGCCGGCTCTCGCCAACTGCGCCCATAGGTCCTCGTGGGTCAGGATGTGCTCGACCTTGGTCGTGCAGTCGAAACTCAGATCCGGGAAACAGGAGTGGACGGCCTCGACGACCCGCACAGCGTGCCGGGGCCCGTTGAGAAAGTCAGGGTCGGCAAAGGTCACGTGGCGTGCGCCCATGGCCACGAGTTGGGACACGTCGCTCACGACGACGTCTTCGGGCACCACGCGAAGGCGCCCGTCGTACACGACCGGCAGCGGGCAGTGTCTGCAACGGTGCGAGCATCCGTGACTCGCTTCCACCGCACCTGCGAGCCGTTCCTCGTCTCCTAGGACGAGCCGGGCGTAACGCTCCAGCGGCGGCAACAGATCACGTGCCGGAGTCGCGAATCCACTGCGGCCGAGGTGCATTACAACCTCGCCGGCATTGCCGGGCGCGCTCGCAGGGCCAGTCTCGTCGGCCCAAGTGAGCAGGGCCGGCTCGTACTCTCCGACGATCATCCGGTCAGCTGTGTGTGCGGTCTCCGCGGTAGTCGAGTTGCAGCCGACACCGGCGTACAGGCCGTACAGGCAGATCGGGAGGCCGGGGCGCTGAGCTCGCACCGAAGCTGCAAGACCCACGGCCATTCGCATCGCCGTGTGCATCGGAACGGAGAAGGCGACACGGTCGGCCCACTCCACGAGGGCTCGGTCCCAAGGTTCCACAGACACGTCGATCGCACGCACGTCGTGGCCTCTGGCGCGAAGAGCTGCAGCCGGGGAAGCTATATGCACAGGCTGGTGCCCGAGCTCGTAGGTGGAAACCAGCAGGACGCGCACGCCGGCACGCTACAGGGGCCGTGTGTGCGCCCTGTCCGGCGGCAGTTCCCTCGAGCGAGCGCCTTAACATGGGTTCGCCCACCTTTCCTGAGGACATCTATGAGCGACAGCGGCAACAGCGGTAGCGACGGCGCCCCGGTTCTTCGCCTGACGGCGTCGGCCCTGGCCGAGATCCTCGAGTTGAGAGCCGGAGAGGCGGCACCCGAGTCGCTCGCACTGTGCGTGGAGATCAGTGGTGCGCACGACGACGTGTACGCCTACGACATGTATTTCCAAGCCACCTCCGACGCAGGGCCAGCCGACTGGATCGACCATCTCGACGGTCTCACATTGATCGTGCCAGGCCAGAGCGTGGATCGGCTGCGTGGTTCGGTCCTGGACCTGAGCCCGGACGCAGACAGCGGTGGGATGGTGATCCGGAACCCGAACCGGCCGCCTCCCGTTCGTCGGAGCCCGGCGATGACCGGGCCACCACCGGACCTGAGCGGAGACGTGGCTCAGCAGTTGCTTCAGGTCCTCGATGAGCAGATCAACCCTGCCATAGCGGCACATGGCGGCCGTGCGGACCTGGTGGCAGTCGAAGGGGATACTGCCTACTTGCGTCTGTCAGGTGGGTGTGCCGGTTGCGGCATGGCGGCGGTCACGCTCAGCCAGGGCATCGAGGTGGCCATCCGGGAAAGCGTGCCCGAGATCGTGAACATCGTCGACGTGACGGACCACGCTTCAGGCACCAACCCCTACTACGAGGCCGCGAAGAAGTAGCAAGGCGGCAGTTGGGCAGTTCTTGTCGGCGATCGGCTCAGATGTCGGCGAAGCGGCGGATGTCCGCGGCGGCGTAGGACTCGGCCACGGCGTCGATCCGAGCAGTTGTCTCGATGTCGCGCACGACCTCGGCCAGGCGGGACCCAGGGATGGCGCACGTCATCTCGTCGTCCGGCAGGCCGGTGCGGGTTCTGCTGAGCGTGCAGCCGAGGCTGACTGCCACTTGGCCCTCTTCTTTGGCAAGGGCGATGATGCGACATTGCGGCTTGCCACCAATGTGGAGTCCCGCCACGGCTTCGGCCATGAGCATGAGCTGGCCGGCCGTGATCCGAATTAGGACGACGTCCGGTGTACACGAGACCTCGGCGAGGGGCCCGTAGGTGACCGATCCCGGGCGTTCGTGCACCGTCGGGATGTCCGGGATCTGTTCTGCGGTGACCCAGCCCGACTCCACGAGCGCGGCGACGTCTGAGTTGCCAGCCACTTCGTCGAGGTCGGCAAAGCCGTGGACCAAGCTGCCCACGCTGCAATTGGCGTGGTCCCCGGCAACCGTGGAGAAGATTCGGTCAACCGCCTTGGTCCAGAACACGCATCCGGCCGGGACCGGTCCCGTTCTCCCGTCGGGCGCGGGTGACGGCTTTCGGCCCTGGTAGACAGGGATGTCCTCTGGGACGCCGACGTTGAAGATGATGGCGATCGGAGGTGTCGTCAGCTCCAGCGACGCGGTGAGCGCCTCCGCGAGATCCGACCATGACAATGAAGGAGAGTCCACAGTCCCACTTATACCGGCGCAGCCGTCAGTGCTCGGTCACGGCACCGAACGCCGGTGGGAAGACCACGTGTCCGCGGATCGACGTCGTGTAGTTGCTCAGGCGGAGCACCTGGGAGGCTTCTGCAGGAGCCCAGGAAGGAAGCGTGATGTGAATGCCGTATGTCGCCGAGTACTCGAAGCCCAGCCGTCCGTAGAAGGTCGGGTCGCCCTCGAGCACGACGAGTGGCTCGCCGAGATCGTCGGCTCGTGCTGCCACCCGTCGGACCAGCTCCGATCCGATTCCGCGGCGCTGGAAACCTGGAGCTACGGCCAGAGGTGCCAGGACGGCGATTCGATGCGTGGCATCGGCATCGGCGTCGTCGATTGTGGCGTGGCTGATCATCACGTGGCCGACGATCTGTCCGTCGATGTCGGCGACGAGCGACAGATCGGGCACGAACTCCGCTGAGGCGCGGATGTTTTCCACCAGCTGGGCCTCTTCTCGCGACCCGAACGCCGCGGCCACGACCGTGGAGACGGCCGGGTGGTCCATCATGGCCTCGGTGCGGATCTCCAGGCCCGGGGGCAGTTGGTCCTCGTCAAAGCGGGTCACAGACCGATGTCGCGCACGAACGCCACGCCGACTCCCAGTTCTCGTGCAGCTGCAGGGTTCTTTGTCAGTAGCCGACACCACCGCTGTGCCCCCGGTCACTTCGACGGCGTCCTATTTGATCACGATAGACACGATCGACAGGGCGGCACTCGTCATTGTCAGCCGTTGTTCCTCTCATCTTGGGGCACTTCCACCTGTGGTGGACAACCGTGCGCACACTCGGGCGCGCTCGGGTGCTCACAGCAATTCGGACGGAGCCACACAGTTGACTACCAGGTTCGCGGGCCAGACTCGAGCGTGTGACAAGAGCCGAGTGTCGAACGGCGCACCCATGAGCTCTGGCACTCTTCTCGCCCCAGAGCTCACACCTGTCGATCGAGCCGAAGCGCCGCGTCGATTCCCGACGGCGCAGGTCGCGGTCGCCGTTTGCGCCTTCGTGCTGTTTGGCATCGCTGTGCTCACGAAGGCGACCAAGCTCCTCGAGCCGGACGACTCCGCCTACCTGGCGTCGATCATCGCGCTCACCCATGGCCACATCACCTTGTCGAACTCCCAGTACAATGCCCTGTCCGGGCAGCTGAGCGCCCAGGACGGCACGGGGATCATGCAGTGGGTCCACTTGTCCAACGGACGCTGGATGAGTGAGAAGAACCCCGGGTACCCGTTTTTCGCAGCACCGTTCCAGATGCTGGGGGTCTTGAGGGCGGCACCGCTGTTCGCCGGCGCGTTGGCGTCGACGAGCCTCTTCGTCGCCGGCCGCCGCTGGCTCGGGAACTGGGGCGGCACATGGGCGGTGATCCTCTTCGTCTCCTCAGGGGCGGCAATCGCGTTCGCATGGCGACCGACCATGCCGTCGTTTACCGACGCTTCACTGATCGCCGCCGGTGCCGGAGCGCTCTTATGGACGTTCTTGTCTGATGACGCCTCAGCCCGTCGCAGGATCGGCGTCGGGCTCCTGGGGTTCGTTTCACTCGAGGTGGCGGTCTTCATCCGCTACACCGATGTCGTGATGCTGCTCGTTGCCGTGATCGCGGTTCTCCTCACCTTCCGAAAGGCGCGGATCCCCGTCGTATCGCTGGCGTGGTGGTTTGGCTCGGTCCTGCTCTTTGCCGGCGGAGTGATGTTCTTCGACCAGTACTTCTACGGAGGGGTGCTCAAGACTGGCTACAGCGCGGGCGAGATCAGCTTCAGCTCAGGTGCGATCATCCCGAACCTGAAGCTCATGCCGCCATACCTGGTGAAGGCGATCCCGGCGCTGCTGCTGGGGTTGGCAGCGTTGGTCTGGATGGCAGTCAGGGTGATCCGGAGCCGGTCCACAACCACCGCTTCGACGTCGGCGACCAAGGTCCGACGCGACGCCGTCGTCGGCGTCGTTCTCGCAGCCGGCTGGCTCGGACTTTGGGGGCTCTACTCGGCGTACAGCTGGACCGCTAAGACCGGAGCGCCCAGCGTTGGCTCATTTGCCGGTGGTGGGGGCGGTGGAGGGATACACGTCATCCGTTTCTATCTCCCGGCAATCGGCCTCATCGCCCTGCTTGGTGCTTGGCTGCTCCTGCAACTACCCAAGTGGCTCCCTCGGGCGGTGCTGGTCGTCATCGCCGTTCTCGGGTTCTCCTCTTTTCGTAGCCTCACGGCAGTTGGGGCCGTGGGGTCTCCTAACGGTGCCGGATTCCCAGGTGGACTCCCCAGCCAAGCAAAGCATGCGACATTCCCGTCGCCGAGCCCAGCCGGTAAGCCGCCCACGGGTTTCCATTTGCCGCCCGAAGGGTTCCCGAAGGGTCTGGAGCCAGGGAACGGGAAGCCGCCGGCTGGCTTCACTCACACTCCGCCGAACGGCTCTCGTGCGCTCGGCAGCCAGTGATGCGACGACTCCTTGAACCCGGGATCTGAACGACCGTCTCAGTGGCCAATGCCCACAGTTGTGTAGCCATGTGCGCTAGTGCGCGGCGAGCGCGAACGAGCGCGAACGAGCGCCCGGTTCGTCCCATAGGTGCCTGGAGGAGTGGGCCGACGCAGGCGGTCATCCACGAGCAGACAGAACCGTCTGCGCCTACAGCGCCATCTCTCCGACGACGGTCAGATCCACGAATTCCGGAGGAGCCTCGAATACCTCCGACATCGTTGCGTTCAAAGCCTGCAGCGCCTCCCAGCGTCGCGGATCTAGCTCTTGCGCACGAGCCTTCTCCCGCGCACGAGCTTTCTCCTCGCTCTCGAATTCGGCCAGGACGTAGAGGCAGTTCGGGTCTTTCTGGTTCAACATGACCAATTCTCGTAGCAGGCCTGAACCCGGCTGCTCGAGGGCGCGCATTTGATCGAACAGGCGCGCCACCTCCCCCTCCTTGCCCGGCCGCAAACGCGCCTTGATGAGCTGAGCCCACATGTCGGAATCCCCCTCTTGACCGCGGCGGATGTCGAACGGCCTGTGCAAGAATACGTCGCCTCGCGGGAGAACCGGTCCTTCGCCTTCGGAGCCGTTGTCGGAGCCAGTGCTTGAGGCCGCGCCGTGGGTGAATCGGCCCTCATGTGGTACAGGCACCCAGTGAATCCCCTTTCCGTCCCGAATTCTCAGTCTGGTGTCGCTTGGCGGGCCCATCCTCGCCGTTTCGGGCGAAACCAGGAGGATGACCTCGAGGATCTCCGACTGGCGATTCGGGTCTGGCCTGGGCACGGAGTCCTGTTGGTGCGTGGTGTAATGGTGTCGCGTGCGCGTGTTGGATGGGTCTCGTTTGTGGCGCGGTAGTGGATGCCGGCTTCGGATAGCTGGTGCGTGCTTCGCGTTGGCCACTTGTGCGCCTGCCGGGCCGAGCGCCGCGCCACCGGCCGCGAGGGGCGGCTGTGTGAAGGTTGCGATCGAGTTCGGCGAGCAGACCCACTCGGTGTTCGAGGCAAATCTCGAGGGCGCCAAGCAGGTAGCGGCGCGGTACGGCTTGTGTGAACCGACCTACGGTGGGCCGATCTCGCCGGGAGACGGGATGACTTCGAGCCAGATAGCCCAGCAAGCAGCCGATATCAAGGCGGATGTGGCCATGGGCGACAAAGTGATCGCGACGAGCGCAAACGTTCCGGCAAGTGCCCTGGAAGCGGCGATGAAGGCTGGTGTCAAGGTCATCACGTTCGATTCGGACACTCCGGGCGCCCGCGACCTTTTCATCCAGGGCACCTCGTATCAGGCAGTCGCGCGAGCGCTGATCGACGCGGTGACGAGTGCCGTGGGGCCGCACGCGCAGCTCGGGATCGTCGATACGAGTCCAGACGCGGTCTTCAGCCTTGCCGTGGCGGGCGCAATGCAGTCCTACGCCAAGGCGAGCTACCCGGGCATCACCTGGACAGGAATCGGCTACGGCCCGTCGTGGCCGGCGTTGGGGGTGTCGGAGGGCTTGATCCACTCGTACCCGCACATGAAGGCTCTCTTGGCCCTCGCCCCCGGGGACGCCACCGGTGCAGCCCAGGCTGTCAGCGACCTACACGAGGTGGGCAAGATCGCCGTGTTCGGCATCGGCGACCCAGAGCCGAACGCGCGGTACTTCACGAATGGATCGCTTCGGGCGCTGTTCGGCTGGAACTACACCGATGAGGGCAAGTTCCTGATGTGCGTCGCCAAGCTCGCCTACGGCAACGCGATCCGCGCCGGAAGCAGCTTCAGGTGTCCGAACGGTCCGCAAGGCTCGTGGATCGTCGCAACCAAGCCGAACGCTACGAGCGGCGCAACCCGCGACGCGATCGTCTTCTCAAGCCCGCTCGAGTTCACCCCGCAGAACCGCACGCAATACGACTTTTGAGATTGGGCGTCGGCGGCCGGCCGAGGCGCGTGCAACGACTGGGCAGGGCGTGCCGGCGCTGCTAACTGCTGGCGCGCCGCTCGACAGTACATCCCCGC
>Ga0326728_10018343_pt1 | contig 13806 bp, 14 predicted proteins | sample MB3enrmetagenome_FD_207602 | JGI IMG/M metagenome (GOLD analysis project Ga0326728, IMG submission 207602) | Lab enriched peat soil microbial communities from McLean, Ithaca, NY, United States - MB31MN | ecosystem: Environmental > Terrestrial > Soil > Wetlands > Peat | place: USA: New York... | reverse complement strand
CCGAGGCGGCAGCCGTTTAGCTCCAGGATTTGGGGACCGCGGGCGGGCTCGAAGTAGCGGTCCTCGTCGAAGACGTCGTAGGTGGGAAGAAGAGTTTTGTGGAACGCGGGTCCGATGGCGCCCTCTTTCAGCAGGACAGCGCTGTTGAAGAGGGGGCGGCCCATTTCGGCGGGATTGGGCGTGGCCACTCCGACCAGGAGGGGCGGTCCGTTAGTCAATTCGGTCGCGATGCGGGTCAGTTCGCGTTCGCTGCTGCGGACAAATCCCTGGCTCATGAGGAGATCGCGAGGCAGATAGCCCATCAGCGCGAGCTCCGAAGTTACCACCAGGGCGGCCCCTTCGGCCTGCGCACGTTGGGCGCCGCGGACGATGAGCGCCGAGTTGCCGCTGATATCCCCGGCGGTGGGATTGATTTGAAGCAGCGCTATTCGCAAAGGTGAAAAGGCCCCTCAAACTCAGTTTAGCCGGTTGCGGCCGGGCGCACGTTCGGCGGCCGGTGCTGGCCGCGTCGGGCGATAATGGACCCGAGCCGTGCGCATTGTCCAACTGCTGGAGACGCTTGAAGTGGGCGGGATGGAACGCCTGGCGGTGGACCTCGCGCTGAGGCAGCGCGCCGGCGGTCATGAAGTTTCGGTGTACTGCCTCTTCGGCGCGGGTCCGCTGCGCGCCGAACTGGACAGAGCGGGCATACCAGTCGTCGAATTTCACAAGGAGCGGCGGTCGAGGGCATCGCTGGTCTGGTCGATGGCGATGCAGTTGCGCCGGGATCGGGCGGAAGTGGTCCACGGACATAACCCGGGTGTGCACCACTTCGCGGCAGCCGCCAAGCGCGCGGCGGGCGTGCCGGTGTGCATCAATACCCGCCATGGCGCAATCTCATCGAAGGCCGAAGCCTACCAGGAGCGCTATTTTCGTTGGGTGGAGCGCTGGACAGACCATGTTGTCTTTGTGTGCGATTCCGCGCGGAAACTGCTGGCGCCGCGGCTGCGCTATCCTCCCGCCAAGTGCTCGGTGATCCTGAACGGCATTTCGTATGAGCCATTCGTGCGCCATCCGGCGTCCCCGGGCAGCCAGCGGCCGGGGATCCGGTTCGGCACGATCGGGCGGCTGGTAGCGGCCAAAGATCACGCCTGCCTGATCGAAGCTTTTGCGACGGTCGGGGCGCGCCTGCCGGAAGCGGACCTGCGCATTTACGGATATGGTCCGCTGGAAGGCGACTTGAGGAGGCAGATCGAGCGCCTGGGGCTCGAGGGCCGAGTGCGGCTGGAAGGGCGGACGCAAGATTCGGCACGAGTTTTGGAATCGCTCGACATTTTCGTTCTTTCCTCGCTCAACGAAGGGTTGCCCCTGGTGATTCTGGAGGCTATGGCCGCAGGCCTGCCGATTGTCAGCACGCGGGTGGGTGGAGTGCCCGAGGTAGCGCCCGAGGGCTCGACTGCCTGGTTGTGCGACCCGGGCGACGCGCCGAAACTGGCGGCCGCCATGCTGTGTGCGGCCGAGTCTCCAGAATTGGCGGCCATGGGCGATGCAGCCCGCCGGCTGGCTCTGGCCAATTACGGAACCGCGCAGATGAGCCGGCGTTACGAACAGCTCTATAAGGATATTCTCGGGAAGCGATGAGGGGGCGGCGGGAGCCGCGATGAGTATCCAGTAATATGTAGGTGCGGCATATATGTCACTCGTCAAGACAACGGTTTACCTGAGCCACGAGACGGCATTGGCGCTGCGCCACGTTGCAGCGGTGGAGGGCCGCAGCCAGGCAGAACTAATTCGCGAGGCAGTGGAGAACTATACCAAGCGGAGCCTCCGGCCCGCTCCCAAAGGCGTCGGCAAATATCGAAGCGGAGAGCCGGATGTCGCCCGCCGAGCCAAGGATATTCTGTCGGCGGCAGCCAGGCGGGGCAGATGGCGCTGATCGCGGAATCGGGCAGCACTCGATGCCGACCGGGTTTGGCGAGGTGCGGGCTTATCGCGATCTGGAACTGGGGCTGGCGGACGCCTGCGTGATTGCGTGCGCCGAGCGATTGGGGATCGCCTGAAATTCACGGGCGCCCGGCCGACAACTCTTTCCACGCTCGATGGTATCGCTGCAGCCGATCCCAGTCCTTCTCCGTGAGAGAAGCCACACGCTGCAACTGCATGTTGTCTTCCAGATCCGCGAGCTTGACTGCCCGGGCTATGGGGTTGTCCTTGAGCCGGGCGATGTATTGGTCGTAGGTGGCGAGCGGATCGTGCGTGAGCAACTCCACGGCGGCGACCACCTCCTCCGGGAAACCGGCCTCGCGCAATTGCTGCAGGGTCACGGGCGTGTCCTCCACGACGTCATGGAGCACGGCCGCAATGCGGGCCGCATCGCTGGTCTGGCGGAACATGAGGCGGAGCGGGTGCAAGATGTAAGGCACGCCAGCGCGGTCCTTTTGTCCGAAGTGGGCCTTCGCCGCCAACAGAATCGCGTCTTCGAGACCTGCCATGACCGTCCGCCTTTGGACTCAAGATTCGATTCGATGAGTGTACCAGAAGCGACCGGGCACACTGGTAAGCTGAGACGTGATGTCCGACGAAACGCGGCCGGGCGAGCTGGATCTGGCGGTGGTGGTGCCGACCTACAAGGAGCGGGACAACGTGGTTCCGCTGTTGGAGCGACTGCGGCGGGTTCTGGCCGGGGTACGGTGGGAAATCCTCTACGTGGACGACGACTCGCCGGACGGCACGGCGGCGGTAGTGCAGGAACTCGCGTTAACGGATGCGCGGGTGAGGCTCATCCGGCGCATCGGAAGGAAGGGCCTGTCGTCGGCCTGCATCGAAGGGATGCTGGCGACCACCGCCCACTTCGTGGCGGTAATGGATGCCGACCTGCAGCACGACGAAAGCATTCTGCCCGAGATGCTGGAGCGGATCGATCACGAGCAACTCGATATTGTCATTGGCAGCCGCCGCGTGAAGGGCGGGAGCATGGGCGAGTTCATGGCGAAGCGCGTGTGGCTCAGCAATCTGGGGGCGCGCATCAGCCGGGCGGTTACGCGGTGCGACCTCAGCGATCCGATGAGCGGCTTTTTTGTGCTGCGGCGCGGATTCCTGGAAGCCGTGGCCCCCAGGTTGTCGGGCATTGGGTTCAAAATCCTGCTGGACATCGTGGCGTCGGCGCGCGGCGAGGTGCGGTTCGCGGAAATCCCGTACACCTTTCGCTCGCGGCAGCACGGCGAAAGTAAGCTCGACATCCTGGTGGGACTGGAATACATCTATCTGCTGTTGGACAAGCTGGTCGGCAACTTCATCCCTCCGCAGTTCGTCGTATACACGGTGGTGGGGAGCCTGGGCCTGGGAATTCACCTCCTGGTGCTGCGGTTTTTCTCTGCCCGTTTGGGAATCCCGTTCCTGGAGTCGCAGGCGATCGCCACCACAGTGGTCATTGGGATCAATTTCTGGTTGAACAATATCGTCACCTTCCGGGAGCGGCGGTTTCGCGGGATGGGGCTGTGGCGCGGCCTGGCAATTTACTATCTGGGCTGCTCGGCGGGTGTGCTGATCAACCTGGCTGTGGCGCGCTTCACCAGCAACGCCGGCGGGCCCTGGTATGTGGCGGGGGGCTTTGGACTGGCCATCAGCGCGGTGTGGAATTACTGGGTAAGCAGCGTTTTTACGTGGCGGCGCGGGACAGCCAGGTAGACATCGCGTCCCGGGGAGGCTGGTGACGAGCACCGCCGCCCAGACAGTTCCTAAAAAAGCCTGGTAACCGCGCGGTGGCAACTTCCATCCGGCACGCTGAAGCAGCGCTGCGAGGCCGATCCTTCTCAGCAAGCGCTGTCCTCGCGGCAACCGTTGTCTGATCTTGGGGCGGAGAGCTACACTGTGAGTCTGGTCCAGCGGTACATATCCCTTATTCTGCCGGCGTTCAACGAAGCGGGCCGTATCGCGGGTACTATAGCCGAGGCTATCCGCTATTTCCAAAGCCGCCACTACACATACGAGATCATTGTGGTGGTCGACGGCGATGACGGCACCCGGGAGATTGTGGCCGACTTAGGCCGGGACGATCCGCATATACACGCGATTGGCGGAGCGGGGCGGCGGGGAAAGGGCCGTGCCATTCGCGAAGGGGTTTCCCTGGCGACGGGCTCGGTGATCGGTTACGCCGATGCCGACAACAAAGTGCCTATCGAACAGTATGACCAATGCGCCCCGCTGGTGGAAGCCGGGTGTCCCATCGTGATTGGATCGCGGGCCCTCGAAAACTCTCGCATCGAGCGCGCGCAACCCTGGTACCGGCGGCTGGGAGCCAAAGGGTTCGCCGTCTTCATGCGAAACACGACCGGTTTGCGGGAGATTTCGGATACGCAGTGCGGTTTCAAGTTCTTCCAGCACGACGTGGCCAAGCGGATCTTCTCCCTGCAGAAAATCGATGGCTATATGTTCGATGTCGAGATTCTGCTGATCGCCCGCCGGCTGGGTCTGGGAGTCCACGAGGTACCCATCCGATGGCGCGACGACGGCGACAGCCGCCTTCAGTTAGTGCGGGGGAACTGGCATAACGTCAGAGACATTCTACGCATCCGGCGGGCGATGCGCGCGGCGGTGGGGTCAATGGCAGCCGGAACCACTGCCAAAACTTCGGGGCAGGCTGAAGAAAGCGTTCACTGACGTGAGATCAGGCGATCTCATCCGGTTCGGGCCCGGCGGGCTCGGCAAATGCCAGCACGGCTTGCTGGACGTGTTTCCGGAGACGCCATTTCTCATACGGCGGGGCCTCTTTGCGCGCGATCTCCTGGACGATCGACATATCAATTTCCCGCTCCTGCACGGCCGGCGGAATGCGGAGGAAGCGTTCCTGCTGGCGCAAGAATTCGCCTTTTTGCTTGCGTAGAAGGCTCCTTTGGGCGTCCGGCATGTCCTGAAACAGCCGCTCGGCGATCTCAATCCGCGAGTGCTCATATTCCAGAATCAGCGAGCGTTCCAGATCTTCCTTGTGCTGGCGTTCAGCCATTTCCTGCTGGCGCCGGAACCCCGCTTTCAGGGTCGCTTCCAGTTCCCGGCTAACCAACCGCGCGCGGGTCTCGGGGTCCTTGATGATTTTTACGATCAAACCCGCGGAATTCCGGAGGGCTTGGCCGGCACGCTTTTTTTGGCGGCACACATGTATGGCAATCTCGCACCAGTCCAGGAGATCCAGGCTTTCGGGTGTTGCAGGTCCGGCATCCAGCGCGCCTCGGATCATGCTGATTGCGACATGTGGCAGTACTTCTTCCTCCAACATGGTTTGTAACAGCCTGGCGCAGCGATCCAGAATATGGAAATCCACCGCCGTGGATGCCAGTTGGCAGTAAGTTGCGGCTGCCTTGGGCGAGATTCCACCCTGCTGAAGTTGCTCCAAACACTGCGCCCGCCGGGCCTCAGGATCCGTCAGAGGCCCGTGTGTCAGCAGTGTTTTATGCTCAGCCACATAGTTGGGATGGCGGTGCAAGGCAATCCGCCAGTCATCGCTGTCGACGATCTGGTAGGAGCCCAATACCTGTATGCGGTTGAGTTGATCGAAAGCGGGCTCCAAGGTTTGCATCAGACGAGACAGGTATTTGGGGGGATTCAAAATGCCCAGATGTTCGGTAGAGAGTTGCCGAGCGTTGGCAATCACCACGTCGGTTTTGGCAAAGGCCACGGCTAAGAAGCGGTACAAGTGCTTGGCGGTGATGCCGTCGAGTTCCATGTAACGGCTGGCATCCAGCAGGCGAAAGAAACCACTGTCCATCGATTCGATCAACTTGTCGGTCCACGTTACCGAGCCGGTGCACCGTCCGGTAGCTCGATTGAGCGAGAAACTGGCTTCCTGGAAAACATTCAGCCACTTCACCTCTTCATGATGTTCGTTTTCGGTAAGCGCACGGAAGCGTAACGGGATGAAGCGATCCATGGCCAGTTTGAGCCGTTTGTAGAACTTTCCATGCACCATGCCAATGTCGAGAATACCCGCGATTTCCCGCCCCGTAAATGTCACAGTCTTGGCGAAGTCGTTACGAAACGTAAGGACACCCAGTGCCACGAAGATGTCCAGATCCTGTTCCGTAGGCAGACCCAACTCGTTGTTGCCCTGTACCTGCCAGACCACCCTCACTTTGGTACCGTCCGGTAATACCTTGTTGCCGTTGATCTCAATCTTGCCGACCCGCTTCCCTACCCGACGTTCGAGCACGGCAAATGGGATCGCAGCCAGATTCTCTTCCTCGACCGACAGGTTCATCAAGGAAGCTCGGGACGTGGGTTTTGCCTTAACGGGGAGAGCCGATCCGGGGTTCAGCATAGCTTTCCTTGATTTGTACAACGCTGTCATCCGGTACCGCCATGTTTTTATTGGCGGACACATGGTTTGCGGCCAAGTTTACGATCAACCACATGCCATTGCCAAGTGCCACATGTCTTCCAAACCAGTTACTACCACAACCACACCATATGTCAGGGTCGTCAAAAGTGTAATAAACGATTCAACATCAATAGCTTAGCAGGTTGCTGTTACGCTCAGACTCACGCCGGCTTACGCCCGAACTCATGAGCTTGAGCGTAAATCTCGGATAAGCCTCTGAAAACAAAAGGCCGGCGCCGTACGGCCAGCATGGGCTTGAGCGGAAGGGCGGGTAGTGACAATCCTCGTTTGTTTCAGTTACTTGCACATCGAGTTTACGCTCAGACTCACGGGTCTTACGCTGGACCACACGCTTCAGCCCGGCGTTTTACCGAGGAGCACACGGTCCTTACGCCGAGACCCACGGCCGGATTCGAAACCCATCGTGTGCTTGAGCGTAAAAAAGTTGAGATAACGGAGGTCTGCAGACTACAGGTACTATGCGTAGTCGAGAATGTATAGAATCGCCCCATTTATTGAGTTTGAATTAGATATTGGCCGATTCTATACGCCAAGAAGACCGAAATTGAAACCGGGACGATTCCTGGTGTTGCTGGCATTGGCATTACCGGTTGCAGCACAGTACGCGGGACCGGCTATTCTTAGTCGTGGTGAGGCACCGGCCGCTATGTCGGCGCCGCAAATTCATTTTCGGCCTTTCTTAGAAATAACGGGGATCTATGATACCGGATTAGCGGCAGTTACGGTTAGTAATCAAGGCGGCCTGGCGAATCAAACCTCCTATGGAATTGCGATCGTGTGGGGTGTTAGCGGCACGCATAGCTGGCGACATACCAAGGTCGGGCTGGATTACCGGGGCAGTACCAGTTGCTACGCTCAGTCGTCGGGGTACGACTCGGTCGATCAGTCACTGTTGCTTGGTTTAATGCAACAACTATCGCGTCACACCGTTTTGGTGTTACACGCCAACGCTGGCATCTTTACGCGCGACTTTGGGCTTAATGGGATGCCTCAAACGGCGCCTTTTGATGCCACAACGGCAAATATCCCCACCACGGATTTTTTGGACAACCGAACCACGTACCTGAACTCCACGGCGGACTTCATCCTTCAGAAAAGCGCACGTCTTTCCTTTGATCTCGGCGGCACAGGTTCGATTGTGCGCCGCCGCTCTGACGCGCTAGACGGCACCACCTCGGCGAATGCTCACGGAGATGTGCAATACCGGGTTTCCCGGCGCACTACGATTGGAGTAAGTTACAATTATTATCACTTTGATTTCACCCATATCTTTGGCGGAACGGAGGTCCACGGAGTGACCGGAACTTTTGCTTTTCGTCTGACTCGCTGGGTAGAATTGACCGGTTATGCGGGCTTTGATCGCGCGGAATCCAAGTTTATTCAGACGGCACCTATCGACCCGGTGATTGTCGCCCTTTTGGGAATCTCGCAAGGAACGAAAGTGGTTCACACCATCGATTACGTGCCTAACGCCAGCGCCCGCCTGTCGCGGACCTTTCAAAGAGGTGTGGCATACGTCTCCGGCGGGCATACCGTCGTTCCGGGCAACGGACTGTTTCTGACTTCTTACATAACCGCGATATTGGGCGGTTATAATTACACCGGACTGCGGCACTGGAGCCTGAGCACCGAGGTGAGCTTTAGCCGGGCGAATTCTATCGGTAATATTCTAGGTACCTACAGCAACATCAGTGGAAGCCTGTCGGCTTCCCGCCAACTCTTGCCGTCGATACATTTGATAGCGAGGTATTCCGCCCGCCAATATAGCAGCCCGGATTTTGCCAACTACAACCGGCTGGTTCACGAGGCACGCCTAGGCTTGGGGTGGACGCCCGGCGATGTCCCTTTGCGCATCTGGTAGGATCGACGGGCCTGGCCGTGTATAACCGAACGTTGCGGGCAATAGCGGCGGCCCGGTAAACTCCTTGTTTGAAGCTTTCGATTCTAATTCCCGTTTACAACGAGCGTACGGTAGTCGAGCGCAGTCTTTCGCTGGTACTGGAAGCGCCATTGCCGGAAAACATGGAACGGGAATTGGTGATCGTGGACGACTGTTCCAGCGACGGCACCTACGGCATTCTCGAGCGGCTGGCCGCGGGGTTTCCGCAAATCAGGCTTTTCCATCACGAAAAAAACAGTGGCAAGGGCGCCGCGGTCCGTACGGCGATCGAGAAAGCGTCCGGCGATTTCGCCCTGATCCAGGATGCCGACCTGGAATATGACCCCTCGGAATATCCGCGCCTGCTCAAACCACTTCTGGAAGGCCACGCCGACGCGGTGTTCGGATCGCGGTATATGGCCGGCGAACAGAAGCGCGTACTGCCCTTCTGGCATTCCATAATCAACAAAGGCCTCACCCTGGTTTCCAACATGTTCTGTAATCTGAATTTAACCGACATGGAAACCTGCTACAAGGTTTTTCGCACGGATCTCCTCAAGAGCATTCCGATCCGCTCCAACCGTTTCGGTTTTGAGCCTGAAATCGTAATGAAGAGCGCCAAACGGAAGTTCCGCATTTACGAAGTGCCCATCAGCTATCATGGCCGGACTTACGAAGAGGGCAAGAAGATCGGATGGAAAGACGGGTTGAAAGCACTGGCGGTGATCCTGAAGTTCTGGGTGATCGACGATCTCTACGCAGCGCCATATGGACGCGGAGTTCTCAACAATCTCACCGGCACACCCCAGTACTTGAGTTGGCTGTCGCGAAAGCTGCGCCCACACGTGGGCGATGCGGTTCTGGAGGTGGGGGCGGGTATTGGCAATATTACCGGCAGGCTCATGGCCAAACGGCTGCTGTACGTGGCGGCGGAAAAGGATCCGCTCCATCTTCACACCTTACGGAATCGCTTCCTGCGCACGCCCAACGTGGTGGTACAACGGATCGACCCCGCAGTTCCCGCGGAGCTGGCCGGACTGGAGAATTGCTTCGATACGGTCCTTTGCCTGAATGTGCTGGAATACCTGGACGATCCGGGAGCGGTTTTGGAAGCTCTGCGCAGCACATTGAAGTCCCAGGGCGTACTGGTGGCGCTGGTCCCGCAGGGCCCCGGACTATTCGGGAGCCTCGATCACAGCCTGGGACACAAGCTCCGGTACACGTCCCGCGAGGCGCGGCTGCTGCTGGGCGCGCATGGCTTCGTTGTGGAGAGGGCTTACAGCTTCAACAAGGCGGGCGCGCCGCCCTGGTGGGCATACAGCAAGCTGTTCGGCTCCCGCAAAATCAACAAACCGGTGTTGAAAATCTTCGATAAGACGGTTTGGTTCTGGAGCCGCGTGGATCGGTTCATACCCTGGCCCGGCTTGTCGCTGATCGTGGTGGCGCGAAAGAGCGGAGCGGCCGTACAGAACTCTTCCGGCCAGCTTGCAGCCTTCCCGGAGGTTTCTTCTCCCAATGGCGGTTGACAGCGTATCCGCCCGGTTGTGCAGCGTGCTGGCCCGGTTTGCCGGCAAGCGGATGCTGGTGATCGGCGATCTCATGCTCGATGAGTTCATCTGGGGAAAGGTGTCGAGGATCTCGCCCGAGGCGCCGGTCCCGGTCGTCAATGTCACCGGAGAGTCGTATTATCCGGGAGGAGCGGCCAACGTGGCACGGAACGTGTGCGAGTTCACCCACGGAGCCGCCGTCATGGGACTCATCGGAACGGATCCGCAGGGCGGGCGGTTGATGGAGTTGATGCAGGCCGCCGGAATCGACACTTCCGCGGTGCAACAGGATGCCGCTTTCCCGACGACCGTCAAGACCCGGATCATCGCGAGGAACCAGCAGGTGGTGCGCGTGGACCGCGAACGAAAATCGCCACTGAGCGCGGAGCAGACCGCGGTTGCCGCCGAGCGCCTGGACGCGATGATCGGGGGCCTGGACGGGATCATCGTGGCAGACTACGGGAAGGGATTTCTGACGCAGCCCCTGGCGGACCACATTTGCAGCCAGGCGCGGGCTTACGGGAAGGTTTTGGCGGTGGACCCCCATCCCTATACGTCGCTCTCCTGGCAAGGCGCAACCGCCATAAAACCGAACCGGGCGGAAGCCTTCATTGCCGCAGGCCTCCCGAATCCCGATCCCGTGGTTCCGATTTTGGACGATCGGGCTTTGCTGGAGGCGGGCCGGCGGCTGCGCGAACAATGGAAGAGCGAGATTCTCCTCATCACCCTGGGAGAGCATGGCATGCTGCTTCTCACGGGTGAAGAGCCGGCCTATCACACCCCCACCTGCGCGCAAGCAGTCTTCGACGTTTCAGGCGCGGGGGACACGGCAATTGCGGTGCTTGCGCTGGGTCTCGCTGCCGGAGCCCGCCCTGCCGAAGCCGCCGAGTTGGCAAATCTCGCCAGTGGCGTGGTGGTCGGCAAACTGGGCACTGCTACCGCGACCCTGCCGGAGCTGCAGGCGAGCATTGCGCGGGTATGAGCCGCTCGAGAGCGGTATTCTTCGACCGTGACGGCACCCTCATGGAAGAGGCGACGTATTGCGGAGACCCGTCCAAGGTAAAGCTTTATCGCGGTGTTCCAGAGGCGCTCGCCCGGTTGAAGCAGGCGGGTTTTCGGACGTTCATCGTGACCAATCAGAGCGGCATAGGGCGCGGGCTGATTACGGAGGCGCAGTACCATTCCGTAGAAGAGGAATTGCTGCGACAGATGGGAGATGGGGCCATTGACGCTTGCTACTATTGCGCGGATCCTCCCGGGATTCCGTCCGCCAGTCGTAAACCCGCACCCGGGATGGTGCTGGAAGCTGCGGCGGATTTCGATCTCGATCTGGCGGGCTCCTGGTTCATCGGCGACAAATCCGCGGACATAGAATGCGGCCGGCGGGCTGGTGTGCGGACCATACTCGTGCTGACGGGCTATGGCGCCGAGCAGAACTGCGAGCCGGACTTTCGGGCGGCGGACGTGGTGGGAGCAATTGGGATCGTGCTGGGAGGATAGGCGTCTTCCTCCGCCCTCCAACTGCCGATGGATTGCCAGGAGGTGGATATGCTCGGCGATCCGATCATCATCATCAGCAGGACAGCCGTGCTCCTGTGGCTGTTTCGCTGATCCGTTACAGCGGCAAAAACCGGCTGGAGCTGTCGTTCGGCCGCGCGTGCAGGTAGCGCCCCGTGGTGGCTACGCTGGCATGCCCCAGAGTGGCTTGCACCAGGTGAATGGGCGCTCCCCGGTCCAGGGCGTGCGAAGCATGCGCGTGCCGGAACCAGTGGGGAGAGACGGGAAGTTCGATGCCCGCACGTTCGGCCGCCTTGCGGACGATGCGCAGAACCGCCAACGGGCGCAGGCGGCCGCCATTTTTGGCCTTGCGGGAGGAAAAGACCGGATCGTGGGGAGCGGCTTCCGAACCGCGCAGCCCGGTTAGCAGTTTCCAAACGGAAGCCGGCAACTGAATCGCGCGCGTTGCCCCGCCCTTTCCGAATACCGTAACCTGGCCGCCGTTTCCGTTGGCCTGCAAGTCCCGCCAGGATAGCCCGCACAATTCGCTGACGCGGATCCCGGATGCGTACAGCAAAATGAGGAGCGCGCGATCCCGCGGCTTGGTTTCCAGGCTCAATATGCGGTGGAGATCGGTTTCCGGGAGGATGCGCTCGGCCAAGCGGTTGCGAACCGCCGGCAAGCGGAGGACGCGTCCCACATCGAACGGCAGGTACCCGAGGCGGTGCCCGAAAGCCAGCAGGGATTTGACGGCGGAAAGGGTCCGGTATCGGCTTGCCGGCGCCAGATCGGCTAGCGAGTCGGCAAATTGCTGGAGGTCGGCGAGGGTCACTTTGTCGAGCGGCTTCCCTGCCCCGTCCTGGAACCGCTGGAGGTCGGCGCGGTAGGCGCGCTGGGTGTGCGGCGAGCGGCCGTGGAGCCAGAGGGCGATTAGCTGGTCGTCCGAAGAGGCGCGGCCCGCGACCTCGGTGGCCTGCGGATTGGAAACGGATCGCTCGGCGGGCTGCATATATGGCTATTGTGTCACTCGAAGCGGCCACAAGGCGCCGACGGGCGCAAATCTTAAGGCCGGTGGCCGGCGCGGCGATTCAGATGCGTGGCACTCGCCCGAGCCGGATGCCGGCGACTGGATTATCCGTTGCCTGGCGTGCGGCGCCGGGCAGCATCATCATCCAGATCTTGATTCCACTCCCCTGCCCTGGGGAGTTTTTATTTTCCCCCCTGTGGACAAATAGTCCCGACGCAATTTGCGTGCTGGCGTCATTTCGCGTAAACTGGCCGCGTTAAGCTGGAAGGGTAAGAAAACTATGGACATCCAATTGTCACCGGAGAAGGAAGCCAAGCTCCAGGACTTCGCTACGCGTACTGGTCGAGAGGCCTCGCAGCTCGTTGTGGAAGCCGTGGACCGCATGCTTGAATACGATGCGCGGTTTATCGAGGCCGTCGAAGAAGGCCGGGCCGCGGCCCGCCGCGGCGAGTTGCTCGAACATGACGATGTCGTTGCCCGCATCGAAGGCATGGTTCAATCCTGATAAGAGTTCGGTGGACGACCACGCCCGCCGCCGACCTGGCGCATATCGTCGATTACATCCGCAAAGATAACCCCCGCCGCGCTTACAATAGCCCTATGCAGCCCGCCGAGCGAGTCGACGCCATGCGTGCGCGCATTTCCAGGAAGGCCGATGGCTGTTCTGGTGAAGTTACCGCCCAGGCGGCGGCGAAGGCCGGTCATTTTGAACCAGAATTCGCAACATTCAAACCCTTGGTTTCAGGGGCGCCGCGTCACGTTGCAAAACCTTACCCTTTTCGAGACTGCGGTTGTCAATTCGGGAATTCCTCGATGCGAAGGGAACGGGCCGTCCTTGTAGAGACAGCGCCGAAGACCGTGCCGGCGCTTGAGGACCTAATATCCGAACATTCGCAGCACCGCAGCCACGCCGAACAACAGCAGTGCGACGGCAAACCCACTTAGTGCCATGTACCAGCGGGCCGGCCACTTCACTTCGTCGTAAATCGGAGCCTCGCCGACGGACACCATGCAGCGGATGCCACGCGGGTGTTTCGACAGCGACGTGGTCACTTGAACGGGAACGTTCTTGCCGCCATCCGAGATCTCCGCCTCAAACGTGCGCTGGAGGAACGTGGCGCCTGTCTGCCGGGCGACTTCCTTCCCATCGACCAGCAGCCGCTCCCGCCAGGGGCGGTTTTCCAACTTAATTACATGATTCTTATAATTGGTTTGCCAGGTAGTCTGGAACAACGGTGCGAGCCCTCCTTCGGCCCCCTATTGTACCCAATTTTTGGGCCCCGATGGGGACCAAATCCCTCGCTGCCGTCGGGCCGTCTAAGCCTCAGTGGGTCTCCTACACGAAAACGCTCGTCCCCAACTGGCCTGAGTTCTGGAAGTAGAACAATCCCGCGATCTTGAACAGTAACGTTTTCGTGACTGTGAATGGCAGCCGCGATCGTAAGTAGGATATCGCGCTGAGGTGCGGAATTGGCTACCTGCCGCG
>Ga0326728_10018342_pt1 | contig 13807 bp, 12 predicted proteins | sample MB3enrmetagenome_FD_207602 | JGI IMG/M metagenome (GOLD analysis project Ga0326728, IMG submission 207602) | Lab enriched peat soil microbial communities from McLean, Ithaca, NY, United States - MB31MN | ecosystem: Environmental > Terrestrial > Soil > Wetlands > Peat | place: USA: New York... | reverse complement strand
GCGCGGCGCTCATCCGGCCTCTCCACCGGCGAGAAACCCGGTGAGCGGGCTGGTGGCCACCGCCAGATCGCTTTGGGGCATGAGTCCCGCTTTCCAGGCGTCGCGGCCGGCCCGGACGGCGGCGGCGAAGGCGCTGGCCATGAGTTCGGGATTCTCCGCCGCGGCGATGGCGCTGTTGACCAGGACGGCGTCGCCGCCGATTTCCATGGTAAGGGCGGCTTCTGACGGCGAGCGCAGGCCGGCGTCCACGATGACCGGCACGGAGGCGTCGCGGATGATCAGCTTCAGCATGGACATTGTGGTCAGCCCCTGCCCGCTGCCAATGGCCGCGCCGAGCGGCATGACGGCCGCGCAGCCGAGATCCTCCAGGCGTCTGGCCAAAACCGGATCGGCGGGCATATAAGGTAGGACCAGGAAGCCCTCGCCGACCAGTATCCTCGCCGCCTCGTAGGTTTCGATGGGATCGGGCAGCAGGTGATGCGGGTTGGGGTGGATCTCGAGTTTCACGAAGGGACTGCCGCACAGCTCGCGGCCGAGCTGCGCGGCCCGGAAGGCCTCACCAGCGTCCCTGGCGCCGGAAGTGTTGGGGACCAGCGTCAAACCCTCGATCGCGGCCAGCGGCGCGAGCACATCGTCCACCGGCCGGCCGGGATGGAAACGCCGCAGGGCCACAGTGACCAACTCCGCTCCCGAGGCGCGAACGGCGCGGATCATGGCGTCCGTACTTGAAAACTTGCCCGTTCCCAGCAGCAGCCGCGAGGAGAAAACGCGATCACCCAGTTTGAGGCCGTCGGTCATCGTCTATCCTCCCGCGGCGATCACGATTAACTCCACATGATCGCCGTCAGAGAGGCTGACACTGTCGAAGCTGTCCTTGCGCACAACGTCGCCATTGACCATGACGGCCGTTCGTCCAGCCTCGGCCCGGCACTCCCGGAGGAGGCCGGCGATGGTCGCCTCTCCGTTGTGGCGATACGCCTCGCCGTTGACTACAAGATCCATGGTGGATACTTCCAGCGAAAGAATCGCATCCCGTCCGAATAGCCCCTTAGCGAGTATTCTACACGACTCGGAAAGACGCATCGAGGCATCGGTCTGGTGGCCATATGGCTCGCCGCCAGCGTCTTCCACACAACCAGATGCCGGCTTGCCCCGCAATGATCCTAATACCCATGGACATTATAGGCTTTTTTCTTGACAACCGGTTCAGAGTAGCTTAACCTGAACGAATAATGAAACCCGGAACGCAATACACGACTGCTCCGCACCATACTCCATGGTGCGTCCCGGTCGCTTATCTTCTTCCCATTCATTGCGCCTGTCGATAGCCGTGCTCGGGGCCTGGTTCCAGTTCTACAGGCTGCCGTAGGCACGGCGCATCCCCTAACGAAATTCCGGCTTTCGACTGTCATTTAAGAAGAGATCTATGCGACGTGTGAGCTTGCGCTGCGGATGCCTATTGGTTGCCCTTTCAGCCGTCTGCCTGGCGCAGGAACCGCGCGGCAGCATAACCGGGACGGTCGCCGATCCGCAGCGGGCCTCGGTCCCAGCGGCTTTGGTAACGGTTGTCAATACCGACACCAACGCCTCTAACCACACGCAAACCAACGAGAAGGGCTATTACGAGGTGGATCTGCTGAACCCCGGGACCTACTCGGTCGCGGTGGAGGCGCACGGCTTCAAGAAGGTGGTGCGAAACGGGATCACGTTGAGTGTGGGCGACCGCTTGGGTGTCGATGTGGCGCTGGAACTGGGCCAAGCCACCGAGACGGTGAACGTCTCGGCCGAGGCGCCGCTGCTGGATGCCACCTCCGCCTCCGTGGGCCGTGTGCTGGACAAGCGTGACGTGGGGCAATTGCCGTACACGGCTATGAACCCGTTTGCCCTCCAGGCGATCGCGCCGGGCATGCAATTCACCGGCACCATCAGCCAGCAACGCGTATTCGATAACGCCGGAACCGCAAGCTACAACGCGGATGGCGGCGTCGGCGCGGGGAACGAGTTCATTCTCGACGGCTCGCCGGTGACCGGAACCAACGGCGGGCGGGCCGGTTTCGTCCCGTCGTCCGAAGCAGTTTCGGAAATCCGCATCGAGCCCTCGCCGTTCGACGCTTCCATGGGTCATACTTCCGGCGCTTACATCACCGCGACTACCAAGAGCGGAACCAACACCTACCACGGTTCGATTTTCGACCAGATGCAGCAGACCCGGTGGAACGCCACTCTCCACTTCACGCGGCTGGCTTACCAGGCCGGGCTTGCCAACGGCACGGTTGCGCCCGGCACGCCAGAGCAGCCGTCCGGCCGGATGAACCAGCCCGGCTTCAGTCTGGGAGGGCCGGTACGAATCCCCAAGGTTGTCAACGGCAAGAATAGGCTGTTTTTCTATTTCCAGTACGACCACATCATCCAGGTGCAGCCCAATCCGAACGCGGTCATTTACACGGTTCCCACGGATGCGGAGAAGCAGGGCGATTTCTCGGCGTTGCTGGCCGTCAATGCGGTGGCATATACCATTTACGATCCGCGCAGCGCCACCCTAGTCAACGGGCATGTGACGCGGACACCGTTTCCGGGCAACAAAGGGATTCCCATTTTGAACCCGGCCTACAAGTTCTATTCGCCGATCTATCCGGAGCCCAACAACCTGGCCGGCTTCGTCCAGCCGGATGGCACCGACAATTACTACGATTCCACCCAGATGGCGACGGACAAATTCAACTCCATTGTCAACCGCTATGATTTCAACCTCAGCGACCGCCAGCGCTTGACCGGCAAATGGTACTGGAATCACCGCCACCAGGACAATTACGATTGGGGCCACACCACTCCGCTGGCAGGTGTGATGTCGAACGGGCTAGTGCGCAAGAACAAGGGCGGCAGCGGAGACTACCTGCGGACGCTCGACGCCGGCAACGTGCTGGATATCGGCGTAAGCCTGACACGCTACTACGAAGGCAACGAAAAGCCCATCCTGACGAAGGCCACTGCGGCGGACGCGGGATTGCCTTCCTATATCGACACGGCCGCCGGGGGGTATGACGATCTGCCCGCCTTCAACATTACCGGCGTAGCCGGGCCGTCGAGTGCCGGGATCACCCAGTACCCCGCCCTTGGGCAGATTGGCACCACTGCCGGCCTGACAGTCAAGATGACCACCCTTTTCCGCTCCCACAGCCTGAAGTATGGATGGGACGACCGCCGCTACTGGTACGCTTCGGCCGGCCCGGGCTATCCGACGGGGAACTACACGTTTAACAACACCTACATGAAACAGGCGGACAACACCACCACGGCTTCCAACACGGGGTTGGGGTGGGCTGCGTTCCTGATGGGCCTGCCGGCGACGATCTCGGCGGACCGGAACGATACCGGATACTACTCTACCCCTTACCACGCCCTCTACGTCCAGGACGATTTTCGGGTTTCCAGCCGGCTTCGTCTGGGCTTCGGGCTGCGCTTCGAGCGGGAGGGCGGCATCGGCGAAAGGTTCAACCGCGGTTTGTCCGGCGCGTTCGATTTCGGCTTTCAACCGCCTTATGCGCAAGCCGTTCAGGCAGCCTATGCGGCGAGTCCCATTCCCCAGATGCCTGCCAGCCAATTCACCGTGGCGGGCGGTGTCTCATTCCTGGGACAGAAGTACCCGAACTGGACGAGCGGCACCAACCGCTTGCTGCCCAACGCCAGCCTGGTGTACCAGATCAATCTGAAGACCGTAGTGCGCATCGGGTACGGCTGGTTCGCGGACACGTTCAATTCCATGAACAGCCGGCCGGGGCAGAATGGCTACAGCCAATCGACCTCCACGGCCGTTTCGACCGACAACGGCCTGACGTTTTGCTGTGGCGTCGGCGCCGCCAACAACCTCTCGGCAGCCAACCCGATGATGAACCCGTTCCCCGTGCTGGGGAGCGGCCAGCGCTTCCTGGCGCCTTACGGGAGTTCGCTGGGCGAGAACATCCTGGATGGCCAGACTTACACCATCTACCCGCGGGATTACGCTCCGGCGCTGCAACAGCGTTGGAAGGCCGGGGTCGAGCGCGAGATCACTCCCAACCAGGTGGTGGAAGTCTCGTATAACGGCTCGTACGCGTCGTATCCTTTCACCCAGAGCCTGAGCTATTTGCCGGGGCAGTACTGGGCTTCAGGGAACACCTACGATGCCGCCGAGCAGGCCGCCATGACCGCGGCGGTCAACAATCCGTTCAACATTGCGAACTTCGCCAGCTTGGCGCAGTCCAACCCGACGCTCTACAACTACCTCGGTAGCATCTCGCTTTTCACATCGAAGACGGTGCAGGTGCAACAACTGCTGCGGGCATACCCGAATATGGCGGGCGCTTTGAGCGAGGCGGACGCAGTGCGCGCCAAGAACTGGTATCAGGACGTGGAAGCGATGTTTCAGCGGCGGTTTTCGTACGGCTTCGAGACCTCGGTGATGTATACGCGGGCCTATGGCCGCCAGCAGTGGCAGCCGAACGCCTTCAACCAGAGCCTGTCGTGGCAGCTCAATCCCAACATCCGCCCGAACCGGCTGGTGTGGACCACGGTGTGGGAGTTGCCGTTCGGAAAAGGGCGGGCTTTTCCGACTCGCGGCCCGCTGCAACACATAGCCGGAGGGTGGCAGCTAAGCTGGGTGTTCCAGAACCAGGACGGGCCGCCGATCAATTGGGGCAATCTGTTTTACTACGGGTCCTTGGACCAGGTGGTGGCGGCGTTGAATCACAATGCCGTCCACTCGCGGAATATCCACGCGTGGTTCGATCCGGCGGCGGTGTACAGCAACGTTCTGAACAAGAACGATTCGGCCACGGGCCCCATTCCAGCCGGTTTTGTGGGATTCGAAGGAAGGTCGGCCTTCCAGCCGGGCACGTATCAAACGCGCCAGTTCCCTCAGTACGTGGACAGCCTGCGCGCCGATGGCATCCGCAACTGGGACGCCAAGCTGTATCGCCGTTTCGTGCTCTACGAGCGATTGAACCTGAACTTCGGTCTGGACCTCTTGAATGCCATGAACCACACCAATTTCGCCGCCCCGACGGTGAGCCCGACCAGCACCAATTTCGGCATGGTCACCGCCCAGAGCGGATCGTCGCGGCAGATTCAGTTGAACATGCGGATCGAGTTTTGAGTGGGACAATCCAAAGGAGAACGGCATCCACATGGCAACCACAACGATGCGGCGCCGCGAGTTCCTGGCTGCGATGGCGGCCGCGCCATTTCTGCGGGCGCAGGGCGAGGCGCGCAAACCGAACATCCTGTTTATCCTGGTGGACGACCTCGGCTATGGCGACGTCGGGTGCTTCGGCCAGACGAAGATCGCCACGCCCAACATCGACAGTATGGCCGCGGAGGGAGTGCGGTTTACCGACAGCTATGCCGGCAGCGCCATCTGCGCCCCATCGCGCTGCGCGTTGATGACGGGAATGCATTCGGGCCATGGGCGCATCCGCGGCAACGAGCATTCGCCGCTCACCGCCGCCGATTCTACAGTCGCCCAGTTGCTGCGACAGGAGGGCTATCGCACGGGGCTTATCGGCAAATGGGGCATCGGTGACATCGGCACCCAGGGCATGCCGAACCCTCAAGGGGTTCGACGAGTCTTACGGGTATATCGACCAGACCTACGCGCACACGTATTATCCGCAGTTGATGTGGAACAATACCACTGAGCAGGTGATTGCGGGCAACCTGGGCGAGCATAAGGTCTGGTCTCCGGACCTGCTGACTCAGCAGGCCATCGGTTTTATCGACCGCAACCGCGCCCAGCCCTTTTTCCTTTACCTGGCCCACACCATTCCGCACGCCAACAATAACCTGGGAAGCGACACCGGCAACGGCATGGAAGTCCCGGACGACAAGCCTTACAGCGACCGCCCGTGGCCGCAGGTGGAAAAGAACTTCGCGGCCATGGTGACCCGCCTGGATGCACACGTAGGCCGCGTGATGGCGCAATTGAAAAAGGACGGGCTGGACGAAAATACCATCGTTTTTTTCACCAGCGACAACGGGCCGCACCAGGAAGGCGGCCATGATCCGAAGATCTTCGACAGCGCCGGGCCGTTGCGGGGTATCAAGCGCGACCTTTACGAAGGCGGCATCCGCACTCCCATGATCGCGCGGTGGCCTGGACGGGTTAAGGGCGGAACCACCAGCGACTTTGCCTGGGCCTTTTGGGATTTTCTTCCAACGGCGGCCGAGTTGGCGGGAGCATCGCCGCCCAAGGGGATCGACGGCATTTCCGTGCTGCCGGCCATTCTGGGACGCTCGCAAGCGCCCCACGAATACCTTTATTGGGAAGCCTACGAGAAGGGCTACCAGCAAGCCGTACGCATGGGAGATTGGAAAGGCGTGCGGCCGCGGCCAGGCGGCCCCATCGAGTTGTACAACCTCAAGCAGGACATCGGAGAGAGGAACAACCTTGCGGCCAGCCAGCCTGAGGTGGTGCAGCGGATCGAGAAAGCCATGGCCGCCGCGCACGTCGACTCGCCGCAGTACTCCAACCGAAGCAGACCTGGTCGGGGATAACCCGGCTGTCGGGGCGGCCCCCGAAAGACAGGTCGAATCCGGCTAGTATTTCCGGACTCTCGAGTCCACCCGATCCGACCAGGCGTGAATCCCGCCGGTGAGGCTGCGGACGTTCGGAAATCCGGCATTACTCAGAAGCTGCACCGCCTTGGCGCTGCGTGTTCCCATTTTGCACAGCGCAATGATCTCACGGCTGGCATCGAGTTCCTGCACACGCCCCGGCAGTTCGGCCAGCGGAATCAGGTGACCGCCGATGTTGGAGATTTCGAATTCATCCTCCTCACGGACGTCAAGAAGGAACAGGTTATCGCCAGCGTCGAGCCGCTGCTTGAGATCTTCAGCTTGAATCGCGGGAATGCTCATTTTGTCTGGGCCTCCTTGCCACGCGCAACAGCCGGCGTGGCGCAACCGCCTTTGCTTCCCCAAAAAGTAACCAGTCCGATTATGGCACAGAATTACCCTAATGTCTATATGGAAGCAGAAGAAACCATAAGATTCGCCAGCCCACTTCTGGAGAGCGGAGGATTCCACCGTGTTTTCATTGCGTTGCGGATAGCCACGGAATACAATAAAGTCGATGGAACATAGGATGATTGAGGATTTCGTTGGCACGAATCGTCCGCCTGAACCGGCTCCAGTCGTCAGGGCCGCCTGGCCCAAAGCCTTGATCGTTATGGCCCATCCGGACGATGAATATGCGCTGGCGGCGACGGCCTATCGGATCAGCCGTGAGCTTGGCGGTCTCGTGGATCACGTTGTGATCACCAACGGTGAGGGCGGCTACCGGTACGCGGGCCTGGCCGAAGCGATCTATGGCATCTCCATAGCGCGCGAGGCGGACGGCCGGGCCAATCTGCCCACCATTCGAAGGCAGGAAACCCTCAACGCGGGCCGCGTGCTGGGCATCCGGCGCCACTACTTCCTGGAACAAACCGATTCCGGTTTCGAAGGGGACTGTGCCGATGCGCCGTGGCACACCTGGGATTGTGCGTCGATTCGCCGCCGATTGGCCGATCTGCTGGCCGGGGAGGCTTACGATTTCGTGTTCACGCTACTGCCCTCGGCCGACTGCCACGGCCACCATCGGGCCACCGCGCTGCTGGTGCTCGAAACCGTTGCGGATTTGCCGGAAGAGCGAAGGCCGGTCGTGCTGGGTGCCGAAGCGGGCCGGCTGGCGCATTCGCCGGGCGCATTCGGCGGTCTGCCGGAGGCGACGCTCACACGCACCGCCGCCGGCACACCGGCGATCGTCTTCGATCGCAACGCACCCTTCGGCAACCAGCCGGCATTGAACTATCAGATTGTCGCCAACTGGGTAATCGCGGAGCACAAATCCCAGGGCCTGTTTCAGACCGACTGCGGCAAACACGATGCCGAGCGCTTCTGGGCGTTTGCTCTGACACCGCGCGCCCTTGAGCGCTCCCGCGAACTGGCGCGCTGTCTGCTACCCACGCTGCGCCTGGATGACTTCTTCTCCGGTCTCTGAGCTGTGACCGGGTGTCGTATGACACGGCTGCGGAGGCAGTTCATCTCCGCTGGCGACCGGCGCCGGCGGGCCGCTCACAAGCTCCTCACCGGAATTCAGGACCTCCGGCCTCGGGACGACATAGATCTTGGCGGTCTCGATCACCTGGGCCGCGACGATCCGCATCGGCACCCGCTTCTGGCGGCTCAGGCGCCGGATGTGGAAATACGCTCTCTCCTCGGTCCACTGATACCGTGTTTGCAGCAGACCCTTCGCCCGATCCACGAGTTTGCGATCTTCCAGCAAATGTCTGGCTTGATCGAGTTCGGTTTCGAGCATCTTCCGGACCGTTGCTCCAGTTAACAGACTGGCCAGAGTAACACCCGTGTTTAGCAGCAATGAAAGGTCCCGCGGCAGCAGGGTAAGTCGACGCGAGCGGCAGAAGTTGACCACTCCAACCGGTTGTTCGCCATCGATCAGGGGCACCGAGACCACTCCCTCGAACCGATGCCGCTCGAACTCCGCAAGCCCGCGGAATCGCCAATCGGCCCACGCGTTCTCATGCAGAACCACCGGCGTGCGCTTCGCCGGCTGCCACACCGTTGGATCGGCCAGACCCAGACAGAATCCGGGGTCCTTGTGCGGCGCCAGGCCGGCCCACGCCGCCAGCCACGCGCTGGTTCCGGCGGCCTCGAAACGGTACACGTACGCGCCCTGCGCGCTGGTCTGCGCCAAAGCCAAATCCAGCAGAGGCCGGATTAGATTGTGTTGTCCGGGCGCCGGATCGGCCGGGTGACCTGGGCGGTGAGATAGAACTGCACTTGTCGACGGCATTGGAATCCTCCCTATAACCTTTTAAAAATTTTCGTCCCGGACGGGACTGGATTATGGTTGCGAATTAGCGGCGACAACAGCCAGGGACACTCGGTCCCAGGCGCGTCATGGGGAAGGCACTGTTTGAAAGCCGTTGCTCCATCAGCAAACGTATCATTCTCTATAGGATTAGTCGAGTACTCGTGAAATGTCAAGGGAAAAGCGAAAGAATCCGCAGGTTATAGACGGGGCCAGCGCCAGGCGGGCCAGCGGATGATTCCGGCTCTGCTCGCGTGTCTGCGCCGGTGCGATCTTGCCGAGAATGAGGGCCGTGGCACGACCTCAGGCACCGGCCAGGGCGTAATCCAAATCGGAGATCAGGTCTTCGACATCCTCGATGCCTACGGAGACGCGAATCAGGTCGGGCGTGATACCCATTCCCTGGAGCGCGTCGGGAGCGACGGAGACGTGGGTCATGGTGACCGGGTGCTCGATCAACGATTCCACGCCGCCTAAGGATTCCGCCAGAATAAACAACCGTACCCGATCGAGCAGGCGAAACACCGCATCCTGGCCGCCGCGCAAGCGGAAGGAGAAAGTGCCGCCATAACCGCTCATCTGCTTGCTGGCAAGCGCGTGCTGCGGATGCGATTCGAGGCCGGGGTGCAACACGCCGGCCACCTTGGGGTGGCGCTCCAGCCAGCGCGCCACAGCCAGTGCGTTGCGGTTGTGCTCCTCCATGCGCACGGCCAGAGTCTTGATACCGCGCAGCACCAGGAAGCAATCCTGCGGGCCGGCGCAGGTGCCCATGGCGTTTTGCAGGAAGCCGATCTTTTGGGCGAGCTCGGCGTCTTTCACCACCACGGCCCCGCCTACCACGTCGGAGTGCCCGTTGATGTACTTAGTGGTTGAGTGCACCACCACGTCGACGCCGAAATCCAGCGGCCGTTGGAAGTAGGGCGATAGAAAGGTGTTGTCGCAGATGGCGATGGCGCCATGACGGTGGGCCAGCGCGGACACGGCTTCCAGATCCACCAGGTTCATCAGCGGGTTGGTGGGAGATTCGATCCACACAGCGGCGGCGCCATCGGCCAGCACCCTTTCGGTGGCCGCGGCATCCCGAAGATCCACGTATACGGCCTCAATCCCCTTGCCGCGCAGCACGGATTGGAACAGGCGGTAGGTGCCGCCATACAGATCGCTGTGGACCACGATGCGGTCGCCGGAATCGAACATCATGAGGACCGTGGTTTCGGCTGCCATCCCCGTGGCGAAAGCGAATCCCGACGATCCACCCTCGAGCGACGCGAGACAGGTTTCCAGGGCTTTCCGCGTGGGATTTCCGCTGCGCGAGTAGTCGAAAGCTCCAGGGCGGTTGACGCCCCGGAAGGCGAACGTGGAAGTCTGATAGATCGGCGTCATGACAGCGCCGATGTGGTCGGCGGGCGAATGGCCCGCGTGAATGGCAAGCGTTTTGAATTTCATTGAAATTCCGCGATTACAGGATTCTTTCGAAGAGTATGGAGGCCGGCTATCCGTCGCCGCATCGGGCGATCAGGAGGCGCCACACTCGCGGCCCCTCTCAAGAGCCCTCAGCGAAATAATACCATTGTCCATAGGAATAATTCAGTAACCGCCAAATGCCCCACTAGCGGGAGTTGTGGCTATGGCCCTAATCTCCATGGACATTATAATTTTTTTCTTGACACGCGTCGCGGAACAGTTTAATCTGAGGAAGTATGATGGTCGGGACGCAGTTTACGGCTGCACGGCACCCGGCTCCATCGTGCGTCCCAGCCTCTTGTCGTCTTCCCATGCATTGCGCCTGTCGCTAGCCGTCCTCGCGGACTGACCCTGGCTCTACTCAGTCTGCCGAAGGCACGGCGCATCCTCTGACGAAACTTTGGCTTTCCAGTGTCATTGAGGCACGCGGTGAAGATCCGCTGCGCGCGGTATACCCGTGTCATGCGATTAACGAACAGTCATTCCAACAAGGAGACAACATGAAACTCAAGAACTTACTCACAGTGATTCTCGCCATCGCGCCTGCCGCACTGGCAGAGCCGGTGACCGGGCTTTGGCAAGCGACCCTAACTACCAGAGAAGCCGAAGTCCCCTTCCGCCTGGAGATCGCGGGCAACGGGGCGAACGTGCAAGGCTGGTTCTTCAATGGCGATCAGAAGGTTCACTCAACGAGCGGCCGGTTCGAGAACGGTAAACTCGTCCTCAACTTCGACCAATACGCCTCAAAACTGGAAGCCACCCTGAAGAACGGGGTTCTCGAAGGCACGTACGGGCGCTCCTCGGCGGCTTCGCGCAACGCCGGGCGGGGTGGCAATTCATTCCGCGCCACGATCTATACTCCGCAGCCCAAGACGGCAGCCGCCGACGTTCCTTCGATCGATGGCCTGTGGGAGATTCCACTCACCCAGAGCAGGAAGCACGGGGAGTCTTCCTGGCGTTTCATCGTGCGCCAGTCCGGGGCGGACATCTCCGCTGCGATCCTGCGAATCGACGGGGACACGGGGGCGCTGACCGGCACGTATCAGGACGGCAAGTTCGTGCTGAGCCACTTCTCCGGCGGCCGCCCGGCGCGTCTCGAAGTGACGCCCGCCGGCGACGGCACGCTGGACCTGATTCTGCGCGATGGGCACGCCGAAGTGGCGCCGGGAAACCGGCTGAAAGCCGTGCGTCCGGCCCAGGCGAGGGCGCAAGGCCTACCCGTGCCATCGGACGCTTCGCTGCACACGGGTGTGAAGGACCCCAACGAACGCTTCCATTTCCGCTTCCCGGACCTCAACGGACAGGTTGTCTCCGATGGCGACGCGCGCTTTCAGGGCAAAGTGGTTCTGGTGAACGTCACGGGAAGCTGGTGCCCGAACTGCCACGACGAATCGCCTTACCTCGCGGAACTCTATCGCAAGTACCACAAAGCGGGCCTCGAAATCGTAGCGCTGAATTTCGAGGAGGAGGAGCAACTGAAGGACCCCACCCGTTTGCGCGCCTACGTGAAACAGTATGGAATCGAGTATCCGGTATTGCTTGGAGGCAGGCAGGACGAAGTGAATGCCAAGCTACCCCAGGCGGTCAATCTCAACTCCTGGCCGACGACATTCTTTCAAGACCGCAGCGGCCGGATTCGCAGGGTTCACGTCGGCTTCGCGGGCCCCGCTACCGGAGAGTTGAATACGCTTCTAAAGGAAGAGTTCACCACCGAAATCGAGCGCCTGCTGGCGGAAAAGGCCCAGCCCTTGGTTTCGCAAAATCAGGGAGCGGTGCGTTAGCCGGCTCGATTTGAGGAGAACCCATGAACATACACACAAGCAGGCGCAGATTCGTGCAGAGTATGGCCGCCGGCGGAGCAGTCGCTCAATACCGGCCGGCTGTGGCGGCTGCATCGGGCCGCGGAGGGAGCGGCCCGGCCGCGGCCACCGATTACCTGGAACCCGCTCGACAGGCGGCAGCCTGGATTCGGGCGAACGCCATCCAACAGCCTGTTGGTATTGCCTGGCCCTCGGAGCCCGGTAAACCGGAAACCGTGGGGCCAGACATCTATAAGGGCAACGCCGGCACCTTGATTTTCTTCATCGAGCTGGCGCGCGCCGCCAAAGACGCGTCTTACAGCGAGGACGCCCAACGAGCCGCCGACTACGTGATCGACCGCGCTGCCGGTATTGAGGGCAGCGGGTTCAACCGCGAGGGGCTTGCCGGCGCATCCTACGCCATTCTGGAGACGTGGAAATCGACGAGAGATTCCCGATACCGTGACGCCGCAATATCGGCAACCGAAGTGCTGGCGAAGCGCGCGAAAGCGGCCGGCGCCGGAGTGACGTGGGGGCCGGCGTTCGACATCAGCGGTGGGGATGCCGGGGTGATCTCGTATCTCCTCTACGCCGCCCGCACGTTTGACCGGGACGACTGGCGCCAGTTGGCGCGGAACGCCGGCAAGCATCTGCGCGAGATTGCGCGGAAGGATACCGGAGGCAACCTCTACTGGTCCGCGACGCCCAACTTCTCGCATGGCACGGCGGGTGCGGCCACCGTGCTGGCGCAACTGTACTCGGAGACGCGGGAGCAGGAGTTCCTCGATGCCGCGCTCTCGGGCGCCGCTCATCTCAAGAGCATTGCGCGCGCCGACCGCGACACCTTCCTGCTCTATCATGGCGCACCAAATGGCCGGGACCTCTTTTACCTTGGCCAGTGCAACGGACCGGCCGGATCGGCCCGGCTGTTCTACGAACTCTATCGAAACACCAGGGACAAAAGCTGGCTCGATATCACCGAACGCGCGGCGGGCGCAATCCTGAGAAGCGGCATTCCCGAGCAGCAGAACGACTCGTATCCGCAGATTCCGCTGCGCGTCGAGTACTCGGTCAAGCCCGGCCACTTACCCGGTTTCTGGAATAACATCAGCCAGTGCTGCGGAGCGGCCGGAATCGCCGAGTTCTTCCTGAGCCTGCACCAGGCGACGGAGAAACAGCAGTATCTGGACTTTGCCCGCCGGGCGCTGGACAACGTGGTCAGCCGCGCTTTCGGCGACGACAAAGGCTACCGGTGGTACCAGTCCGAGTTTCGGATTCAGCCGTGGATCGTCGCCGCCCAGACCGGCTACATGCAGGGCGCCGCCGGGGTTGGCAGCGCGCTTCTGCACCTGCACACGGCGCTCGAAAACAAGTACCACGCAGTCCTGTTTCCCTACAACCCGTTCCCCCGCGATGCGGCGCAGGTAAAGTCATGAGCGGCGAGTTCCATTCGCGTTCCGGTGCGGCGGTTACGGCATCATCGTTGGTTTCCCGGCTGGTCCGCGGTTCCGGATTGCCCCGCTGTTGTGGTTGCCTCCGCTGTTCTTCCTGTGGCGCCAGGCATTTCCTGGCTTTTATCAACTAAGAGAGTTTTGCGGTAAGGGAGAGTGCCGCGAACCCGTCGCGACTGGTGTCTCCGCTTTCAGCGAACCCGTTTCCGGCGAATTTGCGGCACGGAAAGGTAATCATATGAAACTGT
>Ga0326728_10018341_pt1 | contig 13807 bp, 12 predicted proteins | sample MB3enrmetagenome_FD_207602 | JGI IMG/M metagenome (GOLD analysis project Ga0326728, IMG submission 207602) | Lab enriched peat soil microbial communities from McLean, Ithaca, NY, United States - MB31MN | ecosystem: Environmental > Terrestrial > Soil > Wetlands > Peat | place: USA: New York... | reverse complement strand
TGCAGGCCGGTGGGCGTTCTGTACATGAAGGACGAAGCCGGCGGCGACGAGAAAATTGTCGCGGTTCCTTCGGACAAGGTTTCTCCCCTTTACCGGAAGATCAAAAACTATGGCGATTTGCCTGAGATGCTTCTGGAACGGATCGCGCATTTTTACGAGCACTACAAGGACCTCGAAGCGGGCAAGTGGGTGAAGATCGACCATTGGGGCGACGAGGCCGAAGCACGCGCCATGATCGAGCGGGCGATCGTTGCGGGGCGCGGCGCGGCTTCAAAGGCTTAGCAAGCGAGGCAGCGCTCCGTCACTTGGCTGTTTTCACCACGGGCTAGCTCTGCTAGCGTCCCCCCGAGGTGGGCGCGCCGGTTTTTCGCGCTACACTGCCGGTTTGAGTTTAGTTTATCGTCTGGATCAAAAGTAGGAAGGGAAAGTCATGGCAATCACAGAGGAACGGCGTGTCCGCGTTAACGCGCATCCCGAAGAATGGTTCAGCATCATCTTGGCGCTTGTCGCGGCAATCGCGGCGTGGGGCTACATCGGGTATTGCCCAAAGTGCGAGCCGGAAAGGGCCATCTACTGGATCATCCCCGTTTGGCTTGGGCTTATCTACCTCATCGTCCAGATGGCGTTCTTGCTGCTTTCCGCGAGCCAAGTCCGGGCGCTCGGCGTGCTCGATTCCATAATCGCGATTGTCCCGCTGGTCGTCGGTTTGGTGATGGTTGCGTTGAGCATTCTTATTCCCGAGAAGCTCCCGCTTTCGAATTATCAGCTGAATACGCTGGCGGTTTTGATCGTTACGGGCGCTGCGGAGTTCCTGCTCACGATCTGGATCCGCTTCGTCGTCAATCGCCGCACGCTCGGCGTTGGCGGCGGCAACTAAACGGCGCACTTTCTGCCACGATCCCATGCCGGTGAGGCGCGTGCGCCTTTCCGGCTCTCTTCGTTCTATATCATTGCGGAGCGAGGACGAGGTGCAGGGGTCCGCTGCAGGCAATAGGCGAGGAAGACTATGCTGTTAGCGATCATGGGCGCTGCGGGGCGGATGGGGCGCGAACTCATCCGCACTGTTCACGAAACGCAAGGATGCGAGGTTGCGGGTGCCGTCGAGCGGCACGGCTCCCCGTTCGTTGGCAAAGACGCGGGCGAGGTGGCAGGCATCGGCCATATCGGCGTGCCCATCGCCGCCGATGCGCTGCCGCTCTTCACCCACATCGAAGGGGTCCTCGATTTCACAACGCCAGCGGCGAGCGTCGAGGCGGCCGCGCTTTCCGCCCAAGCGCGCATCGTCCACGTCATCGGCACAACCGGCTTCACGGACGGCGATCAAGCCAAGCTCGAAGCCGCCGCCCGCCATGCAACGATCGTCAAATCCGGCAATATGAGCCTCGGCGTCAATTTGCTTGGCGCACTCGTGGAGCAGGCCGCGCGCGCGCTCGACGAGAGCTTCGACATCGAAATCCTCGAAATGCACCACAGACACAAAGTCGATGCGCCCTCAGGAACGGCGCTTCTGCTCGGCGAGGCCGCAGCGAAAGGGCGCAGCGTCGCGCTCGCAGACAAGAGCGTTAGAAGCAGGGACGGGCATACTGGCGAGCGCCCCGCAGGCGCGATCGGCTTCGCAACGCTTCGAGGCGGGAGTGTCGTCGGAGACCATACTGTCATCTTCGCCGGTGCTGGAGAGCGCTTGGAACTCACGCACCGCGCGCAGGACCGTCAGATTTTCGCCCGCGGCGCGGTCGCGGCCGCTCTTTGGGCACAGGGCCGCGGACCAGGACTGTTTTCGATGCGGGACGTGCTCGGAATTAGCTGAGCCGCCGCATTCGCTCTTCAAGCAAAGGACATCACAATGGAAAACGTACTCGTGCTCGTTCGCCATGGCGAGAGCGAATGGAACAAGCTCAATCTGTTCACCGGCTGGCGCGATGTGGGCCTTAGCGACGCCGGGATCGCGGAGGCGCACCGCGCCGGCAAGCTCCTCAAAGCCCAAGGCTATGTCTTCGATATTGCCTTCACGAGCGCGCTCAAGCGGGCTCATCTCACGCTTGACATCATGCTTGAGGAGCTTGGGCAGCAGGGCTTGGAAACGATCAAGGATCAAGCCCTCAATGAGCGCGACTACGGCGACCTCTGCGGCTTGAACAAGGACGACGCCCGCAAGCGCTGGGGCGAAGAGCAGGTTCATATCTGGCGCCGTTCCTACGACATCGCTCCACCCGGCGGCGAAAGCTTGAAGGATACGGCGGCGCGCGTGCTGCCCTATTACGAGGCGAAGATCCTGCCCCAACTCTTGGCCGGCCGCAACGTGCTCGTCTCGGCGCACGGCAATTCGCTTCGCGCGCTCATCATGAAGCTCGACAAACTCTCTCCGGAGGAAATCGTAAAGCTGAACCTTGGAACGGGCGAACCCTATGTCTACCGCTTGAACGCGGATGGTTCTACCGCGTCCAAAACGACGCTCACGTCGTAAGCGGTGCGGGGGCACATGAAAAAGCATAGCCAGCGCAGACCAAAGCCGAAAGCGCCGCAAAGGCCGGCCGCCGCTCCGGCAGCGCGCCGCGCAGACACGTCCGTGCAGCGTGCCGCGGCGCTGCCCGCAAGTGAGCACGAGCAGGAAGAGAGAAAGATTGGCGTCGTAAGCGGCACACCTGCCGACGCGTTCGACGAAACCGCGGAACGTAAGCACGACAAATGGGTTGCGATTTACATCTCCGTGCTGGCAGTTCTGCTCGCGATTGCCGCTACCGGCAGCAACGACGCGATGAAGACCGCGCAGCAGGCCGGTTTCCAGGTGAACGACCAGTTCGCATTCTACCAAGCGAAGACGATCCGGCAGTCGCAGATCAAGCTCGCCTCCGACCAGCTCGAGTTGAAGATGCTGGAGACGCCCAATCTCCCCGAGCCGGCCCTCAAGCATCTTCAGACCAGCAAAGCCGATTACGACAAAGAGGTCGCGCGGCTGGAAACGAACGCGAAAAACGGCAAAAAAGAACTCTTGGCGAAGGCGGAAAACTGCGAGAACGAGCGCAATCTAGCTCTCGCTCAGCACCCCTTCTACGATTACTCGATGGCCATGCTGCAAATCGCCATCGTGCTGGCATCCGCCTCGATCATTACCGGGGCGAGGCTGCTGCTAGGGGCGAGCGGTCTCGTAGGCCTATTCGGGATTTTCCTGTTCTTGAACGGTTATACCCTCGTGTACGGAGCGCCTCCATTGAAGCACGATAAGGGCGATGCCTTGGAGAAGGCGGGCGTTCATATCTCGCTGAAATGCATCGAGGAATAGCCGATACAGCGCTCGCCGCGCCGTTTTGCGGGCCGCATACAAAAACTCTACGAAGTGTACAAATCATGGAAAAGCCTGCCGGCGGCGTTTCAAGGAAAAGACCTGTAAAGACCGCAGCCAAGCCAAAGGCGGCGAGCAAAAAAATTGGTGCGAGCACTGGCGGGCCCGCAGCGCTTGCGGCTTCCGAAGTGCGTGAGATCTTCGCCAGGTTCGCTGCCGCCATGCCCGATCCCAAAACCGAGCTTGAGCACGTGAATCCGTTCACGCTGCTCGTCGCGGTCGTCCTGTCGGCTCAGGCCACCGACGCGGGCGTCAACAGGGCGACGAAAAGCCTGTTTGCAAAAGTGGACACGCCACAAAAGATGGTTGCGCTGGGCGAGGAGAAACTTCGCGACGCCATCAAAACCATCGGGCTCTTCAATACCAAAGCCAAGAATGTGATCGCGCTTTCCAAGGTGCTGGTGGAGAGCCACGGCGGGGAGGTGCCGCGGGACCGCGCGGCGCTTGAGGCGCTGCCGGGGGTTGGGCGCAAATCGGCCAACGTCGTTTTGAATGTAGCGTTCGGCCAGCCCACCATCGCGGTCGACACGCACATTTTCCGGGTGGCGAACCGCACCGGCTTAGCATCCGGCAAGACGCCGCTTGAAGTGGAGCATGGGCTCGAACGCATCGTGCCGCCCGAATATATTCACCATGCCCATCATTGGCTCGTTCTTCACGGCCGCTATGTTTGCAAGGCGAAGAAGCCCGAATGCTGGGCTTGCGTCATCGCCGGTCTTTGCAAGTTCGAACTCAAAACGCCGGCGCCTCAGGGTACGGGGGCAAAGGCCGTCTCAACAAAAACGGAAGCCGCATCCTCATGACAAAGCCCCTGCAAGTAACCGGCATCGGTCACGCCCTCGTCGATATCATCGCTTCCTGCGAGGAGCCGCTGCTCGAAGAGTTCTCGCTTGCCAAGGGCACGATGCGCCTGACCTCGCCGGAAGAAGCTGCCGCGCTCTATGACAAGATGGGACCCGCCGTCGAAACGTCGGGCGGGTCGGCGGCAAACACTTGCGCCGGTATCGCATCGCTTGGCGGCCGCGCAGGCTTCATGGGCAAGGTGGGCCACGATCAATTTGCACGGGTGTTCGCGCACGATATCCGCTCCATCGGCGTCGTCTTCAGCGATGGCGAGGCCAAAAGCGAAACGCCGACTGGCCGCTGCCTCATCCTTGTAACGCCGGACGGCGAGCGCACCATGAACACGAACCTGGGCGCCGCCGCCGAGTTCGCCGATGCCGATCTCGACCGCGCCGCCATCGAGGCGAGCCAAGTCCTCTATCTGGAAGGCTATTTGTTCGATCCCGTAGAGGCGCGCGCCGCGTTCCACACCGCCGCAGACCTCGCCCGCGCCGCCGGTACGAAGGTCGCCTTCACCTTGTCCGATCCCTTCTGTGTCGACCGCCATCGCGAGGGTTTCCGCAGCTTTATCCACGACCGCGTCGATATCGTCTTTGCGAATGAGCGGGAGCTGCTGTCGCTCTATCCCGGCTCGACGTTCGAAGAGGCCTGTGCAGAGATCAAGACCGAATGCTCGATAGCCGCGATCACGCGCAGCGAGAAGGGCGCGGTTATCATCGAAGGCGAGCGCGCGATAGCCGTGCCGGCCGTGCCTATCGAAAAGCTCGTGGATGCCACGGGCGCGGGCGATCTCTATGCGGCGGGCTTCCTGTTCGGGCTAGCGTCCGGGCGCGATCTCGAAACCTGCGGGCGGCTTGGCAGCCTCGCCGCGTCGGAGGTGATCGTCCATGTGGGGCCCCGTCCGCAGCGGCCACTTGTGGAGGCGGCAAGGGCCCACGGCCTCATTTAGTCTGTCCCTGCGTATCGGAATCGGGAAGTGGGGCCCCCGACCCCCCCCCCCCCACAAACCGCAAGCGGCCCTCTCCTCGAGAGTAGTGCAAGCGGTCTCTCTCCCCTTGGGGAGAGAGACAGAGTGAGGGGGTCTTGATAGGTTTCCGCTTAGATCAGGCCACAGACCGCAATCATGCAACCGCCTCGTATTGAGCCGCGGGCTGCCGGGCGGCCTGAAGCGCATGCTCCAAGGCAGCGAAACTGCGGATGATCGTTTTTGCCCCGCCCTTTTTCAGATCCGCCACGGAGTGGTAGCCCCAGCTTACGCCAATGCCTTCCACATTTGCGCAACTGGCCATCAACATGTCGTAGGACGTGTCGCCGATCATAATTGTTGTGCCGGGGGTGGCGCCGGTCTCTTCCATCGCTTGCAAGAGCATTGCCGGATGCGGCTTCGACGGAGCGTCGTCGGCTGTTTGCACAGTTGCAAAGATGCCCTGCAATCCGTTCTGCTCGATGAAGCGCGTAACGCCGCGGCGCGACTTGCCCGTAGCTAGCCCGAGTAAGACGTCCTCTCTTGCGGCGAGGCTGAAAAGGAGAGAGGCAGCTCCCTGAAATAAGGGTTCATCGGTGTTCGGCTGGCGCCGCAAAACCATGCACCACTCGCGATAAGAGCGGACAAGCTCATCCCTCGTTCCCCGGGATTGCTCCTGTGCGAGCACCCTCATCGCTTCGGGGACAGAAAGACCGACAGTGCGCAATATGGCGGTACGCTCGGGCGCGGCAAGACCCGAGCCCTCAAAGCTTAGGCGCATGCTCTCGACAATCAAATGCTGGCTATCGACAAGAGTACCGTCGCAGTCAAAAACAACAAGCTTGGATGTGAATGTCATTTCCAGCCATCCGTACAGGTCTAGTTGAGCACCGAACCCCGTCACAACTTTACTCATACTGGCCCTGCGAGATTACGCCAAGCTGACTAAAGAAAAATCAGGACCTTAGATTAATATACCGCTCACCCTACTCATCGTAGCGCTGCACCTCGAACCCCAAAAGCTCGAACGTCTTCGCCATATGCGCGGGCAGCGGAGCCGAGATATCGATATCCCCCACTTTGGCGTCCTTCAAGGTTAGGCGCCGCGCATGAAGATGCAGCTTGTTTTCTATCCCGTCCATTGGCAATTCAGCCACATCACCATATTTTTGATCGCCCAAGATCGGCGTACCCAGAATATCCATATGCGCGCGAAGCTGATGCTGTCGCCCCGTCACCGGTTTGAGCGAAACCCACGCGAGCTTCTGGGCCACCCTATCGATCACCGAATAATAGGTGGTTGCGTGCTGCGCGAGGTCCTGCTCGCCCGGCCGCGCTTTGCGGACACGGTCGCCCTCCGGCCCCGCCGCTTTCACGAGCGGCGCCTCGACCTTGCCCTGAGGCGGCTTCGGCACGCCGCGCACGATCGCCCAATAGATTTTTTGCACCGAGCGCGTTTGGAAGAGCCGGCCGAGCCGCGCTGCGGTTTGCCGGTCTTTTGCGACGACGAGAATGCCGGTGGTATCGCGGTCGAGGCGGTGGACAAGGCGCGGACGCTCGCCGCCGAAGCGATCGGCCATGCCGGCGAGCAGGCCGTCGATGTGCCGCGAGGTTTTCGTCCCGCCCTGAACGGCGATACCGTAGGGCTTATTCAAGACGGCGATGTAATCGTTCTCGAAAACGATCATCCGCTCGATGAAATCGCGGTCGGCTTTCGACATCCCCGGCGGGGGCTTGAGCGAGGGCTCAGCCCCGGCGGCCGGCGCCGCAAAATGCGTTGGAACCCGGATTTCCTGGCCCGTGCTGAGGCGTGCATCCGCCTTCATGCGGCCGCCGTCGACGCGCACCTGCCCAGTGCGTACAAGCTTTTGCACGAGCGTATGCGGGAGCGAGGGATAATATTTCTTTAGCCAGCGGTCGAGACGGAGACCGTCATCGTCCGCCCGGACGGCGCGTTTTTCGATGCTCATAGCGCTAAATGCCGCCAACACGCGCGTAAAGTAAAGAGGGTGCTCTGGCGAGCGGCAGGAGCGCGCACCGCCCGCCGTCCTTGTCAAAACGGCCGCGCATTCCGCAGCGGCCGCTTTGCTGTCTTTCTGCAGGCCGCGGCGATGCGGCTATTTCGTTACCGGCTGCGGCCGGTAGGGGCCAGTGATACGCTCGAAGTTCGGCCGGTACTCCGTCGGATGGTAATCGGCCGGATCGACGGTCCGGGCTGGATAGTTCTTGCCGGGAATGTCGGTCACGATGAACTGCCCGTCGCGGTAGGCCGCCATGACTCCGTGCCGCTTCTCTTGCACCTGATTCATGATGAGGTTGCCATAGTAATAACCCATATACCTATCGTGAACCACGGGTTCGCCCGCGCGCAGAAGGTAGGTTATGTCCATGTTCAGGAACCGCACCTTGGGCAGGCGCTGGCTAAGCTCCCTAGCGAGGAATTCGGCAATATCGATCTTCTTGCGATGGCCATAGGCGTCGGCCGGCCCCTCTTCCGGCACAGGCATGCCGAGATTGGCGCCTTCGGACAGAATAACGGTCGAATATTGCAGCGGGTTCTTACGGTCGGCGGCGATCAATTCCGCCAGCCGGTCGATATTGGAGGGCACCTCTGGGATCAAGACGCGGTCGACCGAGGCAACGATGGCGGTTTCGAGCGCCGTGAAGCCTGCGTTGCGGCCAAAAATCCGGAAAAGGATGGTTTCGCGGTGGGAGCACCCCGTGGAACGGATGCGGCCGATAAACTCGCTCGCCCGCTCGATCGCGGTCTGGAAGCCGAGGCAGTAATCGGTGCCGGGCACGTCGTTATCCATGGTTTTCGGAATGCCCCAAGCGGGAACGCCCTCCGAAACCAGCCTCGCGCCGAAGCTCTGCGTGTCGTCTCCGCCCACGACGATGATGCCATCCAGCTCCAGGAAGCGCATGTTCTCGATGACTTCGCGGGTCAGATCGACTTTGTCGCCGGGCGCACGTCCTGCGCCGTAAGAGGCGAGATGCGGCGGCAGGTCGCTCACTTTCACATTGGCCGGATTGGTGCGGGTCGATTGCAATATCGTGCCGCCCTGACGATCGATTTCGTTCGTCGAAAGACGCGTCAGCGGCATAACATGCCCATGCTGCCAGGTCTGCGGATCGCCGGCGCGGAACACAACGCCCTCGCGGCCCCGTGAGCGGTCGAGGAAGGTGATGCCTTCCCACCCGCCTCTGAGGCCAAGGACGCTAATGCCCATGGAATCGGCACGGTGGACCACCGCCTTAATGGCCGGGTTCAGTCCGGGCACATCGCCACCGCCGGTCAAAATTCCAAGCCGGCGTATCGAGGTCTTGAGTTGTTCTGGCATAACGCTCCCTCCTTTGTGTGATGCGTCTATCTAACGGTGCGATGCATCAATCTGAACGATGAGAGGATCGGAAACGTTCGCGGCGCCGCGCGCGCGGTGGAACCTTCCAGTCTCCCCTCCGGATCGGCTGTTGTGTCACTAAACTACTAAATCCGTCTCCGTAAATACTCATCGCGGTCGCAGGCTGCTTCATCTGTCTTGCACCGCACGGCGGCCAGGAAACGAGGCGGAATGGTTATCGTAAGGCGGTGCGGGCTTCCACAAGATTTTTCTCATTGCCCGCGAAGAGAACGAGCATTGGAGATCGAGGTGCGCTGCCCACTCCATGCACTTTGCACCAATTGGCTAGCGCCCGGCAAGAGATCCGGCAAGTGCGGCCAGCCGGACAGTCCATGCTTGCGCCGGAACGCTTCACTTTTTGTGACACCGGCCCTCAACTGGGGCCGGAACATCGCGAGCGCAACTCAGCCCCCAATCCCCCGCTTTATTACCGGCTAGAATCCGGGTTAGAAGAGCGGCATGGAAGGCTGCGAACCCTATATCCGGCTTTTGGCATCGCTCCCGGCCTTTGCGGCGCTGGACGAGGCGCAATTGCAAACGCTTTATGCGTTTTGCGCTCTCAAAATCGTCGCCAAGGGGGAGACGGCTTCGGTCGCCGGACAAGTTGTCGATGAGCTCGGCATCGTCGTTTCGGGACGCCTCGCCGCGCTGGAGCCTGGCATGCCGGAAGCCGGGCAAGGCGCACCGGTTGAGCCCGAGGCCTTCTTCAGGCGAAAGCCCGCGCAAGCGACCGCCGTCGCGCTTCGCGAGACGGTTCTCTTGACGCTCGCTTGGGACGATTTTGCTGCCGCTATGCGGTCAAGCCCGGCCCTCCTTGCTGCTGCGCTCTCAAGTATGTGGCAGGAGAGCACGCAAGTGCGCCGCGCGCCGGGCAAGCTGTCGCGTCTTGTGGTCTGCCCTGCCGGCTCGCAAAGATATTTGGAACCCGGTTTGAAGGAAGCGCTGCTTGCTGCATTGGAAAGCCTCGCCGAGGTCCGGGTTCTCCGCAGCGGAAGCTTCGGGGCAGGCATGCCGGGCGCGTTGGCGCTCGATTCGCCCGGCATTGCGCATTGGTTCCAGGAGCAGGAGCTCGAGTTCGATATCACCGTCATCGCCACCGATGAGACGGAGCTCGATTTTGCGAAGGAAGCCATCGGGGAAGCGGACGGGATCCTGTTCATCGCAAGCGGCGGGGATGCAGGATTGTCCGTGCTCGAAAGGCACGCTTTAGCGGAACGTGGTGCTCAAAACTGCTTCCTTGTCCTTGCGAAGACCGCAACCAGCACGATCCGCGATGCCGCCGCTTGGATAGAACCGCGCCGCTACCGCTCGGCTCAACCGCTGGACTTCACGGCGCCCGGCGACGTGCGGCTGATAAGCCAAGCATTTCTTGGCAAGGGACATGCCGTCGCTGCCGCGGGCTCAGGCGTTCACGCCGCAGCGATTTTTGGCGCGCTGCTGGCCTTCGAGGAGCATGGCTTGCCTGCGGTGTGCCTCGCGGCCGCAGGCAGCGCCGTCCTGCCGGCGGGTCTTCTGGCATGCGGCAAGCTCTCCGCCGGGCAAGCGATTTTCCGCGAGCTGGCCAATCCGCTCCTGTGGAAGCGGGCCTCACGCGTCGAAGCAGGACTTTGCGATCCCGCCGCGCTCGATAATTTCCTTGTTGGCGCTTTGAAGGGATTGGAAATCCCGGCCGCCAGCCGTCCGTTTGCCGCGGTGTCGCGTTCGCTTTCTGCGGGTGGGCCGCAGGTCCACCGCGAGGGGCGCCTGCACGGCGCGGTACGGGCCGGCATTGCACCCCCCGGCATTCTGCCGTCACTCATCTTGGAGGGCGGAGACATTCTGGTAAGCGGAGAGAACGAGACCGGCGGGCTTTTGGCCGCGGCCGAAGGGCTGTCCGCGTCGCCCGTCTTTTTTCTTCATGCCAAGGCGCCGCCGCTCGGTGCTTCGCCAATGTCCTATCGCAGCTTGACCGGAGCCTCGCTGTTCCGGCTGACCCAGACCCCGCCCGACAAGCGCGTGCGCCTCGAAACGGTGCTCGGAGCGGCGGCCGCGACCGATACCGCAGCTGGCGGCCTGCGCTCTTTCGCCATTCCAGTTGCGGAAGGGATCATGCCCATGGACTGGCCGCAATGGGCTACATTGCGCGACGCGGCCTACGATTGGGTGTCGAGGGAGCTTGAGACGCGCCACCTGACTTCGGACTGTAACGGCCCTGCTTAGCAAGCGGCGGTTTGAGAGAGAACATGACGGCGGGTCCTAGAGAAGAAATCCCAGAAGAAGGGCCGGCGTCCCGCCTGTCCGGTCACGCAGCGGGCGCAGCGCGCTTCGTCTTGAGCCTGCCATTCAGAATTGCCGGAAGGGTGGCGAGGCATACCGTCCAGATTCTATTTGCAATTTTTGTCGTAATTCTCCACCCGCAGATCAAATGGCTTGCCGCGCTCCTTGCCGATTCATACCTAGTCAGGAACTACGTAAAGCCAAGCCTGCAAGTTTTTGCAGTTCATATCTACGAGCCTTACTTCTCTTACTTGAGCCGGCTGCCGCCTTATTGGGCGACGTTCAGCGTCGCGCTACCGCTCGCGGTTCTCGAGCCGGCCAAGCTTTATGCCACGATTATGATAGCCGAACGGCCCAAGGCCGGCATCGTGCTCTGGCTCGCCCTGCAGGGGGTGAGCTTCGTGCTGATCGACCGGACCTGGACCGCCGTGCGCCCGCAAAGCCGCAAGATTTGGCTTGTCGCCCGCGTACATGCGTGGGGCTGGCTCAACGCCGCGTACGGCAAATATTGGATCACAAACTCTTTGTTCTATCGGACGGCGGTGCGCTGGAAGAAGCAAGCGCGCCGCGCGGCTCGCAGCCTGTGGGCAGGCCTCATGCCGCGGCGCCGCGGCAAAATCCGGTAAGTCCGGCTGAGGGATTTGCCTGATTTGCGGATGCCGAGACGTGCGATGCGGGCCGGCACCGGCTGAGCCGATGCCCCATCAAGCCGTTCCTTACTCCCTTCGCTCGATGGAAAACTAGAATGGAGTTTCCCGGAGCATCACCAAACTTCATGAAGCCTTCACAAAGCGCGGCGCGCGGCCTGCTTTTTGCAAGATAATCCTCTTAAGGTTCTCGAAGCGGACGCCACTCTTGCGGAAGCGGACTCGCCGTGGCGGGCGCTTGATCGCCCATCATGACTAGAAATTAGGCATTACCGAAGAAAACATGACAAAGATGCTACAGCTTTTTTTGTCTGCAGGACGTGTAAGGACCCTGTAAGCCCGCGTCGCCTAATGCTCCCAAAGGGCAGTATAGTGAGGGTGGGATATGGGATTCGAGGGCATACGCTTCATAGGCGGCCGATCGTGTGCCAAACGTTTCAGCGGCGCCGCTTTATTGACAGGCCTGGCTGTGCTTCTTGGATCTTGCGAAGTTGGACCGGATTTTAAGATACCGCTCTCGCCAGAGATCGCCAATTTTACGCCGGACCGGCTCCAGGCAGCCAATATGGCTGGCGGCAAAACCCAGCGCTTTGCCATCGACCGGGATCTGCCCGCGGACTATTGGACGCTGTTTCGCTCGCCGGCTATGAATAGCCTCGTTACGCGCGCTCTCAAGGATAATCCGAATATCGATGCAGCCCGGGCAGCGCTGCGGGTCGCGCAGGCGAACGTCTATGCCGAGGTTGGGCTGCTTTTCCCGCTGGCGAGCGGGAACTATAATGGCACCGGGGGGAGAGTCGCGAGCGAGGTTTCATCGCCCCTATCCTCCCCCATTCCAAGTAACTATTACACGCTGCATACGGCGCAACTCAGCGTATCCTACGTGCCCGATGTCTGGGGCGGCACAAGACGCCAAGTCGAGAACCTCGATGCGGTGAAGGATAATCAACGCTTCATGAACGAAGCGACGTTTCTCACACTGACATCGAGCATCGCGGTTGGGGCGATCCAGGAAGCGTCCTTGCGCGCGCAAATTAAAGTGACTGAAAAGCTGATCGTCATCTCGAAGGACATCCTCGACAAGGTCAAGCTGCAAAAGGAGCTGGGCCAGCTGACGGGCCTCGATGTCGCGGGCCAGGAGGCGCTCGTCGCGCAGACAGAGGCGACCTTGCCGCCCTTGCGCAAAGCGCTCGCTCAGACCCGCGACTCCCTTACCGTCTTGTCGGGCCATCTTCCAGGCGAAGGCTTACCCGAGCGCTTCGAATTCTCAGGCCTCAAGCTGCCGGCGAACCTGCCTGTCAGCCTGCCCTCGAAACTTGTCGCGCAGCGGCCGGACGTGCGGGCGGCGGAAGAGAACATGCGGGCAGCTTCGGCATTGATTGGCGCCGCGATTGCGAACAGGCTTCCGCAATTCTCCGTCACCGGCGATATTGGCCGGCAGGGCACGCAGTTTGCAAATCTGTTCAGCAGCAACCCCGCCTTCTATTTCTACACCGGGCTAGCAAACGCATCGCAGGTTATTTTCGACGGTTTCACGCTACAGCAACGGCAGCGCGCTGCCGAAGCAGGCCTCGATCAGGCCGCGGCGCTATACCGGCTTGCGGTCCTGACCGCGTTCCAAAACGTGGCCGACTCCCTATATGCGATCAAGCACGACACGATCGGCCTCGAAAAAGCGATTTTAGCAGAAGCCGCGGCGAAAAAATCGTTAGACCTGACGCGGATCCAGCTGACCCAGGGCCAAGTCGCCTTCCCGCAACTTTTGGCCGCGCAGACGACCTATTTGCAGTCGGAGCTGGTTACCATTACGGCGCTCCAAAACCGCTATTCCGACACAGTGGCGCTGTTCCAGGCGCTGGGCGGCGGCTGGTGGAATAGGGAGGCACCGGCACCGGCCAGCGAGGCCCAAAAATGGCTCGTCAGCGTGACCGGTATCGAGAAGGATCCGATCTTGACCGCCTATCCCGGAGCAACCAAAGACAATGCACGCTAAAGACCGCGCTTGCCGGAGCCCTGCGCAATGCAGGCGGCATCGCTGCCAGGATTTACGGAGACAAGAAGTATGACATTCGAAAAGTTAGGCATTGACCGGAGCGCGGCGGTCCTGCCTCTCATCGCAATTATGGCGGCTTGCGGTAGCCTTTTCGCTTCGGCTGCCACGCAAGAGACAAAGGAGGCTTCGCCGTCCATAGAACTGTCCGCAAAGCAGCTTGCTCAAGTTAAAACCGAGCAGCTTGGCGAGCACATGTTTCCTATTGAGAAACAAGCGGTTGGCAGCATCGATTTTAACGAGGAGCTGCTCACCCAGGTCTTCACGCCCTATCAGGGCAGGATTATTAAGGCCTATGCAAGCGTC
>Ga0326728_10018340_pt1 | contig 13807 bp, 16 predicted proteins | sample MB3enrmetagenome_FD_207602 | JGI IMG/M metagenome (GOLD analysis project Ga0326728, IMG submission 207602) | Lab enriched peat soil microbial communities from McLean, Ithaca, NY, United States - MB31MN | ecosystem: Environmental > Terrestrial > Soil > Wetlands > Peat | place: USA: New York... | reverse complement strand
GCTGTTGTTGCCGCTGTTGCTGTTCGTGATCGCGCACCAAGGCTTCCAAGGTGCGCAATAATAATTGGGTCAATTCCGGTTCGCTGTTTTTCATGGGTCACTCTGGTTCTTCGAGTTCGATAAAGGTCCTGCCCTGGGTTTTGATCGGCTGGCCCTTGGGGATGAATTGGGCCGCCCGCAACCGCGCCAGCCTGTCCTGGCTGTGCGCAATTTCCGTGTGCAACTGCTGAAGGCGTGATTCCGCGCGCGCCGTTTTCCATGTCACCGCCAGCATCAAGGCTGACGCCAGAAACACCGCCAAGGCCGTCACCGTCACGGCCAACCGCATGTGCTTCCGGCAGCGCGACTCGGTTTCGGCGATAAAGTTTTTGAAATGCTGCGACTCGGCGCGCAAATAATTCTGCCACTCGGTCTTGAGCTTCTCGGAGTTCATCCGGGCTGCCTGCTCCCGTTCCTGCTGTGCCTGTTTCAAGTCGTTGGTGATCGAAGCTACGTTCATAGAATAATCCTTTCAATCGGGTCCGGTTGCCGTCCTTGTCGGCAATCGTAAGATAATTTTTGCCCTGTCGCGGCACGCTGTACCCGGCCTGCTCAAGAAAACAAATGACATCGGCGCGGTTTTGAATCCGTCCGGCTTTAAATTCGCCGCAAACCGCCGCGTCAATGGCGGTGAGCAATTGTTTCCGGCTCAGGCCAAGTTTTTTGGCAATCTGAATCGTGCGGCTCCGTGCGGGGTCATCGGGGCGGCTCAAGCCATATTTGATGTTGATCATCCGTTCCCAGGCGTAAAAAAGATCGTGGTCGCGGCGGTGGTGATAAATCGTGATTTTCCTGCCGGTGCGGAGATCGGTTTCGACGGCGGTAATGTGATAGTCGGGGCGCGTGGCCTTGGTCGCGGGATGAATTTTGTCCGCATGACCCACCGCCAGAATATCCAGCGCGTCCTCCTCCAGCCCGCCGCGCAGCAAATGGCGGAAGTCATCGAGGATTGCCGCCTCGGTTTCGGGGGTGATATTTTCCTCAAAGCTCAAAACGATGCCGCAGTATTTTTGGGAAAAATGGGAGCCGTCAATCAACCGCTGTGTGACGGCTGGGTCGCCGTGCAAAATCCGCGCGGTGGGGTTCTTCAACTGGTAGCGGATGGACGCCTTTTTGCCGCCCAGAATCTTGATTACCATAACGCCTCCATCGCGGCGCGGATTGCCGCTAGTTCCACCATTATTCTGACGGCTTCAATCTTCTCGCCGGTCAGAACGGCGCGATTGATGCCGCGCGCAACTTGATTCAGGTTGTTGCCGATGCGTGCCAGATGGCGCGTCAAATCGCGCCGAACATCAACCGCTTCGTTGCGCTGGGGAACCGGCTGGTCCATCGCCAGGGCGCGCAACGATGTGCCGACCGCCCGTTTTGGAAACACGTTTTGGAGGTGCGCCCATTCCACATCCGAAAGGCGGATTTTCAAAACGTGCAGGCGGCGGGATTTCACGGGCGGCGGATTTTTGAGGGTAGGTCAAGGAAGGGGCAACCCTTCCTTGCGAGCGTCGTGGGCCACTTTGTGGCCACACGACTATGCTCGCCATACATAGACCACGAAAATGATTATGACAATAATGACGATGATACCGGCAAACCAAGATACGAGCTGGCTCAGAAATTCCGCGCGGTCGTGTTCCTGTTTCAGCTTGGTCTCGGCTGCGATCAACGTGGCAAAGGTTGCGTTGCGTTGGCATTCATCAAGACGGATGCGTTCGTCCAACTCGGCAATTCTCTGGTTCGCTTTCGTCAAAGGCTGTGCAATCGCCGCCCGGTCGGCTGCCAGCTTGGCGTTGGCATTGGCAAGCCACTGCTTCTGGAAGTAATTATCCACGCAACTGCCAGGGTCGAAGGGCGGACCGTGTTTTATGTCGGTTTCCGTCCCGTCGGAAACGTATTGCCCAATCGGAAACGAGAGAATCATCTTCCACGCGATGGCGCACACCAGCAGAATAGCGTCGGCGCGACTGTCGAGTTTGACGATGACAATTTGCAATTCGCCGTTTGTCCGGTCCAGGTAGCGGAATATAACGGCGGCGGCTCGGCCGTAAATCGTGGGCCGTAGCGCGTCAATTTGGTCAAAGCGGTAAAAGCGATGATCGCTTGAAAGCTCAAAGGATTCCTGTTGCGAGGTATTTTGAGCCAGCCCGCGCGCATTCATCCACTTTTTTACCTCCTCGGCGGCTTCCAAGCTCAACGGCTTTGGGCCAGGCATTTGGGCGAGGATGGCGGGATTGGTGATTTTGATCTCCGGTTTCGGCACAGGTGTGCCAAGCGGAGGGATGTTTAGCTTCCGGCCGTTTCCCGGCTGAAGCCCGTTTTGATTGGGGATTTCTAGTTCCATAAATTTCAAAGGTGGTTGGTGAATCCGTGCTGCCGCAGGGCGGCATCGCAGGCGGGAACATCGAAGCGCAATACACGGCGGATTTTGATCGCCACGAGCAAGCCCGCGCTCATCCAGTTGTTGATGGTACGTTCGCTGACGGCGTAGCGCTGGGCCAGCGTTTTCTTGTCGGCGAAACGCCGCTCCGTCTGGTTGTTTTCAGTTGTTTCCATAAGGGTCCTTCTGATTCTTGAATTGGAGCAAACGGCGGTCGCAATCGCCGACATCGAAGATGAGGCGTTTGCCATGACGGGTACCGAGGATGATTCCATCAGCCTTCCAGGCTTCGACCGTGCGAATGCCTACCATGTAACGCGCCGCCAAACCGCGTTTGTCGGTCGTTATCGGCCAAACATTCGCGCCGTCGCCATTGGTTGTTAGTGTCGTGCTCATAATTCTTGGGTGGAAAATGATTTGTCCACCGCCCATTATATGCCTTTGCAAATGAATTGTGGGCGGAGTTTTCCTGTTGGTGCGGGGTTGAATAGGAGTTATCAGAGCGAGGACCTTTTTGTTCATCCTCGGGCTGGTACCTCGGCCACTTTGGCAATGTCCTCGGTCAAAATTAGCCGGTAGGTGATATAGCTGTTCCGAAACGCATTGCCCTTGTAGGGCACGCCCGCTTTTTCGATGACCCGCCGCCAGGCGCGTGTGAGCGAATTGGCGCTGGGCCAGTTCACTGACACCCGCTCCTGTTTGGCGTCGGCGGAATAAGCCGCTACCGATGATGATTCCATCACCCTGCCAGGCTTCGACCGTGCGAATGCCTACCTTGTAGCGTGCCGCCAAACCGCGTTTGTCGGTTGTTATCCGCAAAACATTCGCGCCGTCCCCATTGGTTTTTAGTGTCGAGCTCATAATTCTTGGGCGGACAATGATTCGTCCACCGCTCATTATATGCCTTTGCAAATGAATTGTGGGCGGAGTTTCCCTGTTGGTCCGGGGTTGAATAGGAGTTTTCAGAGCGAGAACCATTCCTCGGCGGTGGCTCGCGAGATCGCGGCACGCGACTGGTAATTCTTTTTGATCATCCTCGGGCTGGTGCCGGTTTCCTCGGCCACTTTGGCAATGTCCTCGGTCAAAATTAGCCGGTAGGTGATATAGCTGTTCCGAAACGCATTGCGCTTATAGGGCACACCCGCTTTTTCAATGACCCGCCGCCAGGCGCGGGTGAGCGAATTGGCGCTGGGCCAGTCCACTGACACCCGCCCCTGTTTGGCCTCGGCGGAATAGGCCGCCAGGCGCGCTTGCAGGTTGGGCAACAGCGGCACACGGCGGGCGCAAATCTTTCCAACGGCGTCAGGGACTTTCAAGCAGCCTTCCGGTTCGGCCACCATGACCCACCAGAAGCGGACAATCTCCTCGGTGCGGACGCCGGAGAAGGCTTTGATTTCCAGCGTCGGGCGGAGGAGCGGCTCGTCCTCCGCTGCCAGAATCGTCCGCATTTCCTCCGGTGAATAAATGTCGCAGGGCTGGAGCAAAGCAATGGCTTCCTGCTCGGAATTGATCTGGCTGCGGGGCTCGCGAAAGTCCGTCGTGGTGGCGGCGGCGTGGAGAATGCCAGGCGGCAAAAATCCTTTTTCCCGCGCAAAATTGTAAAACGCAATGAGGCCCTTGCGGTGGTTGTTTTTGTTGCGGGCGCTGCCGCCGAGACCCGCCAAGTATGCGTCCATCTGCGGTGTTTGAATCGCGCTGATCAAGCCGGGAAAAGTTGTGACGAAATTGCCCACATAGCGTTTGACGTCGCGCAAGTGGTAATGCCCCACCCCGCGTTTGGTGAGATGCTCCAAGTATTCCACATAGACACTTTCAATGGCCGCGCCGTGGCGGACCCGTTGGCCGTGGGCGTTGTAAAAATCCACCGCTTCCTCCAGCGAGCCGGTTTTGAGCCGTTGCTGAAGCTCGCCATATTTCCGGCAAACCTCATCCACTTCCAAGCCAAGGGACTGGCTTTTCACTTGGGCCAGGGTGTAAATGCGCCGGTCTTTTTCGGTGAAGTACTGGGCGCGCGAGCCGTCGCGGTGCAAACGCCCGGCAATCTCTCTGGCTAATGCCTTCGCCTTGGCCGGCGTATTGCGGCGCTGCAAAATCCGCCGCTTGCCTTCGTAGTGGGCAACCTGAAATGACTGGTAGGTTTTGAATTCCGGGGCGCTGGCCGCGTTGTTTGAATCGGCTGGCGCCGGCTTTGATCCTGTCCTGACGGTGACAGGCGCGGCGATAATGGAAATCGTCACCGAGCCGACTGTGACGGTCGCAAACGGTTTCTTCGCGCTGGATGGAACACCAATCTCCATAGGTCGTTTTACAGCGATGTGGTGTCGGCGCAACCAACACAGGCGATTTTTCCCTGGAAAAATTGTCCAAGTCCGCGTGTGCGGGAAAGAAAAGGCAGGGCTGGGAAAAGCCAATTGGCCTGGACCTTTTCAGGCGGCGGGAAGCGCCGGGCTGATGCAAAACTGATGCAAAAACCGGCGAATGTGAGAAAAAGCCCGTGTTTATTGGAGCGGGTGAAGGGAATCGAACCCTCATGACCAGCTTGGAAGGCTGGAACTCTGCCATTGAGCTACACCCGCGCCCATTGCTCTCTTTATCTTAATGGCCGCGCTTGCCTTGTCAATTCCTCTCCGCCATAATCCGCCCCGATGAATTTGCCAAAATCTCTCCTCATCTCGGGCGGGCGCGTGCTTGACCCGGCCAATGGCTTCGATGCCGCGGCGGACTTGCTGATTGTGGACGGGAAGATCGCCGCCAGCGGCCCTGCCGCCGCCGCGCAGGCCCCGCCGCGGACACCCCGATTTGCCGCGGCTGGAATGGTGGTCTGCCCCGGCCTGATTGATCTGCACGCTCATCTTCGGGAACCGGGGCAATCGGCCAAGGAAACCATCGCCACGGGCACGGCTGCGGCGGCCCGCGGCGGATTTGCTTCGGTGGTTTGCATGCCCAACACTTCCCCGGCCATTGACAATGCCGGGACGGTGGCGCTGATTCACGAGCGCGCGGAACGGGAAGGCAAGGTCAACGTCTTTGTCGCGGGGGCCATCACGAAAAACATCGCGGGGGAAGAACTGGCCCCCATTGGCTCCCTCAAACAAGCGGGGGTCATCGCCATCACCGATGACGGCCATTGCGTCCAGGACCACGAATTGATGCGGCGCGCCCTCGAGTACGCCAGGATGTTCGACTTGCCGGTGATGGATCATTGCCAGGATTATTCGCTCGTGACTGACGGCGTGGTCCATGAAGGCTATTGGAGCGCGGTCCTGGGCTTGCGCGGCTGGCCGGCTTGCGGGGAGGAATTGATCGTCGCCCGGAACATCCGGCTGGCCCAATTGACCGGAGCGCGGGTGCATTGCCAGCATTTGAGCGCCGCTGGCAGCGTGCAATTGTTGCGCGACGCCAAGGCGCGCGGCGTGCCCATTTCCGGCGAGGCCTGCCCCCATCATTTTACCCTCACCGACACGGTGCTGGCCGGCAGCGACCCGTTTTGGAGCGGCGACGGCCAGGGTTTGTTTGCCGCCGCCGGGGGCGAAAGGCCCCGCTGGCCCTCCTACGATACGAATTTCAAAATGAACCCGCCGTTGCGTTCCGCCGCGGACCGCGCCGCCCTCCTCGAAGGTCTGGCGGACGGCACGGTGGAGATCATCAGCAGCGACCACGCGCCCCATTGCGATTATGAGAAAGAGGTGGAGTTCGATTATGCTCCTTTTGGCATCGTGGGATTTGAAACCGAATTGGCTCTCTCCCTCATGCAGCTTTACCATTCCCGCCTCCTTTCCCTTTCGGACTTGATCGCCAAATTCACCGTCGCCCCCGCCCGCTTGCTGCGCCTGCCCCACAAGGGCAATTTCAGCCCCGGCTCGGACGGCGACGTTACGGTTTTTGCCCCGGATGAAGAATGGGTTTTCGATGTCGCCGCCTCGGCCGGCAAGTCCAGGAACAGCCCGTTTTCAGGATGGAACTTGAAAGGCAGGGCCAAAGCGGTTATAGTGCGGGGCGGAGTGGTTTTCGCCGGGGAGCCAGTCGGGGAAAAGGCGGCCGCCTCCGTCGCGCAGTGAAGAAAATGTGACCCATTGTCTGAATGAAGAAAATTGTCTTATGTTTATTGGGCTGCTGGATGACCTTCCAGTTGCCGGCCGCGGATTTGACCTGGCTGACGAGCATGCCCGACGCCCAGGCCCAGGCCAGGAAAGAGTCCAAACTGGTGCTCCTTGACTTTACCGGTTCAGACTGGTGCCCCGCTTGCAAGCAGTTGCAGGCCGATGTCTTCTCGAAAAAGGAATTCTCCGATTACGCCAAAAAGAACCTGGTGCTGGTGGAGGTTGATTTTCCGGTGCAGAAGAAACAGGCCGCCGCTCTGGCCAAGGCCAACGACGCCTTGCAAGACAAGTATAAAATAAGCGGTTATCCAACCCTCATCGCCCTCAAGCCGGACGGCTCGGTGGTTTGGAAGCAGCAAGGCGGCGTGGCAGGCGGACCCGCAGCCCTGACCGCCAAATTGGACGAAGCCAAAAAGAAATAATCCGGATGGCAGGGCGGGCACTCCGTGCGCGCCGCGGCGGGCAGCGGAGTGCCCGCCCTGCCTTTCCCGGTTCGCCAAAAACTAACCGGTTTCTTAATGAACGCCATTTTAGCTCTCGAAGACGGCTCGGTGTATCGCGGCCAGGGCTTCGGCGCGCCCGCCCAGGCCTGCGGCGAGGTCTGCTTCAACACCTCCATGACCGGCTACCAGGAAATCCTGACTGATCCCTCCTACAAAGCCCAGATCGTCACCATGACCTACCCGCTCATCGGCAATTACGGCGTCAACGAACAAGACGCCGAGTCCTGGCAGCCCCAGGTCGCCGGCTTCGCCATCCGCGAACTTTCCCCGGTGGTGAGCAATTGGCGCGCCCAAAGCTCGTTGGCCGATTATCTGGAAAAGAACGGCATCCCGGGCATTCAAGGCATTGACACCCGCGCGCTCACCAAGAAACTGCGCGTGCGCGGCGCGCTCAACGGCTTCATCGCCCTGCCTGCCGTCCCCGCCGCCGAAGCGGTGGCCCGCGCCCGGAATTGGCCCGGCCTGGCGGGCGTGGATTACGTCAAGGATGTTACCCACAAGAAATCGTTTCTGTGGGACGAGGACGACCAATTGAGTGCGCCGTTTGAGCTGGCGCGCGGCATGTATAATCTCAAGCAACCCGTTCCCTTGCCGGCGGCGGACATTCCCATCGTCGCCTTCGACTTCGGGATGAAATACAACATCCTGCGCCGTCTGCGCCAGCACGGTTTCCGGGTGCAAGTCGTTCCGGCCACCACCACCGCCGCGGAGGCGCTGGCCTTCCAGCCGGCCGGCATTTTTCTTTCCAACGGACCGGGCGACCCATCGGCCCTCGGCTACGCCGTCCAGACCGCGCGCGATCTAATCAACCACGGCATCCCGATTTTTGGAATATGCCTGGGGCACCAGATATTGGGCCAGGCTTTCGGCGGGAAGACCTTCAAGCTCAAGTTCGGCCATCGCGGCGCCAATCAGCCCGTCAAGGAATTGGAGACCGGCAAAGTCGAAATCACCGCGCAGAATCATGGATTTGCCGTGGACCCGGCCAGCTTGCCGGCGGAAGTGGTGGTGGATCGCATCAACCTGAACGATCAGACCGTCGAAGGATTCCGCCACAAGACCAAGCCGGTCTATTGCGTGCAGTACCATCCCGAGGCCTCCCCCGGCCCGCACGATTCGACCCCGCTTTTCGCCCAATTCCGCGCCCTCATCGCCAAGTCCTGAGCCGTGGGGCGGTATACCATCCGAGGCCCAGACGAGATGATGACATGTTTGGGGCCGCAGCCAAGCGCCGTAGGCGCGGCATCTGTGTAGGATCCCAGAACCAATCCCCTCAAGCCCCGTAGGGGCGGCATATTCGGAAAATTAGGTTTGTTTGACAGTGGGCGGGCTGCCGCCGGTTTGCTGGCGCAGCATCAGACCGAGCAGGCCGTCCACCAAGCCCGTCGCGCCGCCCGCGCCGTTGACGGCCACGTCCGGCACGATGCGCACGTTGCGCTCGCCCACGGTTTGCATGAGCTGCATCACGGTGTAGCTCTGCGCGCCGAGGGCTTCCACGCCAGCGCGATAAGCCGCCGCCTTGGCGTCGCCGGTGGCGCGGATGGCCTGGGCTTCGCCGAGGGCGCGCAAGCGGGTGGACTCGGCGTCGCCCGCCGCCTGTTTGATGCCGGCGTTCGCCTTGAGTTCGGCGATGTTGACGCCTTGTTCGGCCCCCACGACCTGCTGCTGAATGTCAGCCAGCGAGGTCTGCCGCACCAATTGCTGGCGCTGGGTTTGCGCCGCTTCCTGCACTTCGTAGGTCTTGCGCTGTTCTTCGGCGATTTTCCGGTCCGTCTGGGTCTGCATGAGGACGGCGGGCGGATCAATGTCGCCGATCAAAGTGTCAATGGCCTGGACATCGTAAGCGCGCAAGGCTTCGCGAATGTGGGAGGCGGCCTCGCTCTGGCGATGGCTGCGCGCGCCGAGGAAGTCGAGGACGGTGTAATCTTGGGCGGAATTGCGGAAATAATTCCCGACAATGGGCTGCAAGACATGGTCCACCAGGTTCTGCATCGAGCCGACGCGGGAGATGACCTTGGGGGCGTCGAGCGCGCCGACGTGGATGATTTGCGCCACGTCGAGCTGGAAGGCAAAACCGTCCTTGGAGCGAACATTGATGGAGGACAATTTGGCGTCGTAATTATGAGCTTCGGTCCGGGAAGCCCAATTAAGCACGATGTTGGTGGTCGGCACCAATTCGACTTTCATAATCCGCGTGTTGAGCGGGTGCTTGCCGGGATAGAGCGGCGTCACCCAAACACCTTTGTGGCCGGCATTGACCAGATCGCCATGTTTGAACTCCGCGCCGCTGACATCCAGATGGGCCTGGCCCACGAACGAAATCACGACGCCGACGTAGCCGATGGGAATCTGCACCATCGGCACTTGTTCGACCTGCACGAACCAGGGGTTCAGGTTCCAAGTTCCGGACAGGAGGATTTGTTCCTGCAATCCGCGCCGTCCCTGGCCGTCGAGGAAGGCCTGGGCATTCTGGAAGTTGTCGTGGCCCGCGATGACCGGCCCGGCAATTTCCCCGGATTCAATGGGCAGGCCGTCCAGCGCGGTGACGATGCCGACCATGTCCGGCTCGACGCGGTGCAGGAGCAGTTGTTCGACGGCCATGCCGTGCTCGGCAGCGGTGGCGGCGGTGACGACGGCGAACAGGGCCGTGTTGATGCGATAGGTGCCGGCGGTGAGAATGGCCGATTGGCGGCCTTTTTCGCCGCCATTGACCAGGAATTTGCGCGCGTCCTGGAAGTGGTCGCATTCCACGACTTTGCCCAGGATGCGTTCGGCGGGCATGGCCGTGCCGTCGGCGGCCAGGACCAGGGCAATTTCACCTTGCGGCACGACTGTGACCGGCGCTTTGAGAATGCGATACTGCCAGCGCCAAAGGCCCAGGTGCAGCCCCGGAGCGAGAATATCCGCCTGATAACCGGCTTCGCCGTCAAGCGCGATCAAACAGCCCGGCGCCAGGGAGCGCCCGCCGAAGCGCTTGATGACAATCCCGACCTGGCGTTCGGTAATCAGCACCGCCCCCGCCCACCAGAAGAGAAGGGCGGCGAGGAACAGGAATGTCAACCATAGTATGCCGGAAGAAACAGCGAGCATTGGAGCGGGCAAGTTCATAGGCTGCGAGCATGCGCCGATCCCGCGAATGAGGCAATTGTCAAATGGAGGGCGACCCGATCCTCGGCGGTTTGTTCAGCGAGGCATTTACGACTGAAGCTCCCGATATTCGCCCGGCACGACCACGTCAAAGAGAACGCTATGGATCAGGCGCCGGCCACGCTTTCGCCGGCATAGGCCAGGACGGCGTGGACTTGGTCACGATCAACACCGGGGAACCAAGCAAGAAATTCCTCCACGCTGGCGCCTTCATCCAAATTCTCAAACAAGGCCCGCACCGGGACACGCGTCCCTTTAAACACCCAGGCGCCGCTGACGCGTTTGAGCGATCTCTCCACCGCCGGACACTGATTCCAGTCGAGCATGGGGAAGATTAACCGGTCTTGGCGCCCGGCGCAAGGGGCGCAATCAGGTCGAGAAAAATTCCGCATTTGCGAAATCGAAAATACGGGTATTGTTTGCTTGTGCTTTCAATGGCCCAACAGTTGGATATTCTTCCCGCCCTCCAGCAGGTCGCCATCCCCGACCTCTGGCAGCAGCAGGCGGTGGCCGCCTTGCGCCAAGGCAAGGATGTCGTGGTGCAAGCCCCGACCGGCGCGGGCAAGACCTTGATTTTTGAGCTTTGGTCCAAGCAGGGCAAGAACCGCGGCCAGGCGATTTACACCGTGCCCACCCGCGCGCTGGCCAATGACAAGCTGGCCGAATGGCGCGCCCGCGGCTGGGTGGTGGGCATCGCCACCGGCGATCTCAGCGAGAACCTTGCCGCCCCGGTCATCGTCGCCACCCTGGAAACGCAGAAGCACCGGCTCATCGGCGGCGACGGCCCGGCCCTGCTCGTGGTGGACGAATACCAGATGCTGGGCGACCCGGACCGGGGATTGAATTACGAACTCGCCCTCGCGCTGGCTCCCCCCCGCACGCAACTCCTCCTCCTCAGCGGCAGCGTGGCCAATCCGCAGCACGTCGTCAAATGGCTGGAACGCCTCGGACGCCAGGCCGTGCTCATCCGCCACGAAGAGCGCCCCGTTCCGTTGGAAGAAGTCAACGCCAACAATCTCAATTATCATCTCCCCGCCGCCATCCAGGGCTATTGGCCGCGCCTGGTGGCCAAGGCCCTCGCCGAAGACCTCGGCCCCATTCTCATCTTTTCTCCTCACCGCCAGTCCGCCGAATCGCTCGCCGCCGAATTGGCCCGCACCCTGCCCGTGCCCAATCCTCTGAGCCTGAGCGCCGAACAAAAAGCCCTGGCCGGCGAGCCGCTGGCCAAAATGTTGAAAAGCCGCGTGGCCTATCATCACAGCGGCTTGAGTTACGCGGCGCGCGCGGGCGTCGTCGAACCCCTGGCCAAGGCGGGCCAACTGCGCGTGGTTGTGGCCACGATGGGATTGGCGGCGGGCATCAATTTTTCCCTGCGCAGTGTCGCCCTCGCCGCCGAATCCTACAAGCGCGATCACCAGGACCAACTGCTCCGCGCCGATGAGATTCTGCAAATGTTTGGCCGGGCCGGTCGCCGTGGTTTGGACGAGACCGGTTTCATCCTGATCACGGCCAATCAACTTCGCCTGCTGGACGCCCGTCCCGTCCATCTGGCCCGGGGCGGGCTGGTGGATTGGAATGCGCTGCTCGGTTTGATGGCCGCGGCGGCCGATCAAGGCGGCGATCCCTTCCGCCAAGCCGTGGGCGTGCAGGAACGCCTTTTCACCACCAAGCCGGTCGCCTTGGGCATCGAGCAATCCCTGCAACATCCGCGCACCCCGTGCGGCCTCAACATGGATGCCGAGCGCGCCCGCCACGTCCGCCGGCTGGTCTGTCAAATGCAAGACAGCCGCGGCGAATGGCAAAATTATCCGCCGCCACAGGAGGTCCCCCTGCACAAGATTCTGGTCATGTCCGCAGGCGGTCCCGGCTTGGGCCACCCCCGGTTTCACAGCATTCTCAGCGAGGCCGCCGCGCTTGAAAAGGTCGGCCCCGGCATCCTATGTGTCCTCAGCGAAGACGCCGGCGGCAAGACCTGCGGCCGCGCCATTACAGTGGCCGACCGTCTCAACCACAATCGCGTCCTGCTGAACAAATGGGTCCGCCGCCTCATTCACTGGGACGGACGCCAGGCGCCGTTGGAGATGTGGCGCGAAAAAATCGTTCCCTTGCTGGAGCAAAAACTGGCCGCGCAAAAAACGCCGTTGGTTCGCATGGTGGACGAGGGCGCGCGCATCATCGCCCACCTCAGCATCGCCGGCCTGACTTTGCGCGTGCCGGTGGACAGCCACGGGGTGGCGTTATGGAAACCGCCGGAGCGCGAAGTCCTGCCGGCCGATTGCGCCCAATGTTCCCTCGTGCCCGTTTGCCGCGAGCTTCCCACCGCCACCGGAGTGGCCTTGCTTTGGCGGCGTCTGGGTCTGATCAACGACTCCGGCGCGCCAACGCGGCGCGGACGCATGGCCGGCTTTTTTTCCCAAGGCGACGGGCTGGCCATCGCCGCCGCGCTGGAGGATGAAACTTATGCGGTGGCGGAACTGGTGTACGACCTGGCCAACCTGGACGCCAACCACCGTTTTTCCGGGGAAGACAACCGTTGGGCGGGCCGTCTGGCCCAAGTCTGCCAAAAAACCTACGGCGTCCAAACCATCCCGGGTTATTTGGAAAACGGGGTCCCGCCCAAATACGGCGCCGGCGCCGGGCCGGTCGTGGCCGGCGTTCACCGCGACCCCTTGAGCAAAAACCGCTGGGTGACGGAGCTGGTGGGCGCTGGAGACATTGACCGCATCATCATCGAATGGCGCAGTTTGTTGCGGCGCATCGCCCACGCGCCGGACCTGGATTGGACGCGGTGGAAAAAGCTGCAGGAAATGGCGCGGGCGATTTTGCAGGAAACCGCCTCACCCACCCTGACCGAATTGCCGCCGCTGGAATATCATCAAACCCGGCGCGTTGACCATCGTTTGATTCTGCCAAGACATTAATCGCGAACCCGGCGAGACCGGCTTTCGCAAACAAATGCTGGAAAAACATCGAACTATTGGCTATTTTTACTCCGACAATATGAGTGCCGTTGAAATTATTTCCGAGATCAAGAAACTGCCGCAGGCGCAACGGCGGAAGGTGTATCGGTTTGTGGACGCGCAACAGCAAAAAGCAGAGGACCGCCGGGACAACGCGGCAGCGGATCGCGCGTTGGCCGAGCCGGGGCGCAACATCCCCTGGGCCGAGGCCCGGAAGCGCATGGGATGGGCATGAAGGCCTATCGCATAGAAATCCGCCCGTCGGTGGAGAAAACCCTTGGAAAGATCCGCGATACCCGCCTGCGGAACCGTATTGACGACGCCTTCAACAAACTGGCGGAGAACCCTCGGCGCATGGGAGTCGAGAAGCTGGCCGGCCAGGAAAACCGTTACCGCTTTCGCGTGGGCGATTACCGGATCATTTACGAGATTTACGATGCGCTATTGGTGGTGCTGTGATACTGGCGGTCGGTGATCGCAAGGATATTTATCGGTGACGTTGGAACGTCATAAAACCCATTTTTCGGCGCGTCGCGGATTGACAGCGCATCCTATAGCGGAAGTTCCAATAAGAATTGAGGCCGAAACCATGAGATTGTCCTTATTTTACAAGGGGTTTGCGGACTTGGCTGATTTTCTTGCGCGTGCCTACGGTCACTGCGGCTTCCGGCACCGTGCTTGGGA
>Ga0326728_10018339_pt1 | contig 13807 bp, 9 predicted proteins | sample MB3enrmetagenome_FD_207602 | JGI IMG/M metagenome (GOLD analysis project Ga0326728, IMG submission 207602) | Lab enriched peat soil microbial communities from McLean, Ithaca, NY, United States - MB31MN | ecosystem: Environmental > Terrestrial > Soil > Wetlands > Peat | place: USA: New York... | reverse complement strand
GGGAGACGGTCGTCGAAGACAAGATCCGCCGCCGGGCGCTTACCACCCAACGAAGGTGACGTACTCTCCGACCATCGTCCCCACTCCGCGCTCCTCAAAATACATTTTTTCACACGTTCCTGACACCGTTTCCTGTGATCCAAGAGGAATGACCTGACGGGAAAGCACTTACTGAAGCAACTCTGCATAACACTCCACTGCACACAATAACGCAAATGTGCAGCAGCACATTTGACATACCTCGGGTGCAAGCAGAAGCTGCGCTGCGCGGTCAACGACCACATGGGCATCGAGCCGGATGGTAGTAAGCCATCACAGTGATCGCCGGGGTGGATAGGTCGCCCCTAGGCGAAAAGGCAGGACCTATTTCCTCGAACCCCGTATCTCGGGAGTTTGCGTGCGAGTGGCACATCTACGGTTAAGCGGCTTACCGCCCACTGCGCTAACTGGCTGAAAAGCAGTGGGTTGTCGTTTGTACACTGTGCAGACGAGGATCGAAGCGCAGCGGGGCGCCAGAAGGCAGGCACGATGGGGCAAGACCGCAGAGTATGACGCAGCGATGACGGAGCCGGTTCGATGTGGGGCCATCGCAGAACTCTGGTGGAGAAGGGTGCGGAGGACCTCGTCAAAGCTTTCGAGATCCAGGTAACCCGACAAGGCCAGGACCCGGGTCACCATGGGGCTTACTTTGTGCAAAACTGCGCGCAGAATCAATCGCTCGAAGGATGTATGTGTTTTCATCCCTCCAGGCTACGAGCCAAACTTCAGAAACGCCAGACCCCCGGGTTTCTGCCGCTCTCCAACAAGTGCATAAGCCGCCGGTTTTTCATGCAGTTTTCCGGATTGACAGGAAACACCTGGGTAGATACGCTAGGTTTACCAGGGGTGTCGGTGCGGGGGGGTTTCGATGGGGCGCCAGCCTCCGAGCGAAATCACACAGCTCTTGCAAAAGTGGCGGGAAGGTGATCGTAAAGCCTTCGATTCGCTGCTGCCCCGCGTCTACCGGGAATTGCGCCGCTTGGCGAACATTCAACTGCGAAACGAACGGTCTGATCACACGCTGCAGAGCGGCGATTTGGTGAACGAAGCATATCTACGGCTGGTTGGATTGAATTGTCCGCAGTGGGAGAGCCGCACTCATTTCTTTGCCATCGCAGGACAGCTCATGCGTCAAATTCTGGTCGACTATGCGCGTCGCCACAGAGCGGCAAAGCGTGGAGGAACTGTCTGCAAGGTGTCGCTCGAAGAGGTGATGATACCCCAGGGCAAAGATGTGGATGTGATTGCTCTGGATGATGCTTTGCAGTCACTGGCCAAGATTGATGCGCGACAGAGCCGGGTAGTCGAATTACGCTTCTTCGCGGGACTTTCATTGGAGGAGATTTCTAATGCCCTGGCCGTTGCTCCGGCGACGGTACAGCGCGATTGGACGGCTGCTCGCGCATGGCTTCATCGAGAAATGTCCAGGGCGAGCGACGTATGAGCACAAATCGATGGGAGCGGACGAAGCAGATACTGGAAGAGGCCCTACGCCTTGCGCCCGAGCAACGTCAAAGCTATCTCGACATTGCCTGCGGAACGGATGCCGAATTGCGTGCCGAAGTGGAATCGTTGATTGATTCCCACGAGGCGGCGGGAAGCCAGTTTCTGGCCGTCGCCGCTCCGGAGATTCTTGATGTTACACCTTCTTCGCGTCCGCTTCAGATGGCGAACCAGACAATCGCACACTATCGGCTGATCGAGGAGATAGGCCGAGGGGGAATGGGAGTGGTGTACAAGGCCGAGGACACTCGATTGCATCGGTTCGTTGCACTCAAGTTTCTTCCTGAAGAACTTGGCGAGGACGAGCAAGCGCTGGCGCGGTTTCGTCGCGAAGCGCAGGCAGTTTCGGCTCTGAATCATCCCAGTATTTGCACGCTGTACGATATCGGCGAAGCCGGAGGACGCGCCTTTATCGCTCTGGAGTTTCTAGAGGGGACGACGCTAAATCACTTGATTGGGGATCGTCCAATCGCTCCTGAGACCTTATTGGGCCTGGCCATCGAAATTGCAGACGGGCTGGAGGCGGCGCACGCGAAGGGAGTAGTGCACCGCGACATCAAACCGGCAAATATCTTCGTGACCGCGAGGGGTCACGCCAAGATCCTGGATTTTGGTCTCGCGAAATTGAGTCATGCAGGCCTATCCGCACCCGAACAAGAGACCCTAGACGAATCGCAGATGGCAGCTCGCCACCTGACCACACCAGGCACGGCGATGGGCACCGTGGCCTACATGTCGCCGGAGCAAGTATTAGGCAAGGAATTGGACGCACGAACCGATCTGTTCTCGCTGGGCGTGGTGCTGTACCAGATGGGAACTGGGCAGTTGCCATTCTTGGGTCAGACCTCTGGGGCCATGTACGACGCCATCCTGCATAGCGCCCCGGTTTCACCAGTTCAGATTAATCCCAAGTTGCCCGTGGAGTTGGAACACGTCATCACTAAGGCTCTCGAGAAGGACCTGGACCTCCGGTACCAGAATGCTGCCGACGTTAGTACCGACCTCAAGCGCCTCGAACGTGACACGGCCAGCGGGGGGCGAGCCGCTACTTCTGCAGTACGCGAGCGCCACACTTGGTTGGCATGGACTCTGCTAGCGTTGCTGGTGACCGGATTACTTTCGTGGATCGTCGCGAATCGTACCAAGCCCACAGTCCAGAACCCACTTCTCAATGCGCAGCTCACAAGGCTGACAAACTTCGGAGGAACGAAGAGCAACCCTGCTATCTCCCCAGACGGGAAATTCGCCGGATTCATTTCCGACCGGAGCGGTACGTTCGACATCTGGCTGATGCAAACCAACGGAAACAGCCCGGCGAACCTTACCCAAGGTCGGATTGGGGATGCGCGTGCACCCCTGCGCGCGTTTGGGTTTTCAGGCGACGGATCAGAAGTGTGGAGCGGTGGCACCGAAGCCAGGAGGCTCATGCTATGGCCTCTCATGGGCGGGACACCCCGCGATTTTCTGGACGAAAAGGCCGCCGAGGTTGCCTGGTCGCCAGACGGCACACGACTGGTTTATCACCACTTGGAAGCGGGCGACGCGACATTTGTAGCGGATCAGAACGGCACTAATCAACGCCTGATCTTGCAAAACGAGCCCGATCTGCACAACCACTTTCAGGTCTGGTCAAAGGATGGCCGCTGGATCTACTTGGTGCGCGGCCGGCCGGCTACGCACGAGATGGATCTGTGGCGCATTCAACCGGATGGAGGAGGATTAGAACAACTCACTCACCTCAACACGGACATTGGCTACCCGACCCCGATTAGTGAACGAACGATTCTATTCGTTGCCCACAATCAAGACGGGACTGGCCCATGGTTGTGGGCATTCGACCCAAAAACGCGAATTTCGGACCGTGTGAGTTCCGGCTTGGAAGAATACACCGCCTTGGCAGCCACAGCGGATGGCCGACGTCTTGCGGCGAGTGTCGTGAATCCTCAGGCCAATTTGTGGAGCATTCCGATCACGAGTCGGACAGTCGAAGAAAAGGAAGTCGAAGCTTTCCAAGTACCCACCTTGCGCTCCTGGGCGCCCCGCTTCGGAGGCGGATCGTTGTTCTACCTATCTTCGCGCGACGGCGCTGACGGACTGTGGAGCTATCGCGATGGGAAAGCGCTGGAGGTATGGAAGGGCTCCGAAGGCGCGCTCCAGTTCCCGGTGGCGGTCTCGGCTGACGGGAGCCACGTTGCGTTTGCACTGAGGCGAAATGGCAAGCAACAGATGCACGTAATGACAGCGGATGGAACACAGCTCCGTGCTCTTTCAAGCAATGTTGATGTTCGGGGCGCAGCATCCTGGTCTCCCGATAGCAAGTGGATTGCCGTGGCCGGCTCCGACAACAAGGGACTGGGCTTGTTCAAATTACCCGTTGACGGCGGCGCGCCGGTTCGAATTGCAACAGGACCGTTCCTCGATCCGGTGTGGTCTCCACGAGGGGACCTGATCGTGTATTGCGGACCACAGGTGTTCACGCTCGCGCCGCTCCTGGCTGTACACCCGGATGGCAGCGCGGCGAAATTACCAGAGATCAGAGTACAGCGCGAGGGTGTGCGCGCGCGTTTCCTGCCCGACGGCACGGGACTGGTTTACATGATGGGAAGTACGATGGCCGAGCAAGATTTCTGGCTGCTGGACCTTAACACCATGCGTTCACGGCGTTTGACTCGGCTGAGCAGCTCCGCGGTGATGCGGACCTTTGATATCACTCCCGACAGCAGGCGGATCGTATTCGACCGACTATCGGAAGACTCGGAAATACTGCTAATTGATCTTGCGAAAAGTCAATCTCGGCCATAGCCGGTCAATACAGTTCAATTACAAAACTAAGCCGCACGAACAACCCGAAAGAGAGAGGGGAACTTCCGGCTCGCCGTTTCTATTCGTCCGCGCCGTGTTCCCCGCTCCCGCATGCCGGACGTATTAGTTGCCCAGCTAATCTGCCTTCCGAACAACACCGTGGATCGCCTGAGATCCGAAATGCCCGGTTGCGCCACTCGCTCCGGTAAATACCAGCGTAATGTTCGAAAACCCGACCTGCGATCCTCCTGTGATGCAGACCTGCAACGGCGACGGCCCAAAGGGTGCTTGGCTTCCATTCGCCTCGATGTTGGCCGTTCCCGTAACCTCAATACGGGCTGTGTAGGGAGGGGTCCCAACGGGTGCCGGAGGGCAGTCGGTCGGGTTATAGACAACATTGTCACTCGTCATCGTGATGTGATGGGTATGCTGTGATCGGGCGACCGCATTCACATTCGTGAGTGACTGTCCAAAGTCGGACAACTCCATCGTCAGAGCTGCCGAGAATTTGGCTGTTTGGGATTCTCCGTTCAACGTCAAGCTCCAGGGACCGTGAAGTTCCCACGGACTCGTACCAGTAGTTATCGGTGTAAAGTCGTTGATTACACCTCTGAAGTGCACGGGCGTCAAGAACTGAGGCTCCTGGGCCTGTAGACACAGGGAGGTGGCAGTCAATAGCAGAGAAGTGGTGATTAGAACACGTGCGGTTTTCATCGAAGTTTCTCCTTTTCAGTTGATGCTCTGGGCTTAAGCCGATGCCGTTGCCAGTAGCAGGCCGAGTCCGAGAAGCGCAAGCAGTTGCTTTTTCATAAATCCTAGTTCGAAGAAGAACGTCTAGCCTTCTGAGTTCGTCCCCTTGTCTATGTCAGCGCAAATTGCCGGCGGATTTGATCATTTCGGTTGAAAAAAATCTTTCGCAGGTGATTGTTCATCGCGAGGAAAGCTGGAAGGGCTCGTCTGTGATGCGTCAGTGCTGCCTTTTTCCTCGTTCGATACGATTAACCATTTGCTGGCTGTCGATGTCGTGCACCTTCAGTGAGACCTCTGTGCGGCACATTCTGGGACTCCCGGAATAGTTTTGACGCTGGAGGTCATCCAGCGTCAATTTGGTAGACCGGTCACAAGGATACCTCCTTGTGACCCAGACTATTCCCCTTCACTAGAAGTGCTCACCCATGTGAGACGCACTAGCCTTCGCCGCGCCTGTTCCTTCGTCGCAGCCGGCACGTCGCACATCTGCTCCGCCGGCCTCGCCGCAGCTCCGGGTGGCTCACGTGCCATTCGGAGGTTGGACAGAGGCGATCAAGTTGACGGTAAACGGCCTACCGTAGAACTGCGTTCCCTGAGTCCCCCGAAGTCTTCGTTCAAGTCGGCTTCGAGGAAGTTTGCCCTGGCAGAGCACTCGCGGGATTAATCGCGGGCGTAGGGTTTACCGATGGCTTGCCATTTGGACTCCGGCACGCTGGAGATGTAGTACCGAGCGAGCAATGGGGGTGCAAGAGAGTGAGCAGGTTCTTATTGCCCGGCCACAGGCACGCTGCCAACCGACATTTCGTCCTCGTCGCCCTTCTCCTGGGGCGGCTTGGCTTTGCACGGCTGAGAAATTAGGGAACCTCCGCGCGCCTCTCGTATTTTTCGCTTGACAAGCCCGCAGACTTCGATAGCCTACTATAGTGGTCTTGTTCTGGACACGTTGTCGCAGCCGGGCGCCGAGGCCCGCCAAGGCGCAAGGGAGCAGGTAGAGGTAGTCTGAAGGGCTGTTCTCCGTTGTGGCCATGCATGCCAGTCGATTCCGCAACTGCGCATTTGCGGAACGCAGTAGCATCGGAGGCGCCCGCAAGAAAGGGGGCAGCCAAAGGCCGCGGGCGGCCTTGCGGCGGGAAATCCATGCCGCGCAGGAGGCCCTGGAAGCGCGGGTCGGAGCCGACGACCGTCTCGTAGAAAAAAACGTGATCGGTTGGACGCAAATGGGTTTATACTTTGACCCGTCGGAACGCCAAAAAATCAGTTCCGGCTTATAATAACCGGCTCTGAACCGTTGCGCCCGAGGTCCTTGACTTCATGCGTACGGTTCAGTCACGAGCTTGGTCCGTCATTGACCTTGTCTCGTCCGTCGAGAGTCCTTTGCGTCGGGTTCCCAGTCGGTATAACTACGAGGTGAAAAATGGTGAGCAATCCAGAGCCTCCCAGTGGAGGACTACGGACTGTAGCGGTTTTGATATTAGCAATTTTTCTTTCAATTGGCCGGGCGGCTGGCCAAAGCCGCCAAAGTGGTGAGATCCGAGGTACCGTGACGGATTCCTCAGGAGCCGTGATTCCGAGTGTCGCCATCACCATCACGAACCTTTCAACGGGCGTGGTTCAGCAGACGACGACGGATGAGACCGGCCTATACGACGCGCCCTCGGTGCCGGTGGGGCCGTATTCCGTCACCTTCGCCAAAGTAGGATTTAAGCAATTCATTCGTAGCAACGTCGATATGCGGCTTGAGACCATCACGCTGAACGCCCAGTTAGAGGTTGGAGCCACCACTCAGTCCGTTACGGTGACCGCTCCGGTCGCACTGGTTCAAACCGAGAATGCGGAGCAGAGCACCACGCTTACGGCGACACCGGTGAACGAACTCCCCAATGTCGGCGCGAGCTGGTACAACCTCCTGGCGTTGATACCCGGTGTGAACCAGGGCGGAGCGCCGGGCATCTATGGGGGCGCTTACGGATCGAGCATCGGGGTGAACGGCATGGGGGGCTTAAACTCCAACTGGCAGGTGGACGGCGGACGGGCCTTCCTGGTCGAGGACGTGAATCCTGACTGGATGCAGCCACCCTTGGATGACATTCAGGAAATCAAGATGCTCACCGCGAACTTCGGGGCCGAATACGGAAATGGCGCTTCGGTCTTTAACGTGGTGACCAAGAGCGGCACCAACCATTTTCATGGCGATGCCTTCGAGTATGCCGAGAACGACAAGCTGGATGCCAGGAACTTCTTTGGGATTGGCAACCTGCCGCTGCGCTGGAATAAGTTCGGCGGGTCGATCGGCGGACCGATCAAGCACGACAAGCTGTTCTTTCACTTCAACTACCAGCAAAACACCAACATCACGGACATGGCTTCGTTCGCCACATTCCCTACGCCTGCGATGCTTGCAGGCCAATTCACCGATCCGCAATTTCAGACCATCTACGATCCTGCCACCCTGACCTTCCAGAATGGCAACTATGTGAATCAACCCTTCCAGAACAACACCATTCCGCAAACCAGGTTTGACAAAGTGTCGGCCGCCATCGCGGCGAACTTCCCGCAGCCGAACCTGCCGGGGCTTTACAACAATTACTATTGGGTGGATCGCCAGACTCAGCCGGGCAAATGGATCAACACGAAGATTGACTACAACATCACTTCGTCCCAGCGCCTTACGGGCAATCTCGAGATCGTGCCTTCGATGCTTGGTTATCCTGCTCCAGATCCTCTAATTGATACCGAGGATTGGAATAACCATGAGTATCAGTCGGAGATTACCGACGTCTGGACCATCAGCCCGCGCTTAGTGGGCGAATTCCGCGTTTCGATCGCCCGCGAGCACAGCCCGTATTTTACGGCGAGTTACGGCAAAGGCTGGTCGCAGAAGCTGGGGCTGAACAACCCGGTTTGGGATGTGTTTCCACAGACGACCATTGAAGGGACATTGGGCACGTCGCTTGGGACCTCTCTGGGAGGGCTCGATACCGAGGTGGGCTATGGCCCCTCGGCCGATTTCACCTGGGTCAAGGGCAAGCACATCATCAAGTGGGGCGGCGAGGTTACTAGAGATTGGTACAATTCGAGTATAGGCCAGGAAGGCGCTTTCGACTTCAACGGCATTTTCACGCGGAATCCCTCCATTTCAGCCAGCTCGGGTGAGGGTTTCGCGGATTTCCTGTTGGGCTTACCCGACACTTGGAGCGTCTTTGCCTATCCCACCACGGGCGCACGGATGTGGACCGCGCAGCCTTTCGTCCAGGATGAGTATAAAATCCGCCCCAACCTCACGCTTTCGGGCGGAGTGCGATGGATCATTCAATCGGGGTACGGGGAAGCGTTCAATCGCATCTCCAACTTCGATCCCGCGTTGATCAATGCTGCCACAGGGACGCCCGGCGCCATGACCTATGCGGGCGGGGGAAGCGGCTGGACACACTTGCAGAACACCCACTATCACTTCTTCGCGCCCAGGGTGGGTTTTGCCTGGACGCCCAAGCCCAACTGGTCGATCCGGGGCGGATATGGCATCTTTAGCATATTGTGGGCGCAAGTTAATTACGGCAACAATGTGGCGCAAGGTTGGGGGATAACGGGCTACGAGACATCCTCGGACCTGATCCATCCTATTTTCACCATGGAACAAGGTCCGCCGCAGGCGCTCTACCCGACCAACGCCACACGCACCAACGACTTCCTGAACGGGCAGTCGGTGGGTCATAACTCTCCGAACATGCCGATGGGCTACAACGAGCAATACCGGATTAATATCCAGCACCAGATCAAGGGCGGCATTTTGCTCGACGTAGCCTATGCCGGGAATCGATCGCTGCACATGCCTGCTACGTATGCTTGGAGAGACATGAACCAGGTGCCGGAGAATCTCCTGGGGCCAGGCAATGCCCAAGCGATGCGACCCTTTCCGCAGTTTGCAACGATCGCCGATTACGATCCGGTTGATTATGGAGAGTACAACGCCCTTCAGATTACCGCCAAAAAAGATATGGGTCACGGGATGATGTTCCAAGTGAATTACGTTTGGTCCCATGCGCTGGATTCAATGACTTCCAACGGCGGCACCGGCGTCCCGGGGATGTGGCAGGATGCGTATACGCCGAAAGCGGATTACGGAGGCGCGGCGGTGGATGAGCGAAACGTGCTGAACGGAAATTTCATCTACCGGCTCCCGGTGGGACGCGGACGGTATTTCCTGAATCGCAGTGGCTGGAGTGACTACGTTCTTGGGGGCTGGGAACTCACTTCCATGTTCACGGCGCGCGGTGGGATACCTTTTACCCCCTATATGGGCACAGCGAATCTCAGCGGCGCCTTGTCCGGAACTTGGCGGCCGAACCGCATGGCCAGCGGGAAGGTATCAAATCCGACGTTCAACGGGTGGTTTGACCCGACGGCGTTCGTACAGCCCGCGCCCTATACCTTCGGGAACTCTGGAAGAGATATTCTCTACGGGCCGCCGTTTACTGACATGGATTTCGCCTTGAGCAAAAAGTTCCCGATCAGGAAACTCGGCGAAGGTGGAAACCTGACGTTCAAGGCGGAGACGTACGATACTTTTAACAGTCCGAATTTCAATTTACCCGCCGCCGGCATCGGAGTGGCCGGAGCGGGTACAATCAACCAGGCTCTTGACAACCGATTGGTCCAGCTTGGGTTAATGCTTAACTTCTAATCGATTTTGTCATGAGGGATAGTGTTCGGCAGAGTGAGGACTGAGCCAGTCATTGGCACCTCACTTCCACTGGGATCCTGCCGGTCATGCCCGGCGGCAGGGTCACGGTTTCTTCCTCCGGATCAAATTTCGCCGCGAGCCTGCCATTGACCGTTGCGGACTGAATTCGACGGCCTTCCGGAAGCCGTAATCGCAGCTTAATAGTACCGGCAAAGGATACCGGCAATACTACTTGCCCTTCCACCTTCCCCTGGCTGACCTGGGAGGTGAGGGTGAAACTCACCCGTCCCCACCGGGTGGGCGCGCCGGCCACGCTGATTTTCTTGCCCTCCTCCAGCCAGCTTCGCGGGGTTCCTTTGGCCAGCCAGAGGGTATCCGACTGGGGGTCTTCGAAGGCCAACATCCAGCGGGTCATCATGGGGACCACCAACTGTGCGGGCGTGCAATAGGAATACGCCGCGCCTTCCTGATCCGTCGCTCGGCTTTCCGGCGCCGTCCAAGTCCCCCGCGTATAGTGGTGGGCCATGATGCTGTAAAGGGTCAGGAGATATTCACGAATGAAATCGTGCTGCAGCAGGCCATACCCATGGCCGTAGGTCAGGAAACCTTGCATGTCATGTTGAAACCCGTAGGCCAGGGGAATCCCCAGCAGAATATCCCGATGCGCGGCCCGGTAGTTCACGATCATCGCCACCTGTTCGCGCGTCAGCATACCGGAGAACAGCATTTCCATGTAGGCACGATACGAACGGACCTGCGGGTCCAGGATGTCATGGTCGATGGCGACATCAAAGGGCTCCTTCGCCCCCGCGACGGCCGGCAAACAGATCGGATGCGTGTCCTTCAAGATGGAGCGGCTAATCGAAATCTGCAGGTCTTTCCGGATGGCTTGCGATTCCTCCACCAGCCGCCGGCCCCACGCCGCGAGGTCCCCTCGACCGCTTTGCTTGCCGGCGCGCTGCCAGACTTCACCCAGGTCGCGAAAGCCCCGCGCCGCTTCCGTGCTGTTGGAGAAGTAGGGCTGCATGTACCGCGTGGTATCCGGATCAAAAGCCGAATCGGCTTCAATCGTTCCGGCAATCACGCCGTAGGCGGGGTCACGGGGAGAGAGTTGGAGCGACTTCTCGCGCAGGGAAAGCAGGAGTTGGGTCACCGCATCAATGCGGCGCCGATGCTTGAGCAGCAGTTGGTAATCCCCGGTGTAGTTCGCGTACTCGGCGACCACGGTCAGCATGCGAGCATACTGGCCGGTCTCCGGACCGCGATAAAGGATCGACCCGTCGTCGCGGACCCATTTGCCAAAGTAGTTATCAATGTAATCGGCGGCCAGGTCCCATAGGCCCCATTCGAGCATGGCGGTGGTGTCCACGTTGAAGGTGTCGGGGAAGCCAGCGTGCTCATTCCCGCCATAATCTTTGTCGTAGACGCCATACCTCGGCTCCTTGCCCATGCGCGTGATCATGTCGCGAACTAACGAGTGCCGCGCCATGTTTGCGAGGCGTTCGTCCGGTATCGAGATGGTCATGGCCGAGGCCAGCGCACGGTTCCAGCCCTGCCGCATGCCCAGGAGCTCTGCATAAAAAGGTTCGGCAGGGTGTTCCAGGCGGGGCGGAAACGGGTGGTAGGAATCGAAATAGCGAACCCACTTCAGTTCGTTGTCTTCCACCCGGCTCATCCGATACCATACGGGCTGAATCGAGTTGTTGCCGTTATCGATGCGCATCGGTGCGTAGGCCACCAACTCCGTCCAGTTTCCCGATTCCTCGGGATAAACAAAGCGCACGGCGGGCAGCCAGCCGCCCACGAGTCCGTCCCACACCTGTCCTTTCTGCCGGATCTTTTCAATTTGCGGCACGTATTGGTCCGGAAAGAACCGCTCCGTCCTGCCTCCATAGCGGAAGCCAATCTTATCCAGGTTGTCGTGCGTCCCGACAAAGGTGTAAGTCTTCATTTTGGAGATGGGAGGAAAGCAAGCGGCCACTTCATCGTAGTCGGGATCACCTGCCTTGGCCAGGATTTCTTCGCCCAAGAGATCATGGTCGCTCCTCATCACCTCTTCGAAACTGTGGCCACGATAAAGACTCGATGGATCGGCAAAGCTGGGTTCCAGCGATTTGGGCAAATCCACTCGCATGCCCCGCTCATCCACGAAGAGGATGTGCCCCTGCTTCTGGGTGAAGTCTTCGAAAACCGTCACGGCAGATTTGCCGGGAGGCGAGACAATCGCCATAAGGGTCCAGATGCCTAGCCGCTGCCCTTTCCGCAGGCTGGATTGGTGTCCTTCCCAGGAAACCTCGACCACCCCGACGGGGTTGATGCTCAACAATTTCGGACCCGTGGGCGCGTCGGGCGGCGACGCAGATCGGGCCACTCCCAGCGAGAGAATAAACGTTATGGCGGCGCACCTTGCATACGCGCGAATCTGCCTCATGGTTTCCTCCGGACCTGACCGGCGCTATTCAATCCCGCCCTTAAATCGCTCCTACAGTCCCTGCACCGGCTCGTCCGTGGCTGAGCCGAAGAAGCACGCGGCGCAATAGGTGTGGCCCCACCACGCCAGCGGGTGTGAACGCCAAATTCACAAAGTAATAGCTGGCGTCGCCCTGGAGCGTGTGGGTGTGCTCCAGGGTCCAGCATCGATAGTATAATGCACACTCCCATTGCTCCCTTCCAGTCTTTACTTCGTACACCAATCTCGACAAGTGGACAGGCAGTAGTGCCCGGATGGCATAGATGATCAAGCCGCTATTCAGAGATGCTGGTAACAGTATCAACATGAAAGCACAGCGGAAAGGATCGTTAGATTGCCGGCGAAGATACTGGGCAGCGCCGAAGCGAGTAGCGCAGACCTGCTTTTTAAGGTCTGCGGTTTTTCGCAGAGCATTGCACGCCGTGACGACAGCGGGTAAATAATTGCCATGTCCTGCCTGCGCCCCGGCCGGGTGCGCCTGGCCGCCGATGACAACACGCACATCTGAGAACCGGAAGAGCCGCAGACCTTGAAAAGCAGGTCTGCGCTACTCGCTCGCTTATCGCTAAAGTCCGTACTAAAACCCACTTTACCGACCAGCAAGCCAACGGAACAATCCTGCCGCCGGCCGCGTATCTAAACCCAAGGATGGGAATCCTCGTGCGAGAACCCCTTCAAGATTGGCTCTCTGTCTGGAAACAAAACTTGCAACCGCTTCCGGCTCTCGACAGCACCTTCACCCCCGACGAGCAAGCCACCCGCGAAGCTCAACTCGGCCGCTTCTTGCAGTCGGTAGAAAAGGAGTTGGGTGATAGGCCCAGTACCAGATCAGAACGCCGCGCCGCGCGACAGCGCATCACTTTTGCTTTCACCTGTTTTGCGAAAACTTGTCTGGACCTTGGTGATTCCCATCTCGAACTCCTGCTGGGCCATGGATTCTCCGGTGTTGCAACGCAACTTGCCCGGGAAGCACGCCATCTGGATCGCGCCATAAGCGCCGCGGACATTTTTCAGGCCTGCCGAAACGCGTGGACCGCGTGTGCTCTGCAAGCTCTCATGGGACAACCGATGCGCCTCACGCCGTCGATTTTCGCTTACAGCATGCTTTACCCATACACCGACAATTATCTCGACGACCCGTCGACCTCTCTGGCGGTCAAGCTCGCGTTCAGTGGCCGCTTTCGCCAGCGCCTCGAAGGACACGCGATCCCCGCGCTCAATGAGCAGGAAGCCACCATTTGGCGCCTTGTCGAGATTATTGAGGAGGAGTATTCCCGCAATGCCTGGCCGGAAGTCTATGCCAGGCTGCTGGCGATTCACGAGGCGCAAGAAAACAGCGTTCGCAAGCTACGTTTCGGCTCCTCGCCGGAGAATGTCGACATTCTGAGACTGAGTTTTGAGAAGGGGGGCACATCCGTGGCGGCGGACGCCTGCCTGGTTGCAGGCTCGCTGTCGCCCGAGGAGGCTCGGGTCGCTTTTGGTTGGGGAGTGCTGTTGCAGTTGGAGGACGACCTACAGGATCTACAGCAGGATCTACGCGAAGGCAACCGCACGATTTTCAC
>Ga0326728_10018338_pt1 | contig 13808 bp, 6 predicted proteins | sample MB3enrmetagenome_FD_207602 | JGI IMG/M metagenome (GOLD analysis project Ga0326728, IMG submission 207602) | Lab enriched peat soil microbial communities from McLean, Ithaca, NY, United States - MB31MN | ecosystem: Environmental > Terrestrial > Soil > Wetlands > Peat | place: USA: New York... | reverse complement strand
AGCTCCACTGAGACGCTGACCAGTACTTCGACTGAGACTCCGACTTACACGGAGACTCCGAGCTCCACCGAGACGCTGACCAGCACCTCGACTGAAACTCCAACCTTCACGGAGACGCCTTCGTCTACTGAAACGCTGACGAGCACCTCAACTGAGACTCCAACTTACACAGAGACTCCCAGCTCGACCGAGACGCTGACCAGCACCTCGACTGAAACTCCAACCTTCACGGAGACGCCTTCGTCTACTGAAACGCTGACGAGCACCTCAACTGAGACTCACACTTACACAGAGACTCCCAGCTCGACCGAGACGCTGACCAGCACCTCAACCGAGACTCCCACGTTTACGGAGACGCCAAGCTCCACGGAGACGCTGACTAGCACCTCGACTGAAACTCCAACTTTCACGGAGACCCCGAGCTCCACCGAGACGCTGACTAGCACTTCGACCGAGACGCCGACTTACACGGAGACCCCAAGCTCCACTGAGACGTTAACCAGTACCTCGACCGAGACGCCTACCTTCACGGAGACGCCTTCGTCCACTGAGACCCTGACTAGCACCTCGACCGAGACTCCCACGTTTACGGAGACTCCAAGCTCCACTGAGACCCTGACTAGCACCTCGACTGCGACTCCGACTTACACGGAGACCCCGAGCTCGACTGAGACGCTGACCAGCACCTCAACTGAGACTCCCACCTTTACTGAGACTCCCAGCTCGACCGAGACGCTGACCAGCACCTCGACTGAGACGCCGACTTACACGGAGACGCCAAGCTCCACCGAGACGCTGACCAGCACCTCAACTGAGACGCCTACCTTTACGGAGACGCCTTCGTCCACCGAGACCCTGACCAGCACTTCGACTGAGACGCCCACGTTCACGGAGACCCCGAGTTCGACCGAGACTCTAACCAGCACCTCGACTGAAACTCCCACGTTTACTGAGACCCCAAGCTCCACCGAGACGCTGACTAGCACCTCGACTGAGACCCCTACTTACACGGAGACGCCGAGCTCGACTGAAACGCTGACGAGCACTTCGACTGAGACCCCGACCTTTAGCGAGACTCTAACCAGCACCTCAACTGAGACTCCCACTTACACAGAGACTCCCAGCTCGACCGAGACGCTGACCAGCACCTCAACCGAGACTCCCACGTTTACGGAGACGCCAAGCTCCACGGAGACGCTGACTAGCACCTCGACTGAAACTCCAACTTTCACGGAGACTCCGAGCTCGACTGAGACGCTGACCAGCACCTCAACTGTGACTCCCACATCCACGGGGACGCAGAGCTTCACCGTGACGCCATCCAGCACCTCGACTGAGACCCCGACTTCGACGGGGACTTCGACCAGCACTTCAAGTGCCACGCCGACCTATTCGGCCACGCCTTCTTTCACCAACACCAGCACGGCTACTGTGACCCAGACTTCCACCTCCACCGCTACTGCGACCAGCACTTCGAGCGTCACCCCGACCCGCACGTCCACGGCGTCCCCGACCGCCACTTCCACTGGCACAGACACCCGCACGGCCACAGCCACTTCCAGCGTCACGGCCACGCCCAGCGCCACGCGCACTTGCACGGCCACGCCGACCGCCACGCCCAGCTTCAGCGCCACCCCCACTTTCACGGACTCTCCCACCAGCACCAGCACCCGGACCGCCTCGCCCACGCCTTCTGACACTCAAACCGCCACCCCCACGCGCACCTCCACGCGCACGGCCACGCCCAGCATCTCGGCGACCAGCACGGCCACGCCGAGCATCACCGCCACCATGAGCGCCAGCGCCACGGCCACCGCAAGCTTCAGCGCCACGCCCAGCATCACGCCCACGCCCAGCGATTCGCCCACCGCTACCTGCAGCCCCACGGCCACCCACACGCCGCCTCTCAAGCTGAGCGGCACCCAGGTGGCCCGCATCTTCCCCAACCCGGCCTACCCGCTGCGCGGCCAGAGCGTGCAGATCTGGTTCTCCACCCTCTCGGCTGGCTCGGTGAGGATCAGCGTCTATGACCGGGCAGGGGAGCGCTTGAAGGTGCTGGAAAATGACAGCCAGCCTGCCGGCACCCACTTCTGCGGGTGGGACTGCCGCAATGAGCGCGGCGAGCTGGTGGCCACCGGCATGTACTTCCTGGTGATGGAGACCCCCAGCAAGAACTGCACCGCCATCATCGGGGTGATGCGATGAGGCCCTGGCTCATCACCCTAGCGCTCATGGCCTTGGCCGCGCGGCTCTGGACGGAGGGGAACGGCACCGGGCAGATCCTGCTCATCGAGCCTTCGGCCCAGGCTGGCGCCCTGGGAGGGGCGGTGGTCTGCGCGGATGGCCTGGAGGGAATGGATGCCAACCCAGCCGGCCTGGGATGGCTGGACCGCAGCGAGTTCTCAGCCACTCACCTGGCATGGGTGCAAGGGTTCACCTATGAGGACGTGGCCATGGCCATGCCCTTGGCCGTGGGGGCATTGGGATTGCACGGTGACATCTTCAGCTCGCCGCAGGTGCAGCAGACAGATGTGAACGACCAGGTTCTGGGAAGCTACAGCGAACAGGACCTCGACCTGGGGCTGGTCTACGGCCTCAGACTAGGGCCAGTGGCTTGTGGCCTGCAGATGCGCTATCTGCGGGACAGCATGCTCGACCTGGTGCAGAACGGCTTCTCCACAGATCTGGGGGCGGAATGGCGCCTTCCCGAGGGCGTGGTGCTGGGGGCGAGCCTGCAGAACATGGGGCTGATGGAGGGCTTGGGGGCCGAGAGCACACAGGTGCCCTTGGTCTGGCGGGGCGCGGGCTCCTGGGAGGGGGTTGTTGCAGGCATCTCCACCCGCGCTGAAGCCGGGCTTTACCATTTGGATGGCGACACCCCGGAGATCAGGACTGGTGTGGAAGCCGGCGTGGAGCAGACCATCTTCTTAAGGCTGGGCTATTGCCTGTCCTGGACCGGCGATGAGACGCGCAGCTATTCGCTGGGAGCCGGGCTCTTCTTGTGGGGCATGCACATGGATTATGCCTTCGTGCCCCTGGGCGTGCTGGGGCAGACCCACCGCATCACCTTGAGCTCGGCCTTGGGCGACCTGCCCGGGCTCAGGCCAGAAGAGGACACCCGCGCCTACAACTGGCCGCTCAGCGTCCAGGTGAAGCCAGAGACAGGGACCTTGGAGGTGAGCTGGGCCCCGCCCGAGGGGGCGCCCGCCGAGGTGGCGGGCTATCACTTGTGGCTGCGCAAGGGGGCGGAACCCTCCCCGCGCCTGGTCTCAGCAGGCTTGACCAAGGGCTTCAAGGTGCTCTTGCGGGGCCTGGACCCCACCCAGGAGTATGGCGTGGCGGTCTCAGCCGTGGATGGGAAGGGAAGGGAAGGCCATTTGAGCCCTGAGGTCAAGGCGCGGGACCTGATGGGCAGCCCGCTGGCCAAAGCCGCGCCAGCGCCACCGCATGGGCTGCGGGCCCGGCGCGCCTGGGGGCAGGTGGTGCTGGACTGGCAGCCCAGCGCGGAAAAGGATGTGGACGGCTATGAATGCTTCCTCAGGCGGAAGGGGCCGGCCAAGGCTTGGGAGCGCATGGGGATGGTGGAGGCGGACACGGCCCATCTAGCCGTGGACAGGGACAAGGTGCCCCAGGATGTCGAAGCCTTTGTGGCCCGGGCGGTCCGCCGCGTGGGCCATGGGTTCCAGGCAGGCGTGCCTTGCGAGGAAGCCGGGGTGCCAGCCACTGGGCTCTGGTGAGCGCACAGAAAGGATCTTTGCCAAGGGAGCCGGGCAAGGGCCATTTCTTCCCTTGAAATCGGGCTCCCTTTTCCTTTATATTGCCCCTCTACTCTGAATACCCAATCTGCCCCTATGCGAGGCAAGGAATGATGGACATGAGCAGCAAAGAACCAGGCCGTTTTGAGAATCCCGGCGGATTCCCCTTTGATGCGGGCGTGGATTCCTGCGGCGTCGGCTTCGTGGCCAATGTCAAGAACCGGCGCTCCCATGAGATCGTGCAGCAGGGCCTGCGCATCCTAGAGAACCTGGAGCATCGCGGCGCGGTGGGCGCTGAGAAGAACACCGGGGACGGCGCGGGCCTGCTCATGCAGGTGCCGGACAAGTTCCTGCGCCAGGCTGTCTCTGGCTTCACCCTCCCCGCAGAGGGCTATTATGGCGTGGGCATGGTCTTTTTGCCCAAGGAGCCCATCCAGGCCCAGGCCTGCCGCGAGGCGATTCAGCGCGCGGCTGCCGAGACCGGCCAGGTGGTGCTGGGCTGGCGCAAGGTGCCGGTGAACTCGCAGCCCTTGGGCCCCACGGCCCTGCTCGGCGAGCCCTCCATCGAGCAGGTCTTCATCAGCCGCAGCGCCCAGGCCAAGGACCAGGACGCCTTTGAGCGCCGGCTCTACCTGCTGCGCAAGCGCGCCGAGGCCTCGGTCCGCGCCAGCGGCCTCAGCCAGAAGAAGAGCTTCTACATCCCCAGCCTCTCCAGCCGCACCCTGGTCTACAAGGGCATGCTCACCCCAGACCAGCTGCGCGCCTATTTTCCCGACCTCTCCCATCCGGCCATGGAATCAGCCCTGGCCCTGGTGCATTCGCGCTTCTCCACCAACACCTTCCCCAGCTGGGACCTCTCCCATCCCTTCCGCTTCTTGGCCCACAACGGCGAGATCAACACCCTGCGCGGCAACATCAACTGGATGCACGCCCGCCAGGCCCTGTTCGAGAGCGAGACCTTCCCCGGCGATGAGGTCAAGGACCTGATGCCGGTGGTGGTGGAGGGCGGCTCTGACTCGGCCGTGCTGGACAACGTGTTCGAGATGCTGGTGATGTGCGGCCGCAGCCTGCCCCACACCATGATGATGCTCATCCCCGAGGCCTGGTCTGGCCACGCCACCATGCCCCAGCACAAGAAGGACTTCTACCGCTACCACAGCTGCCTGATGGAGCCCTGGGACGGGCCCGCGGATGTGGCCTTCACCGACGGCAAGGTCATCGGCGCGGTGCTGGACCGCAACGGCCTGCGCCCCTCGCGCATCTGGGTCACCAGCGATGACCTGGTGGTGATGGCCAGCGAGGTGGGCGTGCTCGACATCGCCCCCGAGAAGGTGGTGCGCAAGACCCGCCTGGAGCCCGGCCGCATGTTCCTCATCGACCTGGCCGCGGGCCGCATCATCGATGATGCCGAGCTCAAGGACGGCATCAGCAAGGCCCAGCCCTATGGAGACTGGCTGAAGGCTGAGCTGATGACCATGGCCGACCTGCCGGCGGCCCCCCATCTGCCCGCCCCGGACCCCGAGACCCTGCTGCACCGCCAGGTGGCCTTCGGCTACACCCATGAGGACCTCAAGATCCTGCTGGCGCCCATGGCCATCAACGGCGAGGAGCCGGTGGGCTCCATGGGCGAGGACACCCCCTTGGCCGTGCTCTCGGAGCGGCCCCAGCTGCTCTTCTCCTACTTCAAGCAGCTCTTCGCCCAGGTGACCAACCCCCCGCTGGATGCCATCCGCGAGGAGCTGGTGACCTCCGTGGCCACCACCGTGGGCCCGGAAGGCGACCTGCTCAAGCCAGTGGCCGTCAATTGCCACCAGATCGAGCTCAAGAGCCCGGTGCTCACCAATGAGGAGCTGGCCCGCTTCAAGGCCCTGCAGGGCTTCCGCGGCTACAAGAGCGTCACCCTGCCCATCCTCTTCGACCCCCGCCAGGGCGGGGCCGCCCTGGCCAAGGCCATGGAGGACCTGTGCGAGGCCGCCAGCCGGGCGGTGGCCGACAAGGCCCAGATCATCATCCTCAGCGACCGCGGCCTGGATGCCAAGCTGGCGGCCATCCCCAGCCTGCTGGCCGTGGCTGGCGTGCACCATCACCTGGTGCGGCGCGGCGAGCGCACCCGCGTGGGCCTCATCCTCGAGAGCGGCGAGCCCCGCGAGACCCATCATTTCGCCCTGCTGCTGGGCTATGGCGCGCAGGCGGTGAACCCCTATGTGGCCTTTGAGACCCTGGATGGCATGATCCAGGCCGGCCAGCTGCCGGCGGAGATCGACCACGCCGAGGCGGCCGCCCATTACATCAAGGCCGTCAACAAGGGCATCGTCAAGGCCATGTCCAAGATGGGCATCAGCACCATCCAGAGCTACCGCGGCGCCCAGATCTTCGAGGCCATCGGCCTGAACCGGGCCTTTGTGGACCGCTACTTCACCTGGACCGCGACCCGCATCGAGGGCATGGGCATCGAGGAGGTGGCGCAGGAGACCCTGGCGCGGCACCGGGCCGCCTGGCCCGACCGGCCCGCGCGCGAGATGGACCTGGACTGGGGCGGCCGCTACAAGTGGCGCGCCGATGGCGAGCTGCACCTCTTCAACCCCGAGACGGTCACCACCCTCCAGCACGCCGTGCGCAAGGGCGACTACCAGCTCTTCAAGCAGTACAGCGCTGTCATCAACAACCAGGCCAAGCGCCTGTGCACCCTGCGCGGCCTGTTCAGCTTCAAGCCCCGCACCGCCATCCCCCTGGACCAGGTGGAGCCGGTGAGCGCCATCGTCAAGCGCTTCTGCACTGGCGCCATGAGCTATGGCTCCATCAGCCAGGAGGCCCACGAGAACCTGGCCATCGCCATGAACCGCCTGGGCGGCAAGAGCAACACCGGCGAGGGCGGCGAGGATGAGGCCCGCTTTGAGCCGCTGCCCAACGGTGACAGCCGCATGTCGGCCATCAAGCAGGTGGCTTCCGGCCGCTTTGGCGTCACCAGCAACTACCTGGTGCATGCCCGCGAGATCCAGATCAAGATGGCCCAGGGCGCCAAGCCCGGCGAGGGCGGCCAGCTGCCGGCCAAGAAGGTCTATCCCTGGATCGCCCGCACCCGCTTCAGCACCCCCTTTGTGCAGCTCATCTCGCCGCCCCCCCACCACGACATCTACAGCATCGAGGACCTGGCCCAGCTCATCTTTGACCTCAAGAACGCCAATGACCGCGCGCGCATCTCGGTCAAGCTGGTGTCCGAGGTGGGGGTGGGCACGGTGGCGGCCGGCGTGGCCAAGGCCCATGCCGACAAGGTGCTCATCTCGGGCTACGACGGCGGCACGGGCGCCTCGCCGCTCTCCTCCATCAAGCACGCGGGCATCCCCTGGGAGATGGGGCTGGCCGAGACCCAGCAGATCCTGGTCAAGAACGGCCTGCGCGACCGCATCGTGGTGGAGACCGACGGCCAGCTAAAGACCGGCCGCGACGTGGTCATCGCCGCGCTGCTGGGGGCCGAGGAGTTCGGCTTTGCCACCGCCGCCCTCATCTCCTCAGGCTGCGTGATGATGCGCGTCTGCCACCTGGACACCTGCCCGGTGGGCGTGGCCACCCAGAACCCTGAGCTGCGCAAGAAGTTCGTGGGCAAGCCGGAGCACGTGGTCAATTTCATGAACTTCGTGGCCGAGGAAGCCCGCGAGTTCATGGCCCAGCTGGGCTTCAAGAGCATCGATGAGATGGTGGGCCACAGCGAGGTGCTGGACACCAACAAGGCCATCGAGCACTGGAAGTCGCGGGGCTTGGACTTCTCCGCCATCTTCCACCGCGCGGCGGAATGCGACCGCGGGCCGGTGCGCTGCGTGAGCAGCCAGGACCATGCCCTGGAGAAGACCCTGGACCGCCAGCTGCTGGCCCTGGCCAAGGACGCCCTGGAGCGCCAGGCCCCGGTGAAGCTGGACCTGCCCGTGCGCAACGTCAACCGCACCGTCGGCACCCAGCTGGGCGCCGAGATCAGCCGCCGCTACGGCTCGCAGGGCCTGCCAGAGCACACCATCCAGATCAGCCTGAAAGGATCGGCGGGCCAGAGCCTGGGGGCCTTCCTGCCCAAGGGCGTCACCCTGCGGCTGGAGGGCGATTCCAACGACTATGTGGGCAAGGGCCTTTGCGGCGGCAAGATCGCCATCTACCCCCCTGCCCGGTCCACCTTTGTGGCGGAGGACAACATCCTGGTGGGCAATGTCTGCTTCTATGGCGCCACCAGCGGCGAGGCTTACATCCGCGGCCGCGCCGGCGAGCGCTTCTGCGTGCGCAATTCTGGCGTGCACGCGGTGGTGGAGGGAGTGGGCGACCACGCCTGCGAGTACATGACCGGCGGCCGGGTGCTGGTGCTGGGAGCCACCGGGCGCAATTTCGCAGCAGGCATGAGCGGCGGCATCGCCTATGTGTGGGACCCCCAGGGCGACTTCAAGATCCGCTGCAACACCGCCATGGTGGCCTTGGAGCCCCTGGAGACCGAGGATTTGGAGCAGGTGAGCGAGATGCTGCGCCGGCACCAGCAGTACACCGGCAGCGCGGTGGCTCAGCGCTTCTTGGAAGGCTGGGACAAGCTGAGCGCCCAGCTGGTCAAGGTGATGCCGGTGGAATACAAGAAGGCCCTGCTGGAGCAGAAAGCCAAGCAAGAGTCCAGCGCCGCCTGACGCGCAAGCCATCACGCATTGAGAGGGAGATCATGGGCAAGCCCACAGGATTCATGGAGAGCGGCCGCCAGACGCCCCGGCGCCGGCCAGTGCAGGAGCGCGTCAAGGACTGGAAGGAATATGAGACCCATCTGAGCGAGGCCGATCTGGCCGTGCAGGCCGCGCGCTGCATGGACTGCGGCGTGCCCTTCTGCCACCAGGGCTGCCCGCTCAACAACCTGATCCCCGACTGGAACGACCTGGCCTACAAGGGCCAGTGGAAGGCCGCCATCCAGCGCCTGCACGCCACCAACAACTTCCCTGAGTTCACCGGCACCTTGTGCCCGGCGCCCTGCGAGAACAGCTGCACCCTGGCCATGGACCAGCACCAGGCCCCGGTCACCATCAAGCAGATCGAGAAGGAGATCATCGAGCGGGCCTGGGCCGAGGGCTGGGTGCAGCCCTTGCCCCCCGCCCGGGAGACCGGCAAGAAGGTGGCGGTGGTGGGCTCCGGGCCGGCGGGCATGGCTGCGGCCCAGCAGCTGAGGCGCGTGGGCCACGCGGTCACGCTCTTCGAGCGCGCCGACCGCCTGGGCGGGCTGATGCGCTATGGCATCCCCGAGTTCAAGATGGAGAAGCGCGTGCTGGACCGCCGGCTGGCGCAGATGAAGGCCGAGGGCGTGGTCTTCAAGGCGGGCGTTGAGGTGGGCAAGGACCTGCCAGCGGCTTTGCTGCTGAAGGATTTTGACGCTGTCGTGCTCACCGGCGGCTCCACCATGGCCCGCGACCTTCCGGTGCCTGGCCGCGAGCTGAAGGGCGTCCATTTTGCCATGGAATATTTGAAGCAGTCCAACCAGGCCCAGGAGGGCGACAAGGTGGCCGGCCAGATCCTGGCCAAGGGCTTGGATGTGGTGGTGGTGGGCGGCGGCGACACGGGCGCGGATTGCATCGGCACCGCCATCCGGCAGGGCGCCAAGAGCGTGGTCAACCTGGAAGTCATGCCGCAGCCCCCGGAAAAGCGGTCGGCGGACAACCCCTGGCCGCAATGGGCGCGCATCTTCCGCACGGCTGGCGCCCACGAAGAGGGCGTGGAGCGCATGTACAGCATCCAGGTGAAGGGCTTTGAGGGCGAGGGCGGCAGGGTCAAGAGCCTCAAGGCAGCCAAGCTGGACTGGAGCTCGGGCAAGCCTCAGGAGGTGCCGGGCAGCGAGTTCAGCCTGCCTGCCGGCCTGGTCACCCTGGCCATGGGCTTCACTGGCCCGGAGAAGGGCCTGCTGGCGGCCTTGGGCGTGGAGCTGGATGCCCGGGGCAATGCCAAGGCCGGGGCGGACAAGATGACCAGCGTGAAAGGCGTGTTCACCGCTGGGGACATGACCCGGGGTCAGAGCCTGATCGTCTGGGCCATCCGCGAGGGGCGCGTGGCTGCCCATCACGTGGACAAGCACCTGATGGGCCAGACCAGCCTGCCCTGCTGAGCCAGCCGCTTTTTAAAAGGCTTCACCCGGAAATGGAGAAATGCGACACTAAGGTGTCGCATTTTCTTTTGGGGGACCTGTGCAAAAATTCAAGGGCTTGTTGATGGACATGGACGGGGTGCTGGTGGATTCCATGCCGCTCCACTTTGAGGCTTGGAAGCTGCTGGTGCAGCGCTTCAAGATCGGCATCAGCATGGCCGACCTTCGCGAGCTGATCGATGCCCGGCGCAATGTGGAGATCTTCCCCATCCTGCTGGGCCGCCCTCTCCCCGATGCCGAGCTGCACCGCCTGGTGGATGAGAAGGAGGCCCTCTATCACGCCCAGGCAGAGGCCAAGCTGCCAGAGGTGGCGGGCGCGCGGGCCTTTTGCGAGCAGGCCCAGGCGCAGGGCATCCCCATGGCTCTGGCCACCGCGGCCTCTGAGCTGAATGTGCTGCGCGTCATGGACAAGATGGGCTTTCGCAAGTTCTTCAAGGTGCTGGTGACCGCCCGGGATGTCCAGCGCGGCAAGCCCGACCCGGAGGTGTATTTGAAGGCAGCAACCGGCCTGGGCCTCAGGCCCTCGGAGTGCCTGGTGGTGGAGGACAGCCTGCCAGGCGTGCAGGCGGCCAAGGCCAGCGGCGCGGCCTGTCTAGCTTTGACAACCTCGCATAGCGAGGTTAAACTTGTGAGAGCTGGCGCGGATTGGACCGCGCCCGATCTGGTTGCGCTGCCTAGCGGTTTGGCCCAATGGGTAGGCCTTCCTGAGCGAGGATAGAATGGCTGAGATCAATGAGCCGGAGCAGATCCTTGAGTTGCCCATTGAGCTGGTTGAAAGAGGGCTTTATCAGCCCCGTGAGATATTTGACCCTGAATTGATGGCAGCCACCAAGCTGTCCATCGCGGAAAAGGGCCAGAAATATCCTGTGATCGTGCGTCCCATCACTGATAAGAACCCATTGTTCAAGCCCGGATGGGTTGAGACCCATTATGAGCTGGCAGATGGCGAGCGCAGGACCCGCTGCCTGAGGGAATTGGGAGCAAAGACAGTCAAAGCCATCATCCGCGATCTCAATGATTGGGAGATGCTGGATTATGGCATGACCACCAATGATTCAGTGCCTTTGAACCCCATTGAAAGAGCAAAGGTTTTTTTTAGGCTCTCAAAAGAGTTTAAAAAAAGCCAAGAAGAGATCGCAAAATCTTATAATCTCAAACAGCAGCAAGTCTCGGAATACATCCGTTTGCTAGAATTGCCCAATGATATTCAAGAGATGACAGCGCGTGCTGTTATCACAATGCGGCACGCTAGAGAGATTTTAAAGATTTCAGATCCAAAGATACAACGAGAGGTTTGCCAAGAGATCATTGAAACAGGAATGAGCACGCGTAAATTGACGGAAAAAGTCAGAGAATTGAATAAAAATAGCATAGAATTTGATTATAAAGTAAATGCAAATGGATTCGAGCAGCCATTAGATGAGAAAAGAGCTGAAATTATATTAGAAACAATGGATTTTAGAAAAACAGCGCCCAAAGAGTGGCCTTCTTTAGCGCCACAGATCTCATCTGAGAACGATAAAGAAGGGAATAAGGTCTGGTATTTCAATTTAATTGATGGATTAGCTCAAATTAATGCTATTTTTTTGACAAAAAGAGCAAAAAATTGGCTCAAAGTTTATCTGAATTCCAGGCTATCTTTATCTGATATGAGGCCTGAGGTCTATATGGCTTGGTGTGAATTGTGCATTGTCTTTCCAACATTGATCCTTTTTGTCATATATCATTTATGGCCATTGGGAGCACTGTTTCTATCTTGCCTGTGTGCTGTTTTGCTCATGGTGAAACTTTTTGAAGAAAATCCTCCAAAATCTTGACGAAAATTCAATGTCCGGTAGAATGGTGATGTCAATAAGCTATTGATAATGGAGTGGAAATTGGCTTCTTTTGAAGATCAAATAGTCCCTGAAAAGCCAAAGATAAAGCCGTGGAAATGGGCTCTGGTCCTTTGTTTTGTTGCGGCTTTGTTCAGCGGCTTTTGGTTCTTGCGCTCTCGTGGCAGCGTGCTTGGGCCTATGCTGCTGCCAGACATGCAGACGTGGACAGATGCCAAGGCCAAGCAGGCTGCGGCAGATGCGCTCAACAAGACAGTGAAATCCCCTGGCTTCAAGGTTGAGGTCCACAAGGTCGATGAAGGCGAGAATTTCTGGGGAGTGGCCAAGGACTACAAGGTCAACATCGACACCGTGGTGGGCTTCAACCCCGAGCTGGAGGATCTGGATGCCAGCCTGGGCCAGCCGCTGCTGCTTCCCAATCAGCGCGGCTGCCTGCATCAGGTCGCGGCCGGGGAGGGCGCTGACACCCTGGCGGCCATGTACCAGGTGCCGGCCCTGGCCATCACCGCTGCCAACAGCGTGCCTTGGTCCGGGCTGTCCGCTGGCCAGGTGCTCTTCATCCCAGGCGGGCATCCGCGCCAGCTGAGCCCGGCCATGCGCCAGCTCTTCCAGCAGCGCCGGCTCTTCCGCTCCCCCCTGCAGGGGGTCTACACCTCGCTGGTGGGGGAGCGCATCGACCCTTTCACGGGCGAGAAGAAGCTGCATAATGGGGTCGACATCCGCGCTGCCTTCAACAGCCTGGTCTGCGCCGCCGCGGGTGGCAAGATAGTGCTGGCTGGGTGGAATGGGGGCTTTGGGAAGTGCGTCATCATCAGCCATGGCAATGGCTACAAGACGCTCTATGGCCACCTCAACGCCATCCTGGTGCACAGCGGCCAGCGGGTGAGGCAAGGCCAGGCCATAGCCCGTGTCGGCGTCACCGGACGCACCACCGGGCCGCACCTCCATTTCACGGTCTACTTGAACAACCGCGTGAAGGACCCCCTCAAGTACCTTTGGTAGGGTCGGCGGTGCGGGGTTTGCGGCGGCCCGCAGGGCCAGCCGCGACAACTGAGAGTGAGCATGCGCATCGCCATAGCCTATCCCCCGGTCACCAAGGACGGGCAATACCCCCTGCTCTCGCAGAACCGGCATCTCAAGTTCTCGCACAGCCTGCAGGTGCGCATCTTCCCGCTGATCCCGGCCCATGCCGCCACCAACTTGAAGCAGGCGGGGCACGAGGTGCTGTGGGCGGACGGCATCAACGAGCGGCAGGCCATGGGAGCTTTCATGGCTGGATTGGCCGCTTTTGAGCCCCAGCTCCTGCTCATGGAGACCAAGGCCCCGGTGCTCAAGGCCCATTGGGAATGGATCGCCATGGCCAAGCAGGCCCTGCCCGGCCTCAAGGTGGCGGTGGTGGGCGACCATGTCAGCTATTTCCCTGAGGAGACCCTGCTCGGCAGCCAGGCTGATTTTGTGCTGACCGGAGGGGATTATGATGCCACGGTGGTGGGCCTGGCCCGGCACCTGGAGCAGGGCGCGGCCATGCCGCCGGGAGTCTGGCACCGCGGCCCGGGCGGGCCGATTTCCAGCGGTCCCCACCAGTTCACCCAAGACCTGGACAGCCTGCCCTTCATCGACCGCGAGCTGACCCGCTGGAAGAGCTATGGCGAGGCCTATCTGCTGCCTGGGGTGGCCTATATCCTCACGGGCCGCGGCTGCGGGCTGGGCCAGGGCCGGGTCAGCGTTTGCACCTTCTGCATCTGGCAGCATGCCCTCTGGGACCGCACCGCGCGCCTGCGCAGCCCGGCCAACGTGGTGGCCGAGATAGAGCAGCTCATCGCCCTGGGGGCCCGGGAGATCTTTGATGACAACGAGACCGGGCCCATCTATGACCGGGAATGGATGCGGGAGTTCCACCGCCTCATGAAAGCCAAGGGCTTGGCTGGCAAGATACCCATCTCGGTCAATGCCCGCGGTGACCTGCTGGATGGCGAGCTCTGCGCCCTGATGGCCGATTGCGGGTTCCGCCTGCTCAAGATAGGGGTGGAGGCGGGCACGGACCAGGGCTTGGCCAAGCTGGCCAAGCTGGAG
>Ga0326728_10018337_pt1 | contig 13808 bp, 11 predicted proteins | sample MB3enrmetagenome_FD_207602 | JGI IMG/M metagenome (GOLD analysis project Ga0326728, IMG submission 207602) | Lab enriched peat soil microbial communities from McLean, Ithaca, NY, United States - MB31MN | ecosystem: Environmental > Terrestrial > Soil > Wetlands > Peat | place: USA: New York... | reverse complement strand
CCGGACCGCATCAGGCCCATGGAAAGGGTGGGCAAATCCATCTGGTTGTGGTACTTCCCGCCGGGGCCGGGAAGTCCCGTGCGATAGTTCACCGCTATGCGAAAGAATCCCAAGACCGCGAGACCGGTGGCGACACAGCCGCCGCTGCCACCACCGGTGGCAAGACCACCGGCGCCACTAGCTTACGTGCTGACTTCCCTTTTGCTGCTGGTCCCCTGCTTCTGGCAATCGCGCTTGCAGTTGGGAGACCTCTCCAGCCACATCTATAACGCGTGGCTGGCACAGTTGATCGCGAGCGGGCGAGCCCCGGGGCTGGCCATCGTTCCCCAGACGACCAATGTTCTTTTCGACCTCATGCTGAGCGGGCTTTTCAAGACTCTGGGAGCGGCAGCGGCACAGCGGATCTCAGTTTCGCTCGCCGTGCTGACGTTGGTCTGGGGGGCGTTCGCATTCGTCTCGGTGGTGTCAGGCCGCCGCCCCTGGGGCCTGTTGCCGGCCATCGCCATGCTGGCATACGGATGGGTGCTGCACATGGGCCTGTTCGACTTTTATGTGAGCCTCGGGTTGTGCTTCTGGGCGCTGGCTCTGGCGTGGGAATGGAAGAAGGGGCGGGTGGCTGCCGCGGTCCCCGTCTTGATCGTCGCGTACGTGGCCCACGGGCTGCCGGTGGCCTGGACCGTCGCCCTGCTGGTGTACCTGTGGCTGGCCCGCCGAATAGCGCCGCCGAAGCGCGCCATGCTGATGGCCGCATCTCTGGCGGCGATGGTCGCGGCGCGCGCCGTGGTTACCGGCATGATGTCCTACATCTGGCTGCCGCAACAGATCGTGACGATCACGGGCATTGACCAGCTTTGGGTCTTCGATGCCAAGTACCTCGTACCGTTCCTCGGATTGCTGCTGCTTTCGGTGGTGCTCGCGGTGCGATTGCTGCGCGCGTCCGGCGCTCGCAACGTGGTGTTGGGCCTCCCATTCCAGATTGGCTTCCTGAGCGCGGCGGGAGTTTTCATCGTCCCCACCCGGTTGCAGATTCCCGGTTACAATCACGCGCTGGTGTACATCGCCGAGCGCATGTCCCTGGCCGTGGGCATCTGCCTGTGCGCATTGCTGGCGGCGGCGCCGGTGCGCGCTTACCACCGCTACGCGATGGGGATGGTGGCGCTCCTGTTTTTCGGTTTTCTTTACCGCGATGAGGGCGTTCTGAACGCGTTCGAGGACCGGATGACGAGTCTGGTGTCGCAATTGCCTCCAGGGCAGCGGGTCGTCAGCGCGATCAACGATCCCACCCTCCGCGTCAACGCCTTGACCCACATGATCGACCGCGCCTGTCTGGGCCGGTGTTACAGCTACGCCAACTACGAACCTTCCACCGCGCAGTTCCGGATTCGAGCCGCGGCCGGGAATCCCATCGTGGTCTCCACTTATGGCGATTCGTCGGCCTTTCAGAGCGGAAGCTACGTGGTAAGGGAGCGCGACTTACCTCTGTACCAGGTCGATCTGGACCAGGCCGGACGCATGGTGATCCGTTCTCTGGCAGCCGGCGCACAATCCGGCATCACCTACATTCAGGTCTTGTAAACATCCGGCGAGCGGCCAGCACCATGGCCAGCCAGAAGACCCCTGCCACGTAGCCCGCCAGCACATCGGTCGGATAGTGGAAGCCCAGGTACACGCGCGAGAACCCGATCAGGGCCACGAGCAGCGCCGCGACGGCAAAAATCGCCACTCTCCTGGCGCGCGACCGGGCCCAGGGGGCGCCCCGCGCGGTTAGAATCATCGCCAGCACGCCAAAAAAACAGCAGGCCACCATGGCATGGCCGCTGGGAAAGCTGTGCGTCACGGGCGAGGCATACCCGAAGAAAGGCTCGGGCCGCGGCCTGTGGAAGAACAACTTCATGATTTGATCGAGCGCTTCCGCGCCCAGGGCCGCAGCCGCAAACACCACCGCTGCGGGTCTTCGTTTGGTAGCCGCCAGCCACCCGGCCAGAATGATGCCCAGCGGCACCAGGCCAACCTCCGAGCCGAATAGCGACACGCCGCGCATCATGGCGGTGAGCGGCGGCGAGGACCTGGCGTGAACGGCGTTGCGAATGGGCGTGTCCAGGCGCATGGCATCGCCGCGCGTCACCTCGCGGGCCAGCCACGCAAAAAGAATCAGCGCCAGGGCGGCGACCAGGCCGTGCCGTGCCATCACCAGCAGTGTGACACAGTAAGGGCTCGCAAAACCGGTCTTCACGGCCCCGGATACGGCGAGACCGTGGCCGGCAGCCGGTCGGCTTCCACCAGCCACACGCGGCGATCGCGAAAGTATTGGATGAGGGCGCGGTTGGACGCCGCATCCAGCTCGTGTGCCCAAACCACGGGAGCGCCGTCGATGGACGCGTCGTTGTATACCCACTCCTCGAAAAAGTCGTGCGTGGGCTGGTAGCGTACGATGGCCAACTGGCGGCCAGGTTCGCGGGCCAGCCGGTCGAGAATGCGCGCGCGCTCGGTGTTGCCGGGCCGGGTGTAGTACCAGGTCATGGGCCAATCCGGCGGCATGTAGAAGCTGAGCGGCTGGGCAGCTACGCGCAGCGCCGCCATGCCGAGGCAGATCAGGGGAATGGAGCGCGCCAGCAGGAGCCCGGCGGGCCGGCCGCGGCGGCATCCGGCGCGCATGTGCCGCATGCCTTCGAGAACCACGGCGTAGATCACACCGGTGATGGGCGCGGCGTAATGCGGATAGAACCATGTGTTGAGGGCCAGGCCGGTGAGAGAACACGCGCCCATGACGAGTAGCGGCCGGATGCGGCGGCTGTCTCGGATGCGCCGCAGGAAGAACAGCGGCAGCGTCAAGGCCGGGCCTAGAAAGAACATCCAGAATTCCCCCGCCTTGCCGAGAGTATTGGCGGCAAAACCAATGGGGCTTTTGGCCTCCATAAACTGCGTCAACTCCCATCCCACGTAGAAATCGCGCATGGCCTGGGTGCGATAGACCGGCGCGGGGAGCGGCCGCTCCCAAAGAAAGATGCGGGCCGCAGCGTATTCGTCGCGATTGGCCTGGTAGGGCATGCGAAGCGGATTGCCGGTCACGCGCCAGTCATAATACCCCATGGCCGCGGCGGCCGCCAGCAAGACGAGCGCCGCGGGAAGCGCCACGCGCGCGGTGGCGGCCCAAAGCTCGCGCCCGCGCTTCTTCAGCCACCAGGCGGCCAGGTATACGCCGACCGGCACGCACAGCACGAAACCTTCGAAGAAGCGGCTGTTGGCCAGGATGACTGCCCCGAGGGCCAGCAGCAGGGCCTGAGGAATTCGAGGTTTCCGCAGGATGCGCGGCAGCGCGCCTAAAACCAGCAGTCCGCCGATAGCGGCCGTTGCCCCGCCCCAGTAACTGTTGATCCAGTAGCCGAACAGACCGAGACGCAGAATCGACAGCAGTCCTCCTAGAAAGGCCCAGGCGGGCGGCAGCCAGCCTTGCAGCATCCAGCAGATCAACGCGCACATAACTGCCACGCTGATGTAGACGCCGATCCAGGGGTTGCCCGCCAGCGCCTTCCCCGCCGCCAGAACGATTCCCTGTGCCACCGGCCGCATCGACCCGTAGGTGGGGTGCTGGATGATGTGCATGCTCTCGAAGTGCGGCCACATGGGATGAGTGGGATTGGCCAGACGGCCGGCGGCGAAGGTATCAGCCGTAAGCAGGTAGCTGAACTCGTCGGTGATGAGGGGCTGCCGGATGGGAAGCACCGGCAGAAGCGCCGCGCGGCCCGCCAGCGCAGCTAAGAAAACGATAAGCACGGCCAGCCGGCGGCGGCACGCGAGGTTGTGGAACCAGCCCTCGATGGCGCGGAAGCGGCTATCGCCCGCAAGCGGATGCGAAGATGCCACCTTCGCCATAACCAGTATCGCCGCCAGCTCGATCAGGTATGGCGCGTAGCGGATTGTGAGCGTCAAAAGCCAGGCGATCCGTTCAACCACGATTCCACGGACAGCCTAACGCGTCCGGGGAGCGGCGTCCAGATTAGCTTAAGATAACTCTCGCCCGGCAGGCGGCCCGGCGCGGGTCCACTACCTCGCCGCCGCTGTTATCGCAGCGCCTTCCCGCAATTCATCGGTGGCGCGCCGGACCACCCTATCGCCGGGGCGCAGATTGCCGATCACTTCGACCAGGTCGCCCTCGGCCGCGCCCTTCTTCACGTCGACCCACTCGGCGCGGCCGTTTTGATTGCGGATGACGAAGGTGCGCTCGGTGGTGGTCACAACGCTGGTCCGGGGCACGAATAGCGCGGGCCGGGCACGCCGCACCAGCCAACCGACCGCCGGATACATGCCGGGAGCGAGCGAGCCATCGCTATTGAGAACATCCAGTTCCACCGCCATGGTGCGCGTCTTGGGATCGAGCGCATGAGCGATGCGCGCCACCGTGCCGGTGTACTTCCGTTCCGGGTACGCGGGGACATGGAACGGCACACTGGCGCCGCTCGCCACTCCGCCAACGTCTTCCTCGGGCACCGGAACCACCAGCCGCAGATGCGCCACCTGCTGGATCACCACGAGCGGCGTGTCTGCGCCCGGGCCGGCCAGCGCGCCGGGGTGCACGAAGCGATCCGTCACTACGCCGTCGAATGGTGCGGTGATGGTGAGGTACGCTTCCAGTTCCTTGCGCGCCTCGACCACCGACTGCGCGGCGCTGGTGGCCTGGCTGCGCGAGCGCACCAGCTCCTGCGTTGCGTCCACCTGCTTCCCCGCCAGAATCAACTCGTTCGCGGCCACCGCTCCGGGCGTTTCCGCGGCCTTCTTGAGACGCTCAAGAGTGCTCTGGAGGGCGGCCAGTTGCGCTTCCGCCTGCCGGCGGTCCGATTCCGCAGCTTGTACTTGGGATTCGGCTTCGGCAATCTGGGCCTTCAATTCGGGCGCGCTCAACCCGACCAGCAGGTCACCCTGTTTCACCACGCTGCCGCGGTCCACCAGAACGCGCTCGACATAGCCGGGCACCCTGGCGTGCAGCGAGACACTCAGAAACGGCAGCAGCTCGCCGGGCAGCTCAATGGTTCGCGATACGGGCTTCGAAACCACCGGCGCCAGCTCGCTGGTTTGCGCATAGGCAATGGCGAGGCACGCCGGAACTAGAAAACTCTTAAGTCGCATCATAATAACGGCTCGCAGGGTCCATCGGGTTGAGCGATGGGGAAGTGACAGAAGCCTTGCGCTCGAAGATTGCGTAGATCGAAGGCAGGATGGTGAGGGTAGTAAACGTCGCCGCGATGAGCCCGCCGATGACCGCGCGGGCCAGCGGCGCCGATTGCGCGCCTCCCTCGCCGAATCCGATGGCCATGGGCGCCATGCCGAAGATCATGGCCGCCGCCGTCATGAGGATGGCGCGCAGGCGGCTGCCGGCGCCTTCCCGAACGGCTTCGAAAAGCGGCCGGCCCTGGTGGCGCGAGCGTTCGGCGAAAGTGACCAGCAGAATCGAGTTGGCCACCGCAATCCCCATGGCCATAATGGCTCCCATGAAAGATTGAACGTTGAGAGTGGTGCCGGTCCCGAGGAGCATGAGGAGCACGCCACAGAGGACCGCGGGGATGGTCAAAATGATGGCCAGCGCCAGCCGCACGGACTGGAAGTTCGCCGAGAGCAGCAGAAAAATCACCAGCACCGCCAGCAGCAAACCAATTCGCAACCCGGAGATGGTCTGCTCGAGCGGCGGAAGCTCGCCGCGCAGCTTGACCGTGACGCCTCTGGGCGGCGGCCCGGCGCCGGCCAGCGCCCGATTCAGTTTTGGCGCCGTTTCGCCCAGGGTCAACCCATGGATGTTGGCCGTGAGGCTGACCACATGCTGGCCGTTGTAGCGCTCAATCAACCCCGGCATGGCGCCCAGCTTCAGCCCCGCGATGTCGGTAAGCCGCGGTTCCGATTGCCCGCCCTTCATCACCGGAAGATCGCCGACCTGTTCGACGCTCTGAATGCGGTTTTGAGGCATCTCGACCTGAATCTGGAAAGCGTTGCCGGAATTCGGATCGCGCCAGTAGTTGGGGTCGGTGAACCGCGAAGAAGAGGTGGCGGGGACCACCGATCGCACCACGTCCGCCATGGTCAAGCCGAACTGGCCGGCGCGGTCGCGGTCCACGTTGATGTCGAGCGTGGGAAAGTTCTGCTCTTGAGCGAACTCTAAATCGCGCAGAAAGGACAATTTCGCCATCTGGGCCTGCACCTTCTGGGCGTACGCGTAATCGTCCTGAAGGCTGATTCCCTGGATGGCGACCTCGATGGGCGTGGGTGATCCAAAGCTCATCACCTGGCTGACGATGTCGGCCGCCTCGAATGAGATTTGCGATCCGGGCAGCTCGCGGCGCAGGCTTTCCCGCAAGCGTTCGCGCAACGGTTCGCCCCGCGGAGCATCGGGTGTGAGCGCCACCTGTATGACGGCTTCCTGCGGCCCGCTGGTGAACAGGTGGATCAGGTCCACCGGGTAACTCGACGGCACCACGCCGACAAAGTCGCTGGTGATCTGAATGTTGCCGGCGCCGGCTTGGCGGCGAATGACATCGAGGGCGTGAAGGACCGTGCGCTCGGTCTCCTCGACGCGCGTGCCCGCCGGCGCCCGCAGCCGTATGCGGAAGAGGGGAGCATTGGCGTCCGGAAAAATCTCCGTTCCGATGCGCGGCAGCAGGAGGTAGAGCACTCCGGCGGAAACGGCCAGGTAACCGAAAACCAGCGGCCACCGAAGCCACAGAACCGTATTCAAGTAGCGTGAATAAAAGGAACGCAGGTGGCCGAAGACGCCTTCCCGCTCCTCGCCGCGGTGGGCTTCCCGCATGAGCCACGTCGAAAACACGGGAACCAGGCTGCTCGAGAGCAGGTAGGAAGCGATCATGGAAAACGCGACTGCGAGGGAGAGCGGAACGAAAAGTTGCCGGCCCACGCCGATCAGGAAGAACGATGGAACGAACACGGCGAGAATCGAGAACATGGAGAGCAGGCGGGCCATGGCCGTGCGGCTGCACGCCTCCACTACGGCCCGCGCGCGGGACACGCCGGGAAGCATCTGGGTGTGGATGTTCTCGATCTCGACCGTGGCCTCGTCAACCAGAACTCCCACCGCCAGCGCCAGCCCGCCCAGCGTCATGATGTTGATGGTCTGGCCGGCGGCCCACAACAGGACCACGGCGCTGAGCAGTGCAAACGGGATATTGGTGACGACGATCAGCGCGCTGCGCCAGTCGCGCAAAAAGATCAGCACCATCAACCCGGTCAGGGCCGCGCCGAGCAATCCCTCGATAACCAGTCCGCGGATGGAGTTAGTAACATACGGCGACTGGTCGAATTGCAAACTGACATCGACATCGTCGGGCACCGCCTTCTTGAAATCGGGGATGGCCGCTTTTACGGCGCCGATGACGGCAAGCGTGGAGGCGTCCGAGCGCTTGGTGACGGGAATGTAGACCGTCCGCTTGCCGTTGACGTGCGCGTAAGCGGTCACCAGGTCGGTGCCGTTCTCGATGGTTCCGATATCGCGCAGGTATACCGTGGCGCCGGAAACCGGGCGGATGGGCGTCGCGAGCAGCTCCGAAAGATCGCCGCCCAGGGCCGCGTTGGTCCGGGCGATGCGCTCCACCTTCCCGGTCCACATGTTGCCCGAAGGCATCACCAGGGTGGCTTTGCCGACCGCGGCAATGGCCTCTTCGGGCGAGATCCGGTACTGCTGAAGCTTGTCGGGATCGAGCGTGACGACGATGGTCCGCTGGTTTCCGCCGAACGGCGGCGGCGCGGAAACGCCGGGAAGCGTGGCAAACAGTGGCCGCACCCGGTTGATCGCGAAATCCTGCATCTCCCCTTGCGTGCGGGTGGCGCTGCTGAAGACTAACATGCCGACCGCGACGCTTCCCGCGTCGAAACGCGTGATGAAAGGCGGCACTGTCCCGGGGGGCATGAATGCGCGGGCGCGGTTCACATACCCCACGGTCTCGGACATGGCCTGGCTCATGTTAGTGCCCTCGTGAAACACTAACTTCATGAGCGCCGCGCCCTGAATGCTCTTACTTTCGACGTGGTCGATGCCGGTGATGTAAAGGAAGTGATACTCGTAGTAGTAAGTCAGGTAACCTTCCATCTGGGCCGGATCCATGCCGCCGTACGGCTGCGCCACGTAAATGGCGGGGTCTCCGACCTGGGGAAAGATGTCCGCCGGCATGCGTTCTACCGCGAGCACGGCACAGAGCGCAATCGCGATCAGCGCCACCACCACCGTCAACGGTCGGCTAAGCGCGGCTAAGACAAGGCGCATGTTATTGACTTGCCTCCGCCAGGAACGGCTGAATGTCTCCGGCCGCCGCCGCCACTCCCAGCAGCCCTCGCCAGATGCCAAGCCGGGCCAGCGCATCGTCGATTTCGGCTTGCGTGAGCAGGCGCTGGGCTTCCGCCACCTCATCGATATTCCCCAGCCCGGATTGATAGCGGGCCGTGGCCTGCTCGACCGCGGCGCGCGCGGCGGATACCTGGAGGGGAGTGTTGGCGGCAATTCTGCGGGCGCCCTGGAGGGTTGCGACCGCCGCATTCCATTGCGCGCGCAGATCGGCGGCAATCTGCCGATAGCGGGCCGTTTGCGCGCGGACCGCGGCCGACTGCGCGGCTTCCCGCGCTTCGACCGACGGCAGATCGAGAGCCGGGAACGTCACGCTGAAACCGAGCGCGTAATCCTGCACGCTGGGGGCCAGGCCGTTTACGCCCCCGAGCAGCCTGCCATCGGTCTCCGCGCCGGTGCCGCGAGCGTAAGCCGAGCCCTGCAAGTAAAACCGCGGAAAGTAAGACCGCTCGAGAGCCTTAAGCTGCGCCTTGGTTTGTTCGACTACGGCGCTTTGTTCCGCGGCGAAAGGATTGAGCGCGGTATCCAACGTGGGAACGGATTCCTCCGGCGGAAGTTCGAGCAACCGCGGCGAAGATGTGGCGATCTGGGCCGGCTCCATGCCCACGAAGCGCGAGACCATGGCGCGCGCCACTTCCACGGCCTGCTGGGCCTCGATCAGTTGGGTGCGCGCCGCGGCGAGTTCGGCCTCCGCCCGCGAGGCGTCCGCACCGGGACGCAGCTCCGCGCCGACCAGCGCATTGGTCGTCCGCACGATGACTGCGGCTTGATCCACCCCGGCCTGGGCCGCGCGCACCGTTTCCTGCGCCGCCACCAGCGTGAGATAGGCGTCCGCGGCGGCTGCCGCAACTTCGAACTGTGTGCGCTTGAGCGTGGCCTCCGACTGGGCTTGCGCGGCCGCGGCGGCGGCCACGGTTGCCCGCCGCAAGCCGAAATCGAACGGCTCCCAGGTGACCAGCGTTCCGATAGCGCTGCCCCAGGCGCTGCCGAGGTTGTTCGAGCCGATCACCGGGCCGGACATGGAAGGGATGACGCTTTGCGGCAGCAGCAGCCCGAACACGTTGTTCCGGGTGGCCCGGTTCACCTGCGCCAGCGCGTCCACGCGCGGCAGGTAGGCGGTTCGTGCGAGGCGTATGCCGGCCGCGGCGGCGTTGATCTGTTCCTGCGAGACCTGAATGGACGGGTAATTGTGCAGCGCGCTCTGAACCGCCTGCGTGATGGTGAGCGCGGCAGGCGGGGGCTGCTGGGCCAGCAAAGCGCCGGCGGCCAGCGCCATCCATTCGAGTTTATGGTGCTTCCACACGTTCGCTACTTGCCTTCCATGATTTCGCGAACGAATTCGCGCACCCTGCTGCTGGCTGCCCGAAGCGCGTTTCGCCCCAGGGGCGTGGCGCGATAGACCTTGCGCCGCGATTTGCCATTGCGCTTCTCCGCCCCGCGCAGGTACCCCTTCTTTTCGAGCCCGTGCAGCAAGGGGTAGAGGGTTCCAGGACTGATCCGGTAGCCGTGGCGGGCCAGTTCTTCGACCATGCCCAGTCCGAAGATGGGCTCGTGGACGGCGTGATGCAGCACGTGAAGCCGGATCAACCCCGAGTAAAGGCCGCGGTCATCCGTGAAATCGTGATGATCGGATTTCGTTTTCGACATTCGATTACGAATACGGATAGTATATGCGACGAAAGGGCCCATGTCAAGTGCCTGCCCGTGCTCGACAACCTGGGCAGAAAGGAGTAGAATAAGCACAGAATTTGAGGATACCCGAGTATGGCTAGAATTCAACCCGTTCTGACACCGACCGAACTTGTGCTAGTCGACCAGATGGCCGCGTTAACGGGATCCAAGCGAACCGAGGTGATCAAGAGCGCACTGGCGGTCTATCACTGGTTCGTGCGGCAGGTGATCACCGGGAGCCAGGTGGTGGCGCGCAAGCCAACCGGAGAAGAGGTCGCCATCGAGACCGCGGAACTTGCGGTCCTGGAAGGCAAGGGGAACCGCCTGGGCCCCGAAGAACTGGGCCTGCTGGCTAAGCGGCTCGCGGCAGCTTCGAATCCGGTCGAGGCGGCGCGGATCAAAGAGCGTCTCACGCGCGGCTTCTATGGGATCTAGGGCGGGAATCTAACGGAGCAGGGTGTGCCGAGAGTCCGCCGCCAAAATGTACCGCCCGCTCTGTTGCAACATTTGCTCGGCCGCGTTCAGAGCCGGAAGATTCCCGCATCCCAGCTAGAACTGCTGGCGAAGTGGCTCGACCGCGAGCCCGAGGTACCCGAGGGCCAGTGGTACAAGCGATTCTCCGGTATGACCGTCTGCGGCGAGGGTGAGTTGATCAAGACCTTTCTGCTTCCCGCCCAGGCGCCTAAGGGCCAACAGGTTGGGTGAAGGTTCCGGGCACGTCAAATGGAAAACTTGTAAGGTGAGGGGAAGGAGGATTTCCGGCTCATGAACCATTTTCAGAGGACCCGCCGCAATTTCCTTTCCGATCTCGCGATCGGGTCGGGACTTTTGCTAGCCGACTGCCATCGCAGCGGCGAAATGGGAGGGCGTCCCGGTGACGGTTGATCTGTTCAATGACACCGACTCCCCCGAGTTGGTGCATTGGCACGGGCTGATCATTCCCGCGGATCGAGGTGGATTTCACTCCGGCGATGGAGGGGCTGACGTTGTTCCATTGCCATCAACAATTTCACATGGACTACGGGTTCAAAATGCTGTTCAACGCGGCATGAGGGGAACGTGCATCGGGTTCGCATCGAATATCGGCCCCGAAATACCTGAAATAAGGTTATACTGGAGGAGTTCGGTCGCATTGGACCGAGAGGAGGTTACTGGCCGATGTCGGTTTCACGCAGATCTTTCTTCGCCCGCGCCGGGGCGATTGCCGCCGCGCAGGGGCTGGCTTTGAAGGCGCAGCAGAAGCGGGCCGTGCCCGTGGATCCCGGGGCGACGCCGCAGGACCCCCGTATGGGCACTGGCAATGTCGAGAAGCTGTTCAGGTATTCCACCCAGCGCGCCAAAGTGGCCCTGATCAAGGGCGAGGACCGGCGCAAGAATATTTCCGAGTCGCTGGTCGCGATCGACGACCAGATCCGGCCCGTTCTTAAGACCAGGAAGTACGTTCTGATCAAACCGAACGGCAGCGACCCATCCCGGGAACTGATTTCCACGCAAGCCGATACCGTGCGCGGAATCCTCGACTACCTGGCGCCCCGCTTCAAAGGGCAGGTGATCGTGGCCGAGTGCTGCGGCACTACCGGCGCGCAGACCACCAGCCAGTTCGGCTGGGACAAGATTTTCGCCGAGCACAAGGCCTTTAACATGAAGTTCGTGGTCCCCAACGAGGACCCGAACCACTACGAGCTGCTCTATGGGATCGACTACGACATGCATCCGGTCCCCATTCGCATGGGCGCTCAATTCGTGGACCCCGCGGCTTTCGTTATTTCCGCCGGGGTGCTGAAGACGCACAACATGGTGGTGGCCACCATGTCGATCAAGAACATGGTGCTGGGAGCGGCCATGACTCCGCCTCCCGGGGTGAAAGCGGATTGGGGGGCCAGCGACAAGCGCAAGTTCCACGTCGGCATCCGGGCGGGCAACTACAACATCTCTCTCGGCGCCCTGATGATGAAGCCTAACTGGGGCGTGGGACTCGTCGACGGGTTCGAGGGCATGGAGGGCAACGGCCCCGTTTCGGGTACCCCGGTGCCGCATCGCATCGCCATAGCCTCGACGGATTTCCTGGCGGCGGATCGCGTGGGCCTGGAGTGCATGGGCATCGACGCCGGTTGGCCCGGCTATCTGAACTACGCCTACCAGAGCGGCCTGGGTCAATACGACCTGGCCAAGATCGACGTGGTGGGCGCCAAGATCGCCGATGTGAAACGGAAGTACCGGCTGCACGCCGACGTGGACCGGATGTTGGAGTGGCGAGGCCCCATGCAGGACCTGCCGCCCAACCTGGGCCGCAACCGGCGTCCCATGGAAGAGGATCTCTCGGCGTATTACGCCTGATGACATCCTGCCGGACGACTAGCTCATGAACCAGCCGCCGTTGACGTTAATCGTCTGTCCGGTCATGTAGCCGTTTCTGGCCAGCATCACCACCACTTGCGCAACCTCGTCCACCAAGCCGAATCGGCCGACTGGGATGTGAGACGGCTGGGCGTTGGGATTGGATGATACCATCTCGGTCGCAATCAGCGCCGGCGCGATGGCATTCACCCTGATACCCTCGCGGGCCAGGTGCCGGGCGTAGTAGCGCGTAAGACCGAGCATGCCGGCCTTGGATGCGGCATAGTGCGGACCGACCACTCCGCCAACTTGCGCCGCCACCGAAGACAGGTTCACGATCCGGCCCCATTGGCGCGCCCGCATACCAGGCAGAACGGCTTGAGTCACCAGGAAACAGGATTTCAGGTTCACGTCGATCAGGTTATCCCAATCCTGCTCAGTGATCTCCTCGATGGCTTGCGGACGGGAGATGCCGGCGTTGTTGATGAGGATGTCGATGGGGCCGAGCCGGTCTTCCGCGGCGGCCACCAGGCGATCCACGTCGCTGCGGATGGACACATCGGCCTGGATACTGACACATCGTCTTCCCGACTGGTTGATTTGCGCCTCGACGTCTTGCGCCTCACGCGACCGGGACAGGTAATTGACTGCGACATCGGCGCCGGCCCCGGCCAGCGCCAATGCGATCGCGCGGCCAATCCCGCGGCTCGAGCCCGTGACCAGGGCCACTCTTCCGTTCAATTCGTCCATACGTGGAGTGTAACGTACAAGGGGTATAGTGGTTGCAAACGCTATGTTTACGAAAATCATTCCAGTTGCATTTTGCGCCTTGCTCGTGGCTGCGCCGGCGAAGCCAGCGGACGCGGTGGTGCTCCAGATCAAAGCCGGCCAGGTGGCGGCGCACGTCAGCCCGATGCTCTACGGGCTGATGACGGAAGAAATCAATTTTTCCTACGATGGCGGGCTGTACGCGGAGCTGGTTCGCAATCGCAGCTTCAAGGAGGACCCCAAAGAGCCCGTGCATTGGCAGCTTGTCCAGGAACAGGGCGGAACGGGAACCATGGCGCTCGACCCCGGCCAGCCGTTCAACGCCGCTATCCCTACCAGCTTGAAACTTACCGTGACCCAAGCCGCCGGAAAGCAGCGGGTGGGCGTCGCCAACGAGGGGTTCTGGGGCATACCGGTGCGACCGAACACGCGCTACCGGGCCTCGTTTTACGCCCAGGCCGGCGCAGGATTCGCCGGGCCTCTCAGAATTGCCATCGTCGGCAACGATGGCGCCACGGTTCACGCCAGCGCACAGGTTCCGCGCGTCACCGGGAGTTGGAAGAAGTACGAGGCCATCCTGACCACCGGCCAGGCGAAGCCATCCGCGGAAAACCGCCTGGAGATTTCAACCGGCAGCGCGGGCACGGTCTGGTTCAGCATGGTATCGCTCTTTCCGCCGACCTGGAACAATCGT
>Ga0326728_10018336_pt1 | contig 13808 bp, 12 predicted proteins | sample MB3enrmetagenome_FD_207602 | JGI IMG/M metagenome (GOLD analysis project Ga0326728, IMG submission 207602) | Lab enriched peat soil microbial communities from McLean, Ithaca, NY, United States - MB31MN | ecosystem: Environmental > Terrestrial > Soil > Wetlands > Peat | place: USA: New York... | reverse complement strand
GAGCGGCGCGTCGAGCGCCGCGGCGATCTCGGCGGCGACCGGCGCGCCGCCGCGCGGCAGCGCCAGGACGACCGGCCGGCGATCCTTGTAGGCGGCGAGGGCCTCGGCCAGCCGACGGCCGGCCTCGGCGCGATTGCGGAACGGCATCGCGCGCCTCCTTCGCGCCGTCGCCGGCGCGGTTCGTCACGCGCCTGTCGCGCCGCCCGGCAGGCGGATCGTCGCCGTGGCGAGACAGGCTATTCCCTCGCCGCGGCCGGGGAAGCCGAGGCGTTCGGTGGTCGTCGCTTTGACCGCGACGCGCTCGACCGCGACGCCGGCGATCTCGGCGATGCGGGCGCGCATCGCCTCGCGGTGGGGCGCGATCTTCGGCGCCTCGCAGATCAGCGTGAGGTCGAGATGGGCGATCAGGCCGCCTCGCGCGCGCACCCTCCGGGCGGCGTCGGCGAGGAAGATCGACGAGGCGGCGCCGCGCCACCGTGGGTCGGAAGGCGGGAAATGCGCGCCGATGTCGCCCTCGCCGAGCGCGCCGTAGAGCGCGTCGGCGATCGCGTGCAGCGCCGCGTCGGCGTCGGAATGGCCGGCGAGGGCGCGGGTGTGGGGGATCTCGACGCCGCCGAGCCACAGGCGGTCGCCCGGCGCAAAGGCGTGGACGTCGAAGCCCTGGCCGACGCGCACGTCGGGCGCGGCCGCCATCAGCCGCGCCTCCGCCGCGCGCAGGTCGTCGAGGGTCGTCACCTTGCGGTTCTCCGGGTCGCCGTCGAAGACGTAAGCCGGGCTGCCCGCCCAGGCGGCGACGGCGACGTCGTCGGTGAGGTGGGCGACGCCCTCGCGCGCGGCGCGCCGGTGCGCGGCGAGGATGAGGTCGAAACGGAAAGCCTGCGGCGTCTGCACCGCCCGCAGCGCCGAGCGGTCGGGCGAGGCGACGACGCGGCCGGCGGGGTCGACCTGCTTGATCGAGTCGCTGAGCGGCGTCGCCGGCGCCGCCGCGCCGCAGCGCTCGGCCGCCTCGACCGCGCGCTCGATCAGCGTCCGGGTCGGGAAGACGCGCGCGCCGTCGTGGATGAGCACCAGGTCGGGCGGCGAGACGCTCTGCGCCTCCAGCCCGGCGAGCACGCTCTGCTGGCGGCTGGCGCCGCCGAAGGCGGGCGGGCCGTAGGCCGCCGCGGCGGGGGGCGTCAGACAGCCGAGCGTCGCCTTGTAGGGCTCGCGGTCGTCGGGGTGGATGACCACCGTGGCGGCGCAATAATCGTACGCGCCGGCGAGCGCCTCGAGTGCGTGGGCGAGCAGCGGCTTGCCGGCGCAGGCGAGATATTGCTTCGGAACCGCCGCGCCGAGCCGCGCGCCGCGACCGGCCGCGACGACGATGAGGGAAACGCGAAGCGGCAAAACGCGCGATGCTCCAGCCAATTCGTGCGGGCCGCGACGCATTTCGGCCCGGCCGCGCCGAGCAATAGAACAACCCGGCGCGTCCGCCAAGCTTTTGACCGAAAGAAGCCGCGGCCGCGTCTGGCCCGCGGCGCGCTTTCGCCGCTCGCGCCGCCGCCGCGCGGCCGCTAGATTGCCTCCGCCGCTCGCGCCGGAGGATTTCGATGTCCCAGACCCCGAGGATGGCCGTTTTCACCCTGGCGGGGACGCTCGCCTATCTCGCGCTAGCCGCGGCGGGAGAGGGCGGCCTCGCCGCGTTTCTCGCCCACGGACCGTTGATCGCGCTGGCGCTGGTCACGCTGGCGCTCGGCGCGGCGGCGCTGTTCACCAAGGGCAATCTCAGCGCCGGCGTGCGCGAGGACCGCGCCAACCGGTGGGTGATCGCCGCCTTCGCGGCGATCGGGCTCGCCCTTGGCTATCTGCCGGCGCTCTGCGACCGAACGGGCTTCTTGGCGGTCGGCGGCGAAGCGCTGCGTTGGGCGGGCGTCGCGCTGTACGCCGCGGGCGGCGCGTTGCGCCTCGCGCCGGTGTTCGCGCTCGGCGAACGGTTCAGCGGCCTGGTCGCCATCCAGGCCGGCCATCGGCTCGTCACCGACGGCCTCTATCGCTTCGTGCGCAATCCGAGCTACCTCGGCCTGCTGGTCGGCTCGCTCGGCTGGGCGCTGGCGTTCCGCTCGCTCGTCGGCGTCGCGCTGACGGCGCTGCTCGTCCCGCCGCTGATCGCGCGCATCCGCGCCGAGGAGGCGCTGCTCGCCGAGACGTTCGGCGACGAATACGCGGCCTATCGCGCCCGCAGTTGGCGGCTCGTGCCCGGCCTCTACTGAAAGGCGCGTTCGCCGGCGGCGCCGCGGTCCGCGCCTCACCCTCACCAAGAACACCAACGAACCTACATACTCTATTGATTTCGCTTGAGTCGTCCACGCGGCTATCGCGCCGCGCGGCCTTGAGCTATAGCCGCGACATGCGAAGCCGAAGCCCTTCCTCCCGAGGTTCCGCCGGCGGCGCGGCGGAGCCCAAGCGCGCGTCCGGCGCGGTCGCGACCTACGCCGTCGGCGAAGACGAAGCCGGGATGCGGCTCGACCGCTGGTTCCACCGTCGCTTTCCAACCGTGCCGCAGGCGCATCTCAACAAGATCGTGCGCAAGGGAGAAGTGCGCGTCGCGGGCAAGCGCGCGGAGATCTCCACCCGCCTCGTCGCGGGCCAGAACGTGCGGGTGCCGCCGCTCGACCTCGGCGAGCCCGCGGCGGAAAGGCCCGCCGCCGACCCGCGCGACGCCGAGGCGATCCGCGCGATGATTCTCTACGAGGACAAGGACCTGATGGTCCTCAACAAGCCCTGCGGCCTGGCGGCGCAGGGCGGCTCGGGCACGAAGCGCCACATCGACGGCATGCTCGAATCGTTGCGCGACGCAAAGGGCGAGCGGCCGGTGCTCGCCCACCGGCTCGACCGCGACACCGCGGGGGTGCTGCTCGTCGCCAAGTCGCGCAAGATCGCCGCCGACCTCGGCGCGATCTTCCGTTCGCGCGAGGCGAAGAAGATTTACTGGGCGCTGGTCGAAGGCGTGCCGAAGCCGGCGCAGGGGCGCGTCTCGCTGTTTCTCGCCAAGGGAGCGGGGATGGGCGAGGCGCGCGGTCAAGCGAAGGGCGCGCGCGACGACCTCGAGCGCATGCGCGTCGCCCGCCACGGCGATCCCGACGCCCAGCATTCCCTGACGCTCTACGCCGTCGTCGACAAGGTTCCGCCGCGGCTCGCCTGGATCTCGATGCGGCCGATCACCGGCCGCACCCACCAATTGCGCGCCCATTGCGAGGCGATCGGCCATCCGATCGTCGGCGACCCGAAGTACAACCGCCGCCCCCCCAACGATCCGGCGCGCAACGATCCCTTGCGCGCCGCGCCGCCGGGGATGGAGCCCAAGCTGCACCTGCTGGCGCGCCGGCTGATCCTGCCGCACCCGCGCGGCGGCGTTATCGACGTCGTCGCGCCGCTGCCCGAGCACATGAAGAAGAGCTTCGACATGTTCGGCTTCGACGTCGCGACCCGCGACCCGATCGAGGACGCGCCCGATGCCTGAAGCGCCGCCCGGCGACCCCATGCGCGCCGCGCAAGCGGCGATGCGCCCGACGCCGCTCAGGCGCTTCTACCGCGTGGCGAGCGTCGGCGAGGCGAAAGGCGGCTTCGCCTTGCTGCTCGACGGACGCGGCGCGCTGACGCCGGGCAAGCGGCGGCTCGTCGCGCCGAGCCGCGCCGTCGCCGAGCTCATCGCCGCGGAATGGGCGGCGCAGAAGGAGACAATCGACCCGGCCTCGATGCCGACGACGCGGCTCGCCAATTCGGCGATCGACGCCGTCGCCGCGGCGCTTGCCGAAACCGAGGCCGACATCGCCGGCTACGCGGCGAGCGATCTCCTCTGCTATCGCGCCGCCTCGCCTGCGGCGCTGGTCGCGAAGGAGGCGGCGGCGTTCGACCCCCTGCTCGATTGGGCGGCCGAAGCGCTCGGCGCGAGGCTTCTCGTCGCGACGGGCGTCGTCCATGTCGCGCAGCCGGAGGCGGCGCTGAAAGCGATCGCCGGGGCGCTCGCAGCCTACCGCGCCCCGTTCGCGCTCGCCGCGCTGAGCCTCATCGCCAGCCTCAGCGGCTCCGCGGTGATCGCGCTCGCCGTCGCGCGCGGGCGCCTTGCGGCGCAGGAAGCCTGGCGCATCGCCCATGTCGCCGAGGATTTCGAAATCGCCCAGTGGGGCGAGGACGAAGAAGCGACCCGCCGCCGCCAAGCGCGCTGGCGCGATTTCGCGGCGGCGGCCAAGACGCTGGCGGCGCTGTAAGCGCGGCGGCTGTTCGCGCCTCAATCCCAATAGCCGCGCATCAGCTCGCCCGCCCAGGCGGGCTCGCGGAGGTCGCCGCGCGGCAGGAAGCCGCGCATCACCGGCTTCAGGTCGAGGACCGGCGTTCCGTCGATCGCGTCGAGGCCCGCGACGCGGAGCGTCGTTCCCTCGACCGCGACGAGCCGGCACACGCTGACGCCGAGCCGGTTGGGGCGGTCCTTGCCGCGCTGCGCGAATATGCCGACCTTCGGCCAGTCGGCGCGCCCGCGCGGATGGCGCGCGCCGACGACGACGGCGGTCTCGGCGACGCGGTGGAAGAGGAAGACGACCTCGACATGGGAGAAGCCGTCGAGTCCGGCGAGCGCCTCGGCGCCGAACTCGGGCGTAAGTTCGATGGTCGCAGCGACCGCGTCCCAACCGTCGTCGGTCGGCTCGGCCCGCCCGCCGCGGACAAAGGCGATCGGGCGGAGGGTGAAAAGTTCAGGGGCGGTCGCAGGCGTGGCGGTCATCGGAGGCCTCTCGTATTTCCGCGCGAGGTTGGCGGCGCGCGATTCGCGTGTCTTCTTGAGCTATCGCCGCGAGAGCCATATGTCATGACATATGACTGAGCGAACGACGGTTCGACTTCCTGACGACCTCATCCGGCGCGCCAAACGCAAGGCGTCGGCCGAAGGCCTGTCCCTGACCGCATTGATCGAGGAGGGCCTGCGGCGCGTCGTCAACGAGCCCTCGCCGAGCGCGACCGCCCCGCGGGTTCTTCCGCCCGTCAGCGCGGCGACCGGCGGCCTCCGGGCGGGAATCGATGTCGACGATTCCGCGGCCCTGCAAGAAATCGACGACGCGCAAGCGGTCGGGCGGCCAGCGTGATCCTCGCCGACGTCAATGTCCTGATCTACGCGTTCCGCAAAGACTCGCCGCGTCACGTCCTGTGCAAGCCTTGGCTCGACGCCGTCGTCCGCGGCGACGCGCAATTCGGCGTGTCGCCGCTCGTTCTGAGCGGCGTGGCTCGCACCGTCGCCAACCCGCGGATCTTCGTTCATCCCAGTCCGGTCGAGGAAGTCTTCGCCTATTGCGACGACTTGCTCAGCCAGCCGCATTGCGAGGTCGTGCGGCCTGGCGACCGGCATTGGGCGATCTTCGAGCGCCTGCGCATCGAAGCGGGAATCCGCGGTTCGCGCGTCGCCGACGCTTGGTTCGCCGCCCTCGCCATCGAGCGCGGCTTGACATGGATCACCTTCGATCGCGACTACGCGCGTTTCCCTGGTTTGGACTGGCGCGAGCCCGCCTTCTGAGGCGTCCGGCGCGACCGCTCGCCTGCGAGGCGCCGACCTCTTCATCCTCCTGAAACCATGCGCCTTTGCCGCGCCTTAACCCTCTGTGCAGGCGTTCGCGCGAGTTCACCGCCTGGAAAAGTTTACGGCCCACTGTCTTGTCCGCGAGAACAAAAGCCGCAGGGCAAGGCGGCGAACGGGTCGAGTAGAGTCGCGTCATGGCGTTTCATGTGGACCGGAGCCGCACGATCATCTCGGCGATGATCTTCGGCCGCAAGCTCACGGCGATGGACGTCGCCTGGCTGAGGCGCGAGGTGTTCGCTTCCGGCCGCATGTCGCGCGAGGCGGCGGACGAGCTGTTCGCCGTCGAGCGCGCGCGGCTCGCCAATGCGCCCGAATGGGCCGATTTGTTCATCGAGAAGATCGTCGACTATGTCGTCCATCAGTCCGAGAGCGACGGCGAGATCGACAGCGACAAGGCGCGCTGGCTGATCGCGCGCGCCGACGAATGCGCCTCCGCCAACGCGCTCGCCGCGCTGGTGACGGCGCTCGCCGAGGCGCGCCGGGCGCCGGCGTGGCTGGTCGCGGCGGCGCGCGCGCGCGCGACGCGCGGCTGGCCAAGCGCCAAGGCGACGGCTCTCGCCGCGCAGGCGGTGTAGCCCCTTCGTCTCAGCGCGCTTGGGCGACGCCGTCGCGGCGCGACGAAAGCAGCCGCGGCGCTCGCGATGGCGACGCCGCCTTGGTCTTTCGCGAAGATCGTCCGCCTCGGCGCCGAGCGCTCGCGATTGGCGAGGACGCCCGCGAGGCCGGGGCCGCGCGCAGACGGCCGGTTACGCCTTCTTCGTCCAGAGCTTGCACCAGCCGGTGGGAGTGATCTCGCCCGCCACCGACTTGCAGGCGTTCGGCGGCACGAAGAAGTTGCACTGGTCACACTGGTGGCCGTCCTTCGGGGTGGTCTGATAGCCGACCGCCGTCTGGGGCAGGCCAGCCGCCTCGGCGACGCTCGCGCCCATCGCCAGCAGCGGCGCCGCGCCCGCCGCGGCGAGCAGCAGGGCGCGACGGTTCAAGCACTTGGCGTTCGCTTCGATCATGATGTTTCCTCTCGTTCGAGCCTCGTTCCGGGCGGGGCGACCGCGCTCTCGCGCCCGGCGCGCCGCAATGGCGCGGGCGGATCGCGCAGCCGCGAGCGCCCGCACCCATATGCACATTAGACTCAGATCAAAGCGCGGCCAATCGTCGCGTCGGCTGCGCCGTCGCAGGCCGCTCGCTTTCGCGGCGGCGTCGTGCTAACGGCGTCGTTTCCGGCGGCGCGGGCTTGCGCCGGTTGGACGCCGAGAGCGGCACGATGAGCGATATCTTTCAGGAAGTCGATGAAGAAGTGCGCCGCGACAAGGCGGCGCAGTTCTGGAAAAAATACCAAAACCTGATCTTCGCTGGGGTCGCGCTGATCGTGCTCGGCACCGCCGGCTACCGCTTCTACGAGAACCGCATGCTCGCCGCCGAGCAGGCCGCCGGCGCGGCCTACGAACAGGCGCTGGCGCTCGAGCGCGCCGGCAAGGACGTCGACGCCGAGGCGGCGTTCGCCAGGCTCGCCGCCGACGCGCCGGGCGGCTATCAGACCCTGGCGCGACTCGCCTCGGCGGGGGTGCGGGCCATGAGCGACCGCGACGGCGCGCTCAAGGCCTATGACGCGCTCGCCGCCGATTCGTCGATCGGCCCGCTGTTCCGCGACGCCGCGCGCCTGCGCGCCGCGCTGCTGCGCCTCGACGCCGGCCAGGCGGACGCCGCCAAGCCGGCCTTGGAGGCGTTGGCGGGGCCCGACGCCCCCTATCGCAACACCGCTCGCCTCGCTCTCGGCGTCATCGCGCTCGACGCCGCCGATTACGAGGGCGCCGGCAAATGGCTCGACCTTGTCGTCGCCGATGACGGCGCGCCCGAAGTCGAGAAGAAGAGCGCCCAGAGCTTGCTCGGGCTGGTCGCCGCCAATCGTCCGGCGGCGAAGTGAGCTTCACGCCGGGGCGGCTCGCGCGGGCGAGGGTCGAGAAGGCGCCCATGAGCGCGAAGGTCGCCATCGTCGGACGCCCCAACGTCGGCAAGTCGACGCTGTTCAACCGGCTGGTCGGCCGCAAGCTGGCGCTGGTCGACGACGAGCCCGGCGTCACCCGCGACCGCCGCGAAGGCGAGGCGCGGCTCGGCGACCTCGCCTTCGCCGTCGTCGACACCGCGGGGCTCGAGGAGGGCGACGAAGCCACCCTCGCCGGGCGGATGCGCGCGCAGACCGAGGCGGCGCTCGCCGACTGCGACCTCGTGCTGTTCCTCATCGACGCGCGCGCCGGCGTCACCGCGGCCGACCGGCATTTCGCCCAAGGCGTCCGCCGCGCCGGCAAGCCGGTGATTCTCGTCGCCAACAAGGCCGAAGGCGCCGCGGGGCGCGCGGGCGCCTACGAAGCCTTCGACCTCGGCCTCGGCGAGCCGATCGCCTTTTCCGCCGAGCACGGGGAGGGCCTCGGCGAACTCTACGACGCGCTCGCCGCCGCGCTGCCCGAGGCGGCGCGGGCCGAGGCGGAGGACGAAGAGCCGGCCGCGCCGCTCGAACTCGGCGAGGAGGAGGACGGCAGCGAGACCGACTCCGGCAAGCCGCTGCGCGTCGCCGTGCTCGGCCGCCCCAACGCCGGCAAGTCGACGCTGCTCAACCGCATCCTCGGCGAGGAGCGCCTGCTCACCGGCCCGGAGCCCGGCCTGACGCGCGACAGCATCGGCCTCGAGACGACCTGGCGCGGCCGGCGCTTCAAGCTCTACGACACCGCGGGCCTGCGCCGTCGCGCGCGCGTGGTCGAGAAGCTGGAGAAGCTCGCCGTCGCCGACGCGCTGCGCGCGGTGAGATTCGCCGAAGTCGTCGTCCTGCTCGTCGACGCGACCATCCCGTTCGAGAAGCAGGACCTCGCGCTCGCCGACCTGGTCGAGGCGGAAGGGCGCGCGCTGGTCATCGCCCTCAACAAATGGGACCTGGTCGAAAACAAGAGCGTCAAGGCGCAGGAGCTGCGCGCCGAAGCCGATCGGCTGCTGCCGCAGCTGAAGGGGACGCGCGTCATCCCCGTCTCGGGCCTGACCGGCGCGCATGTCGACAAGCTGATGGAGGCGGTGGCGGCGACGCACGAAGTCTGGAACCGGCGCATCGCCACCGGCAGGCTCAACCGTTGGCTGGCGCCGGTCGTCGACGCGACGCCGCCGCCGGCGGCGGCGGGGCGGCGGGTGAAGATCCGCTACATCACCCAGCCGAAGGCGCGCCCGCCGCATTTCGTGCTCTTCGGCGCCCAAGTCGAGCAGATCCCCGAGAGCTACAAGCGCTATCTCGTCAATGGCTTGCGCGAGACCTTCGGCCTCTACGGCGCGCCCATCCGCCTCTCGCTGCGCTCCGGCGGCGAGAACCCGTATGCGCCGAAGAAACGGCGGGGGTAGGCGCGCGCGTCCGCGCCATCCTCCCGCAGACGGGGTTCGGGGGGAACGTGCGCCTGGCGACAGGCTATGTAGCCGAAGAGCTTAGACGAGGGCCTTCCGACGTTGGTTCCGCTGTGGCAAATTCGCGGCGCAATGGAGACCCGCTATGACTGACGAGCGCCTGATCCCCCTTTCGCGCGAGACCTGCTGAGTTATGTCGGTCGAGGAGTTCAAATACGCGCGCGACTACCTCTTGGCGCTGCGCGACAATTATCCGCTCGCCAAGGCGCGGTTCGCCTGGCCGAAGCTCGAGCGCTTCAACTGGGCGCTCGACTGGTTCGACGGCGAGCTGGCGCAAGGCGACGAGGGCGAGCGGCCGGCGCTCAGAATCGTCGGCGACAAGGTCGAGGTCTATTCGTTCGCCGAGCTGTCGGAAGCCTCCTCGCGCGTCGCCAATGGCCTGCGCGCGCTCGGGGCGCGGCGCGGCGACCGGCTGCTGATGACGCTCGGCGAGGTCGCGCCGCTGTGGATCGCCTCGCTGGCGGCGATGAAGCTCGGCCTTGTCGCCGTTCCCGCGCCGGCGCAGCTCGCCGCCGCCGACATCGACGATCGCTTCGCGCGCGGCCGGGTCCGTTTCGTCCTCGCCGAGGCCGCCGACGCGGGCCGGTTCGTCGACCGCGGCGACGGCGTGATCCGCATCGCCGTCGGCCAGCCGACGCCGCCGGGCTGGCGCGACTGGGCCGAGCTGACCGAGCACGGCGCGCATTTCGAGCCGGACGGACCGACGCGAGCGAGCGACCCGCTGCTCGTCTATTTCACCTCCGGCTCGACGGCGCTGCCGCAGCTGGTCGTGCACAGCCATGCGAGCTATCCCGTAGGCCACCTCTCCACCATGTTCGCGCTCGGCCTCAAGCCCGGCGATCGGCACCTCGACGTCACCTCGCCCGGCTGGGCCAAGCACGCCTGGTCGAGCTTCTTCGCGCCATGGAACGCGGGCGCCTGCGTCGTCGCGCTCGCCGGCCGGTTCGACGCGCGCGCGACCCTCGACGCGCTCGCCGCCCAAGCGATCGACTCGTTCTGCGCGCCGCCGACGGTGTGGCGTCAGCTCGTCCGACTCGACCTCGGGCGATGGAACGTGGCGTTGCGCGAGGTCTGCTCGTCGGGCGAGCCGCTCGCCGCCGACCTGATCGACCAGGTGCTGAGCGGCTGGGGCCTGACGCTGCGCGACTGCTACGGCCAGACCGAGACGACGATGATGGTCGGCAATCCGCCCGGCCAGAAGGTGGTGATCGGCGCGATGGGCCGCGCGCTGCCGGGCTATCGCGTCGTGCTGCTCGACATCGAGGGGCTCGAATCCGACTTCGGCGAGATCGCGCTGCCGCTCGCGCCGCGCCCGCTCGGGCTGATGCGCGGCTATCAGGCAGAGGACGGCGAGCCGGCGCCGATCGACGCCGATTATTATCGCACCGGCGACCTCGCCTCGCGCGACGCCGAGGGCTACTTCACCTTCCTCGGGCGCGTCGACGAGCTGTTCAAGTCGAGCGACTATCGCGTCAGCCCGTTCGAGCTCGAAAGCGCTCTGCTCGAGCATCCCGCGGTGGCGGAGGCCGCGGTGACGGCTGCGCCGGACCCGATTCGCCTCGCCGTGCCGAAGGCCTATGTGACGCTGGTCGAGGGAAGCGCGCCCGACCGGGAGACGGCGCGATCGATCTTCGCCTTCCTGCGCAAGCGCCTCGCGCCCTACAAGCGCGTGCGCCGCATCGAGTTCGGCGCGCTGCCGAAGACGCTGGCGGGCAAGATCCGCCGCCTCGAGCTGCGCGCCCGCGAGCGCGAGCTCGCCGAGGTGCGCGCGCGCGCCGCCGGCGAGTTCCGCGTGGAGGATTTTCCCGAGCTGAGGTAGGGCAGGGCGCCGATTGCGCGGTTTTGAGCGATTTCAATTGCCTTCAAGGAGGAAAATTTCCGCGCAGGCCGGAACGAGGCTTTGTCCTATTTATACATTGTAGATAAGTATATTAGAGCGGACAGCGTTCGAGTTCAGAGCAGGCCGCGTTCACTTGGAGCCGCCGTCATCGCGAGGAGCGAAGCGACGAAGCGATCCAGGGCCGAAGCCTGCGGCCCCTGGATCGCTTCGCTTCGCTCGCGATGACGAAGATGGCGACTCCGACCAATAGCCGCCTGCTCTCGGCGCCAGTCTCCCTCTCCCCGCGAAACGCGGGGAGAGGGGAGCGGCGGCCCGGCGGCTTACTGTTCGCCGCGCTTTTCCTGCGCCGCGGCGCGCTCGAGGTTAAGCGTGAGCAGGCGCTGGAGGGCGTCCTCGGTCGCGATGTCCTCCGGCCAGCCGTAGGCGGCGGCGACCGCGCGATCGAGCGCTTCGTGCGCGTCGGCGAGCCAGCGCGGCCGCTGGTTGTAGAGGTTGGTCAGCGTGCACTCTTTCAGCTTGACCGCCGCCTCGACCGTCTTGGGAAGGATGCGGTCGGGGTAGCGGCGCGGCGCTTCGCCCGGCGCGGCGGTCGGCGTCACCTCGGGGACGATCTCGACGAGGTCGGGCGGGTTGAGCCACGCGCGCCTCAGCTCGTCGAGCCGCTTCGCCGCCGCGGCGATGCGCACCGCGCGCGGATCGGCGGCGTAGTCGGCGGCGGGAAGGTTCGGCGTCAGGCCGGCGGGGAAGGGGAAGGTCTCGAAAGTGGTGGTGGGCGTGTAGCGCGGCCGGTCTTCCAGGGAAGTGCCGAGCCGCAGCGACCAGGCTTCGTGGAAGCGCGAATGCAGAATGCCGAAGGTCGTGTCGTCGTCGCGGGCGATGACATAAACGGAGCCAGATGGGAGAAAGCGGCTGTCGACCAACGCGGTCAAGCGATGCTTCGCGACCTCAGTGGTCGCTATCCACCTTGTTAGCGGCCGGAGTTTTTCGTGCAGTTGTTCGCGGGGCCGTTGATGAATCCACCAAGCGACCGATTTTTTCGCTTCGCCGGCGCGCAGTGGTCGCTCCTCTTCGGCCAATCTCCGTTCATTTTCGGCGTCGTAAGCAGCTCGCACCGCCTCGAATGGCCCTTCAAAAAGAGCCGCCTGCGCCTCGGAAAGAGTCGACCCGAAATCGACGCACCACTTCCGAGGAGGGCGTCGGACTATGTCCTTGCCGTTGATCCAAACCTTGATGACATCCGAATTTGGACGCCCATTTGGGTTGAGCGGCGATCGGAGCAAATCCAGCGCCAGCCTCTCATCAATTTCAAACGGGCCGCCGAACTTGAACCCTTGAAACATCAAGTCGGCGTTTTCCTTTAATGGAACCGCCTTGATGACGTTCGCGGTATTCGCGGATAGGTCAGCATGAATGCTCTCCGCATTTTGGCCATCCAGCCGAACGCCTTCGTCGCTTCCGCCGAAACAGACCAAGGAGACCCGCACCGCCGCGCCGTCGATCGTCCACGGCTCGTCGCTCCACGCCTCGAAGATCGCATTCGCCGCCGCGACCGGCTCCAACACCTTCCGGTTCGCGCCGCCGCGGATCGAGTTCGTCGACACCAGCCCGATGCGCTTGGCGCGGCCGGCCTGCAACGCTTCCCAAGCCTTGAAGAACCAATAGCAAACCAAATCGGCCTCGGCGGGCACGCGCCCTTCATAGACGCGAAACAGCGCCTCCACGTTCTCGTCGCCGAGCCCGCGACGCATCAGCTTGCCGCCCAGGAACGGCGGGTTGCCGATGATGTAGTCGGCCTCCGGCCACCCCGCCTCTTTGAACCCGCCTTTCCCGTCGGCCGCCAGCAGCGCGTCGCGGCATTCGATCGCGTCGAGCTTGCGCAGGATCGGGCGCGGGTGGTGGGTGATGGCGTTCTTCACCCGCCACTGGATGTCGCCGATCCAGATCGTCGTGCGCGCGAGCTCCGCGGCGAGCGGATTGATCTCGATCCCGTGCAGGATCTCCGGGCCGACGCGCGGCACGATCATGCCGAGGCCGAACGTCTCGCATTCGAGGATGGCGCGATATTCGATGTCCTTCACCGCCTGCAGCGCGAGATAGAGGAAGTTGCCGGAGCCGCAGGCGGGGTCGAGAATGCGCAAGCGGCACAGGCGGTCGATGAAGGCGTCGCGCTTCGCTTCCGCCTTGGCGCGCGCGGCGAGAAACTTCTTCTCGCGCGCCGCGCGCGCCGCCTCGCCGCCCCCCGAGCCTTCGAGCGCCGGCGCCATGATCGCCTCGATCTCGGCGCGCGCCGCCTCCCATTCGCGCCGCAAAGGGCGCGCGACGACCGGCTCGACGATCATCATGATCTTGTCGGGGTCGGTGTAGTGGGCGCCGATCTGCGCGCGCTTGTCGGGGTCGAGGAAGCGCTCGAACAGCGTGCCGAAAATCGTCGGGTCGATGAGGCTCCAATCGAGGCTCGCGGCGGCGAAGAGGAGGCCGACCTCGGTATGTTCGAGCTTCAGCGGCGGGCGGCCGTCGAACAGGCCACCGTCGAACTGGGCGATGTCCTCGAGGTTGAAGTCGCCGCCGTCTTTCATGTCGGCGAACAATTGCGCCAGCCACTCCTGGCTCTTTTCCGGCTTGCGCGACGCCGCTTCGAGCAGCTTGCGCCACACGCCGTGCGGCAAGAGCCCGACGCCGTCGGCGAAGAAGCAGAACACGAGCTGGTTGACGAAATGCGCCACCGCCTCGCGATCGGGATTGCGGTGCTGGAGCGAGTCGGAGATGGTCTGGAACTTGTCGGCCGCCTCCTTGGTCAGCACCGCGCGCGTGCGCCCGGAGCGCAGCTTCTCCGGTTCGAAGAACGCCGAGTGGAGGACAGCGAGATTCTCGGGCGCCGCGAGGTCGTCGAGCTCGAATTCGTACTTCGCGGGGACCTCGTTGGTCCAGCGC
>Ga0326728_10018335_pt1 | contig 13808 bp, 11 predicted proteins | sample MB3enrmetagenome_FD_207602 | JGI IMG/M metagenome (GOLD analysis project Ga0326728, IMG submission 207602) | Lab enriched peat soil microbial communities from McLean, Ithaca, NY, United States - MB31MN | ecosystem: Environmental > Terrestrial > Soil > Wetlands > Peat | place: USA: New York... | reverse complement strand
CAGGACTTGCGCCTGGCGTACCGCGATGTGGCGCCCACCGCCGCCGCGAACGGAGAAGCGGTGCTGCTGCTGCACGGCAAGAATTTTTCCGGGTATTACTGGGAAGGAGTGATGCAGACGCTGGCGGCCAAGGGGTTTCGCGTGGTGGCGCCGGACCAGTTGGGGTTTGGGCTTTCCTCGCGTCCCGACATTTATTACAGCTTCCAGCAGATGGCGGCGAACACCAAGGCGCTGCTGGACAAGCTGGGCATTGACCGCGTGGTGGTGGTAGGGCACTCGATGGGCGGCATGCTGGCGACGCGTTTCACGCTGATGTATCCGGACCGGGTGAAGAAGCTGGTGCTGGAGTCGCCTATCGGATTGGAAGACTATCGCGTGCTGGTGCCGTACGCCTCGGTCGAGGAGCTTTACCGAACGGAGTTGCATGCCACCTACCAAAGCATGCTGAACTACCAGAAAACTTACTACCCGGATGGCTGGAAGCCGGAATACGAAAAGTACGTACAGGATCAGGCGTGGGTGTTGGGGACCGGCGAGTATCCCCGGGACGCGATGTCTTCCGCGCTGACCTACGAGATGATCTACACGCAGCCGGTCTGCTATGAGTTCTCGCATATCGCGGTACCTACCTTGCTGATGGTGGGGCAACTGGACCGAACCGTGGTCGGAAAAAACCGGTTGCCGCCGGAGTTGAAGAGCGTAGCCGGAAATTATCCCGAACTGGGCCGCAAGACTCAGGCGCTGATCAAGAATTCACAACTCGTAGTGGTGCCGAATACCGGCCATATTGCCCACATTGCGGCGCCGGACCAGTTCTATCGTGCCTTGCTGCCGTTCCTCGCGCCGTAGCCTTTGGCGTTACGAGGGTCACTTTGTTCCCCTTGTGCGGTTCAGCCAATATATCTGTGTCGCGAAAGCGCGCCGCGGCTGAACTAAAGGAAACGGCCGTGGCCGCTTTTTGACGCACCGAAGGCGAAAGCCAAATCCAACCAGACGCGGAGGTGGCTGTGGCGGCAAAGATCACCGTCGAGCAGGTGCAGGCGGCAGTACGGCGATTTTTTGAGTTGATGTCGGCGAAGATACCGGGCGAAATCGAGAAAATGTACTCCCACGACTCGTCCGTATTCAATCCTTTCACGCAGCGCAGCGAGCCGGGGCGGCTGTCTGCCGCCCGCCGGGAGCGGGAGTATTTCAAACCCGAAGCCGGTTACCGCGCCGAGATTACCGGGTCCATCGAAGTGCAAATCCTGGCCGACAAGGTGGCGGTGGCGGCGCACACCATGCGCTCGTTCGGGACCAATCTGGAAGAACCGACCCTCGGTAAGCGCTTCAACCGGACCGTGCAGGACGGCCGTGGGACCCACATCTTCATTCTGGACTCCGAGGGCCGGCTACTCATCGCGCACCAACACATATCCGACATCTTCCGGGCCCCGCTCGAACCGGTGAAATGAGCCGCGGGGCAGGGACGGCGCCGCGGTGGACGACTGAGTTACGGGCGGTTGCGTTTTCCCATTGCGGGGTTCCATCCCGGGTTTCAAAATAGTGCTGCGGGAGAAACAAGGCGGAGGTGGATGTGGCGGCAAAGATCACAGTCGAGCAGGTACAGGCGGCAGTACGGCGCTATTTTGCGGTGATGAGCGCAAAATCGCCGGGTGAATTGGAGAAGATGTACACCTACGACTCAGTGGTATTCAATCCGTTTACTCCGCGTGGCGAGCCGGGACGGGTGTCGGCAACCCGCCAGGAGCGGGAGTACTTCAAACCCCAATCCGGTTACCGCGCCGAGATTATCGGGCCCATCGAAGTGCAAATCCTGGCGGACAATGTGGCGGTGGCGGCCCATACCATGCGCTCCTACGGCACCAACCTGGAAGAACCAACCCTGGGCAAGCGCTTTAACCGGACGGTGCAGGACGGGCGCGGAACCCACGTCTTCGTTCTCGATTCCGAGGGCCGGCTGCTCATCGCGCACCAGCATATTTCCGATATCTGCCGCGCGCCGATTGAGTACCTTAAATGAGGAGAACCCTTTCACCGCAGAGGACGCAAAGGACGCAGAGAAAATTTAGGATTGGGGATTTCGGATTCGGGATTTCCTTGGCACCACCGGCTAGTTACAACATCATCGAAGCTGTCTTGAAATCCGAAATCCAAAATTCCCGTGTTTCTCCGCGTCCTTTGCGTCCTCTGCGGTGAAAGGGTTTGTTTTTTCTGACCACTGCCCCCTGGCCCCTGATTACTGCTTCTTCAAGAACTCGAGCATGGCCGGGTTGGCCTTGTCGATATCGTGAATGTTGCCCAAGTGTCCCAGGATTGAGTCGTAGGCGAACAATTTGGCGCCGGGAATGCCCATGGCGATGGGGATAACTTCTTCCGCCGGCGGGAATAGTTCATCGCTGTTCACACCCACTACGAGGGTCCTGGCTTTGACTTTGGGCAAGTCGGCGGCAACGTTGAACGAGATCATGGCATGGTTGCGCCAGATGATGTCGTTGGCGTCCATTTTTTCGCTGCCCATGCCGGCATTCTCGATGCCCTTCATCACTTCCGCAGGAGTCCGGAATTGCGTTTGGTAGTAGGCGGGGGAGAAGTACCACAGATAGGTTCCCATGAAGGCGCGGCGCAAGCCGTCTTTCGGCTGCTCCTTGTAGTCGCCGTTTCGATAGGCCGGATCGGCCTTGATGGTCTCCGACATTAAGCCCCAAATGCCCACGTTACGGCCGGTGGTGGAAGGTCCGGTGGCGATGGCAATCGCCCAGTCCATGAAGTCCGGGTACTGGGTGATCCATTGCAGAGTCTGCGAGCCGCCCATGCTCCCTCCGGCTACCCCAGCCAGATGCTTGATCCCGAGATGTTCGGTGACCAGCAGGTATTGCGCCTGGATCATGTCCGCCATGGCGTACTTGGGGAACTTGGCGCCCAGCCCGGAGGTCGAAGGCGAGGAAGAACCCGGCGATCCCAGAGCGGAAGGAAAAATAATGAAATATTTGGCGGGATCCATGGGACGGCCCGGCCCAAACACCTTCTTGTACATCGTGGTTCCCTGGAGGTAGTTGCCGCTCCAGCCATGGCACCAGACAACGGCGTTGATGATGTTGCCGGCGGCGTCCTTCTGCGGCGTGCCCAGGGTGCCGTATTCAATTTTCATCTCGGTAAGCACGGCCCCCGACTTCAGGCGGAAGTTGTTTACGCTGTAGTATTGCGGTTTCACATCAAAGCTCTGCGCCAAGACCTGGTCCGTCCATGCCGCGCAGAGAATGATGGCGAAGAGGGCCATGTGCAACGCCAACCCAGCTTTCATGCTGCCTCCTGGACTTTTAGGGAGTGAAGGAATGACGTTGAGCATTATTCATCGGGAAACTGGCTCTGGGAAGGGGAAAAAATTAGACTGGCCGCGGAGGAGGAACGCATGGACGCAAAGGAGTTTCGCGAACTCGGGCACCGGGTGGTGGATCTGCTTGCCGAATACCTGGAGCATATCGAAGAGAAGCCGGTGTTCCCGAACGTGGAACCGCGAACCTTGACCGAGCTGTTTGCCGAGCGGCTGCCTCAGGACCCCAGCCCACCGGAGCAGGTATTACGCGAACTGGAAGAGAAGCTGCTTCCGTATTGCACGCATGTGGGACATCCGGGTTATATGGGGCTGATTACGCCCTCGCCGAGTCCGGTGGGCGTCATTGGGGATTTCCTCTGCTCCGCCCTCAACCAGAACCTGGGAGCGTACAGCATCGGCCCCGCCGCCGTCGCCATGGAGCGAAGGGTCATCCGGTGGCTCACCGATCTTGCCGGCTACGGCGAGCAGGCCGGCGGCAATCTTACCAGCGGCGGGATGATGGCCAATTTCACCGGACTCAAGCTGGCGCGCGACTGGGCTTCACGCGACCGCATCCAGCAGGACGGGGTTCAGGAACGCTGGGCCGTCTACGCGTCGGAAGAGCGGCATGTTTCCGTGGACAAGGCGGTGGACGCCGTGGGCCTGGGCCGCTCGGCGCTGCGCGCGCTGCCGACCGATGCGGAATTTCAGGTAAGGCTGGATGCCCTGGAGGCGGCCATCGCGGAGGACCGCAAGCACGGGATCCGGCCGATGTGCATCGTGGGCATTTTCGGAACCACGACCACCGGCGCCATCGATCCGATCCGCGAGCTGCGGCGGATTGCCGATCGAGAGGGGATGTGGCTGCACGTCGACGCCGCCTATGGCGGCGGCATGTTGCTCTCGCGCCAATCGTGCATGCGGGATCGCGGTTTGGAGCTGGCGGACTCCATTACCATCGATCCCCACAAATGGTTCTACGCGCCGCTGGATGCCGGAGCGGTACTGGCGAAGGACGAACGGCGGCTGACGGCTTCTTTCGGGCTCAAACCCTCGTACCTTACCGACGAACTGGATCACGCGAACGAGCGATATCAGTACTACGTCCACGGCTTCGAGCAGTCGCGGCGTTTTCGCGGCCTGAAGGTGTGGATGAGCTTCAAACGCTACGGCGCGCGCCAGATTGGGGAGTGGATCGACGGCAATTTGCGCCAGGCCAAGCACCTGTATGCGCTGGTCGCCAAACATCCGGAATTCGAAGCGGCCAGCGATCCCCCGATGTCGGCGATCTGTATTCGCTATCTGGGAGCCGACCCGGACGAAGCGAGATCCAAGGAACTGCATGCCGAGGTGGCGGGCCGGGTGGAACGGAGCGGAAAGTTCTGGATTTCGACCACCGAACTGAAGGGCAGAACCTGGTTTCGGGTCAATCCCGTAAACTTCCGTACCCGCACCGAGCACATGGATCAGCTTTTGGCTCTGCTGGAGCAAGAGTGCCGCGCGGTGCGGTAGTAGTTCTCAGTTCTCGGTTGGCAGCGCTTGGGTCTTACTGAGAGCTGAGAATCGGGAACTGCCGGTGAATTTGGCTGTTCAGGGCCCCACCTACCACGCTAGAAAAGGCGCGATGAGGGTTGGTCACCCGTCAGCCGTCTCCAAACGCACGCGGAGTCACGATTAATAGTGCGCCTTGGATCTCTTGCTCGCGCACAGATAGCGCTAATAGATAGGGCCGAAATACATAGGTTCTTCGCCCCGCGCCTTGGCGGGGTTGCTCCTCTCCGGATTATGTCGGGCGCGGGACTCAGAATGACAGGTGTTTTTTGGGGGGGGATTTGTCGCATGGGACAATTGTTGCGGCGGACAGCCCACCCGTCCCGGTTCTCAGTTCTCAGTAAGACTCAGGCGCTGAGAACTGAGAACCGAGAACTGAGAACTGAGAACTAGCGCAGTGCCGGCTCGGTTTCGCTGGCGCGATTCAGCTTCTCGATAGAGGCCGGATCGAGGGTGAGCTTGATTGACTCGACCAAATCCGTGAGCTGTTCCAGCTTGGTGGCGCTGGCGATGGGGGCGGTAATCGAAGGCCGCGCTAGCAACCACGCCAGGGCAACGCGTGCGGGGTTGGAGTTCTTCGCGCGCGCGACCTCGTCCAGCGCCTCCAGCACGCGCTCGCCGCGCTCGTTCATGTACTGTTCGACTCTGGCGCCCCGCGGGCTCTGCTGCAGATCGGCCCGGCTGCGATATTTGCCGCTCAGAAAACCGGCGGCCAGCCCATAATAGGGTATGACGCCGAGCTTCTTCTCCTGCACCAGAGGTTCTAGATCCCGTTCGTACTCGGCGCGTTCCACCAGATTGTACTTGGGCTGCAGCACCTCGTAGCGGGGCAGTTTGTTCCGCGCGCTGATGGTTAGCGCTTCGGCCAGACGTTTGCCGCTAAAATTAGAGGCGCCAATCGCGCGTACCTTGCCCTGCGCGATCAGCTTGGCGTAGGCCTCGAGGGACTCTTCGATGGGGATTTCCGGGTCGTCGGTGTGGGACTGATACAGGTCGATGACATCGGTTTGCAGACGGCGCAGCGAATCCTCGACGGCACGCAAGATGTACGCCTTGCTCAATCCCTTCTTGCCGGGGCCGAAGTCGTTGCCAACCTTGGTGAGGATAAGCACCCGGTGGCGCTTGCCCGACTGCTTCAGCCACTGGCCGATGATGGTCTCGGACTCGCCGCCCTGGTTGCCCGGCGCCCAGCGGGAATACATGTCGGCGGTATCGATCGCGTTCAGCCCGGCGTCTACCGCGGCGTCCAGGATGCGAAACGAAGTTGCCGCATCAATCGTCCAGCCAAACACATTCCCGCCCAGCACCACCGGCGCAGTCTCCAGCCCGCTATTCCCCAGCTTGCGAAATTTCACGATCCCTCCTGTCGGGTAATACGGATATATAAGAGATGATACAGGGGAAGGAAAGTGGCAAGGAAGAGGCACCCAAAGCGTTGCGATAAGGGCAGGCCACACCCAATCATACTGGTTTTAATAGCGCGCCTTTGATCTGCTGCTCGCGCACGAATAGCGCTAATAGATAGAGCCGAAATACATTAGGTTCTTCGCCCCGCGCCTTGGCGGGGTTGCTCCTGTCCGGATTATGTCGGGCGCGGGACTCAGAATGACGGGTGTTTTTGGGAGGATGGATTTGTGGCATCTGACAATTGCAAATCCTTCGCGGCTTGAAGCAAATCTTCCGGACGGCCGAGGTCGCGCCAGTAGTATTCATTGGCGCGAAAGGCTAGGATTTTTTCTCCGCGGGCGGCCAGATCCAGATAGGAGGTGATGATGGAGAACACGCCTTCTTCCCGCATTTTGCCAAGCAGGCGAGGAGAAATTACGTGGATCCCGCAAAAGGCCAGCGGCTGCAACTCTGCCGGCGCTGCCCGAACGATTTCCGTCTCACCCTCAGTGCCGGACCGCCGGCCGCAGAGCTGGAGCTGCTGGTCGAAGAGCAGATAGCGGGAGCTCTTCCGCTCCTGTACCGCCAGGGTGGCGAGCGCCTGATGGTCGGTGTGAAAGCGCACCATGCGCGGGAGATCGATGGTGCTGACGACGTCCACATTGTGCAGCAGGAAGGGTTCGTCCGGAGAGTCCGGACCCGGACAGAAAAAGTAAGCGGCGTTCTTCAGGCCACCGCCGGTGTCAAGCAGGACCTCTTCCCGGGAGACGGCAATGCGCATGCCGAAATTGTGGTTCCGTTGCAAGTACTCCACCATCATGTCGGCGAAGTGATGCACATTAATGATCACCTCGCCGATTCCCGCCGAACGCAGGCGGGCCAGGGCGATCTCCAGCAACGTGCGGCCGGCCACTTCTGCCAGAGCTTTGGGACGATGGTCGGTAAGCGTCCGCAAGCGCGTACCGAGGCCGGCAGCCAGGATCATCGCTTTCATTTGCCCCAATTCTCCTGTTGCCAATGGCGTACGACCACTTCCACCCCGCTCCGGCCGCGCAAACGTTCCGCCAACTGCTCCGCCATAAATACCGAGCGATGCTGTCCGCCGGTACAGCCAAAGGAAACGCTCAAGCTGTTGAAGCCGCGACGCTGATAATTGCTCACGCTGGCATCCACCAGCGACAACACGTTGGCGAGAAACTGATGCACGCTCTCCTGCTGGTTCAGGAATTCGATCACCGGCGCGTCTTTGCCGGTCAACTGCCGGAAGCGCTCTTCGCGGCCGGGATTGGGGAGGCTGCGGCAATCGAAGACGAACCCGCCGCCATGTCCGGTCTCGTCCTGGGGCAGGCCGTGGTGGAAGGAGAAGCTGCCAATCCGCACTACCAGAGTTTGCCCGGGGGAATCCAGGCCCTGAAGTTTCTCCGCGGCACTCAGATTCTGGAAGGTCTCCATCAAGGTCGGCAAGGCGATGGGCAGGGCAGCGTGTTCCAGCAGCCAGTGCAGGTTCTTCAGGGCGTAGGGCACGCTCTGGAGGAAATGGGGCTTGCGCTCATAAAATCCGCGAAACCCGTAAGCGCCCAGCGCCTGCATGATGCGGACATAAACGTAGGCGTAATAGTGCTGCAGGAACGATTCGCGCGATAAGGCGACAAATGTGGACAGCCGGTCCAGATAATGATCCAGCAGTTCCTGGCGCAGCGCCGGGGGCAAATCGGCTTTGGCGTCGTAGAGCAGGGAAGCGATGTCATATTGCAGCGCGCCTTTGCGGCCGCCTTGATAGTCCAGGAAAAACGGCCGGCCGTCGCGCAACATAACATTGCGGGACTGGAAGTCGCGGTACAGGAAGTAGTCGCGGCCGGCGCTCAACAGGAACTTGGTCAGACGGCCGAAATCATCTTCCAGCGCCTGTTCGTTAAAAGGAACACCGCTGAGGCGGAGAAAGTAGTACTTGAAATAGTTCAGATCCCAGGCGATCGACTGGCGATCGAAACTGGCGCGGGGGTAGCAGACTTTGTAATTTAAATCGCGGCCGGCTTCGATTTGAAACCGCGGCAAGAGGCCGACGACTTGCCGGTATACGTCCACTACGGGGGGAGCAATATTTTCGCCCGTGCGATTTTGGGAAAGAAACTCAAACAGCGTGGTGTCTCCCAGATCTTCTTCCAGGTAAGCGCCCCGGCCCAGATCTTCCGCATAGATCTCCGGCACCGGGAGGCCGTGCCGGCGGAAGTGCCGGGAAAATTCCAGGAAGGCGAGGTTTTCTTCCCGCACGTCATAGAGCACGCCAATCGCGCTCAGTGGGCCACTGCTGAGCCGGATAATCTTGCGCCCCGAACCGCCTAGCTGGCCCTGCAGGGGCTGGGCCTGCTGGACGGGCAGGTGGAAATGCCGCTCAAAAAGCTGGTTGAGAACGTCCATTGTTCCAGTTTCCGGTTTCCAGTTTCCGGTTTCCAGTTCGTAAGATACCCGCTTCTAGTGCAGCCCGCCGGAAACTGGCAACAGGAAACTGGAAACGTTGCCTTTCCGCCGCTACGACCAATCCCCCACAAAGATAACATTGGAGGATAAAATCGGTGGGGCAGGAAGAGGAGCAGAGCTGTGAAGACCATAGATCCCGGGCATATCTATGCGCTGGATATGCTGGACATCGCCGCCGATGAGCCGCAGAGCACGGAAATGCTGATATTTGTGAAGCGCGAAGGGGCGCGCTATCCGGGCAATGTGAGCCCCCACCCCGGCACCAACTGCCAGGAGGTGATGCGGGCGCTCATCGACCGGGTGAAGTTCCTCAACAGCCAGGCCCCCGACCCGCGTAATCAGCCGGTTATTCAGCATCTGCGAGAGGCCCTGTGGCTGTTTGAATCGCGGGCGGCGGAGAGATATGGACGGGTGCTTCCGCCCCTGGAGTGTTTTGCAGCGATTGAAGAGGAACCAATCTGTTCCGGCTGCGCGCATATCCGCTGCGATGGGCAGTGCGGGCGGAGAAAATAGATAGGGCGCGCTGGAATCAGAAAACCTTCACCGCAGAGGACGCAAAGGACGCAGAGGAATTTTGAATTTTGATTTAGGCGAGGTGATCGCCCCGCCCGGGGAAACGCATCTGTCTAGTAGACTGGGATTTCGTGGCGGTGTGCCGTCCACAAATCGGGGAAGGCCATGTTTCACGACATCCCGCAAAACGTTCTGAGGCGGATGCGCGAGTTGGAGCAAATCGACCTGCGCGACCGCAGCGATGGAACGCCGCGCCTGCAGCGGCTCCGCCAGATTACACCCGAAACGGGCAGGTTCATCGCCCTCCTGGCGGCGAACGCCCCGGCGGGCGATTGCCTTGAAATCGGGACGAGCGCGGGATATTCCACCCTATGGCTCGCCTTGGCGTGCCGGGCCACCAGCCGGAAGATCACCACTTTCGAGATTCTGGACGAAAAGGCCGAGCTGGCACGCTCGACCTTTGAGGTCGCCGGGGTGGGCGACGCCGTCGAACTGGTTCACGGCGATGCCCTGGAACACCTGCCGAAATACCAGGCCATTGCTTTTTGTTTCCTGGATGCCGAGAAAGAAATTTACGAGCGTTGTTATGAACTGGTGGCGCCGCGCATGGTTCCGGGTGGCATTCTGGTAGCCGATAACGCCATCAATCACCGCGCGACCTTGCAGCCTATGCTCGATCGCGCCCTGGCTGACGACAGGGTGGATGCGCTGATCGTGCCAATCGGCAAAGGGGAGTTGATTTGCAGAAGAAGATGAACGATCTTAGGCGGCCTTCGGCAGTGGCGATGCCGGCAGTGCCATCGTTTGGCGAATGCGCGAAAGCAGTAGCTCCGGGTGCACAGGCTTGGCGAGCACCTCAAAGCGCGGGTCTGCGCCGATAGCTCCCAGATCTCCGGTAAGGATAAAGGCGTGTGCGCCGGGCACCTTGCGGGTCAGGTATTCGGCCAATTCGACGCCATCGCCATCCGACAGATGCATATCAATCAAGAAGATCTGAGGGCTGCGATCCTGCACATGCTCGCGGGCGGCGCGGCCGGTGTCTACTCCCTCAGCTTGGTAGCCGAAATTGCGAAGGATGAGGACCAGGGTTTTAAGGATATTGGGTTCGTCGTCTACCACCAGGATTCGCGCACCTTCAGGGTCACCGAGCACTGCTCTATTCCCCCCGGGAGAAAGTTGCCGCAACCACAGCACGCTAGACGAGCCCAACTACAAATGCGCCACGGCTTTGAGTCCCACTGTTCAGGTTGGAAGGCACTGGATCGCGGAAGGTTGCTCTGTGACGGCTAAAGGGCCCTTATTCCCGGGGATTCAGCGTGGTTTCAGCCGCGCGCGCGAGGCGGGAGGAACGCACTTGTTACAATTCAGGCCAAGAACAAATGGGACCGGTGAGCAACCATGGTTCATGCCCAGAGCGAATCGTTTCAGATGATGGAAGCTTCGGTGCGGGAGATTCACGGTGCGGTGCGGTCGGGAGCTCTTACTTTCCGTGGCCTGATCCAGCACTGCCTGGACCGCATTCATGCCTACGATCAGCAGGGGCCCAAGCTCAACGCGCTGATTTACCTGAACCCCAAAGCGCTGGAACAAGCCGACGGGTTTGACCAGGAGTTCAAACGTACGGGCAAACTCCGGCCGCTGGAAGGGATTCCGGTGGTGCTCAAAGACAATTACGACACGGCGGACATGCCCACCACCGCGGGCGCGGCCGCTTTGGCGGGATCGGTTCCGTTGCGGGACGCCACCACGGTAGCCAAGCTGCGGCAGAGCGGCGCTCTGATTCTGGCTAAGGCCAATCTGCACGAGCTGGCCCTGGCCGGCTTGACCAACAGTTCCGTGACCGGCCAGAGCCGGAATCCGTACGACCTGGAGCGAACGCCCGGGGGATCTTCCGGCGGAACCGGCGCCGCATTGGCGGCCAACTTCGCCACTCTGGGCACCGGCTCCGATACGCAAAATTCCATCCGCTCTCCCAGTTCCGCCAACAGTCTGGTGGGGATGCGTGCCACGCGGGGGTTGATCAGCCGCGCCGGCCTGGTGCCGGTTTCTTCCACGCAGGATGCCGCGGGACCGATTACGCGCAACGTAAGCGACGCTGCCCGCATGCTGGACGCGATGTGTGGTTACGATCCCCAGGATCCGGTAACGGCTTTCAGCGCCGGCCGGATCCCGGACTCATATAGCGCGGGTCTCGACCGGAATGCCTTGCAGGGCGCGCAGCTCGGCGTGTTGAAGACCTTGTTCGGCAGCGGCCCGGAACACGAGGAAGTGAATCGCGTGATGGAGCAGGCGCTGGAGATGATGGGGCGCGCCGGGGCCGTCCTGACCCCGGTGGCCGATCCTGCCATGGACACGGCGACGCTCATCTTCGACCCGGACGTGCAGCAGTACGAGTTCAAGGCGCTGCTGAACAAGTATCTGGAAGGGTGCGGCCCGACTACGCCCGTGCGTTCGCTGGCCGAGATCCTGGCTTCGGGCAAGTACTTGAAGACCAACGAAAGCTTCCTGCGGACCGCCGAGAGCTATGCCGATGGTTCGCAGGAACCGGACTATTGGCGCCGGCTGGCCAGGATCGGGGAGTTGCGGGTGAAACTGGCAAATCTGCTTGCGGAAAATAATCTCGATGCTCTGGTTTATCCCCACCAGAAACGGTTGGCGGTGTTGATTGGCGAACCAGTGCAAATTGACCGCAACGGGATTCTGGCGTCGCTGACGGGCTTTCCTGCCATCACCGTGCCGGGTGGTTTTTCGCCGCCAACGGCCCAGGCTCCCATCGGCGTACCGATTGGTATCGAGTTCCTGGGGCGGCCCTGGAGCGAACCGCAACTGCTTCGCCTGGCCTACAGCTTCGAACAGGCAACACACCTGCGCAAACCGCCGCAGTCGACCCCGGAATTGGGCGCTTAAAACCCAACACAGAACCGCAGAAACGCAGAAACAGAAATACCTCACCGGGGGGCTCCCCGTTAGTCAACAGATTTTCTGCCCGATCCCGGGGGGCAGCGCCGAGATTGCGGCTCCTGATGGCAGGGCCTGGGGTGCGGCGGTCTGAGTCGTGGCCTTTGATCTCGTGTTTACGCATGAATGGCAACGGCAGATCGGGCCGAAATGCATAGGTTCCTCGCCACGCGCCCCGACGGCATGGCAATTGTCCGAGCTATTGTGGGCGCGTGACTCGGAATGACAGGCGTTGGGGGGTATGGGTTTTGTTGCTCCTGATCGATGCAACGGGCGGGCTTGGGCCACCTGTTATCGCCGCGACGGGAAGGATCGTCAATAGATTTTCTGCCTGATCACTTTGCAGGAGCGCCTGCGTTCTCGGGGCCTGCCGTGGCCGGCGGCGCGGCTTTGGCGGTTCGTACCAGCAAAGGCAGGCGGGGAAACGCAAACTGTCCACCGGCATCGTCGATCACATTGACCTGGCAGGTGTACCAGCCGGGGTGCAATTGCGAGGCCGGGACCTCGAAGGAAAAAGCCGCCGCGCGGCGCTCCGGGCGGTTCAGTTCGCCGGCCTCCACCAGCGGCGTCTCGTAAACCTTGATCTTGCCCCGGAAGAACTGGATGCTGGTGAGCAGGTGAATAGAGTTTTTCGCCTCGCTCTTGCTTGCCTTGGCCGGATCGTAAACCTCGTAGTAGAACAGCAGCGGCTGATCCGCGGCGAACACGTGGGCGACATTGGGAATCAACTCCGTTCCGTCGCCGGCCAGCGGATTCTGCGATTTCCTCTGGGTGGAAGGAACGCGCTGGCTGGCCAGCACCACCGAACTCATTTTCAGCGGAGCTTTGCGCAGGTCGGGAATGAAGAAACCCGTCTCGAATGATCCCAGCCGGCCGTTCTGGTTTTCGCGCACCACGAACTTCAGATGATACTTGCCGGAGGGCAGCAGAAAGCCGGCGTTATATTGCGCATTTTTTCTCCGCCCGACCGCGGCATTTTCGATGGCCAGCTTCATGGTCTGGCGAACGTTGCCCACGGGAAATTTCGTCTGCTGGTCGCGGACCAGACCCAGCACGTCGAGTGAGGCTTTATCACTGGCACCGGAGGGAATCGCCGAGCCGGGCACCACCACCGAGACCAGCACGAAGAAGCGGTCCGGCTCGGTACGGAAATACTGGGTAGTGAGGTAGACCGGCAGATCGGTGTTGGGCAGATCGGAGTTCATCTCGTCCTCTATCTGCCGGTCGCGATCTTCCTGGGTGAAATGGCGGAAATCGCGCGGGCCGTAATAGCCGCGGCGGTAATCGAGTTTCACGTCGGAGCGGTTCAGCTTGACGGTGATCTTGCGATAATGGCCGTCCATCGCCGGATTCGAGCTGCGGTAACCGAGAACGTAGTAGCTCTCCATGTCGGCCTGCACCTTGGCGAAGGCCTTGCTGAAATCGTTGCTGTCGAGAAAGGCTTTGCCGCCGGTGTCGGAGGCGAGGGTAACCAGCGTTTCCTGCGTCTGGAAGTTCGAATCGTACGCCGACTGGACTGCCTGCCCGTTGAATCCGGCCTGGCCGTGCAGGCTGGCGTTCTGCGCGCTGCCGCCGGGAACAATCGCTTCCAGGCCGCGCGAGTCCA
>Ga0326728_10018334_pt1 | contig 13809 bp, 11 predicted proteins | sample MB3enrmetagenome_FD_207602 | JGI IMG/M metagenome (GOLD analysis project Ga0326728, IMG submission 207602) | Lab enriched peat soil microbial communities from McLean, Ithaca, NY, United States - MB31MN | ecosystem: Environmental > Terrestrial > Soil > Wetlands > Peat | place: USA: New York... | reverse complement strand
GGACGCGGAAGAAGCTGCACGCACGCTTGCGTTACTCAAGGAAATGGGAGCGCTGGCCGAGGAAGGGCTGGAAGACCAAGTGACAAGTGACGAGTGACAAGTGACGAGCATCCGAAAAGCGAAGCCATGTTGGCTTGCTCGTCACTCGTCACTCATCACTGACTTGTTGACTTCGGACCCCGGACTTCGGACTTTCTCTTATGAAATACATCGACGAATATCGGGATGCCAGCCTGGCGCGGCCCCTCATCACTGAGATTGCGAAGCGCGTCACGCGGCCTTGGGTGTTGATGGAGATCTGCGGTGGCCAGACCCACACTTTGATGCGCTATGGCATCGACGAAGTTCTGCCTCCGCAGGTCGAGCTTGTGCACGGCCCCGGGTGTCCAGTCTGTGTAACCCCGCTGGAGGTGATTGACAAGGCGCTGGCCATTGCCTCGCTGCCCAACGTCACGCTGGTATCGTACGGAGATATGCTGCGCGTGCCCGGTTCGCACTCTGACCTTTTTCACGTAAAAGCCAGCGGCGGCGACGTGCGGGTGGCGTACTCACCCATGGAGGCGGTAAAGATTGCCCGAGTCCATCCCACCCGCCGCGTGGTTTTTCTGGGGATTGGCTTTGAGACCACGGCGCCCGCCAATGCCATGGCCGTTTGGCAGGCGGCCCGTGAGGAGTTGAAGAATTTCTCCATGTTGACGTCGCAGGTTCTGGTGCCCCCCGCCCTTCGCATGTTGCTCGCCTCTCCCCAACACCGGGTACAGGGATTTATTGCTCCCGGCCATGTCTGCACGGTGATGGGCATGGAAGAGTACGAGGACCTGAGTCGCGATTTTCATATCCCCATCGTGGTGGGCGGCTTCGAACCCGTGGACTTGCTCGAAGCCATTTCCATGTTGGTGGGGCAATTGGAGGAGGGACGCGCCGAAGTGGAGAACCAGTACGTCCGTTCGGTCGTGCGGGAAGGGAATCGCCCGGCGCAGCAGATCATGGCCAGGGTCTTCGAGGTCTGCGATCGCAAGTGGCGGGGCATTGGAGTGATCCCCCGCAGCGGTTTGAGTTTGCGCGAAGAGTTTGCCGCCTTCGACGCGGAAAAGGTCTTTGATGTGGCCGCGCAGGATACGGATGAACCTGCTGAGTGCATCAGCGCCCTGGTGCTGCAAGGTTTGAAAAAGCCCCCGGATTGCCCCGCGTTTGGCCAGCGCTGCACGCCCGCGAACCCGCTCGGCGCGCCCATGGTCTCCTCCGAAGGCGCGTGCGCGGCGTATTATCAGTACAAGGTCCGAAGTCCGAGGTCCGAAGTCCGAAGTCGGAACGGCAGTGACGAGTGACACGTAAGGAAGGCTTAAATGCGTTTCACACAGAGGTCACGGAGGCCTCACAGAGATCATGGAGAAAAGCCCCGATGTTCTTACTCCGTGTCCTCTGTGCGCTTTTCTCCGTGCCCTCTGTGAGAAACGCTTTTAAGCGGCGGGTTCCCTATGGAACCCTGCCGAATTTTTAGTTGCGTCCGAGTTGAATCTGATGAAACCTGACAAAGCGAATGAATCGGCTGCGGACTTCGGACCACGTACTTCGGACCCTGCATCCAGGACCTCCGACTTCGGACCTCGGACTTCGGACTCTTCCTTGGAACAACTCGCCTGCCCGCTTCCTCTGCCCGCGCAAGACAAGGTTCTGCTTGGGCATGGCAGCGGCGGCCGCCTGAGCGCGGAATTACTGCAAAAAGTTTTCCTGCCCGCCCTTCAGAATCCCACCCTGAATAGCCTGAACGACCAGGCCCTGGTGAGTGTGGATGGGGTGCGCCTGGCCTTTACCACCGATTCGTTTGTGGTCAACCCGCTGATTTTCCCGGGAGGAGATATTGGCTCGCTCGCCGTCAATGGGACCATCAACGACCTGGCCGTGGGCGGCGCCGAACCCCTTTATCTCAGCGCGGCATTTATTCTGGAAGAGGGGTTGCCCCTCGCGACGCTCCGGCAGGTGGTGGAGTCGCTTGGCCGGGCGGCGCGGGAGGCTGGGGTGGTGGTGGTCACGGGGGACACCAAGGTGGTGGAAAAGGGAAAAGGAGATGGCCTGTTTATCAACACCTCAGGCATTGGCCTGGTGCTTCCCGGCATTAATCTGTCGGCTGACCAGGCCCGGCCCGGTGACGTGATCATTCTGAGTGGAACGATCGGCGAACACGGCATCACTATTCTCTCCCAACGCGAAGGCCTGGAGTTTGAAAGTCCGATTGTGAGTGATTGCGCGGCGCTGCACACGCTGGTGGCGGCGATGCTGGAAGCGAGCCCGGCGATTCGGTGCATGCGGGATCCCACCCGCGGCGGCCTTTCCAGCGCGCTCAATGAAATCGCCGCCCAGTCGCGTGTGGGCATGGTATTGGAAGAATCCACCATTCCGGTTCAGGAAGCCGTGCGCGGCGCATGCGAACTCCTAGGGCTTGATCCCCTCTACGTCGCGAACGAAGGGAAACTGGTGGCGATCGTGGACCCGGGGCAGGCGGAGCGAATTTTGGCCGCGATGCACGCCCATCCCCTGGGGAAACAGGCGCGCATCATCGGACGCGTTGCTCAGGCGAATCCGGGCTTGGTGATGATGCGGACGTCACTCGGAACCACCCGCATCGTCGATATGCTCTCCGGGGATCAATTGCCGAGAATCTGTTGATCGAGCACCCGAGTGGGGGGCTTAAGAGCGTTTCACACAGTGTTCACGGAGCTTCCCACAGAGATCACAGAGAAGAGCACGGCTTATCTCTGTGCCCTCTGTGTGAACCCGTTTTTTCAGCAAAGATGAGAGTGAGAGGTTGAAAGGTAAAACGTGCATGAATTGAGCATTGCCGACGCGATTCTCGATGCGGTCCGCGAGGAGGCGGCCAAGCATCAAGGCGCCCGGGTGACCAAGGTGTGCGTGCGCGTTGGAGCATTGTCCGGAGTGGAGCCGGAGGCGTTGAGTTTTGGCTTCAACGCCCTGGTGCAGGGCACGGATCTTGAGCCCCTCGCGCTGGAAATCGACGCAGTTCCCCGCCGCCAGCGCTGTCCCGCTTGCGACTTGACTTTTGAGGTTACGGAGGACAGCCTGGCCTGCCCCCGCTGTGCAAGCGGCGAGACGATTCTGGCAGGTGGCGATGAATTGAACCTGGCGTATTTGGAAATCGAAGAGCCGTGATGAGCGACAAGCAGCCGAAAGACGAAAATCGAAATTTGAAAATCGAAACTCGCCGCGATTGTCAAGTTTCGATTTTCGAAGTTGGGTCATTGCCGGCTTGTCACTCTTCACTCATCACTCGTCACTTTCCTTGGGAGGCTTGATGGATCGCGTTCCGCTGGAGAAAAAAGTTCTAAGTGAAAATGACCGCATTGCCGCCCGCTTGCGCGAGAGTTTTCGTGAGCATGGAATCCTGTGCGTGAACTTGATCAGTTCGCCCGGGTCGGGCAAGACCTCGCTGCTGGAGCGTACGCTGAAACGCTTCCCCAAGGGTGAGCGCGTTGCGGTGTTGACGGGAGATATTCAGACGGATAACGACGCCCGGCGCCTGGCGCGGTTTGGATTTCCGGCGAAGCAAATCACCACCGGAGGCACCTGTCATTTGGATGCCCTGCGCGTGGAACGCGCGCTCGCGGAATGGCCCCTGGAAAGTCTTGATCTTCTGATTATCGAAAACGTCGGAAACCTGGTCTGCCCCTCCAGCTACGACCTCGGCGAGGCGGCAAAAATTGTGATGCTGAGCGTGGCGGAGGGCGAAGACAAGCCCTTGAAGTACCCTTCCATCTTCGCGAAGTCCGAGTTGCTCGTCTTGAACAAAATTGATCTGCTCTCCTATGTCCCCTTTGACATCGCGCGAGCGCGTGAGTATGCGCGGCAGGTTCATCCCGGCATGGAGATCCTGGAGGTCTCCTGCACAACCGGCCAAGGGCTGGACAAGTGGATCGAGTGGCTCAACAAACGCAGACAAGCCACGGATTCACACAGATGAACGTGGATCACGAAAAATGAAATATGAAGAGACAACGGAAAACATCATAGGTGTCTTCTATGAGGTCTACAACGAGCTTGGAAACGGTTTCCTTGAGTCCGTGTATGAGCAGGCGATGACCATTGCCCTGAGTGAAGCGGGGCTGCAAGTAGTTCGACAGTCCCCGATTACCGTGCACTTTCGCGGACAAGTGGTAGGCGATTTCCGCGCCGACCTGCTGGTGAACAATCAAGTTATCGTCGAACTCAAGGCGGTGCGTGCCATCGAGCGTGCCTTTGAGGCTCAACTTATGAATTATCTTCGGGCAACAAACATCGAAGTAGGTCTCTTGATGAATTTCGGCCCCAAACCCGAATTCAAGCGCTTCATCTATGATAACGATAGAAAATCCCGCAGATGAGAACCTGAATACAAGGGCCACGGATTACACGGATTAACACGGATCAAACAAATCATCAAAGAAAAGGAATAGAATAATCTTGCTGGAGGCCCTATTCAGTTTCTGCCTTTTGTTTGTTGTTGTGATCCGTGTTAATCCATGTAATCCGTGGCCTCCTGGATATGCGCAAAGCCATTGAAATCGCTGGGATCGTGCAAGGCGTGGGGTTTCGCCCGTTCATCTATCGGCTGGCCACCGAAAACCACCTGACAGGTTTTATTACCAACACCGAGGCAGGTGTTTCAATTGAGGTGGAGGGCTCTAAGGACGCTGTCGGTGCGTTCCTTGCACGTTTACCTAAAGAAGCCCCTCCACTGGCTCGCATCACCAGTATTTTGGTTGCCGACCGGCCATCGAATCACGAGGTTGATTTCCGCATCCTCCCCAGTCGCGCGGGTAATGATCGCCGGGTCTTGATCGCGCCCGACATTGCTATTTGCAGCGACTGCCTGGGGGAATTGTTCAATCGCGCCGACCGGCGGTTCCACTACTCCTTCATCAATTGCACCAACTGCGGGCCGCGCTACACCATCGTCCGCGATATTCCCTACGACCGCGCCAGGACCTCAATGGCCCCCTTCCCCATGTGCCCGGAGTGCCAGCGCGAATATGACGATCCGCGCAACCGCCGTTTCCACGCCCAACCCAACGCCTGCTGGACCTGTGGCCCGCAGGTTGAACTGTGGGATGCCGGGGGGGGGCGGCGCGAATGCCCGGACCCGATTGCCGAGGCTGCCGGCCTGCTTGCCGCCGGAGAAATTGTTGCCGTGAAGGGCTTGGGAGGATTTCACCTGGCCGTGGACGCGATGAACGAGGCCGCCGTCGCGCGCTTGCGCGAAAGAAAGCGGCGCGTGGAAAAGCCTTTTGCCATCATGACCCCGACGCTTGCCGCGGTGGAAGAAATCTGCCATCTGGATGCAGTCTCCCGTGAACTGCTGCAAAGCCCGGCCCACCCCATCGTCCTCCTCAAGAAGAAACAGCCCGAGTCCGTGGCTCCCTCCGTAGCGCCGTTCAACCGTGACCTGGGAGTCTTCCTGCCCTACACGCCCTTGCATCACTTGCTTTTTGCCGCGCAGCGTTTTTCCGCGTTGGTGATGACGAGCGGAAATATTTCGGAAGAACCCATCGCCATCGACAATGCGGAAGCGGTCGAGCGCTTGCGCGGGCTCGCCGATTACTTCCTTGTGCACAATCGCGAAATCTTATTGCGCGCCGATGATTCGGTGGTTCGCGTCGTGGGCGGACGCGGGCGGCAGGTGCGCCGGTCGCGCGGTTACGTGCCGGCGCCGGTGTTCATGAAGGAAGAGTTGCCCGCGGTGTTGGCGGTGGGCGGCGAACTGAAAAATACCATTTGTCTTACCCGCGGCCGCGAGGCTTTTCTGAGCCAGCACATCGGCGACCTCGAGAACCTGGAAAGCTACCGGTTTTTCGAGTCAACGGTGGCCGGGCTTAAACGCATTCTGGAAGTTGAGCCGAAGATTCTCGCCTATGACCTTCACCCGGATTATTTCTCCACGCGCTGGGCGCTCGAGCAGGAGGGCGTGGAACGCGTGGGGGTTCAACATCACCACGCCCACATCGCAAGCTGCATGGCGGAAAATCATCTCGACGGGCCGGCCATCGGTCTGGCGCTTGACGGGACGGGCTACGGGTTGGACGGTAAAATCTGGGGCGGGGAAGTTCTGGTGGCGGATTACCACGGGTTCCAGCGCCTCGCCCACCTGGATTACGTGCCTTTGCCGGGCGGGGCCGCGGCTATCACCGAACCCTGGCGCATGGCGGTGAGTTACTTGTTCCATTATTTCGGCAGGGACTTTTACGAGTTTGATATTCCCTTCATGCACCGCCTGGACGGGCGGCGCACCGAAACTCTCCTGCGGCTGATGGAAGGCGGATTCAATTCCCCCCTGACCTCCAGCGCCGGCAGGTTATTTGACGCGGTCGCCGCCCTGGTGGGAATACGTGAACGGGTCAACTACGAAGCCCAGGCCGCCATCGAACTGGAAGCGTCCCTGGAAGACGACAGCCGGGATGCAAGCTACCCTTTCGCAATTCAGGCGGACAACGGCGGTTGGATTATGGATGCCCGCCCCTTAATTGTGGCTCTGGTGCGGGATCTGCGGGAGGGAGTTCCGCGCGGCGTCATCAGCCGTCGATTCCATCTGGGCTTTGTGGATGCCCTCGTGCGCGCGACGGAGATGGTGCATGGGCGCTGCGGGTTCAATCAGGTTTGCCTGAGCGGCGGGTCCTTTCAAAACAGTTTCCTGCTGGAGCATACCTCCCGGCGCCTCGAAGCGAGTGGCTTTCAGGTGTTCACGCACGCCGAGGTCCCCTGCGGCGACGGGGGCATCAGCTTGGGGCAAGCCATGGTCGCCGCTCATCGCAAGGGATGAGAAAAGTCAAGCCTGTTCGTCCCACGTCCAGACGCCCGCTGGCAATTCTGCATAACGTATGTTTTATTTTCAAATATTTATTGGGGTCAAAGGAATTTTAGTCTGGTAACTTGCCTGTTTTCTGTAATTTATTGGGCCTATGGAAAATTTTGCGGTTTTCTCGTTTTTTTGAGGCCCTAAATCAGTTCTATCTCATTTATTTTCAAATATTAATAGCTATTTTTAGTTAAGTCCTCTTTTTTCAAATGTTTATTGGGGTGGGACATTGTGTCACTTATTAAGTTACTTGTTTTCAGTTACTTATTGGGAGCGCCCTTCATTTTCGATGTTTTTTGTTTTCCATTTGATTTATATTAAAAAACTGCCCTTTGACCCTCGAAGATTGCCGCGCCCCTTGCCCAAGTCCAGAGCTTTTCGCGCGCGAAGATCCGGTGAGTAATTTCACGTAGGCCACGCCTTTCTGCCAGGAGGCTAGCACTTTGAGGGCCAAGACCCCGGCAAGTTCTTCTCTTTTCCGCGGACTTTTAGAACAGGCGCTACGCCTTCGCGGGCGCCAGCAATTCGTCATCGACAAAGCGGCTATCTTCGGGATTGGGAACTTTGAAAAATGTCGCCTCGCCGTCCGGGTCGGGAAATTCCGTGAGGGTCAGGGTGTAAGTGGTTTTGTCCAACGGGTACCATCCTCCCGGCCGCCAGGCTTTGACGCGAAATGCCGAACCGCCGGGGCGCACGGATTCATCAGCCATAGGACCTTCGAGCGTTTGGGGGTCGATGACCAGCAGGCGCAGGTCAATCCCCTCCAAATCCGGATGCCAGGCGCGATTGAGGCAGAAAAGTTGGGGCCCCTGCATCAAGGCGACGCGGCCCAGTTGTGATTGCCGTCCCTTTACCCAGCGGGGGCTCGTGGGCAGGTCCATTTGCACCTGGTCGCCCGGTTTCCACTCGCGATGGAGGACGAGAAATTGGCCGGGCATGGGCGGGGCATCACTCGCTTGCCCATTGATGGAGACGTGGGGATTACCGCACCAGGCAGGGATGCGTAGCGAGAGGGGGAAACTTGCCGCGCGCGATGGTTCGACGTGCACGGTCACAGCTCCCGCGCTCGGGTAGCGGGTTTCCTGCTGGAGCTTGACGGTCAATCCGTCTTCCATCGTCACCTGGGTGCTTGATTCTGTGTAAAGGTTGATGGCCAATCCGTTTCCGATCCGGTAATAGACATGATCGGGAAGGGTGGCGATGCCGCGGCGGAAGTTATTCGGGCAGCAGTAAGTGTCTTTGGGGAAGTAGTGCCGTGGCCCGTCCAAGGCGGTGAAATAGCGGAGGTGGCGGCCCTCGGGTGATTGGGCGCCGAAGAGCGTATTGAAAATCAGTCGCTCCATGACGTCCCCATACCAGGCCATGCCTTCGCGGCGCATCAGTTCATCGAGCCAGAAGATGGCATAGACGGAAGCGCAGGTCTCACCCAGATTGATCGAGCCGTCCTGGGTATCGTGCCAGCATTCCAGATCCCCGCAGGCGCCAGTAATGGGCATGCCGTTGCGGTTCCGCACGAAATCCAGAAGGTTGCGGGTGGGAACCAGCAATTGCGGGTCGGCTTCGAGCCGGTCCAGGCGCATCATGCCCACACTCTGGGCGAGGTAGGTGTAAGCGTGGCCTTCGACCTTGCCCCAGCGGCCGAGGACAATGCGATCATCCCAACCGACGGCCTTGCGAAGATCGCGCAGGAAGGCAACGTACTTCGGGTCCCGGGTCTCTTCGGAAAGGGCCAGCAGGGCATTGTCCATTCCCGCCAAAGGCATCTGAATGGTGATGTCATCCTTGCCGAAGATTTTTTGCGGGGCGGCGTTCCAGCGAGCAATCATGTAGTCGGCAAGGCGTCTCGCTCCCTCCAGGGATGCAGTTTCGCCATAAAAGCGATGGTCGATGGCGAGGCCATAAAAGATATAGACGATTTCCTGGAGATCCCACAGCGCCCAGACCCGCTTTTCGGGCAGGAGATAACCGATGTAGCCATCCTTATCCTGAGTTTTCAGGACCTCGGTGATGAGGCGCCGCTTGAAAGCCAGAAGGCGCTCGTCCCGCGTGTAGAGGCTGAAGCGGACGGAAGCATCGATAAATTTTCCCAACCCCACGTAACCTTCCGGCCAGTTGCGTTCGCGGAGTGGTTGCAGGAAATCTCTTTCAACATCCAGGGCCAGCAGGTTGTTATTAATCGTCGCGTCGATGCGGCGCCCCATCTCCCCGCCCACCTTCACGCTGCCCGGGGGCAAGGCAAGGGGCTGCGCGGCGGGAGCGATGTAATCACCGGGAGGAAGGTCTGCGGCCGCGCGCGGCGCCGCTCCCCGCCCCTTCATTGATTCCGCCAGTTTCGTCACGCCGGGAGCTACCGCGGCCGCTGCCAGAAATTGCCGTCGATTTACCATACGCCCTCCCTCGCCCGCCGGATCATTTTTCCAGTACGGCGCAGGTCCTCTCAATCAAGCATCAGCGCTCATTATAAGCTTCCATCAGGCTGTGGTGCGAGTTGTCACTTTCCCTGTGCGCAAAGGAAATCCAGCAGTTTGCGAAACGCCGCGCCGCGGTGCGAGACGGCAAATTTTTCTTCCGCACTGATTTCCGCAAAGGTTTGGCCCAGGGGCGGGTAAAAAAAATAAGGGTCGTATCCGAAGCCCCCGGTGCCGCGCGGTTCGTCGATGATCACGCCATCCACTCGCCCTTCCGTGACCGTGAGCACACGGCCTGCCTCCGCCAAAGCAATCACGCAGAGGTAATGGGCGGCTCGATTGAAGAGATGGTGCGGCCCCCCCGTGTGAGCATTCTGCGGCAGGTGCTGAGCTTCAATCTGGCGAATTTCCGCCAGCAGCCGCGCATTGTTCTCCTTGTCGGTGGCTTGGGGGCCGGCAAAGCGCGCGGAATAGATTCCCGGCGCGCCGCCGAGGGCGTCCACACAGAGGCCCGAGTCGTCCGCGAAGACCCATCCCGTGCAGTGCCGGCTATAATAAATGGCTTTCTTGCGGGCGTTCTCCTCGAAGGTTAAGCCATCCTCGACGTAGGCAGGTAACCCCGCGAAGCCGGGCATGGCTTCGAGCGCCACCCCTCGCGCGGCGGCCGCTTCGCCGAATTCCCGCAGCTTTCCGGGGTTGGAAGAAGCCAGGAAGAGTGACGAGTGGCGAGTGACGAGTGATGAGCCAGAGACTGCAGATGAGGATGTTGCGCTTTGGACTTCAGGTCTCGCATTTTGGTGCTGGTCACTCGTCACTTGTCACTCGTCACTTTCCCTTCGTCACTTGGCGTTCATCACGAGCTTCAGAATCGATTTCTGAACTTCCACCATGTGGTCGATGGCGGGGCGCGCCAATTCAATCAACTTGTTGAGGTCTTCAATGCTGAAGGTTGACCCCTCGGCGGTGGCCTGGGTTTCCACCAACCTGCCCGTGCCCGTCATCACTACGTTCATGTCCACCTCGGCGGTGGAATCTTCGGCGTAGCTGAGGTCGAGCAACATCTCTTCGCCCACAATGCCCACGCTGATCGCGGCCAGATAATCCTTCAGCGGGTTGGTTTTCAGCGAGCGCTGCGCCTGGAGTTTTTGGATGGCGAGGCCCAGCGCCACCAGCGAGCCGGTGACCGAAGCCGTGCGCGTCCCGCCATCAGCACGGATCACGTCGCAGTCAATCCACACCGTCCGCTCGCCCAGGGCCTCCATATCGACCACGGCGCGGAGCGAACGCCCGATCAGCCGCTGGATTTCCATGGTGCGTCCGGACTGCCGTCCACGGGTGGACTCGCGCGGCGTGCGGGAACTGGTTGCACGCGGAATCATGGCGTATTCGCTGGTAATCCAGCCGCGCCCGCTGCCTTTTTGGAAGGTGGGAACCCCGTCATCCACCGAAGCCGTGCAGATCACCTGGGTTTCCCCCAGGCGAATCAGCGCCGAGCCCTCCGCGCTGGAGATATAGTTGGGAATGATTTCCAGCGGGCGCAGTTCCGTGGGGGAGCGCTGGTCCGGCCGAATCAGCTTGCCTCCGGAATAAAGAAGACCGTTCAAAGTTCGTGGTGTGGGCATAAAACCTCATGGAGTGGATTTGATGCGAGTGGGATCCGGGGAGAAGCGGGCGGTGAGATCCGCGTGCCCATCCAGGGTTTCCACTTCCTGTCCCTGGATGAGAAAGCGCACCCGCTTCACCGAGGGGATATTAATGGTTATGGAGTTCACAATGGAATAAATGGCGAGAGTTTCGCTCTGAATGCCCGGCTCAAAATCGGTCAGGATGTCGTTGGACAAATCGACGTAGGCGGTCCCGTCGGCCCCCAGGAACACCGCGCGCACCGTGGTGGAGGGTGCAAAGACGCGGCCATATCCCTGCTGCGACCCTTCGGCCAGGGCCAGCACCACCTGGCGCACCCGATCCGCGTCGCCTTGCGCCCAGGTGATGGCGCGGCTTTCCGTCATGAGCTTTCCCTCGCTCAAGGCGGGAAAGTAAAGGGTTGCCAACTGAGTCGTGCCATTGTTGGGTTGCAAGGCAAACTGATCCAACTTGGCGCGCGCCGCCTCCTCCCCGCGCTGCGGAGGCTCATGAAAAACGCGCCTGGCGAGTGAGCGAAGGTAAAACCCTCCGGCGGCCAGGGTCACGATGAGAATAACGAGCAGGATTTTGGCGCGGGTGGTCACGGGCTACGTGCCTCCCTTCTCGAACCTGGCCAGGGCCTGCACGATCGCTGCGGCCACCTGCTGCTGAAAGGCGGCATTGGTGAGGTCGGTGGCATCGGTGTCAGTCGCCAGGCGGCCCAGTTCGATGGCCACGGCGGGAGCATTGATATTACGCAAGATGCGAACGGGGGCGGCCGAGGGGGGGTCCGCTTGCACGCCGTTGATGAGCGCGAATTGCTGCTGGAGGGCGAGCGCCAGTTGGGCGCTCTGCCCCAGCCGCGCTTCCTGCACTTGCCCCCACGGCACGAAGACGGGGTTCGGCTCGTCACCTGCTGCAGGGGCCGCGGCGGTGGGAGGCTGAAAGGTGAAGACCGCGATGCGGGGAGACTCCGTGCCCAAATCGCCGGCGTGGAAACTCAGGAAATAAATCGCGCTGGAAAGATTGGCGGTCAGGGCGCGCTGGTCGGCACTGACGTTGATATCACCCGTTCGGGTCAGCACCACGCGGTACCGGGCGGTGGCCAGCAAGGCCGAGCGCACCCGGGCCACGTACTGCGCCACCAGGTCCTTTTCCCAGACACCATCGTGGCTGTGCCCGCCGCTGTCATCGCCGCCGTGCCCGGCATCAAGGGCCACGACCGGAAGCGGCGGGCCCGGAGCAACCGCCGGCGGCGCTTCCGTAACCGTAGGGGTGGGGCCTGCCGGTTGGGGCTGGGCGGGCACGGCCGCAGCGGGTGGCTTGGGCGGGGGGGGCACGGCCTGGGGCGAGGAGGGGGGCGCCGGTTTCACAACATCGGCCAGCAGAATTTTTCCGCCTTCAGCCACCGAGGGGTAAATGTTCAGCCCGGTGGAAGTGGGGGAGAGAATGAGTTTGGGCACGCCATCCTGGTCATCAAACCGCAATTCGCTGAGGTAGGGATTTTGAAAATGATAGGACGACTCCATCGGTTCCATGGGGCGGTCGCCCAGGAACATCACCCACTTGCCGTTGCTGGAGGCCGTCCGCACGGCGATCTTATCCGTGAATTGCACGGCCAGCCGCGCCCCATTGGCGAGGGGGGCAATGCTCACGGTGAAGGAAGCGGGTTTGACGTCACCAATAAAAATGCGGCTGGTTCCTTCCTGGTATTCCACCGCCTGATGTGTCAGGTGAGGCAGCACGGCGGTCAGGAAATCCACCGGCACCATCCATTGGCCCCCCGAAAGGTGCACGGTTTGGGTCATTTCGTAGTTGGCTTTCCCGACCTGGACCCTCGACTCATTCAGCCGCAGCTCGATCTGGGCGGAGTCAAAGTAGACTTTGAGGGAGTTCTTCTTTTCCTGAATTCCCCCCACTTTGCCCACCATGTTTAGAATTTCCAAGAGCGGCAAGTACTTGGCGTCTCCCACACTTTCCAGGGGAAGCGCGCGGTGGCTGGTGGGGAAGTAGAAAATGAAGTTATCGCTGCCCAGTTCGCGCGCCGGCCAAAAGAACGCGGTGAGCCCAATAAGAAAAATTACCGGAGCGAAAAGCCGGAGTCGGGAAAGTCGCCGGGGGAGGGAAGCGGGCAATTCTTCGTCACCTTCGCGCCTCGGATGGGGCGCACCGTGCATGGGCATTTTGCTCAAAGGGTGATTCTATAAGAATCGGCCGAAGGCGGCAATGAGGTTCCATGCGCGGCCCCTTCCACAAGGGGGGCTTGAACCAGGGCACGAGGTTGGGCATAGCATGGATTTTTCCGTCAAAGGGGCATAGAATGAGCGGGCAACCTAAAGGGAGGCGAACACATGAGCATCTTCGAGCGTGGCAAAGGGTCCGCGAATTTCCTACGCAGCATGCAGATTGTATTTCTCCTTTTGACGTTGGGTTTGATCTTCCCCATGGGGCCACGAAGCCTGGACGCGCAAGCGCCGCCGGAAGCGCCGCCGCAAGCCCCACCGGAAGCACCGCCGCAAGCGCCACCGCCCACCGGGCAGGCAGCGCCCTACACGGCAGGGACCCCCGAACAATTGCAACAGTTGGTGGCGCCCATCGCGCTCTATCCGGATTCGCTGGTGGCGCAGATCCTGGCCGCGTCCACCTTCCCCGATCAAATCGTAGAAGCGGACAGGTGGTTGCAAGCAAATCCGGGTTTGCAGGGCGAAGCTTTGGGGCAAGCGGTTGACCAGCAACCCTGGGACCCGAGTGTCAAGGCGCTCACGGCATTTCCCTCCGTGCTTGGGAACATGGATAAGAACCTTTCCTGGACGTCATCTCTCGGCGACGCCTACTACAACCAGCAGCAGGACGTGATGGATGCCATCCAGGTGATGCGCCAGCGGGCGGAAGCCGCCGGCAATCTCCGGACGACGCTCCAGCAAGTCGTATCCA
>Ga0326728_10018333_pt1 | contig 13809 bp, 13 predicted proteins | sample MB3enrmetagenome_FD_207602 | JGI IMG/M metagenome (GOLD analysis project Ga0326728, IMG submission 207602) | Lab enriched peat soil microbial communities from McLean, Ithaca, NY, United States - MB31MN | ecosystem: Environmental > Terrestrial > Soil > Wetlands > Peat | place: USA: New York... | reverse complement strand
TTTCTTATCCTTAAGGAATACGGTGGAACACCACTGGAGGCTGTTCTTTCATCTTCCCGCCTTTCCCATCGCCGATGAATTAGTCTACTGGATTGCTTGGCGGGGAGGCTTTCGCATTTCCGACTTTGACCTCGTCAAGGCCGTAACCCGCATCAGTAATCGCCCTATCCTCTTCGTGGCTCTCCAGGATGACCGCCGGATGCCGCCTTCCGTTGCTCGAATCCTCTATTCCCACGCCGTCAGCCCCAAGAAAGCTTTGATCGTTTTGCCTGGCCAGCGCCACGGCGAAGGATTTAGTCAGGACACGGAACAATACGAGGCCGCGGTGAAGCAATTCCTGTCCAGCTTGGCCACGCCCCAACCCTAACTTGGGTTTCAAGCGGGCAGCGCCGACGGGCTCTCCGATGTAGAATACGGTCGTGGACACACCTCTCTGAATGGCTGTCTTGCAGCAACGTGGCGTGAGCGGGTGTTCACTCATCAAGGCCAAAATCACCCTCTTCGAGCTGCTGTGTGGCGAAGGAAAGTGAAGGAGGCCAAACCCGAGATCGGAGCGAATGTATGACTGGCCCCGAAGTAGTTCTCATAGCGATTTCTGTGTTCCTCCTGGTCGCTGCTGGGTTGTATGTCGCGAGGTCGCGTAAGTCGCGAACGTTAACTGAAACCCCCTGTGCTGAACTGAGCGCCCCCGCGCTGGTCCCCCCGCCGTCGCCTTTGCTGGAGGTCACCTTCGATCAGGCATTGCATTCGGCAGGCTTGACCGACGCTCTCCTTGAATACCAAAAGAAACGCTTTGCCTATGAACTTGGTCTCGACCCGGCGAACATCGTCGTTCAAGGCATCTCGATGGGGGAGAATCGAGACTCAATCACAGTAGCTTACGAATTCTCGAAACGTGGTATGCGGCTGTTCAGATCGGGGAAGGCCGTAATCCCCTTGCACAAGGAAACTGGGTATTTACTTCCGGAACTCAGCGACAAGAAAACGGGCCAGCTCATCGAACTCGCGAAGGGGCGTCAAATCCACCCGTCCAATTTCGCGCAGGTTTCATCGATCATAGTTTCGACAGCCCACGTGATCTCAAGCATGGATATCGTGAAGCGTATGGAAAAGCTGGACCGAAAACTTGATGCTTTGCTGCAGGGGCGAGAATTCGACCAAAAGGCGGAACTCGAGATGATATACCAAATGGCACGCGAACGCTTGGCGGGTAAAGTAACGGAAGCGGACCACCAGGAGATGCTCCAATGGCGCGGCGAGCTCTATAAACTGCGTTCGGTGTGGCGTCAAGAGTTTCAGGCGCTTGTCGCAGGTGCACCGGATCCAGAGGAGTGGAGGGTATTCAGTCCACCCACTTGGAAGCAAAACTGGCGGGAAGAAGATACCCGCTCGCACATGGTCGAGGGCGCTAAGAAGCTGCGATTGACAAAGCTCGCGTTCGCGGTCGATCTCTGCCTCGCTCATGAAACTAGAAGCATAAATAAGTTTGTAACTTTAACTGCTGCAGACGAGCAGGCGCTATGGGCACCGTTGGTGGAGGACCTTAACACGCTCGCAGGCAAGATGGAGACTAAACACTCCTTAGACGTGAAGGCACTCGCCGACGCTGTTCGCGGATACAGAGACTCATTGAAGGCCATGAGCTTTAAGCAAGGCAGCCCTGCTTTGCCGAAGGGTTAAACAGAGCGCGGCAGAGCCGCACTCCAGAGCACTTCACCCAGTTTCAGGCACAGTGGCCACGCGGCTGCGGCTTTTAGCCTGGCGACGTTCGGTCTTACCCACGGGCGCAGGATTGATAGATTATTGAGGACGTCATACACTGTACGTACAAACTAGGCGAGGATGGGATATGAAGACTGCACCCGTAAAAAGGAAGAACCGGACGAGGAGGCTAAACGTCCGCGCGACAGAGCGTCAGGAAAGACTCATTCGCACGGGGGCGCAAACAAGAGGTATTAGCGTTACAGACTTCATCCTTGAGAGCGCGCGCCTGCAGGCAGTGCACGCCCTTGCAGACAAGCGACAGTTTATTGTTTGCCCAAAACAATGGCAGGCATTTCTTGAGGCGCTGGACAGACCAGCCCGCGTGAACCCGAAGCTCGCACAACTTTTCTCCAACCCTGTTGTCCTCCTACGGGCATCGAACCGGTGACGTCTCCGTGTTCTCCGTGGCCAGATAGGAACTTAACACAGAGGTCACTGAGATCCTCCGTGCTCTCTGTGTTGAGGCTTTTGAGGATGGGAGAACACGGAGAAGCTGATTTTGATCGCGGCTGTCTGGCCGCGTCGTGTGGGGCCACGAACTCCCGACTGCGAGATGGGAGCGCCAACCTTGCCTACCGCAAACGCGCGAGGAGCTTTTCAAACTGCTCGAGCGCCAACTGTTCTGCCCGAATGCTTTGGGGTAGTTTAAGATCTGCCAGCTCTGTTTCCACGCGCTGGCGTGTGTAAACCGGCGCCAGGTTATTCAGCAGGTTCTTCCGCTTATGCGCGAAGCCCAATTTCACGAACTCAAGCAGTGCCTTTCGCTCCTCCGCAGGGAGACGGATTGCTTCAGATTTCATTTGGAAGGTGACTAGGGCGGAATCGACTTTGGGAGGGGGTGAAAACGCACCTGGGGGGATTCCGAACTCAATGCGCGGGTTCGTGTCGAGCTGTGTCAGGACTGTCAAGTAGCCATAAGGGCGCGATCCGGGCAGGGCACAAAGCCGGTCGGCAACCTCCCGCTGCACGACGAGCCCCATGCCGTGGACCCATCCCGCATAGCCCAAGAGATGATGAAGGATGGGCGAGGTGATGTAATAAGGCAGATTGCCGAAGACGTAACAGCGCTCGCGCTGGTAGCGGCGGCACAGGCTGGCTAGGTCGGTCAGGAGAATATTGGCTTCCAGGACTTCTATGCCCGGCTTGTTGGCAAACTTTTCTTGAAGTTTCCGCGCCAGTTCGGGGTCGAATTCGAGGGCGACGACCTGCTGGGCTCGCGCCGCCAAAAGCTCGGTCATCGCCCCACGCCCTGCGCCGATCTCGCAGACCAGATCATTCGGCTGGATCGCCAGAGTCGCGAGGATGCGATGCTGGAACCGCCGGTCGCGGAGGAAATGCTGGCCAAGCTTGGGACGGGGACGCTGGGGCACGGGAGAAGATTGTACCTCAATGTATGACCTCAGCATCTTGCATTTTGTCACTTATCGGGCTTATAATTGTTGTTGGCGAACGCACCGAGTGGGCGAAAGCCCACTTTTTTAGTCGCGAATTTTGTCGGGGTTTCCCCCCGTCGGATTCGCAGCAGGAGAGGACTACAAAGAGCACGGAGATGCAGAAGGTTGAACTGGAAAAGATCACAGAGATGGCCCAGCGAGTCGCGCTTTCTGAAGGGCTGACGCTAGTGGATGTCGAGCTCAAAGGTAGCGGCGGGAGCCGGCTGTTGAGGGTGTACATCGACAAGCCGGAGGGCATTTCCCATGCCGATTGCGAACTGGTGAGCGAGCAGTTGAGCGCCATTCTGGATGTGGAGGACCCCTTCCCGGGGAGCTATACATTGGAGGTGTCGTCCCCAGGCCTTGACCGAAGGTTGGTTAAGCCCAGCGACTTTGTGCATTTTGCCGGGCGCAAGGCGCGTGTGGTGGTGCGCGAGCCCGTAGACGATCAGAAAGTTCTGGAAGGGCGCTTGGCGGGGTTTGAAGCGGGTCGTGTTCGGCTGGACTTGGGAGATGCTGGCCTTAAAGAACTCGAATTGTCCAACATTCAAAAGGCTCGGCTTGTGGTGGAAGTCTGAAGGGAGGTCAAGAGTCGAGAGTCGAAAACGGAAAGATCATCAGGATTGCAACCTCCACTTTTGACTCTCGACTCTTGACTACCCGTTGTTGCAAGCACGTGGGAGGAAAGCGGTGACGACAAGTCTGTTGTTCCAGACCATTGACCAGTTGAGCCGCGAGAAAGGCATCGACTCGCAGATTATCGTGGCGGCTGTCGAGGACGCCGTGCTGGTGGCGACGCGAAAGTACTACAAGTCTGCAGAGGAACTTCAATCGCATTTCAACAAGGTGACGGGACAGGTCGAGGTCCACGCCGTAAAGAAGGTGGTGGCGGAGGTACAGGATCCCGACCATGAGATTAGCCTGGAACAAGCGCTGAAGATAGATCCCCTGGCGGTCATGGATGGTGAGGTGCGAATTCCCAAAGCCACAGACGTGCTGGGGAGGATAGCGGCGCAGGCTGCGAAGCAGGTGATTTTTCAGAAAGTGCGAGAAGCGGAGCGCGATACGGTATACGCGGAGTACAACCAGCGCGTGGGCGAGCTGGTCAATTGCACTGTGAAGCGGGTAGAAGGACCGGACGTTATTGTTGACCTGGGCCGGACGGAGGCGCGCATGCCGCGCAAAGAGCAATCCCGCCTGGAAACGTACCAGATTGGCGACCGCATTCGTGCCGTGATCACGCAAGTGGATCGTGCGGCTCGGGGGCCGCAGGTGGTGGTCTCGCGCGCCGACGCGATGCTGGTCCAAAAGCTCTTCGAGATGGAAGTCCCCGAGATCTACGACGGCACGGTGGTGATCAAGGCCATCGCGCGCGAGGCGGGTGACAGGACCAAAGTGGCTGTCTATTCCAAGGACCCGGACGTGGATTGCGTGGGCGCGTGTGTGGGCATGAAGGGCATGCGCGTTCAGTCGATCATCCGTGAGCTTCGAGGGGAGAAAATTGACATCATCGAGTACAACGAGGATCCGCTGGTCTTTGCGGCGAACGCGCTCAGCCCCGCTAAGATCAACCATGTCTCCATTCTGGAATTGGACCAGAAACATCTGGAAGTGATCGTGGACGACACGCAGTTGTCCCTGGCTATCGGGAAAAAAGGGCAGAACGTGCGCCTAGCTGCAAAACTCCTTGACTGGCATATCGACATTAAAAGCGAAGAGGAAAAACGCCAGGAAATTGAATCCCAGATGGCGGCTATGGCTTTGCGCGGCGCCTCCATTTCGGAGCTTCACGGCCTTGGCGAGAAGACCTTGCAGCGATTGCGCGATAAGGGCATTGAGACCGTCGAGCAACTGGCCCAGATGACGCCCGATGACCTGACGCAAATTCAGGGTATCGGGGAAAAGACCGTGGAGAAAATCCGCCGCGTGGTGACGGACTACTTCGAGCAGGACCGTGAGCCCCCTGCCGGCGCGGCTCCTGTTGTGGAAGCGGAAAGCGCGACGGCTGATGAGCCGCCGGGCGAGCATCCCGCCACCCTTGATGAGGTGGGGGAAGTGGAACCGAGCGCCAGCGCGGCTTCTGGCCAGCCGGAAGCCGCCGAGTTGCCGGCGGCGGAGCACACTGAGCCCCGCGAAGATGCTGCTCCTGCCGAAGGCGAAAGGGAAAAGGAGGAATGAACTAAGACTGTAAGGGTGCTTGGTGCGTCAACCCGCAGATCTCAGCCTGCCCGTCAATTGACGGACGGGAAGCAAGGGAGAGTAATCAAGAAGACTGAATGGGCAACATACGAATCAACGTCTTGGCGCGTGAACTGGAGATCAAGAGTCACCTTATCCTGGAGTATCTTACCGAACTTGGGGTGGGGAAAAAGTCTCATTCCAGCGCGCTTGACGACGAACTCGCCGATAAAGTTCGGGAACATTTCCGCGCCTTGAGTGAAGCGGGAGAAACTCCGCAGGAAGCTCCTCCTCCCCCTCCGCCCGCCCCCGTTACGAGCAAAGAACCTCCTGCGGCGGTGGCGGAACCGAAGAAGCTCCCTGACATCATTAAGGCTGAGTTGCACAATCCCCTGACACGTTCCATTGAAGAGATTAAGAGCGCGGCGCGGAGGGTGATGGTGCCCCCGCCATCTGCGAGAGTAGTTCACGTTCCCGAGACTCCGGCGCAAGCGGGGCCGTCTGTGCTGAAGACGCCGCCGGGGGGTCTAAGGCCGTCGCCTCCTCCGGCTCTCCGTCCTTCCCGCCCGGTTGCTCCTCCAACTCCAGCCATAGGAGGGCAGCCCGCACCCGCTCCGCCCCAGGAGCCTTCTGTGCGGCCGGTGGTCGTTCCGCCGGCTTATCCGGCGGGGGGACCGGGGACGAGGATGGGAGCGGAAATTCCTTCGGCGCCTGCCGCGCGTGCGGGTGCGGCGACGGAAACCCCGCTGGGGCCGCCCAGGGTTCCCGAAGTCCCGCCCGTGGTAGCCCGTGCGATCGCGGAAGGCAAGCCAGCGCGGGCCACACGCGTGGTGCGGCGCGACCCCTCAGCCAGCCAGCCGATTTACCCCCACGCGGGGCGGCCTAAAGTTGCGCCTGTGCGCCCTGTGCTTCCTCGCCGGCCAGGCGAGCCACGACCGATGCATCCCACTTCAGCTCGCTCGATGCCAAGCGCGGCCGCCGGCGCGGTTGCCACGGGAGGTATTCCCTCGACCCGACCTCCGGTGGCGCGACCTGCAGTGTTTCCCCAACGTCCACTGGGTGTTCCTCCACCGCTACCACCCAAGCCGACGCCGCCGGAAGAAGTCCCCACCACGCGCAAGATCACGATTACCGAGGGCATAGCCATCAAAGAGCTTTCTGAGAAGCTCCAAGTGCGCGCCAAAGACGTGATCAAACGCCTATTGGACAAAGGTATCTTCGCGACCATCAACCAAACTCTGGATGGCCAGACGGCCTCCGAGGTTGCGCGGGGGTTTGGAGCGGAAGCGAATGTGGTGAGCTACGAAGAAGAAATCCTCCACGAGGAGGAGGTGACAGACCGGCGGGAAGACCTGGAGGCCCGCCCTCCTGTGGTCACCGTCATGGGGCACGTCGATCACGGCAAGACCTCCCTGCTCGATGCCATCCGTCAAACAAACGTCGCGGCGCACGAAGTCGGCGGCATCACTCAGAGCATCGGCGCCTACCAAGTGGAAGCTCAAGGGCGCAAGTTGACCTTCATCGATACGCCGGGCCACGAGGCGTTCACTATGATGCGCGCCCGCGGAGCGCGCGTCACCGACGTGGTGGTGCTGGTGGTCGCTGCCGATGATGGTGTAATGCCCCAGACCCTGGAAGCCATCAACCACGCGCGCGCGGCCAATGTTCCCATCGTGGTGGCCATTAACAAGATTGACAAACTCGAGGCGCAGCCGGAACGTGTCAAGCGGCAACTGACGGAGCACGGTTTGATGCCGGAAGAGTGGGGAGGGCAGACTGTTACAGTCGAGGTTTCTGCCAAGCAACGGAAGAATCTGGATCTGCTTTTGGAGATGATTCTCCTGGTTGCCGATCTCCAGCAACTGAAGGCCAATCCAAAACGACTTGCTGCCGGAACGGTGTTGGAAGCCAAATTGGACCGAGGCCGTGGACCGGTGGCCACGCTCCTGGTCCAGAACGGGACATTGCAAGTCGGTGATTCTTTCATTATCGGCCCCATCTACGGCAAGGTGCGCGCCATGTTCGATTACCGCGGACGGCCGGTTATTGAAGCGCTCCCTTCCACCCCGGTGGAGGTGCTGGGTCTGGAGGACGTCCCGCAGGCCGGCGACAGGTTGCAGGTGATCGAGGATACTCTCAAGGCTCGGCAAATTGCCCTTCATCGCCAGGCCAAACAGCGTGAAGCCGCCTTGGCCAAGAGCGCTCGCCTGACCCTCGAGCAATTGCACGAGCAACTGGCCGCTGGCGATGTGAAGGAATTGCCGCTGATTATCAAAGCGGATGTGCAAGGGTCCGTGGAGGTCCTGGCAGACACGCTGAACAAATTGAGCACGGATAAAGTCAAAGTAAAAGTCATCCATGCCGGTGTGGGCGCCATCACCGAGACCGACGTGCTGCTGGCTTCGGCTTCCAATGCGGTGGTCATTGGTTTCAATGTGCGGCCGGAACGGAAGGCGACTGAACTCGCCCAACTCGAACAGGTGGACATCCGTTTGCACACCATCATTTATAACGTCACCGACGAAATCAAGAAAGCGATGACGGGCCTGCTTGCAGTGGTTTTCAAGGAGACGACCTTGGGCCGGGCGGAAGTGCGGGAAACTTTCCGGATCTCGAACGTTGGGACGGTGGCGGGTTGTTACCTCCAGGACGGTAAGATAACTCGGGAGGCGCTCATCCGCCTTTTGCGCGACAGCGTTGTGGTTTACCAGGGTCGCATAAGGTCGTTGCGTCGGTTTAAGGATGATGTGAACGAGGTAAGGTCCGGGATGGAATGCGGAGTCGCTCTGGAGAACTTTAACGACGTCAAGATTGGCGACGTGATCGAGGCCTTCGTGAAAGAAAGGGTTCCCGAACCTGCCATGGCCTAATCATGCACGTTGGCCGTGCGCTGTAGGTGCGGCCCTTGGGGCCGCCCGCGGGCGACCACAAGGGTCGCACCTACCACGCGGACTTCGGGGGTGAATGCGATGCCCGTCGGTGTACTGACCCTGGAGATCCAACTCCCTTACGCCCACTCCCTCAAGGAAAAGCGAGCCGTCTTGCGCAAGATGCGCGATAGGCTCCGGTCGCGTTTCAACGTGGCCGTGGCCGAGTTGAATCACGAGGACGTTTGGCAGCGCGCCACATTGGGCGTGGCCTCAATCTCGGATAGCCAGCCGCTGCTCGAATCCGTCTTCCGGCAAGTATTGGCCGAGTCAGAAAAAATCCTGGGTGAGGACGTGGCCAATTGTTTCGTGGAATTCTTCTGAAGTTGAGAGTCGAGAGTCTAGAGTCCAGAGTTTGAGCACTTTCGGCTATCGATCTCCAGGCGGGCCACGAGACTGCCGGGCGCGCAGTCAACCGCCCCACCGCATCTATGCTGGTAATGCCTGGCCTGGCGACTCTTGACTCTCGACTTTACACTCTCGACTGGTACTTCCATGACCGTTCCCGGACACCGGGCAGAGCGATTGGCGGATCGAATTCGCGCTGAAGTGGCGGAGATAGTTTCCGCGGAGTTGAAAGATCCGCGCATCGGGTTCGCCACGGTCACGAGCGTGGATATGAGCGCGGACCTGCAGCACGCGCGGGTGTCCGTTTCGGTGCTGGGAAACGCTGAAGCACAACAGAAATCCTTGGAAGGTCTCATCTCAGCCACAGGCTATGTACGACGCGAACTCGGTCTGCGGCTAAGATTGCGCCGGATTCCCGAGCTGGCCTTTGTGCTCGACCGCGCGGCCGAGGAAGACGCCAAGCTGGAATCGCTACTTCAGAAATTGAAGGACGAGCATTAGCGGAAAACGCCCTTTGTCCCTTGTCAGTGGCCCGTGGTCAGTTGTCAAAGGACGAAACGCGAAAATCGAAATTCGAAAGTCGAAAATCGTAGCGATTTTCGAATTTCGACTCTCGTCTCGACTGATGACTGACGACTGAGAACTGGCAACTGACAACGGACGTCCTTTCAACTCTGATGCCCGCAACTAACCTATGATTGAAGCCCAGCCTGAAATCTCCGGCGTCCTCATTATTGACAAGCCGGCAGGACTCACCTCACACGATGTCGTAGCGCGGGTGCGCCGGATTCTCGGCCTTCGCCAAGTTGGACACTTCGGTACACTGGACCCCTTTGCCACCGGCGTCCTGCCCATTTCCGTGGGAAAGGCGACTCGCTTCGCACAATTCTATTTGAAGTCGCGAAAGTCCTACTCAGGGACTATCCGCTTCGGGTTTTCTACCGATACCTACGATTCGACGGGCATGCCGACCTCGGAGGTCCAGCCCGTTAGGCTGGACGCGGAAATCCTGGAGAGGATTTTCCGGGAATTTACCGGTCGTTTAATGCAGACCCCACCACCCTTTTCCGCCAAACACGTGGGAGGCGTGCGGGCCTATGAATTGGCTCGCCAGCACAAGCCCGTTTCGCTGGCGCCGGTTGAAGTGGAGATTTACGCGCTCGAACTGCTGAGGATTGAGGGGAGCGATGTTCGGTTCGCGGTGGAATGCTCGGGCGGAACGTACGTCCGGTCATTGGCACACGATTTGGGCCAGAAGGTTCGCTGTGGAGCGTACTTGGCCGATTTGCGGCGTACGGCCGTGGCGGAGTTCAAGGAGAGCCAAGCCGTTACGCTCGAGCGGCTGGCCGAAACGGTGGCGGAAAAGAGGATGGCAAGCCGCCTGGTGCCGCTTGAAGCCCTGCTCCCGGAGTTCCCGGAACTAGTAGTTCGCGGACGCCAAGAGGTAGGGGTGCGGCACGGTCACGCCTTTGAATTGGCGCAATCTACGCGCGCTGGCCGGGGCACTGTGGGCGGGCGCTCGCCGGTTGCTGCCCTATTGAAAATCCTGAATCCCGAGCGGCGGCTCATCGCCGTGGCTCGCCACGTCGAGGGTAGCGTTTACCATCCCCATTTGGTGCTGGTTTAACAGCTGGAGTCAGAGGGCAGCAGGCTGTAGCGCCGGCCCCGCAGGCGCGAGGTCGGCAAACGCCGGCCTGAAGGCAAGCGGAGCGAGCGAAATGCGGTCCAGATCCTCAAGGCTTGAGGCCTGTCACGTCCGCGGGCGTTCTCCTTCCGCGCTCCGTGCGGTCAAAGTCAGAATCGAAACTCACCAATGTGAGGTCGTATTTGTCAGCGGCGAGGTATTGGTACGCATCGTCAAAGTCGAGGCCGAACCTCCGGCACGCGGCGGGCACTTCCTTGAGGGCCGCCGTATCCAGGCGAATGACTCGAACCGCGGAATCTTCCAACGTGTCCGAAAGGAAGTCCAGGAACAGATTATGTTTCTTCAGGCGGGTCAAGATGACGCCTAGAGAGTGCAGCGAGGAATCGGTCAAGGCGAGCCGGCAAGCTTCTTTGGCCTCCAGCAAGCGGCGGACTTGATCAGCCATCTCTTGTTCAAGCAGCAGTTCCAGCCAGATATTCGTGTCCAGAAGATACATCAGTCACCCCGCCACTCCAAGGCCTTCTTTTGCAACTCCAACGACGTGAATTGTTTCCGAAATTCCGATAGACCTCCCGCCCAATTCATCCGCAGTTTCGAGCGTTTGGGACGGACTTTGGTTTCGAACAAGAAGCTGGCGAAATCCTGAACCTCCTGTTGTAATTCCACCGGGAGTTCTTTGATCAACTCCTCTAGAGTTTTCATCAGACTGCCTCCGCCTACAGTGTATTACATCTCGGCCAGCATCGCACCTCCCTCGAAGGAAAGGGCTTGGTTCTGCCCCAGGTTCACCATTCTTACCTTGGTGATTTCACTGCGTTCGTACGCCTCTCCCAAAACTGCGCTATGCGAATCATGGCTGCCAGAGTAATTTCGGTTCCGTCAAAAGCGCGATCGAGCCAGCACGCGGGTCCGACGATAATGTTCTGAACAAATGCGAAGATTATGACCCCTATTCTACGCACGGTCGGGATTATGCCCTCTGCAGGTCCAGGATTGCCTCTGCCGCATCATAAGCCGCGCGAGGCCGGGCCAGCGAGCGGGCTCGGGCGCGCAGGTTTTCCAATTCATCTCGGCTCGTCAAAAGGCGCGCGATAGTAGGCGCAAGATCCGCGGGGCTTTTTACCCACACCCCGCATCCCCATTTCTCAATCCATTGGCAGTTGCGTTGTTCATTGCCTGGCAAGGGATCGACGGCCAGCATGGGTAGGCCGCAGGCGAATCCCTCGTTCAACGTGGCGCCGCCCGGCTTGCTGACCATGAGGTCGGCGGCGAGCATCCACTCGTGCATGTTCTCCACCCAGCCCAGCACCTTCGCGCGAGGCATGCTCTGACACCTCGCGCGAGCTTCCTTTTCCATGCGCGCATTTCTGCCCGTGATGACCACCACCTGGAGGGCTTGTTGCAGCTTCGCGATTTCGCTCAGAATCAAACGCGGATTCCCGAAGCCTGCGCCGCCGAAAAGGATCAGGACCACGGGGCTATCGCTGGCGAGGCCGAGGCGAGCGCGAACCTCATCTCGTTCAGGCAGCCGGGAGAAGATCGGGTCAATGGGCAGTCCTGGCGTCACAATTTTGGTCGACGGTGCGCCCGCCTTGACGAGTTCCGCCGCGAGATTCTGGTGAGTGCAGAGGAAGAGATCGACCTCGGGTTTCGCCCATGCCCGGCCATAATCCATCACCGGCAAACCAGCCAGTCGAAACTTCGCCTTGCTCTTGCGTTTGTGCATGCTGGCGAGTTCGCACAGGCCCACTTCCGAGGCCACAACGACGTCAGGATCGCAATCGGTTAGAAAGCGAAAGAGTGGCTTGGCCCCCAGGCGGTAAAGCCAGCCCGGACCGGTCGATGAAGATTGGTGCTGGAAACTTTCGATCCATCCCCAGAGGCTGGGCCAGTACCGCAAGGGAATTTGGTAGGAATTGTAGTAGGTACGGAACCAGGGCGTGCAGCGGCTCAGGGCGTCGACGACTTCGACGCCAATGCCCGGTCGAGTATCCAGGAGCGCCGTGCGCAGCGCCACCGACGCCCTTTGATGCGCGGCGCCGTGCGGCACGGTGAGGATAAGGATTTTCAGCTGGACCTCCTCTGCACGCTGCGGCACGACGCCCGATCAAGGTTTGGAAAAAGGCACGACGGGGAGACGAACATCCTGTTTGAGTTCAACCGCGAAGGGTCGGCCGCTTTGGATGGCCACGTCCTTCCATTGGCCCATTGGCATAAGACCCATGGATAGCACTCCCACACCCGCTCCTACGGCGGCCCCGATCCCCGCTCCTTTTCCGCCATTCGAGAGGCCCCCAACGAGCGCCCCCAAAGCTCCCATTCCAAGCGCCCCCGTGGAGGCCGCAGCCTTTCTACTAATGGTTGGCACCCAGCCGTTCATCTCGATCGAGCCCTGCATGGGAATTGTGCGGCCATCCGTGAGCAAGATTTGGGTGAAGCCCAGTTTCAGGCGGGGCGGAATTCGGCGAGCCTTATCCGCTGCCCGAGCCGCCGTGACTGTCCCCAGCACTCGCGTGCCCTTCGCCACTTTCGGGGTCTGGAGCTCGGCTCCCACACGGTCACCAGCGCGAGCCGTCTTACTACTGATCGTATTATCCAGGACGAGCCACAGCCTTTCCCCAGTCGCGAATGTCACCTCGGCCTGGGGCGAACCAAAAGCGCGCATAGCGCACGTAAAGCCAAGAGAGACGCAGATGGGCAGGGTGTAAATTAGCCGACGTTGGGTTGGAACCAGGGTTGGCATTTTGGCGTCCCAACAGCGGGTAGTATACACCCGCGGACCCGCTCGAAAACAACAATTCGGCCCTTTTCAAATGCTCCTTCGCCTGAGCGTTGATGATACAATTTCCTCTCGAAGCTGGCGAGGCCCTAGACATGGACGCTATCTGGATAATTTCAATTTGCGCAATATGCTTGGGCGGTCTATTTGGCCTTTATGTTTACGCCTGGAGTATTCCCACCCTGCAATGGTTCGCACCGGCTATTCTGCGCGGGCCTGCTGATCGTAACCGGATCGCTCTCACTTTTGATGACGGCCCCTGCCCCGGCAATTCGGAGCAGATTCTCGACATTCTGCGCCAATATGATGTAAAAGCCACCTTCTTCGTATGCGGTCAGAACGTCGAGCGCAGCCCGGAGATTCTGCGGCGCATCCAGGCGGAGGGTCACACCATTGGGAACCATAGCTATTCCCATCCCTTTCCTTATTTCCGCAGCCGCTCATTTTTCGCGCGCGAGGTTGACCTCACCCAGGAGGTAATTGAAAAGGTTACAGGGAAACGGCCCAAGTTCTTTCGACCGCCCTTTGGCGCCCGTTGGCTGGGGCTTCAGCCTGTTTTGAGCGCGCGACGCCTGAGCTTGGTGAACTGGTCAGACACTGGATATGATTGGAAGCTGGACACGGAAGGAATTGTACGCGAAACACTCAAGACCTTGGGTCCAGGATCCATCATCCTGCTCCACGACGGCCGCAACACCTATCCTCCCCAAAGAGTGGACCGATCGCCAACCGTGA
>Ga0326728_10018331_pt1 | contig 13811 bp, 17 predicted proteins | sample MB3enrmetagenome_FD_207602 | JGI IMG/M metagenome (GOLD analysis project Ga0326728, IMG submission 207602) | Lab enriched peat soil microbial communities from McLean, Ithaca, NY, United States - MB31MN | ecosystem: Environmental > Terrestrial > Soil > Wetlands > Peat | place: USA: New York... | reverse complement strand
ACGGCCTGCGTCACTCGCTTCTTGGTGTAGGTCAAGATACTCAGCGCCTCACCCGCGTTCTTGCCGCGAATCAGGTCCACCACCAAGCGCGCCTTTTGCGGAGAAACTCCGATGTGCTTTTGTGTGGCTCGTGCTTCCATAGCTTAGTCCAGGCTCCGGATTCAATCCCACTCTTAGCTGGCGGCTCCTGCCGGTGGGGTCGCCGGCGGCCTGGCTCCTCCCACGGGCGGCGGAGCGGCGACCGCGGCCTTTTCGGTCGCCACCTTCATACTGTGGCCCTTGAAGGTGCGCGTCGGTGCGAACTCGCCTAACTTATGGCCGACCATGTTCTCCGTGATGTACACGGGGATGAACTTCTTGCCGTTGTGAACGGCAATCGTATGCCCCACCATCTCGGGAACGATGGTGGAACGTCGCGACCAGGTTTTCACCACTTTCTTTTCGAACCGCCGGTTGAGCAGTTCGATCTTCTTCATCAAGTGGTCGTCCACGAAGGGACCCTTCTTCAGCGACCTCCCCAAGGCTTCCTCCCTCTATTTCCTTTCGCGCCGTTTCACAATAAACCGGTCCGTTAACTTATTATTGCGCGTCTTGTAGCCGCGTGTGGGCTGGCCCCAGGGGGTTACAGGATGCCGCCCTCCAGATGTCTTCCCTTCTCCGCCCCCCAGCGGATGATCGACAGGATTCATAGCCACGCCACGCACGGTCGGCCGGATGCCCATCCACCGCTTGCGACCTGCCTTGCCGATTGAAATGTTCTCGTGTTCGAGATTCCCCACCTGCCCGATGGTGGCCACACAATCCATGAGAACTTTGCGAACCTCACCGGAGGGGAGACGAATCTGGGCGTATTCCCCTTCTTTGGCTAGCAACTGGGCGGCGCTTCCAGCGCTGCGCACCATCTGGCCACCCTTTCCTGGCCGCATTTCGATATTGTGGATGAGGGTGCCGGCCGGAATACTCTTGAGCGGCAAAGCGTTGCCCGTAACAATATCCGCCTCCGGTCCGGAAACGACCTTATCCCCCACCTTCAGGCCGGAGGGGGCGAGAATGTAACGTTTCTCTCCGTCGGCGTAGTGCAAGAGGGCGATGAAAGCAGAACGGTTAGGGTCGTATTCAATGGTCGCGACCCGGGCCGGAATTCCCATCTTGTCCCGTTTGAAATCGACAATTCGATAATGGCGCTTGTGCCCGCCTCCGCGGTGCCAAATCGTCAATTCACCACGGTTGTTGCGCCCCGAGATGCGGGACTTAGGCTCCAAAAGCGGCTTGTGCGGACTCGAGCTGGTGATTTCCTCGAAGCTCAAACCGGTTTGGAACCGTCGTGTCTCGGTGTAAGGTCTGTAGGTTTTGATTCCCATCGCCTTCGTCTTCCGCAGCGAACAATCTCGCCGCTCCAACTCATCTATAAATTCTCAACGTACTCCGGAACTTTCTCGCCCGCTTTCAACTTCACATACGCCTTCTTCCAATCCGGCCGGAAACCGGATGTCCTTCCCCGCCGCCGCATCTTGCCGAGGTAACTGGAGGTGTGCACGGACGCGACCTTTACTTTAAAAGCCGCCTGCACAGCCTTCTTAATTTCAATCTTGCTGGCATCCGGGTGCACCCGGAAGCATAGCGTCCGGTGGCGCTCTTTGACGTCCAGGCTCTTCTCTGTCACGATCGGCTTTTGAAGAATTTCGTAAGGGCTCTTCGTCATAGCAGCGACTCCTGGAGCCGGGTGAGAGCACCTTCCGAGATCAGCACCTGGTCGTGGCTTAAGACCTGGTAGGGATGCAAACTGTGGTGGCGAACAAGGTCACACCCCTCGACATTACGGGAAGAAAGCTCCAGGTTGCGGTCCGCCGCATCGTTCACTACCAGCACCGTCTTTTCCACTCCCAGCTTCTTGAGGGCGCCCGCAAATAACTTGGTTTTGGGTTCACCCAAGCTCAATTGATCAACCACCGTCAGCTTATGTTCCAGGAATTTCGCCGCCAGAGCGGAACGCAGCGCACCCCGCAGCATCTTTTCAGGAATCGCATAGGAGTAATCGCGGGGCTTAGGACCATGTGCAATCGACCCATGACGCCACAACGAACTCCGGATACTACCGGCGCGAGCCCTTCCTGTCCCCTTCTGTCGCCAGGGCTTCTTGCCCCCGCCGCGAACCTGATCACGGCTCTTTGTGGAATGTGTGCCTCGACGCTGGCTCGCCAGATATTGCTTGACTGCTTCCCAGAGCAGGCTCTGATTTGGTGTGACAGCGAAAACCTCGTCCGCAAGCTCAAGCTGCTTGACTGTCGCCCCATCCAAGTTTTTGACTTCGACTGTCGCCATATCCGTTATCACTGGTCAGTAGTCGGCTCTTGTTACTGGCGCCGACTCTTAACTCTCCCTGCATTTGCCTTACTGCCATCCGCCCGCTGCCTACTGCTTACTGCCGACTGCCTACCGTTATTTACGCGGCGCCTTGGCCTTGTGAACTACGACGTAGCTGCCTTGAGGACCCGGAACGGCACCCTCCACCAATAAGGTGTTCTCTTCCGCAAGCACCTGAACCACGCGCAGATTGCGCACGGTCACGCGCGCATTGCCCATGTGGCCTGCTGCTTTCATCCCTTTGAGGACCCGAGAGGGCCATGCTGAAGCCCCAATCGAGCCCGGAGCACGATGGAACATGGAACCGTGGGACGCCCCACCACCGCCAAAGTGGTGGCGCTTTTGGAAACCAGCGAAACCGCGACCTTTCGACACTCCCGTCACATCGACATAATCGTCTACCGAGAATACATCCGCCAAGACCTTGTCTCCGACGTTCACTTCCCCCGCGTCCTTACCCAGTCGAACTTCGCAGAGAAAACGAACCGGGTTCGCCCCAGCCTTCCGGAAGTGCCCTTCCCGAGGTCTGCTGACGTGCTTCGGAGGCGGCAACTCAACCAGCCCGAGTTGGGCCGCCTCATAACCTTCTTGCCCGATGGTCTTCCGCTGGATTACGATGCACGGCCCCGCCTTCAGGACCGTCACAGGGGTGACGTCTCCATTTTCCCCGAAGACCTGCGTCATGCCGAGTTTCTTGCCGAGAATTGCTTTTACCATGTTCGTCGCTTGTCCCGCCGCGGCGGGTCAGTTGTCCGTTGCCGATCATCCGCTAGGATCGACAGCCGACGCCGCGCCACGGACAACCGAGGTCATTACTTCGTGTGTTCCTTCCCAAAAGCCTTGATTTCGATATCCACCCCTGAAGGCAGATCCAGTTTCGTCAAAGCCTCGATCGTGTTCGAGGTCGGCTCCAAGATATCCACCAGCCGCTTGTGGGTGCGGATTTCGAACTGCTCGCGCGATTTCTTATCCGTATGCGGCGAACGCAGCACGCAATACTTGTTCTTGATGGTCGGCAGAGGAATAGGCCCTGCCACCTGCGCACCCGTCCGCTTGGCCGTAGATACGATCTCCGCCGCAGACTGATCCAGGATCCTGTGATCGTAACCCTTCAACCGGATTCTAATTTTTTGGTGAAGCATTCGCACGCACCTTACTCAATAATCTCAGTCACCGAACCCGCGCCCACCGTGTGTCCGCCCTCGCGGATGGCGAAGCGCAGCCCTTTCTCCATGGCGATGGGTGTGATCAGCGCAATCTCCAGGTTCACGTTATCCCCAGGCATCACCATCTCCGTCCCTTCCGGCAGCGTCGCCACCCCCGTCACGTCCGTGGTCCGAAAGTAAAACTGCGGCCGGTACCCCGAGAAGAACGGCGTGTGCCGCCCCCCTTCTTCCTTGGTCAAGATGTACACCGCCGACTTGAACTTGGTGTGGGGCGTGATCGACCCCGGCTTCGCCAGCACCATCCCCCGCTCCACTTCTTCCTTCTCCGTCCCCCGCAGCAACACCCCGATGTTGTCCCCCGCCTGCCCTTCGTCCAGCAGCTTCTTGAACATCTCCACGCCCGTCACCACCCGCTTGAACGACTCCGGACGCAAGCCTACAATCTCCACTTCCTCCTGGATCTTGACCTTCCCCCGCTCCACCCGCCCCGTCACCACCGTCCCCCGTCCCGAGATCGAGAAGATGTCTTCAATGGGCATCAGAAAAGGCTTGTCCAGCTCCCGTTGGGGCAGCGGGATGTAGCTGTCCACCGCGTCCATCAACTCGTGGATCGACTTCTCCCACTTCGCGTCCCCTTCTCCCGCCTTCAGCGCACTCCCACGAATCACCGGAATCTTGTCCCCGGGAAACTGGTACTTGGTCAGCAGCTCCCGCACCTCCACTTCCACCAGGTCCAGTAGCTCCGGATCGTCCACCGCATCGCACTTGTTCATGTACACCACAATGTAGGGCACGTTCACCTGCCGCGCCAACAGCACGTGCTCCCGCGTCTGCGGCATGGGCCCGTCCGTCGCCGCCACCACCAGAATCGCCCCGTCCATCTGCGCCGCCCCCGTGATCATGTTCTTGATGTAGTCGGCATGCCCAGGGCAGTCCACGTGCGCATAGTGCCGGCGCTTGGTCTCGTACTCCACGTGCGCAATCGCAATCGTGATCCCCCGCGCTTTCTCCTCCGGCGCGTTGTCAATCGAGTCGAAGGGCCGGAACCTCACCTTCGGGTTCTCCTTCGCCAATACCTTGGTGATCGCCGAGGTCAACATCGTCTTGCCGTGATCGATGTGCCCAATCGTCCCAATGTTCATGTGCGGCTTCGAACGATCAAATTTTTCTTTGGCCATGGTCGCTGTCCTCAACTAGAAAAAGTTCTGGGTTACTTCTGTCTCAGTTCCTCAGCAATCTCTTCCACGTTCCAAGAGTAATATCGCCTCAACTGCTTCCGTTCCGGGTTGCCAGGTGCGTGGCCACCAATCTGTTCGCCAATCTAAGGTGCTGTTGCACTTCCTGTCGGCCACACATTCTCCATTCCTGACGATCAATCCATTCCTATTTCCCCACCACGCGCCCTTGCACGCGGGCGATGACTTCCTCAGAAATCGCCGCCGGGGTCTGCTCGTAGCGCAAGAAGTGCATCGTGTACGAGGCGCGACCCTGCGTCCTGGAGCGCAAATCCGTGGCGTACCCGAACATCTCCGCCAAGGGAACCTTGGAGCGAATTATCTGGGTCGAGCCGCGCTTCTCCAGCCCCTCGATGTGGCCGCGGCGCGCGCTCAGGTCCCCGAGCACGTCGCCCATGTACTCTTCGGGAACTACGACTTCCACCTTCATCACGGGTTCAAGCAGGACAGGCCTGGCCTTGCGAACAGCCTCCTTGAAGCCCAGCGACCCCGCAATCTTGAAGGCTATCTCTGAGGAATCGACTTCGTGATATGAACCGTCGAGCAAGGTAACAGAGACGCCATTCATCTCGTAACCCGCAAGGACGCCGGACTCCATGGCCTCGCGGATGCCTTCATACGTGGGCAGGATATATTCCCTCGGAACAACTCCGCCCACAATCCCGTCCAGGAACAGGAGTTTCAACTCCGAATCAAACTTGTTTGTGGACTTTTTCTTGGTAAGGTCTGCGATGGCGTTGAGGTCCGGATGAGGGAGGGGATCGACGCGCAGGAAAACGTGCCCGTACTGCCCTCGGCCACCGGTCTGTCGCACGTACTTCCCTTCTCCTTCCGCCGCAGCCAGAATAGTCTCACGGTAAGCCACCTGGGGACGTCCCACGTTGGCCGCCACGTTGAACTCGCGCACCATTCGGTCCACCAGGATCTCCAGGTGTAATTCTCCCATGCCCGAAATCAGCGTTTGTCCCGTGTCGGGGTCGGTATGGACCTTGAAGGTGGGGTCTTCTTGGGTCAGTTTGGACAGCGCATTCCCCAACTTTTCCTGGTCCGCCTTGGTCTTGGGCTCAATGGCGACGGATATAACCGGCGCCGGAAAATCCATGGACTCGAGCACGATGGGGTGGTCTTCATCACAAATCGTGTCGCCCGTGGAAACGCTCCTCAAACCTACGGCAGCGCCGATGTCACCCGCAAACATCTCTGTGAGCTCCTCGCGCTTGTTGGCGTGCATCTGCAACAATCGCGAAATGCGCTCTCGGCGGTCGCGGCGCGGATTGTAAACCGAATCCCCCTGTTTTAGGGTGCCCGAATAGACACGCAGGAAGGCAAGCTGGCCCACGAAGGGGTCAGTCATGATCTTGAACACCAGGGCAGCGAACGGATCATCATCCGAAGCCTTCCGGATCAGGGTTTTCTCCTCGTCGTCGGGAGCCGACCCTTCAATGGGAGGAATATCGAGTGGTGAGGGCAAATAATCAACCACGGCATCGAGCAAGGGCTGAACCCCTTTGTTCTTGAAAGCCGCCCCACAGACCACTGGAAAGGCCTTCATGGCAATGGTGGCCCGTCGTATGGCGGCACGAGTATCCTCTTCTGGAATGGTCTCACCGTGGACGTACTTCTCCATAATCTGGTCGTCGACCTCGCCCAACGACTCGATCATTTGCTCCCGATAACGGCGGGCCTTCTCCCGGTGCTGGGCAGGGACTTCAACGTCGTCGAAAGCGGCCCCCAGCGTTTCTTCTTTCCAAACAATGGCACGCTGCCTGACCAGGTCAATCACCCCCTCGAAGTTGTCATCCGCTCCCAGCGGTAACTGGACAACCACGGGGTTGGCATGAAGTTTGGAGCGAAGCTGGCTGACACACATCTCATAGTCCGCTCCCACCCGGTCCATCTTGTTCACAAAAACGATGCGCGGAACTCGATACTTGTCAGCCTGCCGCCACACGGCTTCCGTCTGCGGTTCGACGCCCTCGACCGCCCCTAAAATGGCAATCGCTCCGTCAAGGACCCGGAGCGACCGTTCGACCTCTGCCGTAAAGTCCACGTGACCTGGCGTGTCAATAATATTAATACGAATATCGTTCCAAAAACAGGTCGTTGCCGCAGAGGTAATGGTAATGCCGCGTTCCTGCTCCTGTTCCATCCAGTCCATGACGGCGGTGCCCTCGTGCACTTCGCCCATCTTGTACGTCCTGCCCGTATAGTACAAGAAGCGCTCCGTGGTCGTCGTCTTCCCGGCGTCGATGTGAGCCATGATGCCGATGTTCCGGGTTTTTTCGAGCGGCGTCTGACGCGGCATAAATCCTTATGCGAACAAAACAAGCCACGATCTTGATCCTCGAATCAAGATCCTGCCCCCCAGCAGCCTATTGATCGGTAGAGCCGCCGATGGCGGCCATAAAGCGGATCGTGGCCCAGGGTGGCCACATCCCGCCTTCACCAAGGTTACCAGCGGTAATGGGCAAAAGCCTTATTGGCTTCGGCCATGCGATGAGTGTCGTCCCGCTTCTTGATGGCGCCGCCACGGTTATTCGCTGCATCCAGCAACTCCGCGGCCAGCCTCTCCACCATGGACTTCTCGCCCCGCTCCCGCGCATAGCCGATAATCCAGCGGAGACTTAACGAGGTTTGACGATTCCGATTGACTTCCACCGGCACCTGATAGTTCGCTCCACCCACGCGCCGGGTCTTCACTTCCAGGGTCGGCTTAACGTTCTCCACCGCCTTCTTGAAGACCTTGAGCGGGTCGTCGTTGGCCCGCTCTTGGATCAATCCGAAGGCGTCGTACACAACCTGCTGAGCAACACTCTTTTCCCCCCTCAGCATGACGCAGTTCACAAACTTCTGAACCAGTGGGCTGCCATGAACCGGATCGGCGCTTACCTCTCGACGCTCAACTGTACCTTTACGCGGCATATTCGATCTTCACAATCTTGCGCTTGAAGAGTCTCTACTCTCCTTGGAATCCTACCTACGAAGCTTTCGGCCTCTTGGCCCCGTATTTGGACCGTCCCTGCCGGCGGTCCGTCACGCCGGCGGAATCCAACGTCCCGCGAATCACGTGGTAGCGAACCCCTGGCAGATCCTTGACGCGCCCACCCCGGATCAGGACAATCGAGTGCTCCTGCAAATTGTGGCCCACGCCTGGAATATAGGTCGTCACTTCCATGGCATTGGTCAACCTGACTCGCGCCACCTTCCGCAACGCTGAGTTCGGCTTCTTGGGCGTCTGTGTGTACACGCGAATGCACACCCCGCGCTTCTGGGGACAGCCTTGGAGCGCCGGGCTGGAAGTCTTGTATCTCGACTGCTTCCGCCCAAGTCGAACCATCTGGCTAAAAGTTGGCATTCCAGGGCCTCTCGCACCCCCACACCGGGTCTTTCATACCTGTGCGCTTCTACGGGGCTAAATCAGGTATAAACCTAATCCCATCAAATGTAACAGACCTTCTCAAAATCTGTCAAGCAAGTTCAGGCAAAAAAACTCAGCAACTTCCGTGAAGTCTTACCGCATTTCAAGGATTTCCCGCTCTTTGCTCTTACCCACACCCTCGAGCTTCTCCATCGTCTCGTCGGTCAGCTTCTGAATTTCTTCCAGACCGCGGCGTTCGTCATCTTCAGATATCTTCTTATCCTTGAGCAATCTCTTCAGTTCCTCGTTTCCGTCGCGGCGAATGTTCCGCACTGCTGTTCGGTGGTTTTCCAGGACCTTGTGCAGGTGCTTTACGAGTTCCTTCCGGCGCTCCTCGGTGAGCGGAGGAATCGGAACCTTCAGGATTTTCCCGTCGTTCACCGGATTCAATCCCAGGCCCGACGCCCGAATAATCTTATCGATCGCCGGCAACAAGCTCGGGTCCCAGGGCTGGACCGTGAGCAGGGAGGGATCGGGAACACCCAAAGTGGCGACCTGGTTCAGAGGTGTGGGCGTGCCGTAATACTCAACCTTTATGTGCTCCAGCAACGTGGTCGAGGCGCGCCCCGTCCGCAGTGAAGCCAGTTCCGCGCGCAGGTCGTCTCCCGCCTTCCCCATGCGGGTTTTGGTTTGTGCTAAAGTCTCTTTAATCATCTTTCCCCCGCCTTTCCGCCCGGGCCCTCAACGCACTACCCGTGAGCCGACCTTTTCACCCAGAATGACGCGTTTGAGGTTGCCCGCAACATTAAGATTAAATACGATAATCGGCAAACTATTATCCATGCACATCGAAATAGCCGTCGTGTCCATCACTTTCAGCCCGCGGGATAGCACATCCAGATAATTAATGTGCGAGAACATCTTGGCATCGGGGACCTTTTGGGGGTCGGCATCATAGACGCCATCCACCTTCGTGGCTTTCAGGATCACGTCCGCCTTGATTTCTATGGCGCGCAGCGCCGCAGCCGTGTCCGTCGAAAAATAGGGACTGCCTGTTCCGGCCGCAAAAATCACCACTCTGCCTTTTTCCAGGTGACGGATGGCGCGGCGGCGAATAAAGGGCTCCGCAATCTCCCGCATCTCAATTGCCGTAATCACCCGCGTGTGGCAGCCACGCTTCTCGAGGGCGTCTTGAAGGGCCAAGCCGTTAATCACGGTTGCCAACATTCCCATGTGATCGGCTACCACGCGGTCGATGCCTGACTCGGAAGCGGCCACGCCGCGAATAAAGTTCCCGCCCCCCATCACGATGGCGACCTCGACTCCCAGCTTTCGAACCTCGTCCACCTCTTCGGCAATCCGCGCCGCCGTTACCGGGTCAACTCCGAATCCCTGAGATCCCATCAGGGCTTCACCGCTCAGTTTCAGGAGAATACGTCGAAAAGCGGGCTCACTCATGATTTTCGTCCACCCCGGTAGTGTAGCTCACCAGCCTATGCGAAGGCCAGGCGCAGCAGAGCCTTAACCGACCTTGGGCGCCTCCGCCGGAGCTGCCGCCGCAGGCGTCGCCTTGCCTTCCCCCACCTTGAAACGCGCGAATCGGCGGACCGTGATGTTCTCTCCAAACTTGGCAATTTTGGAAGCGATCAACTCTCCCAGGGTGACCGCTCCTGTCGTGTCTTTGATAAAGTGCTGTTCGTAAAGGCAGGTATCTTCGTAAAACTTCCCCAGCCTGCCCTCCACAATTCGATCCAATACGGACTCGGGCTTGCCCGAAGCCGCAGCCTGTTCCTTCAGGATTTCCTTTTCCCGCTCCAGAACTTCAGCGGTGACATCTTCTTTGCGAATGAAACGGGGATCGGTGGCGCAGATTTGCATGGCCACGTCGTGGACCAATTGCTGGAACTCTTCGTTTCGGGCCACGAAATCAGACTCGCAATTAACCTCCACCAGCACGCCCATTTTTCCGCCCGCATGGATATAGGCCCCCACGACACCTTCCGAAGTCACGCGGCCAGCCTTCTGGGCCGCCGTCGCCTGGCCTCGTTTCCTCAGCACCGTAAAAGCCTTCTCCAGGTCGCCCTGAGCTTCTTCCAGGGCCTTCTTGCACTCCAGCAGAGGAGCGCCACTGGTTTCGCGCAGCTTCTTGACGAGCTCAGCGGGTACACTCATCCTTTTATATCCTCCACACACCAGAAGAGTGGGCGTAGCCAGCCGCCCCACTCATTTCAAGTTCTTGGATTGAATTCACCGGCACTAGGGTATGTCAGGCATGGGGGTGCCATCGGCATCCTCGCCCTTCCGAGAACGGCCCTTCGGCTCAATGCCCTTGCGCCTGATCTTGGGGACACGCACCCGGCCGTCGGCGCTCTCCTCAGCCTCCAGCACAGCAGGAGAAAGGTCAATCCCTTCTTTGGCCACGAAGAACTCTTCCCCGCCCTGGCTCTCAGGGGGCGGTGCCTCGCCGGCCGCTATGGCTGCTGCAAGGCGTTGAGCTTCCAACTCCTCCGCCGCCTTCTCCGCCGCAATCTTTTCTTCTTCCAGTTGTTTATCCACGGCTGCCTGGCGTCCCTCCATAATGGAGTCAGCAATCCGTGAGGTAAACAGCCGGATGGCGCGCAGCGCGTCGTCGTTCCCGGCAATCACGTAATCGACCAGGTCAGGATCGCAGTTCGTATCCACGATGCCCACGACGGGAATCCCGAGCTTCCGCGCCTCCTGGACGGCGATCTCCTCTTTGTGGGAATCCACCACAAAGAGCGCGCCCGGGAGTTCCGGCATGTCCTTAATACCGGAAAGGTTCTGCTCCAGATGGTGGCGTTCACGCTCCAGCCGCTGCACTTCTTTCTTGGTGAGCAACTCGTACCGTCCATCCCGGCTCATTTCTTCCAGTTCTTTGAGGCGCTGAATCGACTTCTGAATGGTGGCATGATTAGTCAGCAAGCCGCCTAGCCAGCGATGGTTGACGTAGTACATGGCGCAGCGGGTGGCCTCCTCGGCTATGGCCTCCTGCGCCTGACGCTTGGTGCCCACAAACAACACCGTCTTGCCCTCGCGCGCAAGATCGGTAAGGAACTTGGCCGCCTCCTTAAAGAGCTTCAGTGTCTTCTGCAAATCGATGATGTAGATCCCGTTGCGTTCCCCGTAAATGTACTCCTTCATCTTCGGGTTCCAGCGGCGCGTCTGGTGGCCAAAGTGAACTCCAGCCTCCAGGAATTCTTTCATCGTAATATTCGCCAAAACTCCTCCTCTTGCTTCCTGTCATTCGGCCTTGAACATCCAGCCAACACCCCTCACCCTTTCACCCCCCACCCCTCTTCCCTCTCCCAGGGGAGAGGGAAGAGGGGAAGGGGAGTTGGGGTGAGGGGTTGTTCTCACGTGAACTATCTTTTCGAGAATTGGAACCGCTTGCGCGCACCCTTCTGCCCGTACTTCTTGCGTTCCTTGGCGCGCGGATCGCGGGTAAGGAAACCGCCCTGACGCAAACGTGGGCGGAGTTCCGGATTGAAAATAATCAAGGCCCGGGCGATACCCAGCTTCGTTGCACCCGCCTGCCCGTGAATACCGCCTCCCCGAGCATTCACCAAAACGTCGAATTTCCCCGCCAATTCAGCGCTAATCAAAGGTTGCTGGATCTCAGCCCGCAAGGCCTCAGAGGGAAAGTAACTTTGGAAAGCACGGCGGTTGACCACTAATTTGCCCTCACCGGGCCTCAGGATGACTCTGGCTACAGAAGTCTTGCGACGTCCCGTCGCCCTATACTCAGCAAGCGCTGCCACAGATTCTCCGTCTGCCATAAAACTCCTTGGAATTCCAACTAGCGCGCCAGGGAAACCGGTTGAGGCGATTGTGCGCTGTGCGGATGCGTGCTTCCCGCATAGACCTTCAATCGCCGAGCCAGCCGGTCGTGCAGCTTATTCTTGGGCAGCATGCCCAGAATCGCTTCCCGGATCAGGCTCTCCGGCCTTTTCTCAAAAAGCTTCCGCGCCGTGATCTCTTTCAACCCGCCCGGATATCCGGTACTGTGCCGATAGACCTTTCCATCCAGCTTCTTCCCGGTAAGGCGAATCTTCTCGGCATTAATGATAATCAACCCACTACGATGATCCTCGTGCGGGGTGTAGTCCGGGGAATCCTTCCCCGTCAACACCATAGCCGCTCGGGCAGCTAAGCGCCCCAGCACCCATCCCTCCGCATCAACAATGCGCCAGTGAATTGTTCCCCGACGCGCCTTCGCAAAATAGGTCCCCACTTCACACTCCATCGCACGCTGCAAACTACAAATAAGCAATCTTACCTGAGACAACGACTTTTTTCAACAGGCTTCTGTCGTGGGTAGTGATATATTCTTGCGTTGCTAAATGAGCACGCTCAATCTGGCTATTTGTCTGTCGTGTTGTTGCAATTTACTCAGGTCTTCTTGGGACTAACCAGCGTAGACCTCGCGGCGATCACGAGCCTTACTTTCTCGATCAGGTTTCTACTGATCTCGTATCTTTCGTCGCAAGCCTGTAAGAGTTCATCATGGCGGGAGTTTGGAGAATAGAATAGTACAACGACAACCCCTTCGTCTCTGGCTGCCTCAATGGCTGGAACCAAATCGCTATCGCCAGCTAGAAGAATTGCTTTCTCGATTTGCCTATTCGAACTCATTCTAACCAAATCAACAGCCATCCATATATCAACTCTTTTTTGCTTGTATTCGGTTCCTATCTTTTGTAGCTTGCCTTGCCGAAATTGGAACCTCGGAAGTTTCTTGAGGTTAAATATAAACGAATCCATTGCCGCAAATCTACCGCGTTCTTCACTGGTTGGAGGAACACTCTGGAACGGCATACAATGATAGTAATAGGTTCTCAAACGCTCCATAGGACCAGCTAACTCATCTGCGAGTTTTCCAATATCCACGCGAGCATTCGAGAAATCGTTGTAAAGAACCTTGTCGAGGTACGCACCGTCAATTAGCACCGCACATCTGGCCATGACAACCTCCGATGGGAAGGGGTGCTCTCAAAATGCAAGGGGCACCGACAGCCTAACTGCCGATGCCCCTTCGGTGATACTTAACCGGTCTCCCGTAGAAGCCCGGTGCTTATGATTGCCTTTCCATTATAGTGGACTCCACACTCGTTAGGTTCCTCAACGCGTCTATCCCATTGAAAGGAAAAGAAATATAAATCTTGACAAGCGGGTAGCGCGGACCACCGGTTTTGCGATCCACGTCTTTTCGGCCCCCTGATGGAGCGATCAAATTCCTTGGCGCGCAGATCGGAGGGCATTCCCACGCGGTCGACGATCAAACCGTCCGTCGGCTGACGGATTGGTTGGCGCTTGTGCCGGCGTATTCGTTGTAGCTTGATCCCGCAAGGCGGGACCCATCTTCCGGGCGCCTGACCAGACCGGCCCTCGCCGGGTTTAGGTGAATGTATTCGACCTTTTCGTTGTATTCCTTGACCATGCGCAGGGTGCGGTCAAAGAACCTGGGCTGCCACAGTTCGCCCTCCGCGCTCCGGCGCTCGTTGACCGCGTGCTCAGTAGGGGCGAGGCGGCGCCTCGCCCCCACTTCATGGCCAATGAAATCGTTGTATTCCTTGACCATGCGCAGGGTGCGGTCAAGGAACCTGGGTTGCCACAGTTCGCCCTCCGCGCTCCGGCGCTGGTTGACCGCGTGCTCAGTAGGGGCGAGGC
>Ga0326728_10018330_pt1 | contig 13812 bp, 9 predicted proteins | sample MB3enrmetagenome_FD_207602 | JGI IMG/M metagenome (GOLD analysis project Ga0326728, IMG submission 207602) | Lab enriched peat soil microbial communities from McLean, Ithaca, NY, United States - MB31MN | ecosystem: Environmental > Terrestrial > Soil > Wetlands > Peat | place: USA: New York... | reverse complement strand
TTCCACTTCTTCTCGCCCATCGAATTGCCGGAGCTGAGCCAGGAAGAGGTTGTTGAGATGCTGCGCCGGCTGGGGCAAGCGGATGACAATGCCGAGTTTCTGTCGCGGCTCGAACGGTCCAAGGTGAACGTCCGGACGCTTTTCTTCCTTACCGGGGGAAATCCACGCTTGATTACCATGCTGTATCACATCCTTTCCCAACGGGAGACCGGCGAGCCCGTGCAGGCCCTCTGGGAGACTGTGGCCGGGCTTACGCCGATGTTACGGCAGGAACTCGCCGACATGCCGCGCCAGCAGAGCAAGACCTTGGACGCGCTTCTTCGGCTGAACGGCGCGGCAGCTCCCGCCGATATCTCCAAGTACTCGCGCCTGCCGCTAAACGTCGTCACCACGCAACTTGGGCGGCTCAAGGCAGCCCGATACGTAGCCCTGGAAGGAGGAGGAAAGGGCAGAAAGGCAACCTACCGCGTCGCCGACCAGATGTTCGGCGTGTGGTACTCGATGCGTTACGTGCCGGTGGGTCGCCGACGCATCGAGCTGTTCACTGACTTCCTTCGTGCTTGGTTTTCATCGGAAGAAAGAAAACGTCTATTTCAGGAACGCTGGGAACGCTTTCATACCTATCAATCCCGCGGCCTCGTCGGAATGGCCGGACAATCGTTGCGGGATGCCGAGTACTATGCAGCGAGCTTGGACGATCCCATGCAACGCAAGAGCGAAATGGAACGCATTGCTGAGGCGTATGTTACGACAGGCGACTGGCCGTCAGCAGCCGGGCTGTTTGGCGAGTTAGCTGGCACCAAGGTGAAATCCGTACGGAAGTTCGAGTCTCTCTGCTACTCAGTTCTGGCCGAGCGCCTCGCGGACATCGGCAACCTGGAAGGTGCTCTGAAGAGCTATTCAGAAGCTCTGGCAAACGACCCGAATAATACTGAAACACGCGCAAACTTGGGGTTGTGCCTGGTATTAAGTGAGAGGTATGCCGATGCGGAAGCTCAATTCGACCTGATTTTGAGGAGACCCCGATTGAACACGGCTGTCCGCTCACAGGTATTGTTCGGTCGCGGTGTTGCGAGATGGTACTTGGGGGACTCGAAGGGAGAGACCGCAGATTACACGGCCGTCGTGGAATCGCCGGGCGCTCCGGCAGAGCTGGTGGCCTGGGCCTTCTTACACCGCGGTATCACCAGGGGGCAACTCGGCGATCACCAAGGTGAGATTGCGGACTACACCGCTCTGCTCGACCTGAGGAACGCCCCGGCAGAGCAAGCGGCCAAGGCGCTTGTCAACCGCGGCGTCGCGAAGGGCCAACTTGGCGATTCCCAGGGCGCGATTATGGACTACACCGCAGCCGCGGAACTCAAGGGTGCCCCAGCGGAGCACGTGGCCACGGCTCTTCTCAACCGTGGTTCCACCAAGCGCGAACTGGAGGATTTCCAGGGCGCGATGGCGGACTACACCGCGGCGACAGGGCTACAGGGTGCCCCGCCAGGAGTGGTGGCCACGGCACTCACCTGCCGTGCAATAACGAAAGGCCAACTGGGCGATCCCGAGGGTGAAATAGAAGATTACGCCGCGGCGGTGGAAGCCAAGGGTGCCCCCGCCGATGCTGTGGCCAGCGCTCTTTCCTTTCGCGGGAGCGGGCATTGTAATCTCGGCAGGTACGAACAGGCCCTAAAGGACTTCGACATGTCGCTTGAGATCCCTGGGCTTCCAGAGGAGTCTCGGCTCCACACCGTGTTTCATCGAGGTGAGGCTAACGAGAAACTAGGAAAGCCCGAAGAAGCCCTCGCGGACTACAGTCGATGCGCTCAAAGCGGTGTCATGCCATTTGTTCACAGAGGCCTCCGGTCCACAGTGCGCCTGCTCCTTGCGGAAAAAAGGGTCGATGAGGCGCTCGCGTGGGTCCGTCGATTCCATGAACTCGAACCTCGCGAAGCGTCTTTGGATACCAAGCTTGAGGCAAGGCTCGACATGATACGTGCAGCCTCCGGGCTTGCGTCGCTCGAAGACGCGAGCCGTCTGGTTGATGCCCTTCTTGAGTCAGACCCCGAAGAAGTCCGAGCTCGCCTGCAATTCCTCAAACCCGGTTTGGAACTGGCCAGAACCCGTGACGAATCAGTATTGGCGAAGCTGCCCGAAGACGAAAGGAAAATCGCCAGGGAAATTGCCCGGTCGCTGGCGGAGGCGGCGCGCCAGCCTATGGAAAAATCGCCATCTGCCGCCAGTTGACCGTAGGCCGCTTTCCTTGATAGGTGCCGAGGCGCCCGAAAACAACGTATGGGAGCCAGGTCCCCTTCCGAATCCTGCTTGCAATTTGGCCCCTCTTGGCGGAACATAGCAGGTTTGGCTGGTGGGGTCCTAATTTGATTCGTAGCGCTGGCCTTTAGGCCAGCATTTGCCGACCTAAAGGTCGGCGCTACACTCGAATGAGGACACCACCGTTTGGTTTGATGAGTTGACTTCGTACCTAAGAAGCGGAGGATGATAAAAGCAATGAAGAACGAGATTCCAATTGCAGAACCGAAAGGGAAGTTGGGGGTGCTTACGGTCGGAATGGGGGCTGTGGCGACCACGATGATCGCCGGCGTGGAGGCGGTGCGGAGAAAGATCTCACTCCCGATCGGGTCTCTTACACAGATGGGTACTATTCGCCTGGGGAAGCGGACGGAGAAGCGGATTCCCAAGATCAAGGATTTCGTGCCCCTGGCGAACCTCGAGGACATGGTGTTTGGCGGCTGGGACCTGTTCACCGACAGCGCCTACGAGGCGGCCATTAAAGCGGGCGTTCTTGACAAGAGCCAGGTCGAGCAGTTGAAGGATTTTCTCGAGGAGTTGCGGCCCATGCCCGCGGCCTTCGAGCAGAAGTGGGTGAAGAACCTGCATCCCAACAACGTCAAGGCCGGCAAGACAAAGATGGACCTGGCCGAGCAGGTGATGAAGGACATCGAGCAGTTCAAGAAGCAGAGCGGCGCGGACCGGCTGGTGATGATCTGGTGCGGCTCGACGGAAGTCTTTTCGAAGCCGCATCCGGTGCACGATTCGCTCCAGAGCTTCGAGGAAGGGCTGAAAACCAACAGCCCCGACATCTCGCCCAGCATGATCTACGCCTACGCGGCCTTGCAGTTGGGCGTGCCGCACGCCAACGGCGCGCCGCATATTACGACGGATATCCCGGCGCTGACCTCACTCGCCATCGCCAAGAAGATTCCGGTGTGCGGCAAAGACTTCAAATCCGGCCAGACGTTCATGAAGACGCTGCTGGCGCCGGGCATCAAGGCGAAGCTGCTGGGACTGAAGGGCTGGTTCTCGACCAACATCCTGGGCAACCGCGACGGCGAGGTGCTGGACGATCCGGAGGCCTTCCGCAGCAAGGAAGAGAGCAAGCTCTCGGTGCTCGAATATATCATTCAGCCGGACCTTTACCCGGAACTGTACAAGGGCTACTACCACAAGGTGCGCATCGAGTATTACCCGCCGCGCGGCGACAACAAGGAAAGCTGGGACAACCTCGATATCTTCGGCTGGCTGGGCTACCCGATGCAGATCAAGGTCAACTGCCTGTTCCGGGATTCGATCCTGGCCGCCCCCATGGCGCTGGACCTCGTGCTGTTCATGGACCTCGCGCAACGCTGCCCCGAGCTCGCCAAAATGGGAATCCAGGAATGGCTCTCCTTCTACTTCAAGAGTCCCATGTGCGCGGCCAGCGTTTACCCCGAGCACGATGTGTTCATTCAACTGATGAAGCTCAAGAACACCCTCCGGCACCTGCGTGGGGAAGAACTGATTACCCACCTCGGCATGGAGTATTACGACTGAGCGGGGTCCGCAGATTAACGCGGATTAACGCGGATGAAACCCCCCCCCTCCTCAGTGAGGAGGGGGTAGGGGTGGTAGCCGAAGGCTCAACCACCCCTGGCCCCTCCTTATCAAGGAGGGGAACCACGTTTCCGTTTTGGTGCTTAGTCGTGAGGTTGTAGCGCGGACCTGTTTTTCAAGGTCCGCGGCTTTTCCGGGCGTCTTGCGAAAAGCCGCAGATCTAAAGAACAGGTCTGCGCTACCCGCTCCTGACTCCTGACTTCTGACTCCTGGTTTGGTTTTCACGCCTATGAGCAACTCAATCCCTTCGGACATGCGAGCCTTGGTTTTGGACGGAGTCGGTTTTGGCCACCTGGCGGTGAGGCGGGTGGCGACGCCGCGTCCGGGGCCGGGGCAAATGCTGGCGCGAGTGGATGCGGCGGGGATTTGCACGTCACTGATCAAACTGGTGGAGCAGGGGCCGAACCACAAGCAGTTATACGGCTGGGATCTGGAGCGCTTTCCGCTGATTCTGGGCGACGAGGGTTCGGTGACGCTGGTGGAAGTGGGCGCGGAGTTGAAGGACCGTTACCGCGCCGGGGAGCGCTACGTCGTCCAGCCTGCCGTTGATCACCCCCCTATTAATTATCCGGAACGGTATCGCGACGGGGGCCGCGGCATCGCCAAAGTGGCGGTCGGCTACACCCTGCCCGGGCACCTGGCGGAGTACCTGCTGATCACGGAGGAAACGATAGCGGCGGGGTGCCTGCTCCCCATTCGGGTTGCGTCATTCCCCTTTGCGCACGCGGCCATGAGCGAGCCGATCTCCTGCTGCGTCTCCGCCCAGGACCATCACCTCCACTTGGCGCAGCGGACGCCGCTCGGGCCGCGCCAGGCGGCGCGGGGCTTGAAGCCGGGCGGGGTGACGGTGGTGATTGGGGCGGGGGCGATGGGCCGCATGCACGTGGATTTGGCGCTCAGCTACAGGCCGCGCGCCATCGTGGTGGCGGACCTCGTGGAAGCGCGCCTCGAGTTGGTGAAGTCACTCCTGGGGGCGCGGGCGGGCAAAGCCGGAGTGGCTCTCGAAACCGTTAACCCGGGTCAAGACGATTTGAGCCGGCGGGTGAGCGAGCTGACGAATTACGCGGGAGCGGACGACGTGATTGTGGCCGTCGGCTCGAAGCAGGCCATCGAGAGCGCGCAGAACCTGGTGGGACGCGGGGCCGTGCTCGACCTGTTTGGCGGGCTCAAGAAAGGCGAGGACGTGGTGGGCCTCGACACGGGAATCGTCCATTACAAGGAGATCAACGTCACCGGGTCGAGCGGCGGCTCGCCCTGGGACATGGCGCGGACGCTCGAGCTGATGCTCGAGGGGGAGATTGACGCGGGCTGCCACATTACGCGAATCGGAGACCTGGAGCACGCCGCCGAGTTCCTGCGCCTGATCATGGCACAGGAAATCGACGGCAAGGCCGTGGTCTACCCGCACCGGCGCGCGGCGGAAATCCTCACGGTGCATTCCTGGAGTGCAGGGGACGAGAGGCAGTACCTGGAGAAAGTGGCGAGTGACGAGTGACGAGCGGGAGTCAGAAGACGGGGCCAGAACCCAGTCCCCAGCCCCTAGTCCCCAGTCCCCAGCCCCTAGCCCCCAGCCCCTAGCCCCTTTTCTTGGACGGACAAGACACTTGAACAGCAAACGCACCTTCGTGGGTTTTGGCTTTGGAGCCATCCAGGCGGGACTGTTTCTTTACGAAGCCGCTCGTTCCGGCAATTTCGGCCGGCTGGTGGTGGGGGAAGTGGTGCCGGAGGCGGTTGCGGCGGTGCGCGGAGCAGGAGGGCGTTTCGCGCTCAATATCGCCCACATGGACCGCATCGAGCGGGCGGAAGTGGGTCCGGTGGAAAGCGAAGACCCGGGCGCGGAGGGCGACCGGGGGCGCCTGGTGGAAGCGATTGCGGAAGCGCAGGAGATCGCCACCGCCGTGCCCAGCGTGCAGTTCTACGTTTCGGCCGGGCCGGGCAGCATCCATCGCCTGCTGGCCGAGGGATTGCGGCGCAAGGCGGCGGCGCGGGGGCCGGCAGCCATCGTCTACGCGGCGGAAAACCACAACCACGCGGCGGAGATTCTGGAGGCGCGGGTGAAGGAGGAGATTCCGGAGGCGGAAAGAGAAGGCGTGCAGGCGCGCGTCCGGTTCCTCAACACGGTGATCGGAAAGATGAGCGGGGTGGTTTCGGACGCCTCCCAGATCGGCGAGCAAGAGCTGGCCACCATTACCCCGGGCGGGCGACGCGCCTTCCTGGTGGAGGAGTTCAATCGCATCCTCATTTCTAAAATCCGCTTTGCGGACGACGCGGCGGCACCTTTCCGGCGAGGCATCGAGGTATTCCAAGAGAAGGACGATCTGCTGCCTTTCGAGGAAGCCAAGCTCTACGGGCACAATGCCACCCATGCGCTGGCCGCTTACACCGGGGCGCTGCGCGGGGTGGAGCGCATCGCCGACCTCAGCCGGTACCCCGAGATCATGGCCTTCTTGCGCGCCGCGTTTCTCGAGGAGTCCGGTGCCGCGCTGGTGCGCAAACACGCGGGCGAGGATGCGCTCTTCACCCCGGAAGGCTACCGGGAATTCGCGGACGACCTGCTGGCGCGCATGGTCAATCCCTTCCTGCACGACACGGTGGAGAGAGTGGGACGCGACCCGCAACGCAAATTGGGATGGGACGACCGCTTGGTGGGAACCGTGCGGGTGGCGCTGCGCCAGGGCATTCGGCCGGTGCGCTATGCCTTCGGCACGGCGGCCGCGCTGGCCGCCCTGGATGGTGATACTCTGGAGACCGATAAGCCGCTGGAAGACTGGCTCCTGCCATTGTGGAAGACGGCGCCGGCGGATGAAAGGGAGCGAGTCCTGGAGGTGATCGAAGAAGGCAGGGAGCGGGTGCGCCGGTGGCGCGCGCAGGGTTGTAGGGGCGCCCCTTGTGGGCGCCCGAGAGTTTGATGAGTACGCGGGCGCCCAGCTAGGACCCCCCGGTGGCCAGGCCAGAGTCAGACGACAAACAGGGCGCCCACAAGGGGCGCCCCTATGTATAATCCGGCGATCCATCATCGGCGGTCCGTTCGTCTGCGAGGCTACGATTATTCGGCACCCGGCGAGTATTACGTTACGATCTGCGTCGAAGGATACAACCGCTTGTTGGGCAGGGTTGAGCTGGGGCAGATGATTCAAAACGAAGCGGCGCGGAGGGTGGAGCAAGCTTGGGAACGCATTCCGCGGCGATTTCCCGCCACCGAACTGGACGAGCACATCGTGATGCCCAATCACTTTCATGGGATCCTCAGAATCACAGAGGGTGCGCCGGTGGTCGGGCCAGAGTCAGGAGACAAACAGGGCGCCCACAAGGGGCGCCCCTACGCCGGGAACCCTTCTTTGGGGGAGATGGTTGGGGCGTTCAAGTCCATCACCACTGATGGGTACATACGCGGGGTGCGGGAAGAGGGCTGGCCGAGGTTCGACCAAGAATTCTGGCAACGAAGTTTTTACGAGCATATCATTCGTAACGAGGTGGAACTGGAGAGAATTCGGGAGTACATTCGCCGGAACCCGCTCATGTGGGCGGTCGACCGGTACAATCCGGAGCGCGGGTTTCCGGTTGTTGATGAAGAAGGACGCGTTGTGCCGTGGGAGGAATCGTAGGATGTAGAGGCGACCCTTGTGGACGCCCGAGTGGTTCGCCAGAGTTTGGACGCGAACAGGGCGCCCACCAGGGGCGCCCCTACATCGGAGGAGGATCAAAATGCACAGGGTCATTCGATTACTTGTTCTGTTTTCTCTTTCCTTGGTGATTTTCCTAACAGGATGTAAGCAAAAAGAAGCTGCGCCGGAGGCGGGGCCGGAGAAGGTGAAACTGAGCCTCAACTGGGACAAGGTGGTGAGTGTCTCGAAAACCACGCCCACGCTGCAAGTGGTGGTGAACCCTCCATTGCGGCGGGGCTCGGCGATTCACGATCGGGTGTTCGGGGCGCTGAAGGATTTGGGGGCCGACTACGTTCGCTACGTGCCGTGGCTGCCTTACCCGAAACTGGGGGTGGCTGAACTGGAGCCGCCCGCGGACGGGAAGACCTCCTGGGACTTTTCCCTGATCGATCCCATGATGGAGGATTTCATGAATGCCACGGCAGGGCATTCGGTGGTCCCCAATTTCAGCACCATTCCGCAGTGGATGTTCAAAACGGAAAAGCCGGTGGCCTACGACGCAGACCCAGACAAAGTGGTTTGGGACTACGAGCGAGGGACCGAGTTCCGCGATCCCAGCCTGAAAGAAGTGGGGGACTACTACGGGCGGCTGGTGAGCTGGTACACCCAGGGCGGCTTCACGGATGAATTCGGCAAGCGCCATGACTCCGGGCATCATTACAAAATCCCGTATTGGGAAGTGCTGAACGAGGTGGATTTCGAGCACCGGATGACGCCCCAAACTTACACTCGCGTCTACGACTCGATCGTGAGTGCCATTCGAAAGGTGCAGCCGCAAATGAAGTTCATGGGCGCGGCTCTGGCGGGAACGTCGCCCGGCATCTGCCTGACGCAGGACAACGCGGGATTCTTTGAATATTTCCTTAACCCGAAGAATCACAAGCCGGGGATTCCGCTGGACATCATTTCCTACCACTTTTACGCCTCGCCCGCGGCGGACCAGAGTCCGGAAGCGCAACCGTACTCCGCCTTCGAGCAAGCGGACGGCTTCCTGACGCAGGTGCGCTATGTGGAGTCGATTCGCAAGCGCCTGGCGCCGAATACCCAAACCGACTTGGACGAGTTGGGGGTCATCCCGGCCGACGACAACGCGGTGCCTCGCAAACCGATTCCGAATTCCTACTGGAATATGGCGGGAGCGCTTTACGGTTACTTGTACGGAATGTTGTCGCGACAGGGCATTGAGGTGGCCGGCGAATCCCAGATGGTGGGTTACCCGTCGCAGTTTCCGGGTGTGTCCATGGTGGACTGGAATACGGGACAACCCAACGCCCGCTATTGGGTGCTGAAACTGCTCCACGACAATTTCGGCCCGGGAGACAAGCTGGTGGAAGCTTCCTCCCCGTCGCCTTACGTCTTTGTGCAGGGCTTCGCCACCCGCGAGGGCAAGCACAGGCTGCTGCTGGTGAACAAGCGTGACCGGGAATTGGCGGTCACAATTCCGGGCGGCAACGGGGCGCAAGTGGACTTCGTGGACCAGACCACCGGCTTCCAGCCTCCGGCCTCGGCGCACCTGACGGGCGACGAAACAACCTTGCGCGGACTCGCCGTGGCGGTAGTGACGCTGGGGCAGTGAGGGCGGAAGGCAAAAGTGTAATATCTAAAGGTTAAAGGCTACGTGGGTGGCGCATACATTGGTGTTAATGTATGCGCCACCCAGCGGCGGTTTGCAGGATCATCAAGACCGCGGAGCTTGGCTCTGCGCCGGCCAGGATCGGGGGTTGTCATGTCTGAGAAACTCGAAAACAGCATCAACCGCAGGTCATTTTTGAATCGAACGGCGACGCTGCTGGCGGGGACCGCGCTGGGGAGCACGGCGGCTTCTTACGGGCGCATCGTGGGCTCGAACGATCGCCTCTCGCTCGGGCACATCGGGATTGGAAGCCGCGGCAGCGAACTGGATTGGATTGTGTCGCGCCTTCGAGAGAAGTACAACCTCGAGATGACCGCCGTTTGTGATCTCTGGAAAATGAACCGGGAGAGGGCGGTCTCCTCGAACACCACTTATTATGGCAGGCCGCCGCGGGCCTTTCAGCATCTCGAGGACCTTCTCGAACTCAAAGATGTAGACGCCGTCCTGATCTCCACCCCAGAACATTCGCATTCGCCCATTCTGAAGCTCACGGCCGAGGCGGGAAAGGACGCCTACGTCGAGAAGCCCATGGGGAACGTGCTGGAGGAGGTCAAGGCGGCGCGCGACGCGGTGCTGCGCGGGCAACGCGTGGTGCAGGTGGGCACGCAGCATCGCAGCGAACCGTACCCGCAGGCGGCTTCTGAAATCCTCCACAAGGGGGCGCTGGGCGAGGCCAGTAAGGTGGAGATCGTGTGGAACTACCACGGGCCGCGCTGGCGGGGGCGGCCGGAAGTGAAGCGCCTGCGCGCCGAAGATACCGACTGGAGCAAGTGGCTGATGAGCAAGCCGGCGCGCCCCTTCGACCCGCAACTCTATTTCGAGTTCCGGCTCTACAAGGACTTCTCCAGCGGCATCGCCGACCAATGGATGAGCCACGCCATCGACCTGGTCCACTGGTTCATGGAGGACCGTTACCCGCGTTCGGTGACGGCCCACGGCGGGATCTTTGCCTGGCACGACGGGCGCGAGAATCCGGACACCTTCCAGGCGCTCCTCGAGTACCCGCGGGGGTTCATGGTCAGCTATTCGACCAGTTTCGGCAACGATGCGCCCAGCTTTACACGTTATATGGGGAAGAAAGCCACGCTCCTGAACATCGGCGGCGAGGGCAGCCCGCGCTATAAGCTGGTGGAGGAGAAGGGTAACCACGAAGATAACCCGGAAATCGATAAGCAGCGGGCCGAAAAGGACATTCTGCTGAGCGGGGATAAGACGCTGCCGCCGGCGGGCATGGGCGACCTGGACTTGAACCACATGGAGAATTGGCTGGAATGCCTGCGCACACGCCGCCCGCCGCACTCGACCGTGAACGACGGCTACGCCCACTCGCTGGCTTGCATCATGGCGGCGGAGTCGTTCTGGGCAGGGAAAAAGCTTTACTACGATGCGGCGGCGGAGGCCATCGTGGATCATCCGCCGCGGTCGTAGCGGCGGGGTCACGCGAAGGACGCCATGCACGCAAGAAAGGAAAGGTTCACGCAATGGCGCAAAGAACGCCAAGGACGCCAAGGACGCAAAGAAAAGCCTTTGAAGGTGTGAAAAATTCAAAAACGGGCATTTTCGCCTCGTGTAACCCATTGAAAATTCAGGTAGGGGCACGCCATGGCGTGCCCCTACGAGGATTTTTTCACACCTTCTTCGCCTTTGCGGTCTTTGCGGCCTTTGCGCCTTTGCGTGAAACCGCCAAGGGCGACCCTACTGGATAACCATGCTATCGGCGGACGAAGGCGAATCACTCGCGAGACTCCGGGACGAAATCGAAGCGTTCATCAAGTCTCTTCGCCATCCGGTGGTGGTGGAAGACGAGGTGGAACTGTTTGACCTTTCGGCCACCCAGTGGCGGCTGACGGTGGAATTCGGCAAGCTGATCTTTTCGGCCTGGAACGCGGCGCGCACGGTCAGCCGGCGGCTGGAGGAAATCGCCTACCGCGATGTGGACCGGCTGGGGGTGTTTGCCCGCCGCGCGGGCGGCCGCGAGCTGGCCACCCTGGAATTCCGCGAACTCGAGCGTGCGGCGGGAAAGCCGGAAGAAAAGGGTGCAGCGCGCTCCAGCTTCCAGAAGAAACTTCTGGCCATGCTGGCGCAGGAATACCCGGGCCATGTGTTCGAGCGGCTCAGCCACCGTTCGGACCGCGAATACTCGTTTTCCGCCTGGTATACGCGGGGCGTAGCGCGGCAGGGGCGGACGGCTTGGGCCTTTCTCGGCCTGGGGGAAGGCGAGCCGCCCGCCGCGGCCGAGGCCGCTTTGACCTTCGGCCTGATCTGGCTGGATTGGCTGCGCAGCCGCTCGGATCGCCTCACCTACCCGGGATTGAAACTGTTCCTTCCGCCGGGGACGGCGGGAACCTGCGCCCTGCGCGCCGCCGGCCTTAACCCGCGGGCCGTACAGGTGGAGATTCTGGAGTGGGCGGCGGGGGAAGCTCGGCCGCGCTTGAGCGATTGGCGGGACCACGGGAACGTGGAAACGCGCCTGGCGCCCAGCCGCTTGGCGGCGGACCTCCTCGATCGCCATGAGGGGTTGCTGGCCCGCCTGCTCGGTGAGCTACGGGCCAAGGTCGAGGTGGTGGCGGATCCGACGGCCGCCGCGCTCTCCGTTCGGGTCCTCGGGATGGAGGTGGCGCGGGTCGAGGGACTGCTGGCGCCGCGCGTCTTCTTCGGCCTGCCGGGCAATACCCGTCGGCTTGGGGAGGGGAAGGAAGAAGAGCTTCGTCGATTACTCGAGACAACCCTCACGATTCGCTCGGCGGCGAGCCCGGACGTAACCAGCGACCTCTACCGGCTCCAGGCCGAGCGGTGGCTGGAAAGCATGGTGGTGCGGGATGTGACGAAGCTCGACCCGGCGCTCCTGCCCACCTTCATCTACCCCCAGGTGCCGGCATTCTCGGGAATGGATCGAGGAGTGATTGATGTTCTTCTCGCCACACGGAGCGGGCGCTTGGCCGTGCTGGAGCTGAAAGTACAAGAGGACCTCAACCTTCCACTCCAAGGCTTGGACTACTGGCTGCGGGTCAAATGGCTCCAGGAGCGGGGCCAGTTTCAGCAGTTCGGTTACTTCCCGGACGTCGAACTGGCCGAGGCTCCCCCGCTGCTTTATCTGGTGTGTCCCGGCTTTCGCTTTCACTCCACCACGGGAAGTCTGCTGCGCTATCTCGATCCGGCCATCCGAATTATTCAGGTGGGGATCAACGATGCCTGGCGGGAGGAGATCAGAATCTTGTTCCGGCGGGAGTATGGAGCGGGGGCCCTCTCGCGCTAAGGTTGGCCCTCATGGGCCAGGTGCCTGAAGAGTCTGTGTGAAAATCCCGCCAGCCTGTCATTCCGAGGAGTTGCCATGGGCCCGTGGCCCACCCAAAGGGATGAAAATCAGGCGCGTTGTCACCCCCGCGAAAGCGGGGGTCCATGCTTAGTCTCGAACCCAATGGATTCCCGCTTTCGCGGGAATGACGTGATTTTCGAGAGAGCCGCAGGCGACGAGGAATCTCGCACTGCCTTGAAAATACTCAGAGCGGGATTCCTCCCCCTCGCTGTGCTCGGGGTCGGAATGACAGCCGGAGAGAGGTTTTCACACAGACTCTGAAGCCCCCCGGCGGTGTTCAGCAGAAGATGGGGGACACACCCAGCCCGAAGAGGTAAGACGAACGGGGAAGCAAGGGCAAGGTCAATCTAGCGCAGAAGCCATGGGGTAGGAGCGTTCTTTTCCTTGGGGGCGGGCTGGGGACCGCTGCCGGACTCGAGGCTGCCTGCCCCGGCATGCTGTGGGTAAGCGGCGTTCCCCAGAAGGATTGTTTCCCGCGATCACCCACAGCAAACCGTCAGGCGCCAGAGAGTTCGAGCGGCGCAACGTGCCCTGTTCTGCCATTACTTTCACAAACCCTTCGCCACCTTGGGGCGGAAGGTCGCTGCACCGCTTAGCCGGCCAGAGGCGAGTCGGTGGAGCCGGCCACCGTTGTGCTGTTCTGCCGGATCACGCCCGACTGGTCGGTATAGTAGAAGTTGGTTCCAGTCGTCCCAGGGCTGACGGGAGTAGCCTCAATACTGTACGTAATGGTGTGGCCGTTCGTGTCCGTTGCCGTAACGGCGTAGGTAAACTGATAGCCGCTCTTGGTGCTCACCAGCGGATTCGCGGCCGTTCCGCCTGCTGACCCGATTCCGGACAGAACCTCGTCGACCAGTCCAGCAAAGGAAGCGCTGGGGTTCGATCCGGCCGCCGGCGGGCCCAAGTCGGCCAGATTGGGTGTAAAGCCGACGTTATAGGTCGTGGAATAGGTGACTTCAGCGGTGTTCAACGTGCGGAGCGAGCCCACAGCAGAAGCCTGGTTAGCTGCGATGCGAGAGCGCAGCAGGTTCGGGATGGCAATAGCTGCAATAATCAGGATGATTGCCACCACGATCAACAACTCAATCAGTGAAAAGCCTCGTGAACCTTTCTTCATTCCTCCTCCTCCTTGGAAGCGTGGGTTAGTGAATAACTGCCACGCTGGATAGAGCACTTTGCTTGCCAATCGACCGCCCCTAAGGCTTCACAGTTAGCAAATAAACCATTTTCAATCAGTAGCTTACAAATTTTTCTCAAGGAGTGGCCAGAATGGGAATGAAAGGCTAGGGTGCGTTTGCCCTATTTTGACGAGAGGCCGT
>Ga0326728_10018328_pt1 | contig 13813 bp, 12 predicted proteins | sample MB3enrmetagenome_FD_207602 | JGI IMG/M metagenome (GOLD analysis project Ga0326728, IMG submission 207602) | Lab enriched peat soil microbial communities from McLean, Ithaca, NY, United States - MB31MN | ecosystem: Environmental > Terrestrial > Soil > Wetlands > Peat | place: USA: New York... | reverse complement strand
GGGTCCGCACCATCAGGAAGGGAGACCGGGTGATTGCCCCTTTCGCTTTTTCCGACGGAGACTGTGAATTCTGCCGGAAAGGCCTGCAGACCTCATGTATTCACGCAGGTTTCTGGGGAATGAAAAACGACGGGGGGCAGGGTGAAATGGTTCGCGCCCCTTATGCCGACTCCAATTTGGTGGTTTTGCCTCAAAGCATCGAAAATGATGCCGCAATGCTGAAGGCCGTATTGCCCCTCACCGACGTAATGGGGACCGGGCACCATGCCGCCGTCTCCGCGGGCGTCCGCAAAGGCGCGACGATTGCCGTTGTTGGAGACGGCGCGGTGGGATTGTGCGGCGTCCTTGCGGCGCGCAGGCTCGGCGCTGAGCGCATCATCGTCCTGGGACATCGGGGCGGACGCATGGAACTGGCCCAAAGATTCGGCGCAACCGACCTCGTCATGAGCAGCGGCGATGAAGCAATCGGCCGGGTGCTGGAAATGACCAAAGGCGGGGCCGAAGCCGTGCTCGAATGCGTGGGAACGAGCGATTCCCTGAACACCGCGATCGGTATCTGCCGCCCCGGTTGCACGGTGGGCTTCGTTGGGGTGCCCCATCACAGCGCGGCGATGGACTTCGGAAGAATGTTCTTCCAGAACATCGCCTTGCAAGGCGGCGTGGCGCCGGTGCGCGCCTATATCCCCGAGCTTCTCACCGATGTGCTGGCCGGCCTGCTCGATCCTTCCCCGGTCCTGGACCTCACCGTCGACCTTGCCGGCGTGCCCGAAGGCTACCGGGCGATGGATACGCGCGAGGCCATCAAGGTGATGGTCATGGTGTGACCGTGAAGTTCAGAGCGTTAGACCTCACGGCACTCGGCGACGGTCTCAAATCAAGTGGGTGATATCATGAACAAAAAACTGACTGTAATTTTGGCAGCCATTTTTATCTCAGTGCTTGGCATAGCTGCCATTTCCAAGGCGCAGACCATGAAAAACGAAGGCTTGAACGCCAAACAGGAAAACATCGTCACCATCGCGGCCTTCACTGCCAAGGGCGATTTGGACAAGCTGAAAGCGGCCCTGAACGAAGGACTGGATGCCGGCTTGACTGTCAACGAAATCAAGGAGGTCCTCGTGCAGATGTATGCCTATGCGGGATTTCCCCGCAGCCTGAACGGCATCGGCACCTTTATGAGCGTCATGGAAGAACGGCAGAAGAAAGGCATTAAGGACGAGCCTGGCAGGGAAGCAAGCCCCCTGCCTCCTAATAAAAGCAGGCTCGAACTTGGAACGGAAATTCAGACAAGACTGATAGGATCGCCAGCCAGCGGGGCGATTTATACATTCGCTCCCGCAATTGATGCCTTCTTGAAAGAACACCTGTTCGCGGACATCTTCGGGCGCGACAACCTGGCTTTCCAGAGCAGGGAGATCGCGACCATATCCGCCCTGGCCAGTATGGAGGGGGTCAACCCCCAGTTGCGGGCCCATTTTAGCATCGGGTTCAATACCGGCCTGACCGAGGCTCAGATGAAGAGCCTGATATCCGTGCTCGCGGCCAAAGTCGGCAAGAAAGAAGCCGATAATGCCCATGAAATATTAGGTCAGGTTCTAAGTGAAGGATTGAGGGATTGAGGGATCATACATAGCGAAAGAGACAGCCCCTTCATTTTACCCGGCGAGGAGCCCCACTGTGGTCATTTGCCTTCCATTTCACCCACGGCCTTCTCGTGGGCACGGCGAACGACATCCTTCGCGCAAAGCTCTTCATACTTTTTCGCGATGAATTTTGCCGCAAAGTCCGGGGTCTCCAGGTATTTAAGACCCGACCGGATAAAATCATTCTTCATTTCGTTTAATGTCATTTCGACATCCTTCAGGCTGATAAAGTTGCGTATTTTAATAATCTGAAAATCAACCGGACCGGGACCTGTGAGCGAGGCCAACCTGCCAAGGGCAAGGGAAGGGTCGGCGAAGTTTCTGAAATGGTCCTCGATCGGTTCCACTGGGACCCGAATCAGCAACCGGACCCGGCATCGCCCGGCGACTGGAAGGCTGGACCGGTCGATGAAGTAGACACTAAGGGCGTTTTCGAGATGCAGGTGGTCGATAGTACGTTCTTGGGACTCCATTTATTCAAGCTCCTGATATTTTTGACATCTCCTGCCCCCTCTCTAGGAAACGGCAGGAAAGCATTCCGGTATAGTGGCCGTCTCATAAGCATAAATCAAAGCAGGCAATCAAGGCAATCGAACTCTAACCGGGTAAAATCCGTGCAGGCGTAAACCAATGTGAGAGCGATGTTGACTCTAGGCCGCTAAAAAGCTATTAATCCTGGTCACGAATCAATGGGTTGTGGGATTTAGTCAAACTGGGGTCTTCGAAGAATGGACAACAAATACATCGAGGTAAGATGGCACGGCCGAGGTGGTCAGGGCGCGGTCACGGCCGCTGAGATTCTGGCTGAAGCCGCCTATTACGACGGGTACAAGGGAGTTACGGCCGCTCCGTTTTTCGGGGCCGAAAGAAGGGGTGCTCCCGTCATTGCTACAAACAGGTTCGCGCGCGAGCCCGTGAGGACCTTCTCCCTCGTTCAGAAGCCTGCGATTGTGGTCGTACTTGATGAGACAATACTGCGAGTGGTCAACGTAGTTGCCGGGATCGAACCGGACGGCATCGTTATCATAAACACCAGGAAATCGCCCGAGCAGATAGTTTTGGCATCCCCGGTGAGGGTTGCGGTAACTGACGCCACGCAGTGGGCCACAAAAGCGGCCCTCATCATCTCCGGTACGGTCCTTTCCAACACGGCCATTCTGGGCGGCTTTTCCAAAGCGACCGGGCTTATCGGCATGGAGAGCATCGAGAAGGCCCTGCGAAGCCATTTCAAGGGAGACGCCGGAGAGCAGAACGTGCTCGGCGCAAGGCTGGCCTTCGAGGGGACCGCCGTGTCCAGTGCTCAGAGCAAGGCCTGTGCCTGATTTTTCGACAGTACGGCTGGCCCGGATGACTAAAGAGTTCAGAAAATCACGGTGACCTTCACCGATAGCCATCGCATTAAATGTGGAAGGATTAAAATGGGATACAGCAAGGCTCATGAAGACCCCTTTACGGTTGCCAGATCGAAACTTTGCAAGGCTGAAGCCGGAAAGACCGGCGACTGGAGATCTTCGCGGCCAGAGATAGACTCTTCCAAATGCATTCCATCCAAAACGGGGAGGAAGTCCTGTTTTCTTTGCTGGATGTATTGTCCCGAGGGGATTGTCGAGAAGTCCATTCCGGTGAAGATAGACTACGATTACTGCAAAGGATGTGGCATCTGCTCGGAAGAGTGCCCGGCTAAAGCCATCAAGATGGTCGACGAGCACATCGATTAATTCAAAAAACCCCCTTACTAAAACGAAAGCTCTCCCGGGCGATTGCAGGCGCCTGTCGGCGCGTTTTTCCGGAACGCAAATACCGCCCGGTCAAAGTAATTGTCTATATTTTCCGGGACCAGATCGAGCTTAGCGAATCCGCCCGCCTCAAAGACGGCGATCAATTCATCCTGTGACAGAGCCCCGCTCATGCACCACACCCACGCGTCCGGCTCGGCGGCAAAGTAATCGGGTAGAACTACCCTTCGGCAGAGGTCGGCCCCGGCCACGACTCCGCCCGGCTTCAGCACCCGGTAAAGCTCTACGATCAGTTCGCCTTTCTCCGGAAAGAGATTGAACACGCCGTTTAACATAATCCACTCGAACGAACCCGGCCCAAACGGCAGGCCACACCCATCGGCGCAGACAAATTCGAGCCCGAGGTCCGGAAAAAACCTTCCTGCCAGGCTGCAAGCCTTTGTCAGTGCATGGATCGCCGAATCCAGATTTAGAATCGCAAGTTCAGAGCCGATGGAGATCTTCAGGATAATGGAATCGACCCCGGTCCCGCAGCCAAGGTTGAGCACCCTGTCTCCCAGCTTTGGATGGATATGGGGCAGCACGTTGCCGCACGGCAGGAAATCTTCCCATATCTCATCAGGAAGGGAATCAATGAGACCGGGAGGATAACCGAGTTCTGCGGCCAGCGGTTTGCCTGCCGATCCGCGCACCTTGGCGCCCTTTTGCTCCCGATAAAGCTGCTGATAGTATTTTCGGATATGTTTCTTCATCGAATGCCGGGTCGTGCGGGCAAGAGGAAACCGGTTTTATACGGCAGGGACAGTGTCACCGGCACGGTCGGGACCAGGCAATTTTTGGGTCGAACTTTGAGACGCCTGGCGCAGGCAAGCGAGCACTACGGCCAGGAGGAGCAGGAACCCAATTGTTTTGACCCTGTAGCTGTTTGCCAGTTTAATGAAATCCCTCCCGAAAAGCGCTCTGCTCATCACACAGCAGAACAGGACATAACCGCTCATGGCCCACATCGTCCAGCGGGGGAAATGCCATCCTGCGAAGCCGGCGCGGCAAATCAAATAGACCGCCGGTACAATCCCCACACTGTGCTGAACCCAGGTCACGGGTGAAAAGAGCAGTATGAGGATCGAAACAGCCGCGCACTCCCAAACGATTTCAAAGGAATTGCGGTCGGAGGGCCGCCGCCGCATTAGCCAGCACATTCCAAGGAGCAGGGCCCCCATTATGATCCGGACAGTCACTCCTGCCCAAAAGGGCGGCAGGTCGAAGAATTGCAAATAAAATGGGCTGGGCGGCCGCTCGGTTTTGCCGTCCCCAATGCTCTCCGGCCTCCCCATGTGACCGTATGGCAAGTGCATGAGATAACGGGCCAGCGCGGGCCGCAACGCAAGGTTTTCCACTTTCTCCTCTCCCAATGGACCGCGTGACGGATCAGGGTCGCTAATCCCCTGGACCACAAAACCTGTCCAATGCTTCATCATGTGGACATACTCGGCGGGACCGGTCACGAGAATAGGGAGCAAGGTGAAAATGAAAAGCGCGATAAGGGAACTGGCCGCCATTTTCCACTGCCGCTTCAGGACGAACCATGCCACAAACAGGAGGGGCGTGCATTTCAGGGCGGCCGCCATCCCCAACAGCGTCCCGCCTGCAATGTCCCGCTCTTTTGACCACAGATAAACTGCCGACCAGGACATAGCCACAAGAGCGGTATTTACTCCTACCTCCGGGAGGTCCCGGCCAAGGAAAAGGCTTGACAGCAAAACCGCCAGGGCGGTTGACCAGAACAGGGCATCCGATCCAAGCGGCAATTGTGCCTCTGAGAGTTTCTGGACTACGCGAAGCAGTACGACGATGGAGATCGCTGCCAAAGGGTAAACGAGAATCTGCGACAGGTGCAGCCCAAGGAAGGAAAGCGGAGCATGTACCAGTGCCCAGAAGGGCGGATAGACGTTGTCAAGGCCTCCCTTGTAGATAAAGATGCCATGAACGAGTCTTTGGCCCATGCCCCAGTGACCCCTGAAGTCGCCGCGCGGCAACACGATGATCTGTATCCATGCGACCAGCAGCCAAATAAAGGCCGCGAGAATCGGAATCCACTTGAATCGGCGCAGTCGCTCCCAATCGATGGCGTGAAGTCTGAGGCAACGTCCAGCCGGAGTTTTCCAGTCAGTTTTAAAGATTTGCATGTTAGCCTCTTCAAAGGATACCCCACGAAAACCGGCATGGGGTAACTTTTTAACAATAGGATCGAGTATGTCCAAACCGGTTGGCCTTTCGGCTGCGGTTTTTTATCAGGATATAGCTGCAGGTGATCAAATCAGGTACTGCTCGTATAATGAATCGAACGAATCTTTGTAGAAAGTCACCCCATGCCTTGCGGCCTCTGTGAAAGTAAACGGCCTTCCGTCTCTTAATTCGAAATTAATACAATCTTGAACTTAACGTAGGATCAGGACATCTTGAATGCCGCGGAGCCTTCACACATACGGATCGAAAACGCCGGCCAGATCAATTTACTGTAATCTCCATGCCGGTGACACACCGGCATGGCCGATGCTTTCGGGGATATATACCATTAAATAAGTTGTGCAAACCTGTTTTTTTGCCGGTTTTTGTGAGATGACCGCAGTCCATCATGTCCCATTGGGACGCCCGAAACCATGAAGAGGTGCGACCTTTACAAGCAGACACGCAATGAAGAGAGATTTTGACAGGATTGACAGGATTAACAAAACGATTACCACCGAGGATCCCTGTTTTGCCTTTGGCCTGTTGAGTTCCTGTTAATCCTGTAAATCCTGTCAAAGATCTTTTTTGAAGCCACAGGATGGGTGGAGCGAAGAGAAACCCATCAGCAACTTCTAGAAGCACTGAAGAGACCACAGGCCGGACCAAGCCGGGCACTGGGAAGAATATCTCAGGCAACCGCCCTTTCTTCCTCCAGTGGATTACCTCCTCGAGGGGTTATCGCACGTATCTTATCGATTCTGAATGCCACAAGAAAAAGAGGACCTCTTTCTTCGCCGGTCTCAGGGATCGCGTTATGGTCGGGCCGGCGCAGCGCATACAGCCGTTCACTGTCCTCTTCTTCGTAGAGCTTGGTCAGATAAAGCCTCAACCCCCTGTATCCGCCCCCTTCCCTTTCCACGAACACATAGCAGGCATGTGAGTTTAATTTGACGTTCGCGTGAGTCAGGCGGTCGCGCATAATGAATGCAATCGTATTCTCATCTAGGATTTTCGGTTTTGCATAAACTGCCGCGTCGACATTGCCGTCGTTATCGGCTGTCGCAAGGATTCCCTGCCCTTTTGTGTTTTCGAAGTATTCTGCGATGCTCATTTTATACCTCTCGGATATCAGTTTCTCCGGCTAATACAGTCAAGTACATAAGTTCAATATAATGCTTTGGGATTCTGTCGTCGGCAATCGGAAACCATTTTCAGGAGAAGCGAGGAGCGGGGAGTAGGAATTCCTGCTTCGTGTTTCGTGTTTCGTGTTTTTGTCCGTATTGCGGCATGCGCCCATTTGACTTTTTGATGAAGTTGGTCCATCTTGGCCCGGTTATAATTATTTTGCCAAAATTTCCAATTTGGAGGGATGGATGAAGATCGAGCAGATCCAGGTCGGTTTCATGCAGGTATTTTGCTACCTGGTCTACGATGAAGAGACAAAAGAAGGCATCCTGATCGACCCTGCAGGAAATGAAGAAGACCTCCTTGAGCATCTGCGTAAAAAAGGCATAAAACTACGATACATAGTCAATACGCACGGGCACGCCGATCACACGTGCGGAAACGAAACGATAAGGAAGGCGACCGGCGCGGGCGTGGTCATGCATGCGACCGACGATCTTTATTTTCAAAAACCGGAGAGCATGATGTTTGCCCGCAGCATGGGCTTGGCGACTTCCGGACCGGCCGACGTGCGCGTACAGGACGGCGATGAGCTTTCGTTTGGAAATCTGAAGATGAAGTTCATTCACACTCCGGGGCACACGCAGGGGGCGTGCTGCATATTGATAGAAGGAAATCTTTTTACCGGTGACACTCTTTTCGTAGGAGCGGTCGGACGCACGGACCTTCCCGGGGGATCATTCAAGCAGTTGATTCAATCGATACAAAACCTCGTCAAGACGCTCCCGCCCGATACCGTTGTCTGGCCCGGCCATGACTACGGGACCCGGCCCAGATCGACTCTGGCACATGAAGCCAAGACAAATCCCTATATCTCCGAGTATATGGATGAATGAAAACGAACAAGAAAATGTCATTGAGTTATATCACCTTCGAAGCACCGCTCGGGTGGATCATGGTGGCAGAGAGCCGGGATGGAATTGCGCTGGTTGACTTTCTCGGCCCTGATCGCCCCTCTAAAGATGAGGCAGTTTCAGCGATTCTTAAGGTATATCCCGACACGGCGCCGGCGCCCGGAACTCACTCGGACCTTCTTGAAAAAACAAAAGAATATATTCTCGATTACCTCACAAACCGGGTCCCGCCTCCCAAAATTCCGGTAGATTTGAGTAAGGGGACCCCTTTTGACCATAAGGTCTGGAGGTCGATCGAGACCATTACTTTTGGAGAGTCCAAGTCCTACGGCCAGATCGCAGTGGAAACGCAAAGCCCCGGGGCTTCGAGGGCCGTTGGGCGGGCATGCGGCAGAAACCCTGTTCCCATCCTCATCCCATGCCACAGGGTCATTGCGAGCGGAGGGAAGCTGGGCGGCTTTTCTTGTGGACTTGAAATAAAAAGGGCTTTGCTGGACCTGGAAAAATCGTAAACGAAAGGCTAAGAGCTATTCACCGCGGAGGGCGCAGAGATCGCTGAGAAAAGTATAGAACGAGAAGCGGGAAGCTTTTGCTCCTTGCTCCTTGCTCCTTGCTCCCCGCTCCTTGAGGATATGGAGGGTTTGTCTTGAAAGCCAAGAGCTTGAAAAAGGGGGAACAAATCACGCCCCCGAAGGGTAAGCTTGGGGTTCTCATCCCCGGTATTGGAGGCGCGGTCAGCACCACTTTCATTGCGGGCGTTGAACTTATTCGGTGCGGACTGGCTGAACCGGTAGGGTCGCTTACCCAGCTCGGCACCATCAGGCTGGGCAAGAGGTTCGAACACAGGTCCCCTAAAATAAAGGATTTTGTCCCCCTGGCGGGCCTGGATGACCTGGTTTTCGGCGGATGGGACATCTATGAGGCCAACTGCTTCGAAGCCGCCCTTTACGCACGCGTGCTCAAGCGGGAACACCTTGACCCGGTCAAAGACTTTCTGAGCGGAATCGTTCCCATGCAAGCCGTTTTTGACCGCCGGTTCGTCAAGAACCTCGACGGCACTTATGTGAAGAGCGCCGCCGGGTTGCGCGAAAGGCTCGATGCGCTCAAGGCCGATATTGCGGATTTCAAGAAGCGAAACAGCCTCGACCGGTGCGTCATGATTTGGTGCGGGAGTACGGAAGTACACATGAAGCCCGGGGAAATCCACAGTTCTATAGATTCCCTGCAACAGGCGATCGATAGGAACGACTCAAACATTCCTCCCAGCATGCTTTACGCTTTGGCCGCCCTGGAGAGCAGAGTGCCATTCATCAACGGGGCTCCCAACCTTACGCTCGATATTCCTGCAATGGTCGAACTGGCGGACTCCGCCGGGGTACCCATAACGGGGAAAGATTTCAAAACCGGTCAGACGCTGATGAAGACAATCCTTGCGCCCGGCCTGAAATCCCGCATGCTGGGCCTGGAAGGATGGTATTCGACAAACATCCTGGGAAACCGGGACGGCCTGGTCCTGGACGACGCCGAATCGTTCAAAACCAAGGAGGAAAGCAAGCTCTCGGTTCTCGAGTTCATATTGCAGCCCCACCTCTACCCGATTCTCTACAAGAACTACTACCACAAGGTGACGATCAACTACTACCCGCCCCGGGGAGATAACAAGGAAGGATGGGACTGCATCGACATCTTCGGATGGCTCGGCTACCCCATGCAGATAAAGGTGGACTTCCTCTGCCGCGACAGCATACTGGCGGCCCCTCTTATCCTCGATCTTGTGCTCTTTATGGACCTGGCACACAGGGTCGGCATGAGCGGTATCCAGGAATGGCTCTCTTTTTATTTTAAAAGCCCGATGTTCAAAGAGAACCTCTACCCGGAGCACGACCTGTTCATTCAGTCCATGAAACTCAAGAACACTCTTCGCTACCTCATGGGCGAGGAACAAATCACCCACTTCGGACTTGATTACTATATGAGCGAAGAAGAGATTTAGGGACTAAAAAAATTTAGGGATTCAGGGATTGAGGGATTATCCCCAATTCCCCAATTCCACAATTCCTCTTCCGGGCATCGAAATCGAGATATTTCCTTTCCACAAGCTTATTTACACTTCCATTGGTCTACTGGTCCTGATGTTGCTCATGCCCGATGGCCGCTTCCAGGGTCGCCCTCAAATCGTGCATTCCATAAGGCTTGCGAAGGGACCCGCAAAAGCCGTAATTTGCGTAATCGGACATGACCGGATCATTCGAGTAGCCGCTGATGACGATGGCCCTAATGCTTGGATTGATCTCCTTCAGTCGTTTGATAGTCTCTTTGCCTCCGATGCCCCCTTTGACGGTCAGATCCAATATGACAAGATCAAAAGGGACACCGGATTCTTGCGCCCGCGTGAATCGCTCGACGGCTTCCGCCCCATGACACGCGTGTTCAACATCTTCATAGCCCAGGTGGTGAAGCATATGAATGGTCATTCCCGCTACGACCGCCTCATCTTCCATCAGCAACAGCCGGACCTTGATACCCGGGTGCGTGGAGCGTCCGGCTAAGGGCGCAGTTCCTTCAACATTCCTCGCCTGGTAAGCTGGAAGGCTGACATGAAATGCTGTCCCTATACCCAACTGCGACTTTACGCGAATGCCGCCTCGATGCTTGTTAATGATAGAAAGGGCTATGGAAAGGCCGATCCCCATCCCTTTATCACTGCCTCTCTGTTTGGTGGAAAAATAAGGATCAAATATCTTCTCCAGGTTTTCCGGAGGAATTCCAATGCCGTGATCTGCTATGATCACCTCAATAAATCGTTCCTTTTCGACGCTCGTATGGGGCGCATCCGTCAACGGACAAATTTCAACATTCTCGGCAGTTACTCTGATGGTACCGCCACCCGGCATAGCCTCTCTTGCATTGACAATAATGCTGCTCAGCGCCTGCTTCATTTGCTCCTGATCGACCTCCACTTCCCACAAGTCATCCGGGAGGCCATACTCGACCTTTACGTTGGATCCGCTTAAGGAAAGTGAAACGGCGTCAGTGATCAGGCTGTTGGCGGGGGTTATCACCTTGACCGGATGGCCACCCGCAGAGAAGGTAATAAATTTCCGGGTGAGCTCCGCGGCTTGCGTGGCTGCTTTGAATGCTTCTTCAAGCAGCCTGTGCGACATGGCTTTGCCTTCCAGATCCAGTTGGGCCAATTCGATATTGCCAATGATTGCTCCAAGCAGGTTATTGAAATCATGGGCAATCCCGCCTGCAAAGGTGCCGATGGCCTCCATCCTTTGAGCCTGCCCGAGCTTTGCTTCCAGTCGTTTCCGTTGCTGCTCCGCTCGCTCTCGCTCGGCCAACTCGTTGCTCAGGGCCCGGTAAAGTTTTGCGTTCTCCAGGGCTGCCGATAACTGGCCGGAGTAAAGCATGGCAACCCGTATGGAGCTGGGGCTAAACGAGGTGATCGAGAAACGCATGGCATACAGGAGACCATGGACCCGCTCCTCGATCCTAACAGGAACTGCCAGCAAGGCTCGAACCCGGCAGTTGTGAGGAAGTTCGAATGCGAGCTGCCGCACGGCAGCGCGCAGATCGGAAGTAAAGTATGGCTCAATTGTTGTGAACTGGGAGTCGTTAAGGAGGCATTCGCCAAGATGGCTAAACACGGAGGACAAGGCGGGATCGATACCGACCTGGGCGACGCATTGAGGCATGCCGCCCAAGTCGTTCAAGACCAGCGCGGCGGCGTCAGCTCCCATGAGCGCGGGAAACATCTGCACCGCCGCAGAACCGACGGCTGATTCGTCCAGATGGCGGCCGATCTCGCGACCGGTCCGAACGATCTGTTCCAGTTGCACGTTGCGTTGCGCTTGTTCGAGGGCCAAGCCAATCTGGTATGCCATGGCCGTCAGCAGACCGACTTCGGCTTGCGTGAACGGGACCGGTCGGCACCGAGCCAAAATCAGAACACCTCGCGCCGCCTGGCTATCCATCACCGGCAGCCAGACAACCGTCTCCGCACCCAACTCCCGCAGTTGGGGATCAACCCTGGGATCTGCACTCGCTTGTGCCGTCAGTACTGGCGCCAGCGCCTTCCTCGCAGCCACCACGTATCCGTCCTCGTCATCCGACATCGGTTGGTGAATGATGTCCTCGGTAAGCCCGACTGCGGCCAACGGAGAGAACGTCCCCGTCCCGTCAGGATCCAGGAGCACAACGATGTCGGCAGAAAAAAGTTCCGAGAGCGTGGACAGCACGCGGTCGAACAGAATCGCCAGGGGAGCCGGCTCATTCAGGATGGTGAGCAGACGGGTAAGACGTGTGATATCAAGAACGGCCCCTTGTGCGGCATGAAAGGCTGCGTCGCCGACGACGCCCAGGCGCGGGAGATCGTCTACACCTACCTGCAGCGTATCACCTTGTTTGCCAAGTTCAGGTCTCGGCATAGTCCGGTTCCCGTCGGGCACTCATCGGCTACAAAGCCAAAGCGGTCAGCGTAGCGTTGTGTGTCGCAAGCACCCCCGCAGTGCGTGCGAACTCACCGCAGCAGTAAATTCCAAATATCGGTATTTCTCCGGCCGCTGCCTGGAGCAGGCGAACCTCTTCGGACGTGTTCTCGCCAAAGATCGCCGCGCGCGCCGCGCAACTGAAGACCAGCAGTACCCCGGGCTGAGGGTGTGCATTGAGGGCGGTGATTGCCACCTCATCCACTATACTGAGCAGCTTATCGAGGGTGCCGCTCATTACCTGCACGGCACTGCCCGAGGGTGGGACGCATCCCTGGATCTTCAGTGCGCCTTGATCCGTCTTCGATCGGGCCATCCTGATCACAGTCGAGCCATCGGACTGGAGCAGGCCGAACGGATGGCAGATAGAGGTTTCCCAAAATTTGTCGGCACTGAGCTGCCCAGGCGCCAGCCCGAGTTGCTCCTCGTAGGCCTCAGCGGCCGGCCGGCCACCGATCTCAATGATCTCCGTGCCCTCTGCGTGGGTGACCAGCATTGGGACGCCCATTGGTTCCCAGCCATGCCGCGTTACAACGTGGAGTGGCCTGTCGCTCGCTATCCAGAGCGCCACCGCCCCTTCCTCCAGCACGGCGCCGTCGTGAAACACAAACGTCTGCACGAACTTCTGTTCGTCACCGGCGGCTCCTCCAAACAAGGTGACCTTGGGACCAGTGATGCGGTAGACCCCTTGAATGAGCTGCTGGAGGTCCCCGAGCAGCGAATCTGCAAGCAGCAGCACGGCTGCATACGGACTACTGCCTGCCTCGGCCCGGCTTGCCCGGGTGATATCCTGGCCGGCTCGGTCGAGATTACCTCGGATGTGACCGGCCGATGCAACGCCAAACCGGTACGGCCCGGCCGACAGGGCGAGAACGCCGACGCCGACGCCAAACCCCAGGTACTGTCCCTGCACGATCTCACCGGAGCCGGTAGCTCCGATCAGGTGCGCGCTGCCCGTCACCGACCGGACACCATTAAGCAGCGCCGGGAGGTCGTATCTGGGAGTGGTGAAGACCAAGACAAGCGCAGGAGGTTCGCCGGCCAAGGCCGCAACTGCCATGGTTGCAGCCTCTCGTCCCGCTGCGGCGGCGGCCTTTGCCCCGCTCATACCGGTTCCAGCAATAACTCTCATCTCTGAGATTACTCTTTAAGCTGAGAGGAATTTCTATTTTACTGTCAATGTCAACACTCTTGGCAAGGAAGTGCTGGGATTCATGCCGCCTGTTCGGCGGCCTAGCGGATAGACGGCACAACACTCAGCAGCAGATGGCCAAGGTTTCAACTTCTTCCGCTCCCTCCACTTTTGCGTGGGAATTCTAATCAGGGACATATCATTTTGACTGGAGGAGGTTTGCCCTAAGAATATAACAGCAAATCAGCCAACCCTGCAATTTTAATCTCTGGGTTTCGCAAGAAAAGCGGGTGAACGGGGAGCAGGTGGAGAGTGAAGAGTCTTTGGCAAGTGATCATGTTGCAATGTCAATTATGCGTGAGAGGGATCATCATGATTATTGTTTAGGAATTGTTCATTCCTCAATTCCTTAGTTCCTCAATCCCTCAATCCCTCAATCCCTCAATTCCTCAATTCCTCAATCCCTCAATCCCTCAATCCCTCAATCCCTCAATCCCTCAATCCCTCAATCCCTCAATCCCTCAATCCCTCAATCCCTCAATCC